>Ga0116110_1000433_pt1 | contig 25082 bp, 22 predicted proteins | sample June2015DPH_8_50_FD_89719 | JGI IMG/M metagenome (GOLD analysis project Ga0116110, IMG submission 89719) | Peatland microbial communities from SPRUCE experiment site at the Marcell Experimental Forest, Minnesota, USA - June2015DPH_8_40 | ecosystem: Environmental > Terrestrial > Soil > Wetlands >...
AGCGAGAAGTAGCCCGCGGCAATGAATCGCGCGAACGTGGCCGCGTTGCCGTTGCCGACGACGCCCGCCGACTTGGACGGATGGCCGGTATTGGCGCCCGACGGCAGCACGATGTTCCTGGTGCTGGACCACCGCTTCCACTGGCGGCCGGCCGGAAGGTAATACTCCGCAATGGACGGATCCTCGACCAGCAGCGGTCCGGAACCGCGATCGGCGATCGGCCGGAAGACTGCGATAAAGCTGGCGGCATTGGGCCACGAGGTAGAGAACGTCAGCGACTGGGTGACTCCCACGGACAGCGGGAAGGCGAGAGCGATCACGCAGGCCCCGGCGGTCAGGGCCCGATTCCGCCCGGCCGGTGCGGCAGCGATGAACTTGTCAATGACGTAACCCGCCGCCATGGCAGCGAACCAGGCCCCGACGGCGCCGTGCTTATTCAGCGAGGCGGCCGTGTGAAGGTTGGCCTGTTCCAGCGGCACGAGCAGCGTGGCGCAGGCCAGAACCACGATCAGCCAGGTTCGTTCCCATCCTTCATGGCGGACCCAGCTGACGATGATGGCGCCCACGGCGAGCAGAGCGATGAGGCCGGTCCAGGACCAGGAATCGGCGAGGATGGATAGCGCGGAGTCCGGCCCTGGTACCCGGTCGAGCGTGGTTATCTCGATCCCGTGCAGATAGGAATTCCCGCCGAGCAGCAGCCCGGCCGCCAGCAGTGCCGCCAGGATGATCAGCATGGTCAGGCTGCGCGCGGCGGCTGATTTGCCGCCGGGCCTCGGGCACGCCACCAGAAATGCCAGCAGCAGGACGACCGGGTCGAAGACGGCCGATGAGTACGACGCAGCGTTAGCGAGGGCCAGGGCGGCGCCCGCCGCGACCATCCAGCCGGTCGCGTCCCGCCGTTCCCCGGCGTGGACCACGCACCAGGTCGCCAGCGCGACGAGGAACAGGGACATGGCGTCGAAGGTGGCGAAGGCGCCCAGGTGAAGCGTGGGGCCGAGAACGGCGAACAGTCCGGCGGCAAAGAAGGCGGCCCGCTGGCCGAACAGGCGGCTGGTGATCGTCCACAGGAACGCGGTGGTTCCGAGCATGAACAGCAGGGACAGGACGCGGGCCCCGGTCAGCCCGCCGATACTGTCAGCCAGAGCGCCCAGCGGGGGGTAGAGAACAGGCGCCCCGGAAAAGTACGAGGGGAACGGCGGCAGCGGCGTGCCGTGCAGCCAGTGGGCCCACTGCAGGTGCCCGGCCCACAAGTACAGGGCCTCATCCTGGAAGGCCGTATCGGAATGCATGAGCCGGAGCGACAGGCCCGCCTGAACGGCCAGCACCGCGATCAGCGGCCACCAGCCGGGAAGGCGCCCCAGCATGCTGCGGCTGTGCCGGTGCGAGGCGGCCATGGGAGTGGCGGGCGCGGCAGGCAGAGCAGAGGCCTCCGCGGGCCGCGAGCTCGTTCTGCCGTGTTCCATGGGTCGCACCTGCCTGCGGTCAGGGGCGTGCCAGGGGTACCTCGGCTACCCCCCGCAGCCCGCTTCGTGTACTTACGGCGTCACGTGCCGTGGCGATAAACCCCGGACGGGATTACCGCCTACCAAAAGGTACAGTTCGTTTGCCCTGGTGGGGGGATGTTTGATGAATTCTCGCAAGTTGCCCTGAGGTCCGCGGGCACGTCGGCCGGGTGGGCACGCCGGATCCGTCCTCAGCGGCCGGACGCTGGCCTCGCAACCACGCCAGCGCGCTCCGCGGGCGCGGTTGCGAGGCCAGCCCGAAGGACTGGCGGTGAGCTAAGGTGTTAGTTCGGTGACAATGCGTCATTTCGCTTGAATTAGCAGGTCACTATGTGCTGCGCTGTCCCTCGGGGGCCGCCTCATCCCACAGCGCGCCCCAGGGGGTTTGCGCATGGGAGACGACAACAACGGTCCGCCGCTGTCGCGGCGGGTGCCAGGAGCGGCCCGCACAGCAGCTCCGAGCGCGTCGGTGCGGCCGGCGCTGCCCGCGGAGCTGCTGGAGCGGATGCGGGCCGCAGTTGAGGCTGCCCATGCCGAGGTGGAAGAGGAAGTAGCGGCGCCGCCGGCCGATCCGGCCAGGCAGCCCAGGGTCGCCGGGCGCCCGAATCACTCGGCTCGACCGCAGCCGCCGGTGCCACCGTCCCAGCGACCGCCAGCAGCGAATGATGAGCAGAAGCCGCAGGGACGGCTCACCCAGCCGCCGCGGCCGGCGGTGCCGCCGGGTGCCGGGTCAGACCCCGAGCCCCCGACGGAGCAGCTTCCGCGGCTGAACGGGGCCGCCCGCGGCGGCCTTGCAAGCCCTGCGGTCAGCGATAGCGGTAACCTGCGTGGTCGCACGACCAGGGCCGACCGGGTTAAGGCTGACCGCGCACGGGCTCGCGCAGCGAAGGCGGATCGCGCGCGGGCAGAGCGTGCCGCGAGGGCAGATCAGGCCAAGGCGGATCAGGCCAGGGCTGAGGCCGTGCAGCTAGATCGCGCGAGTGCTGCGGCGGCGCAGGCTGAGCGGGAGCGCGCGGCGCAGGCTGACCGGGATCGTGCCGCGCAGGCTGACCGGCAGCGCGCGGCGAAGGCTGACCGGGATCGTGCCGCGCAGGCCGAGCGGGATCGCGCGGCCAAGGCTGAGCGGGATCGTGCGGCGCAGGCCGAGCGGGATCGCGCGGCCAAGGCTGAGCGGGATCGTGCCGCGCAGGCCGAGCGGGATCGTGCCGCGCAGGCCGACCGGGCCATCCGGACCGAGCGGGACCAGGTCGCGCCGGCTCCGGCCAGTCACCGGACGGCGGATGCCGTGCGCGTCCCGGCAGACAAGCGCCCCCAGCAGCCGCTTCAGCAGCGCAAGACGCACGGCCGCTGGCGCTACCGCGCGACCGGCCTGGGCGCGGCTGCCGTACTCGTACTGGCCGGTGGCGGCCTGGCGCTCATGCTTTCCTCGCACTCCGCCGCGCCGAGGCAGGCCCACCACGGGATGACCCGTGCGGAACGGCGAGCGCAGGTGTCGCTCCGGACGATCGCAGCAGGGTGGGCAGAGCAGCAGCTCAACCCCGGTACCACCATCGCCTGTGATCCTGCGATGTGCGCGGCTCTGAACGCGGCCGGATTCCCTGAGTCGGACCTGCACACTCTTAGCCAGACCTCGCCCTATCCGCTGAACTCGGATGTCGTCGCGGAGACAGCGCAAGTCCGCGGTCTGTTCGGCAGCAGCCTCGCCTCCAACTACGCGCCGGAGGTAATCGCCACTTTCGGCGCTGGCGCGGGGCGGATCGAGATCCGGGTGATTGCCCAGCACGGAGCCACGACGTACCGGAACGCGGTCAGCCAGGGCCTGGCGAGCGGCAAGCTCATCGGCTTCCAGCTGCTGAGTAGCAATAGCAATCAGTTCACTATGTCGGCCACCGCCAAGAAGCAGCTGGCCGCGGGCCAGGTGGACTTGCGATTGCAGATACTCATTCTCGACCTGGCGTCGAAGCAGCCGCTCGGCATCGTGGACTTCAGCAATGATGACCGGGGGGCGACCCCGGGCATCCCGCTCCGCTTCGTTGACCTGGCCGAGGCGGCCCCGTCCGCTGCCGCTCACATGAGCACCGCTCAGTACGTTCTGGCGCTGAGGTCGGTGCTGGAAACGCAGACCGGCGTCTTCGTCCCGCTGCACGCGGGCAATGTGCGCCTGCCCGGCGACCAGGATGTCTTCCGGATCGAATTCGGCGCTCCAAGCCCGACCGCGGTGCCCAACCAGAAGGCGTCGCCGTAGGCCGGGAATCCCCCCGGCCGCGTTAGCGGCACCGCCGCCGGCAGCTAGCGGACGAGAACTGAGCCACGGGCGATCGGCCGGCGGCGTGTTCCCGGCGGTGATTCCTGATCCCGTTGGCGATGTCCGGGCCGACAACTTCCTGATCACCACCAGCGAGGTGATCTTCGTTGACTGGCCGAGCGCCTGCATCGGCGCCCCGTTGTTTGACGCGATCGCGCTGCTGCCCAGCATGGCCTTGCAGGGCGGCCCTGATCCCGGCTCGCTGCTGCCCCGGCTCCGGGCGTCAGCCTCGGCGGATCCGGACGCCGTGACGGCCGTCCTGGCCGCTATCGCGGGCTATTCCGTCCACCAGTCGATGCAGCCCGCCCCGAAAGGGATACCGGCCGTCCGCGAGTTCCAGGCCGCGCAGGACCGGGTGGCGACGGCCTGGCTACGCCGCAGAACCGGCTGGGCGTTGGCCCGGCTGGGCCCGGTGTCATGACCCGCGAATGCACGTAGAGTGGTCGGAAACATGGCCGTCGGGGCGGTCGCTCAGAGTCGAGCTACAGGAGCGCAGCGGTAGTGTCATCACCGCAGGATCAGGTACGCGCGGACGGCGCCGTCCAGTCGGGCGCGACTGCCGCTGCCATGGGCCAGGCACCGGGGGCGGGGCGCGGAGTGCGGGCGGACCGCGCTCCCGTGGTGACCGCGGGCAAGGCCGCGGCCGACGGCACGATCGTCTTCCGGCTCGCGCCGCCGCTCGTTTTGTGGTGGGCCTGGGTCATCTTTGCCGTGATTAACCTGGCTGACCTCGCGATTGAGGGGCGCAGCTGGTTCTCAGTCCAGATAGCAGCCGGACTCGTCACCACGACCGGGCTGATCTACGCGTGCGCGCTGCGACCCCGCGTCCTGGCTGACGAGCGCCGTGTCATCGTGCGCAATCCGTTCCGGGACTATCTGGTGCCCTGGGGCGCGCTCAAGGGCGTGTTCCTGGGAGACTCGGTGGAATTCGAGTGCAGCCGGGGCGGGGGCCAGAAGGACCGGACGATACACAGCTGGGCGCTGTACTCGCCGCGCCGGGCCCGGGCCAGGGCTGAGCTGCGCGACCCGCGCCGCCAGGGCTCTTCCAGGTCCGGGACTAGCTACGGCCGGATGCCCGCCGAAGCGCAGCGGCTCGTCAAGCAGCACCCCAGCCAGGTCATGGCCGCGGAACTCGGCCGGATGGCAACGGAGGCCCGCGAGCGCGGAGCAGCTGACGGCGCGCTGGCCGGCCGGTGGGCCTGGCAGCCCTTCGCTGCGGTGCTGATCCCGGCCGCGGCGCTCCTGCTGACCATTCTCCTCCGTTAGCAGGCGATGCCGACCGGCTCGCCGGCGTCACGCTGGCAGGATGGGGCATCCAGGCCGGTGCCGTGGTCTCCGGTGCCGTGGTCTCCGGTGCCATGGTCTCCCGCGCCGCGGCAGGCGAGTTCCGCTGGCCACCCCAAAGGGGGCAGATAAGGCGTGCGGGAACGAGGGAAGATGATCAGGTGACTGGTCCTGACCGCCTGCAGGAAGCGGTCGCTGAGCTGTACTCATCCGACCCGGACACGTTTGTCGAGCGCCGGAAGGCATTAGCGGCCGAGGCGCGGGCGGCCCGCGAGGATGCGGTCGCGCGCCAGATAGCCGCGCTGCGCAAGCCGACCAGGTCGGCCTGGATGATCAACCAGCTAGCCCGCTCCGACCCCGGCGCCACCGCCCGGCTCGTCCGGCTTGGTGACGAGCTCGGTGCCGCGCAGCGCGTCCTGGACGGCGCGAAGATCCGGGCTCTCTCGGTGCAGCGCCGCGAGCTCATCGACACGCTGACCCGGCAGGTCCTGAGCGTCGCCGGTGAGCAGTTCCCCTCGGCGGCGCTGCGCGATGAGATAGTCGCCACGCTCAGCGCGGCCCTGGCCGACCCGCGGATCGCCGAGCAGGTGCAGGACGGAACCCTGCTGCGCGCGGCGCGCTCGGAAGGATTCGGCCCGATGGCGCCGATCCTGACCGTGGTACCGCCGCCCGCCGAGTCCCGTCCGGCTGCGGATAGCCGGTCATCGCGCCCGAGGACACCGGGGAGCCGTGCGCGGGGCGGGGAGGTCCGGAACATGCCGTCCGGCCGGGGCGAGCGCGGCAGGCCGTCTGCCCGGGCCGAGCCAGCCCGGGCCGAGCCAGCCCGGCCCGAGCCAGCCCGGGCCGAGCGCGTCACGCCGTCGGCCCGCGGCGAGCCAGCCGTCCGCGGCGGCACCCGGACCGGGACGCAGGCGGACCAGCAGCGGAAGGCCATAGCCGAGGCAGAGAAAGCGCTGGCCGACGCGCACCAGGCCGTCGATACGGCGGTCGCAGCCGAGGAGAAGTGCCGCGCAGCCGTAGAGAAGATCACCGAGGAGCTGGCTGAGGCCCGCGGCCGCTTCAATGCCGCGAGGCTCCAGGTTCGCCAGGCCGAGGCTGCGCAGCGCCAGGCTGGGCTGGCGCTGGAGCGACTGCGCCGGCAGGGCGGTCCGCAGGCCCCGCACACTGCCTGGCAGCCGAAGCGTTCATGATCACGGGGTTTTGTCACCGTGACTGACAAAACCCCGTGATCATGAAATATCGCCCCGAGGGCCGCTTGACTGGCCTGGCCCGCAGGGACGCCAGGCCGCGCGCCGCCGCCCTCTGGCCGTCGGCGCGGCTTACTGCCCGGCTAGCTGCCGACCGAGTCACACGGCCGGCCGCGCAGCCAGTCCACGTAGTCAGCCGGCGCCCCGGCCGACTCGGCCGCATCAGCCATGATGCCGAGATAGCGGGCGGAGGGCAGGCCGCCCTCATAGTCGTTCAGCACATAGAGCCAGGCGACCACGTCGCCCTCCAGGGTCGCGACCCGGACCTTGATCTTCCGGTAATAGCCCAGCGTGGCGCCGTCCCAGCGATCCAGCGCGGCCTCATCGCTGTCGGTGATCTCGTAGAGCACGACGAATACGCGCTGCGACGAATCCTCGACCAGCGTGGCCAGGGCTCCCTCCCAGCCGAGATCCTCGCCGCCGAAGGTCAGCCGCCAGCCTTCCAGCCAGCCGGTGCCGTGCTGCGGCGAGTGGGGGCAGCGATCTGCCATCTGCGCCGGATCCATGTTGCTGCCGTAGGCCGCGTACAACGCCACAGCTGACAAGCGTACGAGCCGGCGCGGCCCCGCGCAGGCCGCTGCCCCCACTCGCCGGCCCCGGTGTCGCCAGCGGGCCGGTCAGCGGCATGCGCCAGAATGGGGCCTCGTGAGCAAGCGGCAGTCCAGGATCGTGATCGTCGGCGGCGGCCCGGGCGGCTATGAGGCGGCCCTGGTCGCCGCGCAGCTAGGTGCGCTGGTCACGATCATCGAGCGGGACGGGCTGGGCGGGGCATGCGTGCTGACCGATTGCGTGCCGTCCAAGACGCTGATCGCGACATCCGGCATGATGGCCGCACTCGAGACGCGGGCAGCCTGGGTATCCGGCTGGGCGACGCGAGCCAGCCAGGTTCACCCGGCCCCGGTTCCCTCCGAAACGGAAGTGCCCGCGCCCGGGTCGACGCGCCGCGGCTGTATGCGCGGGTCCGGTCACTGGCCAGGGCCCAGTCGGCGGACGTGACCTCGCGACTGGCAGCTGAGGGAGTCGAGGTCATCGCCGGCGTCGGCCGCCTGGCCGGGCCACGGGCGGTCGTGGTCGACGGCCGGGAGATCGAGGCTGACGCCGTCCTGGTCGCCACCGGCGCGGCGCCCCGGGTGCCGCCCGGCGCGGTTCCGGACGGGGAGCGGATCCTGACCTGGCGCCAGCTCTATGACCTGGAAGAACTCCCGGCTGAGCTGATCGTTGTCGGCTCCGGCGTGACCGGGGCGGAGTTCGCCAGCGCCTATCAGGCGCTCGGCTCGCAGGTCACCCTGATCTCGTCCCGCGAGCGGATGCTGCCGCACGAGGACGCGGACGCGGCGATGGTGGTGGAGGGCGTTTTCCGCCGCCGTGGCATGACCGTCCTCGGCCGGTCCCGCGCCGCCTCGGTCAGCCGCACCGCCAGTGGCGTGGCGGTGACCCTGCAGGACGGCCGGACAGTGCGCGGCACGCATTGCCTGCTCACCGTGGGAATGGTGCCCAGCACCGGTGACATCGGCTTGAAGGAGGCCGGCGTCAGTATGGACGAGCAGGGATTCGTGCAGGTCGACAAGGTTTCGCGGACGTCCGCGCCGGGCGTCTACGCGGCCGGGGACTGCACCGGGGTGCTGATGCTGGCCTCCGTCGCCGCGATGCAGGGCCGGATCGCCATGTGGCACGCGCTCGGCGAGGCCGTCAAGCCGCTGCGGCTCAGCCACGTGGCCGCGACCATCTTCACCGAGCCGGAGATCGCGACCGTCGGCATCAGCGAGCAGGCCGTGCTCGCCCGCGAGGCGGACGCTGCCCTGGTCAACATGCCCCTGGCCACCAACCCGCGGGCCAAGATGCAGGGTTTCGGTGACGGCTTCGTCAAGCTGTTCGCCCGGCGCAGCAGCGGGATCGTCCTCGGCGGCGTGATCGTGGCGCCGCGGGCGAGCGAGCTGATCCTGGCTGTCTCGCTGGCCGTGGAGCGGCAGCTGACCGTCGATCAGATCGCTCAGACTTTCGCGGTCTACCCGTCCCTGTCCGGCAGCCTGACCGAGGCGGCCAGGAAGCTGATGCAGCCCGCCGACCGGGTTGGCTTAGGCCAGGCCTGGTAGCTCGAGCCGCCTAGCGCGCACAGCGCGCTCGCACCGGCCACGGCGTACTGCCCATCCCGCACCGGCCATCCCGCACCGGCCATCCCGCACCGGCTCGCGCGGTGTGGCAACCAGGCGGGGCGGGGTAAATGCGGTAATTTCCTCCGGCGGAGGGAGTGCCATTGCGGAGCAGGCGGTACGGCGCGGATGTGCTGGCGGACTACGGCCCGCGGCCCCGGCCAGCGCAGCTGCCGAGGGTCGCGGCCGAGCGCGGACTGGTCGTCGAGGACTCTGCGGGCCAGTTCTGCGGGGCGGTGATCTACTGCGAGAAGGACGCCGTCACGCTGGAGGACCGGCACCGCAAGCAGCGGGTGTTCCCGCTCTCCGCGCCCTTCCTGCTCGAGGGCAAGCCGGTCATGCTGGTCAGGCCGGCCCCGACGGCCGCGCCCGGCCGGCCCGGACGGCCAGCCGGGCGGACCGCGTCGGGCTCGATCGCCGCTCCGCTCAGCCGGGCCAGGGTCGCGCGGGTGAGCCGGATCTACGTCGAGGGCCGCCATGATGCCGAGCTCGTGGAGAAGATCTGGGGCGACGACCTGCGGGATGTCGGCGTGGTCGTGGAGTACCTGGGCGGCATCGATGACCTGCCCGCGATTGTCGATGACTTCAGCCCGGCGCCCGGCCGCAGGCTAGGCGTCCTCGTCGATCACCTGGTGACCGGGTCGAAGGAGACCAGGATCGCGGCCAGAGTGCGGTCACCGCACGTGCTGATCGTCGGGCATCCCTTCATCGACGTATGGGCGGCGGTCAAGCCGTCGGCGGCGGGCATCCCGAGCTGGCCGCGGGTTCCGCCGGGCCAGCCGTGGAAAGAGGGCGTGCTGCGCGCCATCGGCTGGCCGCCGGACACCGCGGCCGGCTGGCAGCGGATCCTGCGCTCGGTAACCAGCTTCGCCGACCTGGAGCCTGAGTTCCTCGGCCGGGTCGAGGAGCTGATCGACTTCGTCACCGCGCCCGGCAGCGAGTAGTAGGTACCGCCGGCCCGGTCAGTCGGCGGCCGGCTCGCCGGCCGGCCAGGAGCGGAAGGGCGCTGAAGTCGCCCGCGTCCGGGCATGTCGGGCCTTGATGACCTCATGCAGTTTTTTGCTGGCCCTTGACCGGCGATTTCGCACCGGGAGGTATGGCGGTCAAGGCGCGGGTAGAGAGAGAATCGATCGGGGAGCGACGGCCCGAAAGGCTCCATTTCGCGGCCGGCCTGCCCAATGGGGTGAATGTTATGACGCCCACAATGACGTGGACGAAGAAGGTGGCCCGCCGGCTGGGAGCTGACGGGAATCCGCTGCGGCGGCGCTCGGACCGGATCGAGGCGTGGCTAGTGCCTCTGGCCGTCGCCGCGTTCCTGGCCCTGAGCCCCCTGGTCACCAGCCTCGCTGCCTCCTGGGTCCATGCCGACGTCGCGGCCGCGCGGCATGCCCAGCGATCCTGGCATCAGGTCTCCGCGGTCCTGCTGGCCGCGGCACCAGGGCCGATGATGTCCGGAAATGGCAGTCACTTGGACTCCTGGCTGGTCTGGACGCCAGCCCGGTGGACCGCGGACGGCCGCACCCGGATCGCCCGGGTGCCGGCGGGGGCGGGAAGCTGGGCTGGCGCCGCGGTGCCGGTCTGGCTGGACAGGGCCGGTCACGTGCAGCTGCCGCCGCTGACAGCAGGTCAGGTCAGGGGCCGCGTAGTCGCCGTGGCAGTGGCCGCGGTCACCGCCCTGGCGGTGCTCCTCGGCTTCGTTCTTGCCCTGATCCGGCGGCTGCTGGACCGTCGCAGGCTGGCCAGCTGGGAAACCGCCTGGCTATCGGTCGGCCCGCAGTGGAGCCGCCGGGCGTAGCCCGGTGCGCCTGCCCGCCGACCTGGGTGGCTAACCGCCCGGACCATCTGGGCGCCGGCCCGGGCGGTTAGCCGGCCCGGCTGGGCGCCGCCGGCGCCGCCGGCCGGGCCGCGATCCTGGCCGTGGGAGTCGGCGCTCTGGATACTGACCTGCCCGACACCGGGGAGGTCGCGGACTTGCGGAGCCGGGCCGGGCGGCTGGATGAGGGCATTGATCTCATCCGCGCACTGTGGGATGGCCAGTCGCGTCATCGCGGGCAGCACTATCGCTACTGGGGACCACCAGCACCCTGCCCGAGCGCCTGAGCCAGATGCGCGAGCGGCTGGCCGCCGGGCCGCCGGTTCCCGCCGGGCCTCCGGTTCCCGCCGGGCCTCCGGTTCCCGCGGGGCCTCCGGTCCCCGCCGGGTGAGCTCGCTCGCCTGGACAGTCCAGCCCTGGCTGACGACCTGCCCTATCTCACCGGCCGCCGCGGCACGGGCGGATATGCTCGCTCGGGTTGCGGAGGGAGCGGCGGATGGCGCTGGAGATCACCCGATTGCACCTGGCCCGGCTGCAAAGTCCTGACGGGCTGGAATGGCCGGTGCACGGCTTCGTGGTCCGCCACCCGGGCGGGGCGGTGCTGGTGGATACCGGCGTCGGTGGCCCGGACCAGCTGCTCAGCGACTGGCGCGTGGTCAACCGGACGGCTGCGGACGCGCTCGCTGAGGCGGACATGACGTCGGCCGACATCGGGTTGGTGATCAACACGCACCTGCACTTCGACCACTGCGGCCAGAACGCCGTGTTCCCGCATGCGGCGTTCTACGTCCAGCGCGCCGAGCTGGGCCGCGCGCAGCGGGAAGCCCGGCAGCTTTACGACTGGTTCGGCTTTATGAACGCGCGGTTCGAGCTGCTCGACGGTGACACGGAGATCCTGCCCGGCCTGTCCGTGATCGCGACTCCGGGCCACACCGAAGGGCATCAGTCCGTGGTCGTCCAGGGCGCCGATGGCGCCGACATCCTCATCGGCGACGCGGCCTACACGCCGCGGCAGTTCGCCGGGCCGCCCGCCGAGGACCTGCCGGATGGCCAGGCCAGCGACCCGCGGGCCTGGCGGGAATCCCTGCAGCGGATCCGGTCGGCGCACCCGGCGCGCGTGCACTTCTGCCACCACACCGACGTGACGCACACCTGACGAGCCGGGCCGTGACGGACCTCACCGGTCACCCGGACCGGCTGCGCTGGAACGCCCGGTACGGCGGCGGCTTCAGCCCGTCCTTCGCCGCGCCTCCGCTGGCGGTCCTGGCACTGTCAGCCGGGCTTCCGGACGGCCCGGTGCTGGATCTGGCCAGCGGGCCCTCCGGTACCGTCCTGCTGGCGGCCGGACTCGGCCGGAAGGCGACGGCGGTGGATATCTCGGAGCGCGCGCTCGGGCTGCTCGGCGAGGAAGCGGCCCGCCGCGGGCTGGCCGGCCTGATCACCCTGGTGCAGGCCGACCTGCGAGCCTGGCAGCCGCAGCCGGGCGGCTTCGCCTTGGTCCTGTGCACCGGCTACTGGGATCGCGAGGCGTTCGGCCCGGCAGCCGCTGCGGTGGCAGCCGGCGGCCTGCTCGGCTGGGAGGCGTTCACCGTCGGGGCCCGCACGGAGCGGCCGCGGCTGCCGCCGCAGTGGTGCCTGGGCCCCGGCGAGCCGGCCGGGCTGCTGCCGGACAGCTTTGACGTGCTCGGCCAGTGGGACCTGCCCGAGGGGCCGGCCGCGATCAGGCGCAGGCTGCTGGCCAGGCGCCGGGCCGCCGGCCCGGCGGCCGGCCGGCCCGCGGGTCAGGCGTCAGCCAGCACCTCGCGGGCGGCGCGGGCGCCCGAGGCAAGCGCGCCCTGAACCGAGCCGGCGGCCCGATGATCACCGCAGACGTACCGGCGCTGGCCGGCCCGGCAGGAACGGCTGAGCGGGTGCGGAGGCACCATGGCCGGCAAGGCGCCGGGAACCGCGTACGTCGCCAGGTGCTCCCAGCTGCTGGTGTCGGCCTGGTAGAGCGTGCCCAGCCGGCTGCGGACGGCCGGCTCGGGATTCGCGGCATCGCCGCCGAGCACGGAGCTGGAAACGAGCGCCCGCCTGTCGCCCGAATAGCTCGGCGTGACCTCGGTGAGCACGCTGGTGTTGAGGATCTGGCGCTCGGTATCCACCAGCAGGGTGGGCTCAGCCAGCGGCGGCGCGGGGGCGGCGTGATAGATGGTGGTGACGCTCCGGGTGGCGGGCACGGCCAGGGCGGGCATCAGGGCGGCGGCCGCCGCCGGCCCGGTCGCCACCACGACGGCGCTCGCGGCGAGCTCAGTTCCGCCCGCGAGCAGCACGCCGTCATCGGTCAGGCCGCTGACCGGCGTCTCCAGCTGGATGGTTGCCGGCGGCAGCCCGGCGGCGAGCTGCTCGGGAACCGCCTGGATACCGCGGCGCGGCAGGCACAGCGTCCCGCGCAGCATGCTCCGCCAGACCAGGTGGAAGAAGCGGCTTGAGGTCTCCAGCTGGTCCTCCAGGAAGACACCGGCCAGGAACGGCCGGAACATCAGCTCGATCAGCTCGGCTGAGATGCCGGCCCGGCGTAGCGCGGTCAGGGTGGTGACATCGCGCCGGCGCTTGATCACGCTGGCCGGCAGGAGCATGTCACGGGCACTGAGCAGGCCCAGCGCGGCCAGGTCGGCTGGCCCGGCCAGGCGGCCTGGCCGCAGGTCGCCGATCTGGCCCGGCCGCCGGGTCGGATCGGCGAAGCGCAGCCGCCGGGCCCCGGCCTGCAGCAGCATTCCCGGAGTGAACGGCGAGAGCTGCAGGTCACGTAGCCGGAGCCGCCGCTGCACCTGCGGGTAGGACGTGTTGAAGACCTGAAAGCCGCGATCCAGCAGGAAGCCTGCCCGCCGGTCCGTTCGCATCCGGCCGCCGACCCCCTCGCCGGCCTCCAGGACCTGCACCGATGCGCCTGCCGCGGTCAGGTCGCTGGCGCAGGCCAGGCCCGCGAGCCCGGCGCCGACGATCACGACCGGGCGCGCGCCGCGCCCGGCCATCAGCGGGCCGCCCAGTACCGGCGAGCGAAGCCCAGGTACCGCGCGGCGATCTCGGCGACCGTGTCGTCCGCGCTGGCTTTGCCGTGGTTGTGGTCGCTGATCGGCTCTTCCCAGATGCTCCGGCCGATCGCGAACCCACGAAGCCGTTGACGGGCGCGGCCACCTCCAGCCAGTGATCCAGCCGGTCCGCTGGCGCGTCCCGGCCGAGCACGATCGCGCACACGCCGTCGCGGCCGCCGGCCCGGATCTGCGCGACGACCTGCCGGGCGGCGTCGGCGGTCTCCAGCCCCTCGACCTTCCAGATGGCCGGCTCGACCCCGGCCTCCTGGTTGCCGACGATCACCTGCCTGACCAGGTCAGGGCGGAGGTCCCGGTCGAAGCTGACGGCTGACCCGCCGGCCGCTCTCAGCTGCTCGTCGGTGGCCGGAACCAGCAGCTCGTAGAGCAGCGGCACGCCGATGGAGCGGAGCCCGTCACTGACATCCCGCAGGGCACGCAGCTGCCGCTCGCGCTGCTCGCCGGGGAACGCGGGATTGTCGCGGACAAGAACCTTGGCGAAATCGGGCCGGATCTCCCGCACGTGCTCGAGCCACTGCGGTCCCCATTCCGGCTCGAACCACTCCCGCCCGCTGTGCTCGACCGGGACGGCCAGCACGACGTCGTCGGAGCGGGCCGCCGCGATCACCGCCCGTCCGTACCGCTCGTCCACCAGGACGCCGGGGCGCCCGCCGGGCAGCTCCGCGCGAGCCTGCGCGAGGCCCGCGTAGATCAGCTGCTTGGCCGCCTCCATCGCGGCGATCTGGCCGGAGTCCGGCTGGTCGTCAGTGACGCCGAACAGGGATCGGCCGAACGACTCCCGGTGATCCATGGCCAGGATCAGCAGCGGATCGCCGGCTGACGGGTGATACGCGTGCTCGGTCATACCCCGATCCTGCCCCGCTGGCCGCCCCGAAAGCCGTCCAGGCGGCCAGCCCGCGGCGAAACGCAGGTCACCTCAGTGCGCCGGGTGGCCGAGATCGGGGTCGTTGGGGGGCTTGAGGCCGTGCTGGCGCAGCCGGGTGGCCCGGATGTCGTCCGCGTAGGCGGCCACCGTGAAGATGCTGCCGGACAGGATCAGGGCAATGGTCATCAGGATCAGCCAGAGCGGCGCCGGGAGCAGCACGGCCGCGATCACCGCCAGGATGGCGCAGACCGGGAGGATCACGGCGAGGTGCCGCAGCACGGTACGGCCGCGCCAGCCCGCATCGGTCAGCTCGTGCCGCACCCAGTCGATGTGCTGCGGCGGCAGCCGGAACCCGATGGCGAATAGCAGCCATCTGACCGGACCCGGATCGCCCGGCAGTCTCGCCATCAGGTGAGCTGGCAGATCACGGTCCCGGCCGCGACTGTCTGGCCGACCTCGACGGCCAGGTTGCTGACGGTTCCGTCCTTGTGGGCCGTGAGCGGCTGCTCCATCTTCATGGCCTCAAGGACGACGATCGTGTCGCCCTCGGAGAGGGCCTGGCCGTCCGCGGCGACGATCTTGACGATCGTGCCCTGCATGGGGCTGGTGAGCGCGTTCCCGCCGGCTGAGCCGCCGGACTTGCGCCGGGCAGCCGACCGGGATCGCGTGCCCCCCGCGGCCGCGCCGCGGCCCGCTCCGGGGGCGCCGGCCGTCCCGATGCCCCCAAGGCCTGCCGGGACGGTGATCTCCAGTCGCTTGCCGCCCACCTCGACCGTGATCCGCTCGCGGTCAGGCTCGGCCGTCTCATCCGGGCCCGCGCTCGTCCCGGTGTACCGGGGGATGCCGCCGGCGAAGTCGTTCTCAATCCAGGTGGTGTGCACGGCGAAGGGCGACCGGATGAAGGCCGGGTTGTTGACCACCACGCGATGGAACGCGAGCGTGGTGGGCAGGCCCTCGACCTCGAACTCGGCCAGGGCGCGGCGCGAGCGCTCCAGCGCCTGCTCGCGGTTCGCGCCGGTGACGATCAGCTTGGCCATCAGCGAGTCGAATTCGCGCGGCACGGTCATCCCGGCCGTGTAGCCGGCGTCGAGCCGGACGCCGGGACCTGACGGCGGCCGCCACGTCGTGATGGTGCCCGGCGCGGGCATGAAGCGGCGGCCGGGGTCCTCGGCATTGATCCGGTACTCGATCGAGTGCCCGCGCAGTTCCGGGTCCCCGTACCCCAGTGCCTGGCCGTCGGCGATGCGGAACATCTCCCGCACCAGGTCGATGCCGCTGACCTCCTCGGTCACCGGATGCTCCACCTGCAGCCGGGTGTTGACTTCCAGGAATGACACCGTGCCGTCCTGGCCGATGAGGAACTCGCAGGTGCCGGCGCCGACATAGCCGGCCGCCCGCAAGATCGCCGCCGACGATTCCCGCAGCAGCTTGTCCTGCTCGGCGGTGAGGAACGGGGCGGGTGCCTCCTCCACCACCTTCTGGTGCCGGCGCTGCAGCGAGCAGTCCCTGGTCGACACGATCACGACGTTGCCGTGCATGTCGGCCAGGCACTGGGTCTCGACGTGCCGGGGGCGTTCCAGGTAGCGCTCGGCGAAGCACTCGCCTCGGCCGAACGCCGCCACCGCCTCGCGGACCGCCGAATCGAACTGCTGCGGGATCTCGTCGGCATGCCACGCGACCTTGAGCCCGCGGCCGCCGCCGCCGTAGGCCGCCTTGATCGCGATCGGCAGCCCGGCCTCCCTGGCGAACGCGGCCGCCTCCGCCGCGCTGGCCACCGGTCCCTCCGTGCCCGCCGCCAGCGGCGCGCCGACGGACTGCGCGATGTGCCGGGCCGACGCCTTGTCGCCGAGCGCGTCGATCGCCTCCGGCGGCGGCCCGATCCAGGTCAGGCCCGCGTCCATGACCTGGCGGGCAAAGCCGGCGTTCTCGGCCAGGAAGCCGTAGCCGGGATGCAGCGCGTCCGCCCCGGCGGCCTTGGCCGCCTTGATGATCTTGGCGCTGTCCAGGTAGCTCTCGGCGGCCGTCTGGCCGCCCAGGGCAAAGGCCTCGTCGGCCATCGTGACGTGCAGCGCGTGGATGTCCGTGTCGCCGTAGACCGCCACGCTGGCCAGCCCGGCATCACGGCATGCTCGCACGATCCGGACGGCTATCTCGCCACGGTTGGCGATCAGCACCTTACGCACGACAACGGCTCCTCTCCGCCATCCGCGGGACTTTTCCGTCATGGCGGGGGTACCCGGTTCCCGGAGGCCTTGCCTGGAGTCTAGTGAGCAGGCTGGCCAGCCGGCAGCCCTGGCCTGACGGGGAAATGAACGGCCGGGCCCCGCGGCGCGCTCCCGTGACTGCTCCGGCCCGGCCGGACGCGCCGGTCAGAACCGGTCAGAGGGCCGGTCGGGGGCCGGTCAGCGAGGCAGCGCGACGCTGCGCCAGGCACCGGGACCGGCCGTCACCGGCGGTCGCATCACCCGTGCCCGGGCCGACCATTCCGGCCTGCTGGCCGGCGTCGCTGGCCCGCCGGAAGGTGCCCGGATGCTGGCCAGGACGGCGACGACGGCCGCCAGCTCAGCGGCGGTCGGGGCGCCGCGGACGACCGACAGTACCCGCTGCGAGGCGTGCTCGCCGGCCGCCGCCAGCTCGCCGGGCGCGGCCGGGGCGCCGCGACCGGAGGATGAAGCGGGATCTGGCATGGTGATCAGCCTTTCGACTTGCCGACGCCGATACCGAACTGCCGGTGCACCCTGGCCCAGAACGCGTCCCGCAGCCACTCCCTGGCCTCCTGGTAAGGCCGCAGGGACAAGCCAAGCTCCTTCTCGGCGTCCACCAGCAGCTCCTTGTCGATGACCGGCGGCAGGATCGGACCCGGCAGCAGGTCACGGATGTTGTCCTCGCCTCTGGTCAGTATCCACTTCTGCGCGACGTGCTCGCCAGCCTCCTCCACCCGGTCCCGGTCGGGGCCGAGCCGAGCGGCCTGGACATGAGAGGCAGGCAGCGGCCGCGCTGCCGGGCGCGGCACGTGCCGCTCGCCGAACAGCTGCGCGGGCGAGGGGGCGAGCGGCCCGGACTGCGCGGCGGCCTGCGCCTGGCGCGCCGACGCCGGGCTGGCCTGGGGGACCATCGCCGGCCCGCCCTCGACGATCTGCCGGGTGAAGTACGGCTCCAGGAACGAGCGCTCCAGCACTTCCACGGTGTCCGATTCCCAGACCAGCCGCTCGGCCTGGTTGGTCCCGTAGGGCGGCTCCACGCCCCACAGGTGGACGCGCACGCCGAATGCCTGCGCCGCCTCCACCGCGGGGACCATGTCCTCGTCGCCGGCCACCAGGATCGCGTCGGTGAGGGCGCGGTGCCGGGCGAGCGCCTCCATGTCGGCGCGGATCTGCGCGTCCACGCCCTTCTGCTGGCCGCGCGCGTTCAGGTTGCCCAGGCGCAGCTTCACCCAGGGCATCTGGGCGATCCCGCTGGTCGATGGTGGGGACCCGGTCGCGGGCGGCGTCATACCAGTACACCCGCAGCAGCTCACCGCGGACCTGCTCCTCGGCGTGCCTGGTCAGGGCCTGGATCAGCTTGTCGGCATCGACCTTGTACTCGCGCCGGGACGCTGCGCTGAACAGCAGTTCGCCGGCGGAGGCATAGATGTACCCGACGTCCACCATGATGGCGTAACGCGACAGCAGCGGCAGCGGCAGCGGCGAACCGGGGTCGGTCATAGTAACGATCACTCTAGTGGCAGCGCCGGTGCGCAGGCCGCCGAAGCCTATACCGGAGCGTGACTAACCAATCACAATCAGCTGGTCATGTCCCTGATGCCCGTAAGCTTCCCGCCGCCGTGCGCTGGCTCCACGGTGCAGGCTGGCCGGCCTGGCCCGGCTGCGGCGGCGTGGACGGCAGTCCGACCAGCTGCGCGCGGCGCCGCGACCGGGCGAACGCCAGTGCGGCCGCGGCGCATGCTAGCGGCACCGCCGGCAGCGCGTACCGGGGCGAGAAGTCCGCTGTCGCCGTCGGCACCACCAGGATCGCCAGGGCCGTCGCCCAGGGCAGCAGGCCAGGGCCGCCCCAGTCAGCGCGGCGGCGGTACCCGCCGGCGCGCCAGGACCGCGCAATCCCGCCGAGGCCGATCAGCAGCACGACGGCGAGCATGGTGCCGCGGAAGTAGAGGTGGCGCTGGTAGCCGATCATGAACCCGGCGAACGGCTGCACGGCCCTGGTATGCGCCAGCTGCCCGCCGGTGTAGTCGCGCTGTATGGCCGCCAGCGTGTCGCCGCCCGAGCGGGCGGCAGAGGCCCAGTCGCTGGTCGCGTAGCTGAACTGATAACGGTCCATCATCAGCGCGGTCGGGTGCGGCGGCCGGGTCCAGTGGAAGGTCAGCAGGAAATCCGAGGCGACGGCGTGCAGGTAGCCGCCCGGCTGCGCGGCGATGGCGCGCAGCGCGAAATTCCGCGCTAGCGCGTTCTCGCGGGGCGTGAAGCGCGGCTCGGGCAGCCGGAACAGCGGCGAGTTCGCTTCCCAGATCCACATCGACGCGGCCGGGCGGTCCGCGACCGGCAGGTCCGGGCACAGTGCCCGCTCGTCGGCGGGCGGCCTGATCACCGCGCAGTTCGCGAAGGTCATCGTGCGCGACCAGAGGAAGACGCCGTCGCTGTCATTGAAGGCGAGGGCGCCGTGCGATTCGTCGAACCAGCCGAGGTACAGCACCAGAGGCAGCGCGCCGGCCAGGGCGGCAGCCCCGGCCGCGCGCCAGCCGGCCTTCCTGACGATCAGGTAGATCACCAGCACGATGAGCAGCGGGAGCCCGACCGGCCACAGGGTCGCCGAGAGGCCGAGCAGCACGCCCGCTGCCGCCGCCCGCCGCAGCGACGGCCCGGCCCGTCGCCAGAGCAGGATGGTCAGCGCCGCCGTCACCAGGAAGGCGAAGGCGGTGTCGGCCAGGATCTCCTGCTCCAGCTGGATCTGGTAAGCGTCCAGCAGGACGGGCAGCGTGGCCAGGGTCGCGCCCCAGCCAGGCAGCCCGTACCGCCGCAGCAGGGCGTAGAGCATGACCGCGATGGCCAGGCCCATCAGGTGCTGCACCGCTGTGACCACGGCGAAGCTGTGGAACGGGCGCAGCAGCAGGAGCATCAGCCCGTACCCCGACTCGCGCGAGGTGGACGGAGACAGCCGCAGGGCCGAGTAGACGTAGGACTCCGAGTCGCCGCCGAACCAGATGGCGGGAGGAAAGCCGAGTATGGTAACGATGCGCAGGCCGAGGCCGGCGAGAAGAGCAATGCAGAAAACCCGGTGCCGAGCGAGGAAGGCCCGGCTCGCCGTGACCGGGCGCGCGGTTCCCGATGAGTTATGCTCGGAACGCGGCCCGGTCAGCCGGGCAATGCTGTGCACGATAATGACGAATTCCCCCGATATTCCGCGCGGCCGCGGCACCGGGACGCGCAAGCCCTGGTGCCGCCGCCCGCCAGCAGCACCAGGGCACGCAAAACCCTGATCACGGCCCAGTCAGGCCGCGCCCTGCAACTGGCATCCCCCGTTAGCCGCGGCTACCCCCGTGGCCGCGGTGACATTGCTACAGCGGAATATTGCCGTGCTTCTTCGGCGGAAACGTCTGACGCTTATTCTTTAGCGCGCGCAGGGTCCGTACTATCTGGGACCGGGTCTCGGCCGGACTGATGACGGCGTCCACATAACCGCGCTCGGCAGCGATATAGGGATTGAAGAGGGTGTCCTCGTACTCGGCGATTTTCTCCGACCGCAGCGCGGCCCGGTCGGCTGGATCCCTGGTTGCCGCGAGGTCGCGCCGGTACAGGATGTCGACCGCGCCGTCCGCGCCCATGACAGCGATCTGGGCGGTCGGCCAGGCCAGGGTCATGTCACTGCCCAGGTGCTTGGAGCCCATGACGACGTAGGCGCCGCCGTAGGCCTTGCGGGTGATGACGGTGATCTTGGGCACGGAGGCCTCGGCGTAGGCGTAGATCAGCTTGGCGCCGCGGCGGATGATGCCGTCCCATTCCTGCCCCGTTCCCGGCAGGAAGCCGGGCACGTCCACGAAGGTAATCACCGGGATGCTGAAGGCATCACAGGTGCGAACAAACCGGGCAGCCTTCTCCGACGCGTTGATGTCCAGCGTCCCGGCCGCGTGCATCGGCTGGTTGGCCACCACCCCGACGGACGCGCCGTCAACCCGGCCGAAGCCCACGATCATGTTGGGCGCGAAGGCGGCATGGATCTCCAGGAACTCGCCGTCGTCGAGCACGTGCGTGATCACGGCATGCATGTCGTAGGGCTGCCGCGTCGAGTCGGGGATCAGGGTGTCCAGTTCCCGGTCCGTCTCGGTGACCTCGAGCGCCAGCGCCGGGTCGGCGGCCGGATCGGCCAGGACCGGCGGCTCATCGAGATTGTTGGACGGGAGGTAGGACAGCAGGTCGCGGGCGAAGGCCAGGCAGTCCTGCTCATCGGCCGCCTGGTAATGAGCCACGCCGGACTTGACGTTGTGCGCGTGCGCTCCGCCCAGTTCCTCGTGGCTGACTTCCTCGCCCGTCACCGTCTTGATCACGTCCGGCCCGGTGATGAACATGTACGAGGTCTGGTCCACCATCAGGGTGAAATCGGTGATCGCCGGCGAGTACACCGCGCCGCCCGCGCATGGCCCCATGATCAGCGATATCTGCGGGATCACGCCGGAGGAGACGACGTTCCGGTAGAAGATCTCGCCGAACATCCCGAGCGCGACCACGCCCTCCTGGATCCGGGCGCCGCCGCCGTCGTTGATGCCGATCATCGGGCAGCCGGTCTTCAGCGCATGGTCCATCACCTTGATGATCTTCTCGGCGTAGACCTCGCCGAGCGACCCCCCGTACACGGTGAAATCCTGGCTGAACACGCAGACCGGGCGTCCGTCGATGGTGCCGTATCCGGTCACCACGCCGTCGCCGTAGGGCTGGTTGGCGGCCATGCCGAAGTCAGTGGCCCGGTGCCGGGCCAGCTCGTACAGCTCGTTGAACGAGCCAGGGTCCAGCAGCTCGTCGATCCGCTCCCTGGCCGTCATCTTGCCCTTGGCGTGCTGCCGTTCGACCTGCCGGGCTGTACCGGCATGAACCGCCTCGTACCTGCGCTTCTCCAGGTCGGCTAGCTTGCCGGCGGTGGTATGCGGAGCCGGAGATGATGCGCTGTCAGACGGCAGCGACGCTTCGATGGCCATGCCGGACAGGTTAGGGCAGAACCTTGGCTGCCCGGGAGAGGCCACCCGTCCCGTTTATCAGGGCCAGAAGACCGGGACCTCGGCGGCTGGCCTGCCGTCTGTCACACTTTTCCTATGCTGCCCCTGGACGCGTCGCTGCCTGATGGGTCCGCCGCGCCGGTGCCGGGCGGCTTTCCGGTCCTTCCGGCCACGCGCGCGGCCGGGCCCCCGGCGGTGGCCGCCACCGATCTGTGGAAGCGGTTCGGCGACAAGGTGGCCGTCGCGGGAGTCCGCCTGCTGGTGCCGCCGGGCAGCTTCTACGGCCTGGTCGGGCCCAACGGGGCAGGGAAGACGACCACGCTGTCGATGATGACCGGCCTGCTGCGGCCCGATGCCGGCACGGTGGAGATCTCCGGCCGGGATGTCTGGCGGGAGCCCGTGGCGGTGAAGGCGATGATCGGCGTCCTGCCGGAGGGCCTGCGCCTGTTCGAGCGGCTCTCCGGCCGGGAGCTGCTCACCTACCTGGGCCGGCTCCGCGGCCTGCCGAAGGCGCAGATCTCGGCCAGGACGGAGGAGCTGCTGGCGGTGCTGGACCTGACCGCCGACGCGCGGACGCTGGTGGTCGACTACTCGACCGGGATGCGGAAGAAGATCGGGCTGGCGGCCGCGCTGCTGCATAATCCCCGCGTGCTGTTCCTGGACGAGCCGTTCGAGGGCGTGGACCCGGTAGCCGCCCAGACCATCAAGGGCGTACTGGAGGCCTATACCGCGGCCGGCTCGACAGTGATCTTCTCCAGCCACGTGCTCGAGCTGGTCGAGAGCCTCTGCGACTGGGTTGCGGTGATGAGCCACGGCCAGATCATGGCCTGCGGCACGCTGGACCAGGTGCGGGCGGGCCGGTCACTGCAGCAGGCCTTCATGGCGATCGTCGGGGCCCGGCCGCGAGCCGAGGACGGCAGGCTCACGTGGCTTGGATCTTCTGCACCCTGAAGTTCCGGCTGATGACCGGGGCGCTGCGCGGCAACGGGAGCGCGGCCCGCGGCGCCGGGCTCATCCTGGCTGGCCTCGCGGCGCTCTACGTGATGCCGACCGGCTTTGCCGTGCTGGCCGCGCTGCGCGGGAGCGCGCTGGCCGCCCCGGCCGGCGTGCTGGTCTTCACGCTCGCCTTCGCCGGCTGGACCGTGCTGCCCCTGATGGCCTTCGGCACCGACGAGACCCTGGACCCGGCCCGGCTGACCCTGCTGCCGCTGAGCCGTCGGCAGCTGGCCACCGGCATGTTCGCCGCCGCCCTGACCGGCATCGGGCCGATCGTCACCTTCGTGATCCTGCTGGGCGTGATCGCCGCGGTCGCGACGAGCCCGGCGTCAGTGGCCATCGGCGTCCTGGCTGTCCTGCTCGAGCTGACGCTGTGCGTGACCAGCTCGCGGGCGCTGACCACGGCGCTATCCGGGCTGCTCCGGTCCCGTCGCGGCCGGGACCTGGGCATCGCGGCGGCCGGGGCGCTCGTGCTCGTCCTGCTGGGCGGCAACGTCCTGATCCAGCGGGCCATCATCAGCGGCGGGCTGCAGCATGGCGGGCGGGCGATCGCCGGCGTCGCGCGCTGGACGCCGCCCGGCATGGTGGCGCAGTCCATCGCCTCGGCGGCCAGCGGCCGGTACGCCGCGGCGCTGCTCGGGCTCGGCGTCGGCGCGGCCACCGCCCTGCTGCTGCTCTGGGTCTGGAACGCAGCCCTGGGCAGGGCGCTGACCAGCCCCGACGCGTCGACCAGGACGAGCAGGCGGTCCGCCGCCTGCGCCAGCCGCGCGGCGAACAGCGCCGCCGCGCCCAGCGCGGTCGGCAGCGCCCCCGCGGCCCCTGCGCTCCCCGCGGCGGGCAGCGCCGCCACGCCCCCCGCGCCCAGCGCGGCCGGCAGCGCCCCCACGCCTCCTGCGCTCCCCGCGGCGGCTGGCAGCGCTCCCACGCCTCCTGCGGCGGCCGGGCGGTTCTCGGCCAGCAGCGTGGATGCGCCATCGCTGTCGCTGTATCAGCAGCAGATGCGCTTCGACGTTGCTGCGGCGCGAGGCGCCGCCGCGGAATCGGCTGGCGGCCGGCCGTCCGGGCCGCCCGGCCGGCCGGCCGGGCGCCCCGGACGGGTGAGGCGGGCCGCGGTCGCGCCCGGCTGGCTCCGGCAGGCCGGCAGCAGCAGGACCATGACGGCAGCCGGCAAGGAGCTGCGCTACACCTGGCGGGATCCGCGGCGCAAGGCCGGCCTGCTCGGCCTGGCCATCGCGGTGTTCGTGAGCCTGTCCGTGACCAGGCTGGGCACCGGCGGGAGCCGGGGCCTGAGCAGCGCGACAGGCCCGGTGCTGCTGGCCGCCGCGGTCTACGGCGGCGCGTTCGCCGGGATCCAGTCGGCCAACCAGTTCGGCCTGGACGGCGGGGCGCTCTGGCTCAACGTCGCGGCCACGACGCGGCCCCGCGACCTGCGGGCCGACATCGCCGGCAAGAACCTGGCCAGCGCCGTCATCGCGCTGCCGGTGTTCACGGTGCTCTATGCGGTGATCGGGGCCGTCTGGGGCAGCCTGGCGTATCCCGTCACCGCCCTCGGGGTAGCGGCCGCGACTCTGGGCATCGCGCTCGGCCTGAGCAACCTGGCCAGCGTGCTGCTGCCGTTCCCGGTCCCGGAGCGGCGAGCGAGCGCCTTCGGCGGCGGCGGCACCGGCCGCGGCTGCCTGGCCGGCCTCACCAACCTGGTCATGCTGCTGATCGTGGCCATCGCCATGCTGCCGCTGATCGCCCTGATTATCGTCGTGCATCCCGGCGCCTGGATGCTGCTGACCGGCCCGGGCTACGGGGCGGCGGCGGCGTGGGCAGGCCGGCGCGCGGCCGGTGATATCGGCTTCCGCAGGCTGCCTGAGCTGCTGGCCGCCGTCAGCAGGCCAGTCTGAGCCCGCCGCGCCGTCCGGGCGCCGCGAGCCCTGGCCGCCACCGGCAGGCCGGATAGGGCGCACCCGAGTTGCCTTGCGGGCGCCGTGGGCCCGGGCTGAGACCGGCAGGCCGGTAGGGTCGCTCCGGAGTCAGGGACCAGCACCGGAGGCAAGCCAGATGACAGCCGGACCAGGACCAGGCCGGCCAGCCGGGCCGTCGCAGTCCGGGCCGTCGCAGTCCGGGCCGCCGCAGTCCGGGCCGTCGCAGTCCGGGCCGTCGCAGTCCGGGCCGCCGCAGTCCGGGCCGCCGCAGTCCGGAGCGCCGCCAGCCGGGGCGCAGCGCGGTCAGCCACTGCAGGCCGGCCGGCTGCGGGCCGCGGTGCTGACCGGGCAGTCCCTGTGGTCGGACATCGCCGTCGTCGCGCAGACCGGGTCGACGAACGAGGACCTGCTCGCCGCGGCCAGGGCCAGGGCGCCCGAGGGCAGCGTCCTGGTGGCCGAGCAGCAGATCAGGGGCCGCGGTCGCCTCGGCCGCAGCTGGGTCAGCCAGCCGTCCGCGGCCCTGACCTTCTCGGTGCTGCTCCGTCCGGCAGTGGTGCCGCGGTCGGCTCGCGGCTGGCTGCCGCTGCTGGCGGGCGTGGCCGTGGCATCGGCGGTGCGGGCCGGCACCGGGCTGGAGGTGACCCTGAAATGGCCGAATGACGTGCTGGCCGGGGGAGCCAAGCTGGCCGGGATCCTGGCCGAGCAGGCCGGTGA
>Ga0116110_1000435_pt1 | contig 25009 bp, 20 predicted proteins | sample June2015DPH_8_50_FD_89719 | JGI IMG/M metagenome (GOLD analysis project Ga0116110, IMG submission 89719) | Peatland microbial communities from SPRUCE experiment site at the Marcell Experimental Forest, Minnesota, USA - June2015DPH_8_40 | ecosystem: Environmental > Terrestrial > Soil > Wetlands >...
ATCGCGGCCGTGAAGGGAGAACGACATGCGAGGTTTCCGGCGTCTGGCGGCGCTCACCGCGGTGACGGCGTCCGCTGGCCTGCTGCTGGTATCGGGCAGCGGGATCGCTTCCGCCACGGCGAAGCCAGCGGCCAGCGTCCGCTTGTCAGGCGGCGATACCCGGGTGACCACTGGCCCGGGCATCGCGACCGCCTTGCTCTCGCACCAGATCGTCCCGCTTGCCGTGTCACCCGGCCATCAGTGGCTGATCGTCCGCCGCGGGCAGCCAGCCGTCAATTTCGAGTTCCCGGTCACCGGCGGCCGGGTCAGCCTCAACCCGGTGGGCGGATATATCGACCACCGCGGCGGGATCCTGTTCGTCAACATCAGGAACGGCAAGCAGATTGAGGTCAGTAATTTCATCATCAACCTCAATAAGTCTGATCTGACCGGCATCGTCAACGGGAACGGCCGGGTGCGCGTCCCGGTGTTCAGCCTCAGCCTCGCGCACGCGACGCTGAAGGCCGGCCCGCACTCGGTGGAGGCCACCGGAATCGTTGTCACGCTGACGAAGGCGGCCGCCGGAGCGCTCAACGCCTCGCTCGGCACGAACCTGTTCAGCGGCGGCCTGAGGATCGGTACCGCGGGGACCGAGCTTCGCTTCTAGGCGGACTGCACGTGCAGCATGGGGCACGTGCGCCCTGATCGCCGCGGTGCCGTCACCGGGAGGGTGGGGGCACCGCGGCCTGCCAGCGGGTACTGCCCGATGCTCAGAACGGCACGGGCTCGGTGCCGAGCACCTCGATCCGGTCGATGTCGGCCGCCGGGCCGGACCGGGGGTCCGCGGTCAGCATCGTGCTGCCCGCGGCCGCCACCCGCTGGTGGAAGGCGCGCACGGCCGCGGCTGCCGCGGGAAAGTCGGCCCCGGCGGCCTGCCGCAGCAGGTGCGCGTGCACGTCGGTGAAGCCGGGAACGGCCACCTGGGCCGGCTGCGAGCTCAGCTGCATCACTACCCTTCGGGCCGGAAGCCGGAGATCCATTGTGCTGTGCCTGCCCGCGGGCGGGGCTGGCCGGCGGGCAGGCTAGCGTCGAAGCCATGCGCCCGGCTCAGGGCCGCATCGAGTGTGAGGGGAGCAAGCGTGCCGTACCAGATGCCCGGCAGCGACATCGTCTCGATCATCGACGCGGAGCCGACGCCGCTGGCCCTGCTCGCCCCCGGCCGCCGGACCGTCGCGCTCGTGCAGTACGAGTCGCATCCGCCGGTCGCGCAGCTCGCCCGGCCGTATCTGTCCCTTGGCGGGCTGCGGGTAGACCCGGCGATCGCCGGCCGGCGCCGGGTGCAGCGGCTGACCGGCCTGTCGCTGCTGCGGCTGCCCGATCCCGGCCAGCTGGCCGGATCGCGTCCGGAGGCGCCCCGGCAGGTCGCCCTGCCGGACGGCGCGGCGTTCAGCGTTCCCGCCTGGTCGCCGGACGGCCGCCGGCTGGCCTTCACCCTGGATGAGCCGGACGGCATCGGCGTATGGGTCGCTGACGCCGAATCGGCGGTCGCCACCCAGCTGGCCGGGCTGCGCGTCCGCGATGTCCTGGGCGGCGACCCGACCTCCCTCGGCAGCACCGTCCGCTGGTCGCGGGACGGCCGGTCGCTGCTCGTGCTGGCGGCGCCGGGCAGCCAGGGAGCGCTGCCCGCCGAGCCGATCGAGCCGCACATCGAGGAGGCCGCCGGAAAGCACTCGCAGATGGCGACCTTCCAGGATCTGCTGCGCAGCCAGGCCGACGAGGACATCTTCGAGGCGCTGGCCACGACCGTGCCGCTCCGGGTGAACCCGGACTCCGGCGAGACCGAGCAGCTCGGCCCGGCCGGCCTCTACCAGCAGCTGCACGAGTCGCCCGACGGCGAGTACCTGCTCGTGCACCGGCTGCAGCGGCCGTTCTCGTTCCGCGTGCCCTGCTCGTTCTTCGCCCGCCGGGTCGAGGTCTGGGGAGCGAGCGGCGGCCTGCAGCGCGTCATCGCTGACCTGCCGGTCAGTGACGAGGTACCCCGCCAGGGCGTGCCCATGGGCCCGCGCCGGGTGTCGTGGGCAGAGACGGCACCCGCCACGCTGCTGTGGACCGAGGCCCTCGACGGCGGTGACCCGCGGGCTGAGGCGGAGCACCGGGACAAGGTCATGCGGCTGAGCGCGCCGTTCTCCGCCGCGGGCGCCGCGCCGGCCGAGGCGTTCCGGCTGCGGCAGCGCTGCCTGGGCTGGCTGGACCTGAGCGAGCCGGGCCGGCTGCTGCTGACCGAGCACGACCGGGACCGCCGATGGCTCACCACCTGGCTCTGCGACCTGGCGGCCCCCGAGCAGAACCGGGTGATCTTTGACCACTCAGCCGATGACGCCTACGCCGACCCCGGCTCGCCGCTGATGACCGTGCACCCCGATGGCACGCGGACCGCGCTGCAGGACGGCCCGGTCATCTACCTGCGCGGTGATGGCGCCACGCCGGAGGGCGACCGGCCCTTCCTGGACCGGATGGACCTGTCCGATGCCAGCCGCACGCGCCTGCTGCAGAGTCCTCCGGACGCGCAGGTCGAGGCCATCGGCTTCCTGGCTGATAGCCGCGGGTACGTTCTGGCCTGGCACGAGAGTCCGGCCGAGCCAGCCAACCTGGTGGTGCTGGCGCTGGATGGCTCCGGCCAGGTCCAGCTCACGGCCTGGCCAGACCCGCATCCGCAGCTGACCGGAATGGCCAAGCGGCTGGTCACCTGCGATCGCGGCGACGGGGTCCAGCTGACCGGGATGCTGCACCTGCCGCCTGGTTACGATCCGGAGCGAGACGGCCGTCTCCCGCTGGTGATCTGGGCATACCCGCTCGACTACGGGGATGCGAGCACGGCGGGCCAGGTTCGCGGCAGCACGCAGCGATTCACCCGGCTGAACGCCCTGGACCCCGTCTGGTTCGTGCTGCGCGGGTACGCGGTCCTGGACGACGCGACGATGCCGGTGATCGGCGACCCGGAAACGATGAACGACACCTACGTCGAGCAGATCTCCGCGGCGGCGGCCGCGCACGTCAGGGCGCTCGACGAGATGGGCATCATCGACCCGGCCCGGGTGGCCGTCGGCGGTCACAGCTACGGGGCCTTCATGACGGCGAACCTGCTCGCGCACACCGACCTGTTCGCGGCCGGCATCGCCCGCAGCGGCGCCTATAACCGGACGCTCACGCCTTTCGGGTTCCAGACCGAACGGCGCAGCTACTGGGAGGCCCCGGCGGTCTACGAGCGGGTATCGCCGTTTCGCTATGCCGCTCAGCTGACGGCGCCGATCCTGCTCGTTCATGGGGCGCAGGACGCCAACTCGGGAACGTTCCCGATCCAGTCGGAGCGGCTCTTCCAGGCGATCCAGGGCAACGGCGGGACGGCGCGGCTGGTGCTGCTGCCGCATGAGAGCCACGGCTACGTCGCGCGCGAGTCCGTGCTGCACCTGCTGGCCGAGGAGTTCGGCTGGCTGGGGCGCTGGCTGCCGTCCGGGCAGGCCGGCAGAGCCGGGCAGGCCGGCAGCGCCGGGGCCGACGGCGCCGGGGCCGACGGCGAGCCGCGGCACTCCGCCGTGGCCGCCGGATCGGTCGGCCGCGGCTCGTGAGCGGGCCGCTGCCCAGCCGGAGTGCCGCTAGTGAAAGTAGGGATCAGCCGCGGTCGGATAGCCGTATATCTCGTCCGCGGTGAACCAGACGTCGATCTCGCGCTTGGCTTCCTCGACGTTGCCGGAGGCGTGCACCAGATTGGCGACCGCGATCCCGTTCGAGTTGGCGTAAGACTTGCTCATGTGGGCGAAGTCACCGCGGATGGTGCCCGGCGCTGCCTGGTCCGGGTAGGTGGAGCCCACGAGCTTCCTGGTGCAGGCAACTGCTTCCACGCCCTCCAGGACCAGGGCGATCACCGGGCCGGTCTGCATGAAGCGTGACATCGCCGCGTAGACATCAGGGCCGAAGCGGTCTTCCAGGTCAAAGTAGTGCCGCCGGGTCAGTCCGGCGTCCATCCAGACCATCTTGCTGGCCACGATCTTCAGCATGGCGTCCTCGAAGCGCGTGAGCACGCGTCCTGCCAGTCCCCTGGCTACGGCGTCGGGCTTGAGCAAGACCAGGGTCTGCTCGACTCCCGTGACGTCGCTCATGGTGATCCTCTCGGCGGCTGGTGTCCTCAGCTCAGTTAAGCCCGGGACAGCTTAGCGATGCCATGGGCTGGCTCGGCCGACAATGCCGGCGGCGGGCGACGTCGGCGGAACCCGCGAGCCGGGGCGGGCCGCACCGCGCCGTGCGGGCTGGCCGGCCAGGCGCCGCAGCGGCCGCCGATTGCTATCATCCCGTCCCGTTCGCGGCACTACTGCAGCTAACGGCGGCTAGTCTCCAATTTGGCCGCAGAAACTCCGGCCGGGCACATCCCGGCCTGAGCGACCGCAGAAGATGATGGAAGGGATCCGGGCCCGGGGGGCGGCGGCCGGGTCATCGGGTTCCGGTGAGGCAGTGCGCAGTGCAAGACACCTGGACAGCCCGGGACCTGCCGGTGCTCGACGCGACCGTGAGCCTGCTCGAGGAGAGCTACATGGTCACGGTCAGTGATATCGCTGCCCGTACCAGCATTCCGATCACCGAGGTAGCGCGGGCGCTGGAAGCCCTCGACCCCGGCTACGTGGACTTCCGCAAGACCACGACGGGCGGCGACCCGACGTTCTGGTACGTGCTGAAGGCCACCCCGGAGGCGCGTCGCGTCGTCGGCCAGTGGCCCACGGCCGGCAGCCTGGTCGACCGGCTGGCGAAGCAGCTGGCTGCCGAGGCGGCGCAGGAGAGCGACGCGGAGCGCAAGAGCCTGCTGTCCTACGCCGCCCGGCTGATCGGCGACACCCTGCGCGACTCGGCCGTGCGGGCGGTTTCCCGCGTGCTCTCGCCGGACCCGGACATGGCCGCATCTGGCGATGCCCCGCCCGGTGACCGGGTGGCTTAGTAGCCGGATGGCGCAGTAGCCGGATGGCCGCCTCACTTGGGCGGACGGCCCTCCGGCGGCCGCTTCGGCGGAATCGGCGGCGTCGCGTGCCGGCGGGGGCCCGACCACAGCGCCGGCGGCGCGTCGACGGCCCTGGCCAGGGCGTACGCGGCCTGCTCGTAGTTCACCCGCCAGCCGACGAAGTCGGGCCAGGCCTCCTCCGGCTCGGCCTCGATCGGGAAGTCGACCTTCCGCATCCGCTCGACGGCGCTCAGGAACTCCTCGTACGTCAGCGAGATACCGCTGGCCGGGTCAGGCTCCGCCGGTATCGGGTAGCCCATCGCCCGGCCGATGTCACCGAGGCACTGGAAGCCGGCCCGCAGGCACAGCCGGGCTGGCACGGTCGGGGCCTGTTTCGGCGAGAGCGAGAGGAACAGGGCCGCCGAGTCCAGCACCGCGAGCAGCGCTGTCACCCAGGAGGACAGGGCCCTGGGCGAGCGGAACCGGACCAGCGGCAGGTACGTGGTGTGGCTCTCGGCGACATCCGCCGCCCAGCGCTCCCAGGCCTTGTACAGGTCAGGCAGCGTGTCGATGGTGGAGGCGCCGGAGCCCAGCGCGTAATGCGTGCGGGCCAGCAGCTCCGGCCCCCAGGAAGGGACGCCGGCTCTGGCGTTGAGCAGCGCCACGTCGGTCTCCCGCCGGTTGAACGCCGAGTACAGCGTCGGCAGGTAGGCGATCTGCAGCGTGACGGTGATGATGCCGGTCAGCGAGGCGATGTCGAGGATGGTCCGCTCCAGCCCGGTGGTGACGCGGGCAGAGCCGATCTCGAACAGGGCCGGGCCCGCGGTGGTGAAGGCCTGGGTGATGCCGCCGCTCACGAACGGCCAGAACAGCAGCGAGAAGCCGACGTAGAAGAGCAGCAGCCAGGCGAGCAGCTGGCAGATCAGCAGCGCGGCGGCCTGCGGGGCCAGCACCCGGTCGCGTCGCTTGTACTCCCGGATCGGCCTGGTCAGCTGCAGGAACGCCCGGTCGATGGTCCGGTCGATCACCTTGGTGAGCCAGTTGGCCACCGGCCGGGGCACGATCAGCGTCCCGATCTCGCTGGCCATGGTGACGAGCACGAGCAGCGCGCCCGCGCACGCGACGACATCGCGCGCGATCGGCGGCACGACCATTGCTCTCCTCAGCCGGCTAGCGGATGCCCTGCTGCTCTCCTCCTACCAGCCTGCCGGGCCCCCGCGCCACGCTGCAGCGGGGGGTGGCAAGCTGGGACCGCGAGTCCCGCCCCGAGGCAAGGAGAGACTATGCCCACCCGCACTGCTCGCACGACATGGACCGGCGGCCTGGAGGACGGCACCGGCAATGTGCAGCTCGTCAGCTCCGGCGTCGGCAGTTACGACGTCAGCTTCCCCCGGCGCGCCGCCGACGATGCCGGCGGCGTCACCAGCCCCGAGGAACTCATCGCCGCCGCCCACACGGCATGCTTCGCGATGCAGTTCTCCGCGCTGCTCGGCGCGGCCGGCGGCAGCAACCAGTCGCTCGGCGTCCAGGCGGACGTCACGCTCCGGCCCGACCCGGCCGGCGGCTTCCGGATCAGCGGGATCACCCTGGCGGTCAGCGGGTCAGCTGACGGCATCTCGGCTGAGCAGTTCGCCGCCATCGCCGAGGACGCCAAGCGTGACTGCCCGGTGAGCAAGGCTCTCTCAGGAACGGACATCACCCTGCAGGTCAAGGGCGCCTGACCGGCGCTGGCCCGGCCCGCGGACCGCAGGCCCGCGGGCGCCGGGGACCCGGCCGCGGCGAAGAACCGGGCCGCGAGCTCGCCGCGGTCGCGGCGGGACGCCCCGAAGCGCGGCCGTCCCGCGCTGACATGCTGCCGGGCCCGGCGCGCGAGCGGCCGCCCGCGCCGGGCCGGTCATCGCGCGGTGATAGCGCAGGAAGGCCTAGCGACCAGGATCGCTAGTACGCGCATCGCTGGAGTGCTCCTGTAGCGGGTAGTCCTACGGGTAGTCCTAGAGGATGACAGGCTGGCGCTCGCCGGGGAAAGCTCGCGAACAGGTAAAGCAGCAGCGGGGCTATAGCAAAGAAAGAGCCATCGGATGGCAAAGCAAATAGCCTGCGCTGGGGCAAAGCGGAAAAGCGTCGTGCGAACTTAGATATCGTGGTCGGCGAGCGGCCAGGGGGAGACGCGCGGCCGCCGCCTCAGGGGTCTGTTCTGCTGTATCTTCCTGCGGTTTCTCATGCAGCGCGAGGTGGCTTGGGATGATCGGCGCGCAGGCACGCGCCAGCCAGCGTGCCGACGGTGACTCCGCGCCGCGGCGGGGCGGGCGCCTTCTGGTCATTACCGTCGCGGCGGCGGCCATCGCGCTCGCCTGCTACCTGACTGAGCTTTCCATCCATCCCCTGAACGCCATGCTGACCTGGTTTGATCTAGGCGTTTACCGGCAGGCAGGACTAATTGCCCTGCATCATCCGGGCGAGTTGTATCAGTGGCATCTGGCGCAGGGCATCCGGTTTACCTATACCCCGTTCGCGGCAGTCCTTTTTGCCGCGGTTTCGTGGCTGCCGCTGGCCGTGCTCGGCTGGCTGATGACCGCGGCGAGCCTGGTCGCGCTGGCGGTGACCGGCTGGCTGATGGCGGGCGCGCTGGGCTGGGCTGGACGGGCCCGCCTGATCATGACATGCGCCGCGTCGGCCGCCGGGCTGTGGATGGAGCCGGTGCAGCGGGCACTGCACCTGGGTCAGATTGAGCTGCTGCTGATGGTGGCGGTGGTGGCGGACCGGTGCATGAGCGACCGGCGGTGGTGGAAGGGCGCGGCGATCGGGGTGGCGGCGGGGATCAAGCTGGTGCCGCTCATCTTCATTCCGTATCTGCTGCTGGCCGGGAAGGTCCGGCAGGCGGTGGTGGCGTCGGCGGCGTTCGCGGCGAGCATCGGGGCGGGTTTCGTGTTCCTGCCAGGGCAGTCGGCGCATTTCTGGCTGACCGGTTATTTCCTGCGGGTGCAGAACGTGGCCGGGTACGGGGCGCTGGTGAATCAGTCGGTGCTGGGGATGCTGGTGCGGGCGCACGCGGGTGACCTGGCGGCAGCGCGGCCGGCCTGGCTGCCGGTCGCGGTGGCGCTGGGGGCGGCGGGCCTGGTGGCGGCGGCGGTGCTGCACCGGTCGGGCCGGCCGGTGCACGGCTGGCTGCTGTGCGCGCTGACCGGGCTGCTGGTGTCGCCGATCAGCTGGGACCACCACTGGGTCTGGATCGTGCCCATCCTGCTGGTGGCCGCCGACGAGGCGCTGCGCCGCCGCGGCGCCGCCCGCTGGGCCTGCTGGGCGGGAGCCGCCGCCGTCGCGCTGGTCTTCTTCGCCTGGCCGCCCTGGACCGGGCTGCACGCGCGCGGCCTGCTCGGCTTCTTCCCCGGCCCGGGCATGGCCGGCAGCGTTCTCTACCACGCTCATGGCATTCAGCTGCTCGCGTTCAACCTCTTCGTGCTGACCGGCCTGGCCATCTACGCTCTCGGCCTGATCATGGCGGTCCGGGTCTGGCGCCAGACCCGGCGGACCCGGCGGACCCGGCGGACCCGGCCGGACCAGGATCAGCGGCCTCGGCCGCAAATTCAGCCCGGACTCCCAGCAGGCGAACGGGCCGCCGCTCAGTAAACAGGTCCAGGGCGGCGAGAGCGGCTCGCTCGATGGCCGCCGGATCGGCCGTCGGCCCGGGCAGCGGATGGCCGTGGGTCCGGGTGAAGAACGGGGCGTACCTGACCTTGACGACGATGCGCGCCGCCGGGCGCTGCTCGGCGGCGACGTCGGCGGTGACCAGCCCGGCGAGCCGGGCCACCTCCGCGGCGACCCGCTCCCAGTCATCGATGTCCTGCTGGAAAGTTGTCTCCCGGCTGCGGGAGCGTGGCTGGTAGGGCTCAGCGGACAGCTGCGCCGAGGCGAGGCCGCGGGCCGTCTGGATCAGCCATGGGCCGGTGGCCGGGCCGAAGCGCGCGGCGAGTACGGCCGGGTCCGCGGCGGCCAGGTCGGCAACGGTCCCGATGCCCAGCCCGGCCAGCTTTCCGGCCGTCTTGGCGCCGATGCCCCAGAGGGCATCGGCTGGCTGGCTGCCCATCACCTCGAACCATGTCCCGTGCGTGAGCCGGAAGATTCCCGCTGGCTTGCCGAAGCCGGTGGCCAGCTTGGCCTGAAGCCGGTTCTGCCCGATGCCGACCGAGCAGTCCAGCTGGGTGGCGGCGCGCACGCGCTGCTGGATGTCGCGGGCCACCGCCTCCGGATCGGCGCTGTCGGTGGCCACGAACGCCTCATCCCAGCCCATCACCTCGACGACGGCTTCGTGTTCCCGCAGCGTGGCCATGACCTCAGCGGAGACAGACTCGTAGGCCTGGCGGTCGACGGGCAGGAACACCGCGTCCGGGCAGCGCCGCGCGGCGGTCCGCAGCGGCTGCCCCGAGTGCACGCCGAACGCGCGGGCCTCGTAGGAGGCCGTGGCCACCACGCCGCGCTTCGACGGATCCCCGTCACCGCCGACTACCACCGGGCGGCCGCGCAGTTCCGGATGTCGCAGGACCTCGACGGCCGCGATGAACTGGTCAAGGTCCACGTGCAGTACCCAGCTGGCCACACCCCAGTCTTGCCCGGCGGCGAGGGCCCGCGCATGCGGTCGGGCGGCCGGGCCGCGCCGCTGGCCGGGCCGGTCCCCTCACGGACCGGGCTGATGACCGCCGGATGCCCTACGCTCGCTGGGTGGCACGAGGCGAGACCCGCGCGACTGAGCTGCTAGCCAGGGCGGCCATTACCCATGCCGTGCATGGCTACGAGCACGACCCGCGCCACCCGTCGTACGGGCTCGAGGCCGCTGCCGCGCTCGGGGTCCAGCCCGAACGGGTGTACAAGACGCTGATCGCCGAGGTGGACGCCGTCCTGACGGTGGCGGTGGTCCCGGTGCCCGCCACCCTCGATCTCAAGAGCCTGGCCCGGGCCGTCGGCGCCTCGATCGCCCCCATCGCCAGGCCGCGATGACCAGATCCGGGCCGCCGCCGGCCGGGCCACCTCCGCCGGCCGGGGCACCTCCGCCGGACGGGGCACCCTCGCCGGCCGGGGCACCCCCGCCGGCCGGGGCACCCCCGCTGGACGGGCTGCTAGTGGTGGCGCTGGAGCAGGCCGTGGCCGCTCCGTTCGCGACCCGTCAGCTGGCCGACCTCGGCGCCCGGGTGGTCAAGCTGGAGCGGCCCGGCCGCGGTGACTTCGCCAGGGACTACGACAGCGCGGCCGGGGACGGCATGTCCAGCTGGTTCGTCTGGCTGAACCGGTCCAAGCAGTCCGTTATCACCGATCTCGCCACCAGCGAGGGGCGCCGCGCGCTCGCTGCCCTGATCGGCCGCGCGGACGTGTTCGTGTGCAATCTCGCCCCGGCCACCATCCGGCGGCTCGGAATCTCGGCGGCGCAGCTCAGCGCCCGGCACCCGCGGCTGATCGCCTGCGAGATCAGCGGCTACGGTGACACCGGCCCCTATGCCGACCGCAAGGCCTACGACCTGCTGGTCCAGGCGGAGGCCGGCGTGCTGGCCGTGACCGGGTCGCCGGAAGCGCCGGCCAAGGCGGGCATCAGCGTCGCTGACATCGCGGCCGGCGTCTATGCCTACAGCGGCATCCTCGCTGCCCTGCTGCAGCGCGGCCGGACCGGGCGGGGCGGGGTGGTGCAGGTGTCACTGCTGGACGCGCTGGCCGAGTGGATGTCGCATCCGCTGCTGTTCACCAGCCTGACCGGCCGGCCGCCGCGGCGCACCGGTGCCCGGCATGCCAGCATCGTCCCTTACGGCTCGTACCGGACTGCCGACTCCGCTGACATTCTCCTTGCCGTGCAAAACGAGGCCGAATGGGCCCGGCTGTGCCGCGACGTGCTCGGCCTGCCAGCAGCCGCCGACGACAGCCGGCTGGCCGGCAACGAGCGCCGGATGCAGCGGCGCGATGAGGTAGAGGCCATGGTCAGCCAGGCTGTCTCCCGGCTCGCGGCCGAGGAGCTCGTCGCCAGGCTGGACCGGGCCAGGATCGCCTACGCGTCGGTCCGCGACGTCGCGCAGGTCCTTGCCCATCCGCAGCTGGCCAGCCGGTGGGCGTCCGTCGCCGCGGGCAGCCGGGAGGTGCGGATACTCCGCCCGCCGGCGCGGCACAGCGGGTTCGACCCGGTGATCGGCCCGGTTCCGCGGCACGGCGCCGACACTGCGGCGGTCCTGGCCGAGATCGCCGGCGACAGCGAGCCGGGCGGCGAGGACTGGCCGGATATCAGCGGCACTTATGACGTCGTCGCCGCGGACTACGCGGCGATGTTCGCCGCCGAGCTGGCGGGCAAGCCCTTCGACCGGGATCTGCTGGACAGGTTTGCCGCCACGGTCACCGGCCGCGGGCCGGTCTGGGACGTTGGCTGCGGCCCAGCCGGGCACGTCACCCGTTATCTCGCCGACCGCGGCGCCGAGATGGCCGGCGTCGACCTGTCCCCGGTCGTCGCGGCGACCGCCGCGAGCCGGCAGCCGGGCCTGTCCTTCCAGGTCGCCGACATGCGAGAACTCCCGGCCAGGGACGCTTCGCTGGCCGGGATCATCGCGTTCTACTCGGTGATCCACCTGCCGCGCGCGCAGATCCCGCGCGCTCTCGCGGAGTTCCGCCGGGTGCTGGCGCCGGGCGGCAGCCTGCTGCTCGCCATGCACGGGGGAGCCGGGCAGGCCGGGTCGGCTGAGTGGCTCGGCCACCAGGTGCCGGTACGGACCACGCTGGTGTCGATGGACGAGCTGACAGCGCTGGCCGACGCGGCCGGCCTGCGGGTGACGCAATGGCACGCGCGCGAGCCCTACCCCGGCGAGTTCCCGTCCCGGCGGCTGTACCTGTGGGCCACGCGGCCAGCTGGCCCGGACGGCGGATAGCGGCGAGTCCGCCCGCTGGCCCGGTCAGGCCAGGTGCGGGCCGGTCGCCGGGTCACCGCCCAGTGCCCGCCTGGCCGCCTCCTGCTCCTGGGCGACGACGTGCGTCACCGCGTTGATCAGGGCCAGGTGGGTGAAGGCCTGCGGGAAGTTGCCGAGGTGCCGGCCGGAGTCCGGGTCGATCTCCTCGGCGTAGAGCATCAGCGGGCTGGCATACGACAGCACCTTCTCGCACAGGTCGCGGGCCCGGCGATGCTCGCCGATCTCGGCGAGTGCCGATACCAGCCAGAACGAGCAGATCGTGAAGCTGCCCTCGCTGCCGGGCAGTCCGTCATCGGTCTCCTCCAGGTTGTAGCGCAGCACCAGGCCGTCCGCGGTCAGCTCCTCGGCAATGGCCAGGACCGTGGCCCGGACCCGGGGGTCGTCCGGCGGCAGGAACCGCAGCAGCGGCATCAGCAGCAGCGACGCGTCGAGTGCCGTGGTCTCGTAGTGCTGGCAGAACACGCCGCGCCCGTCCACCGCGTGCTCGCAGATGTCGGCGTGGATCTCGTCGGCTGCCTTCTGCCACCGGCGCGCCGTATCGGCATCTTCCCGCAGCCGGGCCAGCCGGGCGCCGCGGTCCGCGGCGACCCAGCACATCATCTTGGAGGTGGTGAAGTGCTTCGGCTCGCCGCGGATCTCCCAGATGCCGTGGTCGGGCTCGCGCCAGTGCTGCAGCGCCCGCTCGACCTGGTTCCTGGCCATCTGCCAGACCCGGTCATCCAGCCGGTCCCTGGACTTGGTGTGCAGGTACAGGGAGTCCAGCACGACGCCCCACACGTCGTTCTGCTGCTGGGAGTAGGCGGCGTTGCCGATCCGCACCGGCCGTGCGCCCTGGTAGCCGTGCAGGTGGTCGAGCTCCCGCTCGGTGAGATCGCTCCGGCCGTCAATGCCGTGCACGATCTGCAGGTTGCCGCCGCCGCGCTCGACCAGCTCGGTGATGAACGCGAAGTAGTCGTTGGCCTCCCACTCGAAGCCGAGGGTGAACAGCCCCCAGAGGGCGAACGTGGCATCCCGGATCCAGCTGTAGCGGTAGTCCCAGTTCCGCTCGCCATGCGGGGTTTCCGGCAGGGATGTGGTCGCCGCGGCGGCGATGGCTCCGGTCGGGGCGAACGTGAGGCCCTTCAGCGTCAGCGCGCTGCGGGTCAGGTAACTGCGCCAGCGGTGATCGGGGAAGCGGCCGCGCGCCAGCCAGTGCTGCCAGTGGTGAGCGGTCCACAGCGTGCGCTGGTAGGCGTCCTCGTAGTCGGCCGGGGCCGGGCGGCTGCCCCACGAGAGCGCGCAGAACCGGGTCTCGCCTTCCTTCAGCCGCGTCCGGGCCCGCGCGCTCGGCCCCTCCAGGCCTATCCTGATGTCCGAGGTCAGCGTCAGCGCGAAGCTCCCGTCCGCCGGGCTGATGGTGGCCTGGTGGTATCCCTGGTCGGTGTGCATCCAGCGGCCGCGCTCGGAGCCGTAGCCGAAGACCGGCTCGCAGTCCATGGTCAGCTGTACCGAGCCGTTCATGCAGCGGACGGTTCGCAGCAGCACATGCTCGGCGTCGTAGTCGGTCGGCGGCCTGGTGTGCGTGCTGCGCTCCGGGTGCTCGTGCAGCCACGGGCCCATCACCAGGCAGTCCCGCACCACGAGCCAGCCCTCGCCGCAGTCCCAGCTGGTCTCGAGCACCATCGTGCCCGGCAGGTACCGCCGGTCGGCGGGCACGGCCATGTCCTCGGGGCCCAGCCGGAACCGGCCGGCGTCACGGTCCAGGATGGCCGCGAACACGCTCGGGCTGTCCATCCGGGGCAGGCACATCCACTCGACCGCGCCGCTGGGCGCCACCAGGGCTGTGACCTCGCAGTCGGAGAGGAACGCGTACTCGGCAATCGGCGGGTACGGAGAGAACTCGCCCAGGACCTCGCTGGCCATCCGCCAATCCCCGTCACTCGTGCCCGCCTGCCCGTCATGGCCAGCGGATGACCCTCAACATCCACGAGTACCCAGTCTGGCTTCGACCTACGCAGTGCTTCCGGCGCTGCGCCGGCCCGGCTGACCAGGACCGCTGCTCGGCGGCAGCGGGAGACCTGAGGTCAGCGGACTCCGCGCGGCCGGAACTGAACGCTGATCCGCGGCCCGGCCGGCCTGGCGGTCTTCGGGATCGCGTGCTGCCACGTTCGCTGGCAGCTGCCGCCCATGACCAGGAGATCACCATGCCCGAGCTCGTAGCGGAGCGTCCGGCCGCCGCCGCCTGCCGGGCGCAGCAGCAGCGCCCGGGGCGCGCCGAGCGAGACGATCGCGACCATGGTGTCGTGCTTGCTGCCGCGGCCGATCGTGTCGCCGTGCCAGGCCACGCTGTCCCGGCCGTCGCGGTACAGGCACAGGCCCGCGGTCGCGAACGGCTCGCCCAGCTCCCCGGCATAGTGCGCGTCCAGCGCCTGCCGCGCGTCCTCCAGCACGGGGTCGGGCAGCCGCTGGTCCTCGCCGTAGAAGCAGAGCAGCCGGGGCACGGCCACGACCCGGTCGTACATCTGCCGCCGCTCGGCCCGCCAGGGCACCGCATGGCGGAGCCGGCTGAATAGCTCATCGGCGCCGCCCAGCCAGCCCGGACGAAGATCGATCCAGGCTCCGCGCCCGAGCTGGGCCCGCCGGACTGACCGGACTGAGGAGCCCAGCGGGCCTGGCCCTGGCTGCTCGCAGAGGTCCAGCAGCGAGGCTTGCAGCGCATCCGTCATACCCTCCACTATAGAAAAGCTTTTCAAATACTTGTTCGCCCGGGGGCTGTCGTCTCCGGAGTGCCGCGGCCGGGCGCTGTAGCCTGATAGCGCAGCCCGCCCGTGCGAGGACCGCCGGCTGCCTGCGCGAGGACCGCCGGCTGACCTGGAGGGGAGCACCCGATGGCCCGATACCACGCGACAGTCCTTTCTCGGCGCTCAGTGGCGGACACCTTCGCCTATATGGCCACGTTCAGCAATGCCGCCCGGTGGGATCCCGGCGTGCGCAGCGCTGAGCAGCTCGACCCTGGCCCGGTCGGCGCGGGCACGCGGTTCCGGCTGGTGGTGCCGTTCCTCGGCCGCCGGATGTCGCTGACCTACCGCGTCACTGAGTTCCGGCCGGACGCTGAGGTGGTGCTTGAGGCCAGCAACAGGCTGATCCGGTCCACCGACCGGATCTCCGTCGCGCCCGACGCCGACGGCGCCAGGGTGGGTTATCACGCCGACGTGCGGCTGCGCGGGCCGCTCAGCCTGCTGGATCCGCTGCTGGGCCGCGGCTTCCGGGCCGCGGCCGACCGGGCCACGGCCGGGCTGGCCCGTACCCTGTCCGCGGAGCCGGCCCCGCACGCCTGATCAGCTCCTCTCCTCCCCATCCCGGGCCAGCGCGCTCAGTCAGGAGGCCAGCTCATGCGGGTGATCGTGGTGCGGCACCACGAGGTGGACTCGGCCGGCTTCATCGCCGACTCATTCGCGGCTCTGGGCGCGGAACTTGCCGTGCACCTTTTCCCCGAGGACGGGCCGCTGCCCGCCCTGGTCGGCGCTGACCACATCGTCGTCCTGGGCGCCAAGTGGTCGGTCTATGACCATGCCACGATCGGTGACTGGATCGGCGCCGAGCTCGACTGGCTGCGCCAGGCTGACGCGGCCGGCGTCCCGGTGCTCGGCATCTGCTTCGGCGCGCAGGCCCTCTCGGCGGCACTCGGCGGCCGGGTCGAGCCGGCCCCGCGCCAGGAGGTCGGCTGGACCACGATCGAGTCGCTGGAGCCGGAGCTCGTTCCGCCGGGCCCGTGGCTGGAATTTCACGCGGATCAGTGCCTGCCGCCGCCCGGCGCGCGGCTGCTGGCCCGTAACGATGTGGGCGTGCAGGCCTTCGCCCTCGGCCGGCACCTGGCCGTCCAGTTCCATCCTGAGGTGAGCGGCGCCCAGCTCAAGGGGTGGCTGGACGACGGCTGCCGGGCCGAGGCGCAGCGGGCCGGGCAGGATCCGGATGACCTGCTGGCGCGCACGGTGGCCGAGGAGCCCGCCGCGGCGCGGCGCGCCGCGAGCCTGGTCGAGACGGCGCTGCGGCTGGCCCGGCAGGCCGAGCGGGCCCGGACGGCCAGCTAACCGGGCCCTCAGGCGCCGCCGCGAAAGCTCTGGCCGGCCCGGCCGATCAGATCGGCTCTCCGTCTCAAGGGGCCATGCCGTCCGGGTCGGCGTCGGCCCGGACGCTTCGCTGCCGGGCCGGACGCGGCATGTTTTGGTGCTGGATTGCCGGATAGCTAGCCGCCCATGACCCAGCTAGACAGGGCTCCGGGCCCGGGCTACCCGGGCCGCGCCGCGGGTAGTGACGAGGTGTGACCGATGCGGTGCCGGGGAGGCCGCCGGCCGGCCTGCGGCCGATGCTGGCGGTGGCCGGCGAGCTGCCCGCTGACGACACCGGCTGGGCCTATGAGATGAAATGGGATGGCCTGCGGGCAATCGCCGTTATCGGCCAGCACGTCCGGCTGCAGTCCAGGACCGGCCGGGACATCAGCCATGCCTACCCCGAGCTGGGCGGGCTGGCTGCCGCGCTCGGCGGCCGGCAGCTGGTGCTGGACGGCGAGATCGTGGTGCTGGGCGCCGACTCGTGGCCGAGCTTCGAGGCGCTGCAGCAGCGGATGAACATCTCGGCGGGCGCGCAGGCGAGGGCGCTCGCGGCCCGGGTACCCGTCACCTATCTGGCCTTCGACCTGCTCTACTCCGGCGGCCGCCCGCTGCTGGACCTGCCGTACCGGGAGCGCCGCGCGCGGCTGGACAGGCTCGGCGGGACCGGCCGGCACTGGCAGATCCCCCCTGCCTTCGCCGAGGAGGCCGGCGTGCAGGTGCAGGCGGTCTCGCGGCAGCATGGCCTGGAGGGCGTGATGGCCAAGCGGCTGGAGTCACGTTATGAGCCAGGACGCCGGTCGCCTAGCTGGCGGAAGATCAAGAACGTGCGCCGGCAGGAGGCGGTGGTAGGCGGCTGGAGCCCCGGCCGCGGCGGCCGGGCCGGGCGGATCGGCTCCCTGCTGATCGGCACCTACGCGGCCGGCGCGCTGCAGTACGCCGGGCATGTCGGCACGGGCTTCAGTCAGCAGGCCCTCGCCATCCTGGCCGCCCGGCTGGAGCCATTGCGCACCAGCGCCGCCCCGTTCGCCGGCCCGGTCCCGGACGAGCACGCGCGCGGTGCGGCCTGGGTGCGGCCCGAGCTGGTGATCGAGGTGGCCTTCGCCGGATGGACCAGCGCGGGCCGGATGCGGGCAGCGTCCTACAAGGGGCTGCGTGACGATAAGGATCCGGCGGAGGTTGTCCGGGAGCCCTGAGCCGCGCTCCGGCGGATCCGCTGTCCCTCGCCGGGCCAGCGCGGCGGCCGGCGACAGGTGCCCGACGCAGGGACAGGAGCAGGCGGCCGAGTGTGGCTGTGGCCATCGTCACGGTGCCGGCAGCGCTTATGATGTCGAGCGCAGCGTGACTGCGGCGATCACGCTGCGCGGTCACGGTGCCGCCGCTGCGCGCCGCGCGGCCGTGCCGCCGCAGCGGGCGATCCGGAGCCACCGCATGCCCCGCAGGTGCCCGGAACCGGCGCGTCCAGCCGGGCAGCCGGCCGGATCAGCCGAATGATCTTGGCGCAGCGGGAAGTCAGGGACCGGAGCGGAGCCGGGGGCCGCGAAGCAGACAGGAAATGGGACGATAACTGTGGCAGAGCCTGCGACCGTATGGCCGGGTAACAACTATCCGCTCGGTGCGACCTATGACGGCGCAGGAACGAACTTCGCGCTGTTCTCCGAGGTGGCCGAGCAGGTCGAGTTGTGCCTGTTTGACGACGACGGGCAGGAGACGCGGGTGGCCCTGAACGAGGTCGACGGGTTCATCTGGCACGGCTACATCCCTGGTGTCGGTCCTGGCCAGCGGTACGGCTACCGGATACATGGCCCGTACGAGCCAGCTGCAGGGCTCCGCTGCAATCCGTCGAAGCTGCTGCTGGACCCGTATGCGAAGGCGATCGACGGCGGGGTCGAGCCGAATCCGGCGATTTTCTCCTACCAGTTCGATGACCCGGACCAGCGCAACGATGATGACTAGGCGCCCTATGTCCCGCGCTCGATCGTGATCAACCCTTACTTTGACTGGGACACCGACCGCCTGCCGCGCCGCCAGTATCACGAGACGGTGATCTACGAGGCGCACGTGCGCGGCCTGACCAGGCTGCACCCGGCGATCCCGGCCGAGCAGCGCGGCACGTACCTGGCCCTGGCGCACCCGGCGGTCATCGAGCACCTGCAGGGACTCGGCGTGACCGCCATCGAGCTGCTGCCGGTGCACGAGTTCGTCAGCGATGCCGTGCTGGCCGAGCGCGGGCTGAGTAACTACTGGGGCTACAACACCATCGGGTTCTTCGCCCCGCATCACGCTTACGCGGCCGGCGGCGTGCGCGGTGAGCAGGTGCAGGAGTTCAAGACCATGGTGCGGGCCCTGCACCAGGCCGGCATCGAGGTAATACTCGACGTCGTCTACAACCACACCGCCGAGGGCAACCACCTGGGTCCGACGCTGTCGATGCGGGGGATCGATAACGCGTCCTACTACCGGCTGGTCGATGACGACCAGCGGTACTACATGGACACCACGGGGACCGGCAACAGCCTGCTGATGCGCCATCCGCACGTACTCCAGATGATCATGGACTCGCTGCGGCACTGGGTGACCGAGATGCACGTGGACGGGTTCCGGTTCGACCTCGCCGCGGCGCTGGCCCGGCAGTTCCACGAGGTGGACCGGCTGTCAGCGTTCTTCGACCTGGTCCAGCAGGACCCGGTGGTGTCCCAGGTGAAGCTCATCGCCGAGCCCTGGGACGTGGGCGAGGGCGGGTACCACGTCGGCAACTTCCCGCCGCTATGGACCGAGTGGAACGGGAAGTACCGCGACACGGTGCGCGACTTCTGGCGCGGCCAGCATGCCACGCTGCCCGAGTTTGCCTCCCGGCTGACCGGCTCCAGCGATCTGTACCAGGCTGACGGGCGGCGTCCGGTCGCGTCGGTGAACTTCGTCACCTGTCATGACGGCTTCACGCTGGCTGACCTGGTCTCCTACAACCACAAGCACAACGAGGCCAACGGAGAGGACAACGCGGACGGCAGCGACGACAACCGCTCCTGGAACTGCGGTGCCGAGGGCCCGGCCGATGATCCGGCCATCACCGAGCTGCGGCAGCGCCAGCAGCGCAACTTCCTGACCACCCTGCTGCTGTCCCAGGGGGTCCCGATGCTGTCGGCCGGGGACGAGATGGGCCGCACCCAGCACGGCAACAACAACGCCTACTGCCAGGACAACGAGATCTCCTGGCTGGAGTGGCCGGCCGACGCCGGCGTCACGCAGCCCGGCCAGAATGCCGGCGAGGAGCCGGAGATGCTGACCTTTGCCCGGCGGCTGACCGCGCTGCGCGCCGAGCACCCTGTCTTCCGCCGCCGCCGGTTCTTCAGCGGCAAGGCGATCCGGGGCACCCGGGATCAGCTCGGCGACATTGCCTGGTTCACCCCGGCGGCGGAACAGATGACCGACGAGGACTGGGACGCCGGCTTTGCCAAGTCGCTGACCGTGTTCCTGAACGGGGACGCGCTGAGCGAGCCGGACCGGCGCGGCGAGCGAGTCAGGGACGAGTCCTTCCTGCTGCTGTTCAACGCGAGCGAGCTGGACCTCGAGTTCACCCTTCCCGCGCCCCGCTACGGAGAGCTCTGGGCGACGGTGCTCGACACCGCCGGCCTGGCCGAGCCGCCGGAGCCGGCCACGGTGAAGTCGGGTGACGTGGTAGCGGTGCGCAGCCGCACCGTGCAGGTACTGCGCCGTGCCTGAGCCAGCCGTGCCTGAGCGAAGCGTGCCCGAGCTCGCCGTGCCGGAGCCGGGCGACCAGGCCGGAAGCGTCCCGGCCTCGACGTACCGGCTCCAGCTGCGGCCCGGCTTCGGGTTCACCGAGGCAGCGAGGATCGCTGACTATCTCGCGGCGCTCGGCGTCACGCACGTCTACCTGTCACCGGTCCTGCAGGCCGCGCCGGGCTCCGGGCATGGCTACGACGTCGTCGATCACAGCCGCATCTCGGCTGAGCTGGGCGGCGAGGCGGCCTTTCACGCCATGGTCGGCCGGTTCCGCCATCACGGCCTGGGCGTGGTGGTTGACGTGGTGCCCAACCACATGGCGATCCCGGAGCCGGCCTGGCTGAACCGCCAGCTGTGGTCGGTGCTCCAGCACGGCCCCGGCTCGCCGTACGCGCACTGGTTCGACGTCGACTGGGCCGCCCGTGGCGGGAGATTCCTGCTCCCCATCCTGGGCGGCCCGGCGGCGGACTGCCTTGCCGACCTGGCCGTGGAATCGGCCGGTGACCAGGTGCAGGGTCAGCCGGCGGATGAGCCCGTGCTGCGTTACTTCGGCCAGGTGCTGCCGGTGCGGCCGGGCACCGAGGGGCTGCCGCTGGCCGAGCTGCTGGACGCGCAGCATTACGAGCTGGCCAGCTGGCGGACCGCCGCGACGGACCTGAACTGGCGGCGGTTCTTCGACGTCACGTCACTGATCGCGATCCGGGTCGAGCACCCCGATGTCTTTGCCGCCACTCACGGCCTGCTGCTCGGCCTGCTCGCCGAGGGTGCCATCGACGGCCTCCGGGTCGACCACCCCGACGGGCTCGCCGACCCGGCCGGGTACCTGCGCTGGCTGACGACCGCCACCGGCGGGTCCTGGGTGGTCAGCGAGAAGATCCTGACCGGTGCGGAGGAGCTGCCGGGGGACTGGCAGTGCGCGGGCACGACCGGGTACGACGCCCTCGGCGCCGTCGGCGACCTGTTCATCGACTCCGCAGGGGCCAGGCCGCTGAGTGAGCAGTACGTGCGGCTGACCGGGGGGCCGGCCAAGTTCGGCCCGGTCGCGCACGCGGCCAAGCGGGAGACGGCCGCCCGCTCGCTCGCCGCGGAGGTCGGCAGGCTGGCCCGGCTGGCCAGGCAGGCAGCCGCCCCGGCGCTGGCCGGCGTCAGCCAGGACGACCTGCGCACTGTCCTGGTCGAGCTGCTGGCCGGCTTCGGCGTCTACCGGGCCTACGTGACACCGGGGCTGCCGCCATCGCCGGCCTCCGTGGCCGAGGTGCAGGCGGCCGCGGCGACTGCTCGCGGCCAGCTTCCCGACCAGCTGCAGCACCCCGCGCTGAACGTGCTGTCCGCGCTGGTGCTGGGCGACGACAAGGCCGCGGCATCGGGCGCCGGGGCGGTGACGGACCTCGCGGACGGCGCGGCGGACGAGGCGGCGGCCCGCCGCTGCCGGGATGAGCTGGTCGTGCGATTCGGCCAGACCTGCGGGCCCGTGTTGGCCAAGGGGGTGGAGGACACGGCGTTCTACCGCTGGTCCCGGCTGGTCGCGCTGAACGAGGTCGGCGGTGACCCGGACCGGTTCGGCGCGGGTCCCGAGTCCTTTCACTCCTTCGCCGGCCGCCTCGCCCGGGACTGGCCGGCCACCATGACCACGCTGTCCACCCATGACACCAAGCGCCAGGAGGACGTCCGGGCCCGGCTGGCCGTCCTGGCCGAGTCGCCGCGTGCCTGGGCGCAGGAAGCGGGCGTGTGGCACGACCTGGCCGCGGCCAGGGCCGGCGGCCGGGTGCCGGAGCCGGACACCGAGTACCTGCTGTGGCAGACGCTGGTCGGGGCATGGCCGATCGGGCACGACCGGCTCGCGGATTACCTGCGCAAGGCGATGCGCGAGGCGAAGAGGCGGACGTCGTGGACCGATCCCGACGCCGGCTACGAGTCGGGCGTGCTCGCCTTCGCTGAGGCGGTGCTCAGCGATCCCGACCTGACCGGCCGCATCGCCGGCTTTGTCTCCTGGCTGGCCCCGGACGCCCGGGCGAACTCGCTCGGGGCCAAGCTGGTGCAGCTGACCATGCCCGGGGTACCCGACGTCTATCAGGGCTGTGAGCTCGCCGGGTACTCGCTGGTGGATCCCGATAACCGGCGGCCGGTGGACTTCGCCCAGCGGCGCCGCATGCTGGCTGCCCTCGACGATGACCAGCTGGCGGCGGAGACAGCGCCCGGAGCGGGACTGGCCGCCGGACTGGATGCGGAGAAGCTCCTGGTCACCTCGCGCGCGCTGCGGCTGCGCCGCGAGCATCCGGACTGGTTCGCCGGCGCTTACGACCCGCTGCTGGCCGAGGGGCCGGCCGCGCGGCACGTCGTCGCGTTCCGCCGGGGCGGGCAGGCGATCACGGTCGCGACCAGGCTGCCCGGCGGACTGCGGCGCAGCGGCGGCTGGGCGGCCACCGTGCTGGTGCTGCCGGGCGGTCGCTGGCGGGACGTGCTGACCGATACCGTGCACGACGGCCCGAGGCCGCTGCTGGCCGCGCTGACCACGCGGCTGCCCGTTGCCCTGCTGGTACCAGCCGAATGATGAGGGATTCCCGGTGACCTTGCTGCGAGTGTGGGCTCCCGCCGCCGCCGTCGGGGTTGACGCGGAGGTGGGCGGCCGCCGGCTGGCGATGCGCCCGGGTGCCGTGCCCGGCTGGTGGGAGGCCGACGTGCCGGACGCCGGGGACGGCACGGACTACGCATTCCGGCTCGACGGCTCCGATCCGCTCTCGGACCCGCGCTCGCCGCGGCAGCCGTCCGGCGTCAGCGGTCCCAGCCGGCTCTACGATCACGACGCGTTCAGCTGGACCGACCAGGGCTGGCGCGGCGGCCCGCTGCACGGATCGGTGATCTACGAGCTGCACGTGGGCACGTTCACGCCGGAAGGCACGCTGGACGCCGCCATCGAGCGACTCGATCACCTGCGGGATCTCGGCGTGGACGTAGTCGAGCTGATGCCGGTCGCGTCGTTTCCCGGCCGCCACGGCTGGGGCTACGACGGGATCAGCCTGTGGTCGGTGCACGAGCCATATGGCGGCCCGGACGCGCTGAAGAGGTTCGTTGACGCGTGCCACGCGCGACGCCTGGCGGTCCTGCTCGACGTCGTCTACAACCACGTCGGCATCGGCAACCGGCTGGCGGAGTTCGGGCCGTACTTTACCGAGGCCCACGTCACGCCCTGGGGGCCGGCCGTCAACCTGGACCAGCCCGGCTCGGATGAGGTGCGGGACTTCCTGATCGGCAACGCACTGATGTGGCTGCGCGACTACCACCTCGACGGGCTGCGGCTGGATGCCGTGCACGCGCTGGAGGACCGGCGTGCGCTGCATTTCCTGGAGGAGCTCGCGGCCGAGGTGCACGCGCTGGCCGCGCTGCTCAACCGGGAGCTGGTCCTGATCGCCGAGTCCGATTCCAACGACCCCCGGCTGGTGACCTCGCGCGAGGCAGGCGGCTACGGGCTGTCCGCGCAGTGGAGTGACGACTTCCACCATGCCGTGCACGCGGCCATCACCGGCGAGCGGCAGGGCTACTACTGCGACTTCGGCTCCATGGCGGCGCTGGCCAAGGTCATGACCCAGGTGTTCTTCCACGACGGCAGCTGGTCGGAATTCCGCGGGCGCTCGCACGGCCGGCAGGTCGACGTGTTCCGGATCCCCGCGCATCGCTTCCTCGGCTACCTGCAGGACCACGATCAGGTCGGCAACCGGGCCATTGGTGACCGGATCTCAGCGACCGAGCCGCCCGAGCTGGTCAAGGTGGCAATCGGCCTGGTGCTGACCGCGCCCTACACGCCGATGCTCTTCATGGGGGAGGAGTGGGGAGCGGATACGCCGTGGCAGTACTTCACCGACCATGAGGAGGACTGGCTGGCCGAGGCGGTGGCCCACGGCCGCCGGGAGGAGTTCGCCGAGCACGGCTGGGACGCCGAGGAGATCCCGCACCCGCAAAGCGACGACACCTTCCTGCGCTCCAAGCTGGACTGGTCCGAGCTGGCGAAAGAGCCGCACAGCGACCTCCTGGCCTGGTATCGCGAGCTGATCGCGCTGCGCCGGGCCCGGGCCGAGCTGACCAACCCGGGGCTGGACCGGGTCCGGGTCGACTATGACGAGGACCAGCGATGGCTGGTCGTCCGGCGCGGGCGGCTCCGGATCGCGGCTAATCTCGGCCGCGACGCGCAGCGCCTGCCGCTGAGCGCAGCCGGCGTCCAGATCCTGGCCGCCTCCAGCGCCGGCGTGCTGATCGAGGGTGACTCCGCGACCGTCCCGGCGTCCGCCATCGCCATCGTCGAGACCTGATCAGTCGCGTCGGTGCCGCTTCGCGGGGCGCCCGCGTTCAGCGCGCTGCAGGGCCGGCCACGGGCGGCCGGCGCCCTCGCGCCGCGCCGCCCGTGCCGGCTAGCCAGCCAGCCGCATGGCTCAGTGTGCTAGGCGGCCTGCTCCTCCGGCGCCGGCGCGACTGATGCCTCCTCTTCGCCCAGCGGGTAGAAGAACTGATAGGCGACAGCGGAGAGGGCACCGCCGACCAGGGGCGCGACGATGAAGAGCCATAGCTGGCTCAGGGCCGTGCCGCCGACGAACAGCGCCGGGCCGATGCTGCGGGCCGGATTGACCGACGTGCCGTCGATCGGGATCCCGATGATATGGACGAGCGTCAGGGTCAGGCCGATCACGGCGCCAGCCACCATGGCGTTGCTGGCCCTGCGGGTCACCGCCATGATCACGAACACGAAGATGAAGGTCAGGACCACCTCCGCGATGAACGCCGCGCCGGCGCTGGCGCCGATCATCGATGACTTCCCGAACCCGTCCGCGCCGAGGCCGTCGCTGGCGTGGTAATCGGCGGTGAGACGAAACATGCCCTCCAGCGCGGCGGCGCCCGCTATCCCGCCGATGACCTGGGCGATCCAGTAGCCGACGGCGTCGCGGAGGGTAATCCGCCGGCCGACCAGGAAGCCGATGGTGACGGCCGGATTGACATGGCAGCCGGAGACCGGGCCGATCCCGTAGACCAGCGCGAGCAGCACGAGCCCGAAGGCGAGCGCCGTTGCCACCACGCCAGCCGACGCGGCCGCGCCAGTGACTTTCAGCCCGAAGGTTAGCGTCGCGGTCCCTACTCCGAAGAAGACCAGCAGGGCTGTTCCGAGGGCCTCGGCGATGAGCGGTCGGACCTTCATAGTTTTCTTCCCCTCCTGATGAATGGCACGCCCAGTCGCTACTTTGCCATGCTTCGCGGGCAATTGCACCTGGGGCCCGATCTGGGCCGGCGGAACGGCCTGA
>Ga0116110_1000441_pt1 | contig 24812 bp, 19 predicted proteins | sample June2015DPH_8_50_FD_89719 | JGI IMG/M metagenome (GOLD analysis project Ga0116110, IMG submission 89719) | Peatland microbial communities from SPRUCE experiment site at the Marcell Experimental Forest, Minnesota, USA - June2015DPH_8_40 | ecosystem: Environmental > Terrestrial > Soil > Wetlands >...
ATGCCTTTCGGGTCGCGGTTCTGCATGGCGCGATAGAAATTAGCCTGGCCGACCTCAAAATTGCTGCCGCTGGCCGTGAGCAGGTCGCGCACGAACTGGTCGTAGGGTTGGTTCTCCTCGATGGCCGTCCGGATCCAGCGGTGATACGCCTGTGCCGCGTTGGGCCACAAATCAATGGGGAACTCCGCCTTCACCCGCAACAGGTCGCTCCATTTCATCGCCCAGTAATCCGCAAATTCATCGCGCGCCAAAAGCTGGTCAATGAGTTTGGCGCGTTTGTCCGGGTCTCGGTTCAGAATGAAGCTGCTGGCTTCGCGCGCGGCTGGCTGTGTGCCAATCGCGTCCAGATAGGCGCGCCGGACAAACACCGCGTCGGAACAGAGATTGGCCGGTTGGATGTCCAACTGTTTCAGCCGGTTAAAAACGAGTTGGTCAATTTCACTCTCCGGCGCCAGCTTGGCCGGGCTTTCATACGGGCTGGTCTGCGCCTGGGCGGCAACTGTCCCCATCAGGACGACCATCAGGACCAGCACTGAAATCACCGATGTTTTCATGGCATGATAAGACGTGTGAATTCTTTGCCCGCCCTGGCGTTGCCGGGATAGGAATCACAACCAAGGTGTTGGACGGACATTTTGGCTGGTTGGTTACTAACACATTAAGGCGTGTTTTCAAAATCGGCAAACGCTCATAGTCGGAGTGCGCCCGTCCTCGGGCGCAGCAATCGCCGTCAGCCAAGAGCGCATGGAATTGTGGAAAACTTGTCGTTGGCGGACCTGGCTGTGGCCGGGGACGGCCACACTCCGTATTTTGAAAAAACGCCTTGGCGATTTTGGTGTAACTCGAATGCTGACGGTTCCGTCATAATAGACAGCAAATGCCGTAAAAAAGGAGATGTATATGCCTGCCGAAACCGTGCCTTCCCGGAGTCCAGCCCGGTCTTGTGTCGCGCCCACGCGCATCCGCCGCCAGCACGGCGACGGACTGGACCTCGTCGCGGTCGAATCCTCGCCCGTCTCCGAGTTGCATTTGACCGTGACGCCGATGCCGGGTGAATCCATCAACGCCATGGCCAGGCGCCTCGCCGAAGCGTTGAACCCCTGGGATGCCACGGTGGTGCGACAGTTTGTTTTTGGCTCGGCGACAGCATACCAGGCAACGCTCAAAACCTTGCGCCAGGCGCTGGAAGACCCCGATTTGCCGGTTGCCTGGGTGGAGGGAGCCGACTGCGGCGGCCATGCCATCGCCGGAATGCAAACCCACGCCATCGCTGGCGCGCGCGTCCGAACACTCTCCGGCAACGGTCGCTCCTTGGCGCGCACATGGGAGGATGCGCTGGCGACTCATTGTGTGGTCAACTCGATTTTGCCAACGCGATCCCCGGCCACGCCGCCGGAACAGGCCCGCGAAGTTTTTGAAAAGCTTCAAACCGGCCTGGCGTCGGCGGGCATGACCATGAAAGACATCGTGCGGACTTGGTTTTATCTCAACGACCTTCTTTCGTGGTATGGCGACTTTAATCGCGTCCGGAACGACGTTTTCGCGCACAACGAACTGCGACCGCCCAGTCTGCCCGCCAGCACGGGTGTGGGCGGCCGCAATCCGATGGGCGCCGCGCTGGCCGCCGCCGCGTGGGCCGTCCGCCCGCATGACCCGGCTGTCCAAGTGCTGCCTTTTGCCCCGTCACCGGAACAGTGCCCGGCGTCGTCCTATGGGAGCGCCTTCAGCCGCGCGGTTGAAATCGGTTCCGCCGGATTCCGCCGGCTGCTGGTTTCCGGCACGGCCAGCATTGCGCGCGACGGAAAAACGGAACATATCGGGGACGCGCGGGCGCAAATCGAACGCTCGATGCAGGTCGTTGGGGCCATTCTCGAATCGCGGCGCATGTCGTTCGCGGATACCGCGTTCGCCACGGTTTTTTTCAAGCACCCCGCCGACGCGCCGTTGTTTGCGGACTGGCTGGCGCGGCATGGACTGCAGGCCATGCCGGTGGTCTGCGCGGGTTGCGACATTTGCCGGGACAACCTGCTGTTCGAGATCGAGCTTGAAGCCGTTCAGTCGGGTGGTTGACCTTAAAAACCGCAATTGGGATAGCCGCGAAAAAGGCACAAAACAGACGCGAACCGCACTTTCACTTTCCCAGTCCCTTTTTCAATTCCGCGAACACCGCTTGGGCATCCCGCGCCTTCAGCGTGCCGGACTCGTAGGCATCAATCCGCCGCTCCGACTCCGCTGCCCAAGCCGCTTCGCGTAACTTCAATTCCGGCTCGGAAAGCGAGTCCCACAAAAAATCAATCATCCGGGCGCGCTCAGTTGCGGGCAGGTTCAACAACTCATTCTGGATGGTCACCACGCTCATGGAGGCAAGCTACGCCAACCTAAAACGTGCTTCAAGCCAAACATGAAAATTCACATCCGCAGCCGCCTATTTTTGCACCTCCTGCGCTCCATTTCTCCAGGTAGGGCGTTGCTGCCGCGACGCCCAAACTTTTCCACAAAAACGAGCAAGGCGATGTTTTTGCTTGTCCTATCGCCGGGACCTCTCCGCTCGCCGGCACTGCGATCAGGGCAAAGCGGTAGCTTTGCCCTGCCGGAATCGGGGACAGTTGAAATGCGCCCGGCCGCGGACAAACCAAAAGGGATTGACTGGTTATGGCCGGGGCGCATCATGCCCGCGAAGTCAGGATAACGCGGGAAGGGACAAGGCCTTCGGACTTTGGCTCTTTCCGGCAAAAGGCATCAAATGACAAGGTGAGTTTGTCTGAATAATACTGTTCGACTTAAACCATGCGCGCATTTCTCATCCAGCACATTGACGCCTTAATCACCACCGCACTGGGGTTGTGGATCACTGTCTATTCGTGGCGACAGCGTGAGCGTTTACGGGCGAGTCCCAAGAAACTCGCACGTGCCTTGCCCGTCTTGGCCCCGCTTGTTGTTGCCTTCGGACTTCTACAATTTGTGCTCGACTCACAGCCAGCGCATGTGTGGCAGCGCGTCTATACCAGCGACCAGCGAGCATCAGTGGAGTTTCCATGTGCCACCACCTCCGAGACAGCCACCGATTCAGCACAGGGCGTTTCCATCAAACGTTTTACTGTGAATTGTAATGTTCCGCAGCGAGACATCAATTTACGGTTGAGCTACAACGAGATTCCGCCGGAGGGAGCAGGTTTGACTATCGAGCAGCGCTTTGATGGGTTGACGAACTACTTTCAGCAGCAGGGATTCACGATCATCTCCAGTGTTCCTGATGCACATGGAGACATTCCGGGCTATCGCATCGTGATTGAAAAGGACCACGGAAAGACTCGGTGCCTGATGCGTGTGGCCATAGCGCCGAAAGCCATCTACCGCGCCGTCGCCACATCGACATCCGGATTTCACGACGACCCTGTCATCGGTCGCTTTGTTGATTCATTCACTGTGCAATGAGAATAACCGGACAAACCAAAAGGAGACCTCTGCAAAGCCGGCGTAGCGGCTGCTCGGCAGAGAGCCGCACTCTTCAATTTACTGGAGAAATGCGGCGGTCTGCCGACCCCGCTACGATGAAAGGAAGTTTTTCAGAGGTCTCAAAAGGGGTTGACTGATTATGGCATAGAAGCATCATGCCCGCGAAGTCAGGATAAAGCGGGAATGGACAAGGCATTCGGACTTTGGCTTTTCCCGGCAAAAGACATCAAGTGACAAAGTAAGTTTGTCCGAATAATTTTGTGGGCGCAATGATGATAAACATACAGGTGGCATGGGGCGGGTTTCTGCTGGGTTGCCTTGCGGGTGTAATTCCCGGCCTGTTTTTCCACAATAGCGACTGGCTCGGTGGTTACGCTTCGTGGCAACGGCGGATGATTCGGTTGGCGCACATCGCTTTCTTCGGCATGGGCTTCATCAATCTCTCATTCGCCCTGACTTCACGAACGCTGGGCCTTGACGCCGGATTTCAGAGCACTTCCATCCTGCTGATCGTGGGGGCGGTCACCATGCCTGCGGTCTGCTACTTGTCCGCGTGGAAGCCCCCTTTCCGCAACTTGTTTTTCATTCCGGCCATGTCGGTCACCGTTGGCATCGCCCTGTTCGTCTGGAGGATTATCAATCTATGAACATCGGTCTGTTTCCAATGAGCGGGATACGAGTCTGCGATGCAGAACTGCTTCGGCTGGGTCTTACGCTGCCGGGGTTTGTGGAGAGAAGCAAGACCATCGCGTCCTTGCCAAGCCTCGGTCTACTGACCTTGGCGGGGATGACCCCTGCCCGACATAGCGTGCAATATGTCGAGGTGCCAGACGTGAACCTCCTCGCTTCTCTGCCGGGCGGTCTTGACTTGGCGGCCATCTCCTCCTACAGCGCACAGATTGACGAGGCGTATGCGCTGGCCCGACGGTTTAAGGCAATTGGGGTCCCGACCGTCGTGGGAGGACCGCACGTCACTGCCCTCCCGGAAGAGGCGGCGGAGCACTGCGATGCCGTTGCCATTGGTGAAGGAGAATCACTGTGGCTACAGGTGCTGGAAGATGCCGAACGTGGCCACTTGCAACAATACTACCGCGCGGACGCCAACGGGTACGATTTGGCTACTGCACCCATGCCCGCATTTGAACTGCTCGACATCTCGAAATACAACCGATTGACGGTTCAAACCAGTCGAGGGTGCCCTCATCATTGTGAGTTCTGTGCCAGTTCGGTTGTGCTCACGCACAAGTACAAGCAAAAGCCAGTTACCAAAGTGCTGGAAGAGATCGAGCGAATACTCACGATCTGGGACCGTCCCTTCATCGAGTTTGCCGACGATAACAGTTTCGTCAATCACTCGTACTGGAAGGAACTTTTGAAGTCACTCAAGGGGAAAAATCTCAAATGGTTTGCAGAAACTGACATCTCCGTTTCCGACGATGAAGAACTGCTCGACCTTATGCGGGAGGCCGGATGTGCGCAGGTGTTGATCGGGTTGGAGAGTCCGACCGAAGCCGGTCTACATGGACTTGAACTGCGCAGCGACTGGAAGTTCAGAAAGTTCCCACACTACAAAGAAGCAATTCGCAACATACAATCCCATGGCATCACGGTAAACGGCTGTTTTGTGATGGGTCTCGATGGGCACACGATCGACATTTTCGACCAGGTCTTCGCTTATGTGAAAGAGGTTGAATTATACGAGGTTCAAGTTACGCTCATGACGCCTTTCCCGGGCACCCCGCTTTACTCCCGCTTGGAGCGGGAGAACCGGCTGCTCGACGCGAGGAACTGGAAGAAATGCACATTGTTCGACATCAACTTCAAGCCCGCTAATATGTCGGTGCGGGAACTCCACGACGGGTTCAAGAAGCTGGCCGTCGAGTTGTACAGCGAGGAGTTCACAAACTGGCGCAGAAGCCGCTTCAAACGCGCCATCAGAAATCAGCGTCACATGAAAGGATCATAGACATGAGAATAAAGAGAGCGATTACAGCGTTATTCATTGTATCGGCCATATACGACGGGTTACTTGGTGCTGCTTTTCTGTTTGGAAGCGGTGCGGTGTTCCAGTGGTTTGGCGTAACTCCACCGAATCACCCGGGCTATGTGCAGTTTCCGGCCGCCTTGTTGATTGTTTTTGCGGTTATGTTCATGGCCATCGCCGTGAATCCTGTCAAGAATCGAAACCTCATACCTTACGGCATCCTCTTAAAGCTGTCGTACTGTGGGGTGGTTTTGTTCCACTGGTTTACCGCCGGAATCCCGGGCATGTGGAAGCCATTTTGCATTGCCGATCTCATCTTTCTGATCCTCTTTGCTTGGGCGTGGACACTGATCGGGAAAGAAACATTCCAGAACGAATGAGGCGCTAACAAAATCAGTCGAATGAATCCCGATAAAAGGTATTGGGGTTGACTGGTCATGGCCGGGGCGCATCATGCCCGCGAAGGCAGGATAGCGGGAAGGGACAAGACTTTCAGACTTTGTCTTTTTCCGGCAAAAGACATCAAATGACAAAGTGAGTTTGTCCGAATAATACTGTTGGCCCTGCAAACGGACGTGAAGGACAGAAAGAGCATGATACAAGAGAGCGCGAGCATGAAGTCGGTCCCGTTTCTTACTGAAGATAAAACCCGTTCCATCCATCGGGAATTTGGGACACCGGTTTTTGTATATGATCAGAGGACGTTGGAGCATCAGGCCCGCCTGGTACTCGGCTTTCCCAATGCTTTCGGCCTGACGGCCCGTTATGCAGCGAAGGCTTGTCCAACAAGCGCAGTGATCAAGGTGTTGGCCAATGCCGGTCTGCACATTGATGCCAGCAGCGGCCATGAGATCGAGCGCTCGCTCCGCGCCGGTGTTTCCCCTGAAAGAATTCAACTCACAGCGCAACAGGTGCCGGACAATCTGAAGGAACTGGTGACCAGGGGCGTCCTGTTCAATGCCTGCTCGATTGCACAAATCCACGCATTTGGGGCACTGTTTCCTGGCCGTCAACTGTCGATTCGGGTCAATCCCGGTCTTGGTTCGGGGCACAACAACCGGACAAACGTCGGCGGGCCTTCGGCCAGTTTCGGCATCTGGCATGAACACCTGGATGAGGCGCTGGCAGTCGGACGGAAGTATGGCCTCAAGTTCACTCGTCTGCACACGCACATTGGATCGGGGAGCGACCCGAAGATTTGGCAACACGTGGCGTTGATGTCATTGGACACATGCTCGCGTCTGCGTGACGTGACCGTGCTGAATCTGGGTGGCGGATATAAAATCGGCAGGGTGAAGGGCGAAGAAACGACCGACTTGCGGAAGATCGGCCTGCCCATAATGAAGGCGTTTCGATCATTCGAAGCGAAACATGGGCGAAGGCTGCATCTTGAAGTGGAGCCAGGCACGTATCTGGTGGCCAATTCCTGTGCCCTGATCGCGACGGTCATCGACGTCGTGGATACGGGGCGTCGCGGTTATAAATTTCTCAAGGTGGACACCGGGATGACCGAGATTCTCCGGCCCAGCATGTACGGGGCACAACATCCCATCGAAGTCATGCGTGGCGCGACAGGAAGACGCAGCCAGGTAAAGTATGTCGTCGTTGGACACTGCTGCGAAAGTGGCGACGTGCTCACACCCGCGCCGGGAAGCCCGGAAGGCCTGCAACCGCGTCTGCTCCTGGAAACACGAATTGGCGACCTGGTAGTGCTCGGCGGCGCAGGAGCCTATTGCTCAAGCATGGCAGCCAAGAACTATAATTCCTTCCCGGAAGCTGCGGAAGTAATGATCTCCGGGAACGGCTCGGTCGAGCTCATCCGAAAACGCCAGACGTTGGACCAGATCCTGCAGAATGAGATGATGCCGGCATTTCTGAAAGGGCGGGCGAAGTGAACGTTGCTTTGCCAGGCCCGGGGCAACGCCTTGGGTATCTGCCTTTAAATTCTTTAACACGAAGACGCGAAGAATTGCCCGGGGTGCGCCCGTCCCGGGCGCAGCAACATCCCCAACCCTGAGTGCGCTGGATTATTCACCAACCATCGTTCTGCCGAACATTGCTGCAGCCGGGGACTCCGATAAATCGCGAGCAGGCGGCTGCACTCCGGGTTGTAGCGTCGAGCCTGTGGCTCGAAATCGGCGCACAGCGCCGACACTACAACGCCCAATCAGAACCCCACCAAAAGGAATTGACTGGTGATGGCCGGGGCGCATCATGCCCGCGAAGTCAGGCTGGCGGGAAGGGACAAGGCATTCGGACTTTGGCTTTTCCCGGCAAAAGACATCCAATGACAAAGTGAGTTTGTCCGAATAACAGTGTCAGATGAAGTGAAACACAGAAAACAACGTATGGAGGTGTGGCGATGAAACATTTGAGCTATCGAAATGTCCAGTGTCTTGGTTTGTCGATATTGATCTTTGCCGCGGGATCGGTTCGCACAATGGGTGGAGTTTGCGCGGTGTCTGATGGATCAGTGTTACCCAGTGATGATGGCTGCATGTTAGCCTTTGTCTATAACCAGACAAATGACCATAGGCTCGTTGTGATCGACGAGAAAAATCGCCGTCGCTACGAAGCCCCATTAAAGCAAGCCAAGACTGCGCCGTTTTGGGAAGGAGGGAAGGTTTATGTCCTCGACATCTCCGGGAGCGTCCAAGGATTCAGTATCGGCTCGGACAGTTTGGTCTCGGAGAAAGAAGAGACTATATCCGCAGGTTTGGTGCGCACGGCCGAATACGTCCGCAGTCAGAGCCGTTTGTACTTGATTCGAACTGGCTGGGACGGTCAGCGTAAGATTTTCTACGAGCTTTTAGCCATCGATTTCCCAGTGCGGAAGACGCTTTGGACGAAGAGGATTGATGATCCGGGTTTGTTGAAGATCTATGCTCCATACGTCTGTGTGGTCGGTGGGAAACTAGTGCAGGTCTTCAACTGCGACACAGGAGAGAAGGTCGCAGGGATCGAAGCTGCAAAGGCAGCGGCGTCTGCAGATGCAAACGGGCACTAATAGGCGAGAGGCGTCTAAATCGGATGCAACGAATCCCAGCGCAGCACCGAATGCTGATTTCGCCGACGATCTACTGACCTGACCCCGAAAAGTTTGCGCCGATTGATCCCACTTGACGAGACAGTTACTTCTTCGCCGCCAGCAGTTCGTTCACTTTTCCCATCACGGCGAATGCGTCGGCCACGTAAAGGACATCCGCTTTGCCGCGGGCCCAGCCGCAGTTCGGGTCCAGGCTGATGGCGCGGCGCTCGTTGATGAAACGCCAGCCGACGGTGTGCGGTTCCTCGCCGTGACAGCAGGTGCTCAATCCCTTCGCATGACGCGGCGTCGAGCCGGTCTGGCCAATCTGGTTCAGGTGCGACAGGAACGACAGCACGGCCTGGCCTTCGCCGCCAAGGTCCACCAGCGATTTGCTGCTGCCCAGCGACGCGCGGCTGATTTGGAGAAAACCGCGAATCACTTTTTCCGCCTCCGGCACGTGCGTCTGGCCGTCGGCCTGTTTCTTCGTCCAGCCCGCGCCGGTGACGAAAAGCAGTTCCGCGTCGGGCCGGATGGTTTGGGCGTCGGCTTTTGGTTCGCGAATGCCAACCACAGTGGTGCGCTTGCAAGATTCCGGCAGATTCACCGTCACCGCTTCAACCTTGGCCGTGCCGGCGCCGCATTCGCAGGCAGTCTGGCTGCCGGGGTCAACGAGGATGAACCAGGGCCGTTGCGTCCGCGTCACTGTGGCTTCCATGCGCTGGCGGTAATACCAGCGATTAACAGCAGGTTTGCCGCCCGCGTCAGCCACGCCGGTCACGTGGGTGTCGGCGCCGCCGCCGAGGCGCTGCGCCACGCCGGGCAGCACGCGCGCCCAGCGCGACGTTGCCGGAGCGACGACAATCGTCGCCTGGGCCGATTTGCAAATGGCTTCCGCCGCCGCCGCGTCGGACGCGTAACGCGACTGGGCAAAGTCCTTGCCGGCGACGCCAAAATATTTCGTTGCCGGGCAGGCGGCGATGGAATCCGCGGCCGCCTGGACACTTTCACCGACGAGGCCCACGACGAGGCTGGAGCCAGCGATGGCCTGGTTCAGGGTGCGGGCCGCGCGCAACGCTTCGCGGGCGGATTTGGCGAGCGAGCCGTCGGCTTCGGTGTGGGCGAGAAGTAAAATCGTTTCCATGGGAGGGAAATGGATTATTGGATTATTGGATGGTTGGATTGGTGGATTGAGGGGCGGAGTCTTTCATTAATCCATTACTCCATGAATCCATCAATCCGTTTGTTTTATTGTTTGATCCACTCGACGATTTCCTTCGCGATGTCGTCCGGCGATTTGTCCTTCACGATTATAGTTTGGCGCAATTGTTTCGGGAGCGAGACGCTCGCGAAGCTCAACCCTTCGCCGGCCAGTTTCACCGGCTTGGCCTTTTGCAATGCCGGCATCACCGTGCGCATGTTGACCATGCCCACCTGCGGGTTGTTCTTGGGTTCCGGCAGATTCCCGGTGGCCCAGCCGAGCAGCGCGGGCGGCCCGGCGCATTTTGAAACCTGGTGTTTGCCACCTTCGATGCGCTCCAGAATTTCAAGCGAACCGTCGGCGGCGATTTTGAGTTCATCCACACCCTGGAACTGGTCGGTGATGCCGAGCCGTTCGCCGACCATCTGCATCGTGGCGCCCGCGCCGCGCGACGCGGATTCCCAACCGCCGAACACGAGCAGCTTGGATTTGTCGAGGCCGGGTATGGCCTGGATGGCCTCGGCGAGGGCAGCGGCGACTTCCGTGGCCTCGGTGAACCCGCTGGCCGGGCCGTCGAGCGCGACGAGTTCGAACGGCACTTTTTGGGCGACGGTCATCATCACCTGCTGGAGCTTGGCCTTGGGGCCGAGGCTGACGAGCCAGACTTTGCTGCCGGGCGCGTTCTTGGCGAGGTTCGCGGCCTCGTAGAGCGCGTGACTCGCCCACGGGTCGAGGATAGCGGGCAGCATCATTTCATTTTTCAACGCGGGACCGCCCGGGCCGGTCACCGGTTCCAGGGTTTGGAGCGGGTCCGGCACGACACTGCCGCAAACGATAATTTGATAGGCCATGCTCATGCGGGGCGGAATTAAGCCGGAAAGCCACCGGACTGCCAACTGCAAAGCGGAGCTAAAAACCCGAATGTTGAATGTCTAAATCCGAATGAAATCCGAAATCTGAAGTTCGAACCCGAGAAATGCCGTCACGTGCGTCTGTTATTCGGATTTCGAGCTTCGGACTTCTTCTCGCCGCGCTGTCGCGCCGTCGCAGCGGGTCGGAATTTGGCATTCGGGCTTCGGATTTTGACCGTTTTCACGAACACGTTGGCTGACTGACAGTTGCCAATGTACATCAATGCCCGGGGAAGAATCGTTCAACCGTCGCCCGCACCCGATCACCCGCCGGCTATGCCTCGCTTTTTTTCCATGGCCACACAATAGACGCCCCGGCCGTCGCTGGCGGGAGCAAAGCAACTGTTGCACGAACCGCAATCCGATTCGCGGCGATCTCCGTTGTGCCAGCGTTTGATTAATCCCGGTTCGCAAATCAGCGGCCGCCCCAGGGAGATGTAGTCGGCCACCCCACGGCGGATTAAATCGTTTGCCGTCTCGTAGGAACGAATGCCCCCGACCAGCATCAGGGGTATCCCGACTTTGGTTTGGTAGAGCTCCGCGGCCTCCCGGTAGAAAACCTCGTCCTGCGGAGTCTTCGGCTTCCCGGGACGCACCGGCATAAACTTTTCCGGAGAAGCCACCGTTCCGCCGGAGAATTCGATGGCATCAACGGAAGCGACTTCGAGCATGGCCGCAACTTGAACGGCCTCGTCGCGCGTCAGCCCGCCTTCCAGGAAATCCTCGGAGTTGAGCTTGATGAGAAGTGGATAGGCCGGGCCGGTCGCCTTCCGGATGCTCCGCACCACTTCGAGCAGGAACCGGGCGCGGTTTTCCAGCGTGCCGCCATATTCGTCCGTCCGCCGGTTCAGGGCCGGGGAGAGAAACTGGCTGAGCAGAAAACCATGGGCGGCGTGAAGCTGGATCGCATCGAAGCCGGCCTGTTTGGCGCGCACGGCCGCCTGAGTGAAGGCCGAGACGATGTTCGCGATGTCTTCCTTGTTCATGGCCCGGCAGGTGGTCTGGCCATCCTTCGCAACGGCGGATGGTCCGATTGGTTGCAATCCAGTCAGCGCGAAGTCCGCAAACCTTCCGCCGTGGACGATCTGCAAGGCGATTTTTCCGCCTACCTTATGGACCGCCTCAACCATTGCCCACAGCCCGGCCACGAAACGATCGTCATGAATGGCGAGCTGGCCGGGACTCGACTGTCCCTCGGGGCTGACGAACGTGTAACTGCTGATGATCAAACCAACCTCGTTCCTGGCCAGTTCAACCATCATTTTGGTGAGCTTGGGGGTGACGGAACTCTCCCGGCTGGCCAGCCCTTCCCAGGTGGCGGACCGCACAAAGCGGTTGGCCAGCGTCATGCCGTTGATCGAAACACGCTCAAACAATTCCGCCATAATCATCTTTCTGTTCAGGGCTTCGGATAGCCCACGGATTGCGCCAAAATGATTGTTTGATCCGGACGAAGCTTAAGTCTTGGACCAAGAGCTACCTTATCCACCGACATTCTCGCCCCGGTGACCAGGCCTTCGGAGGCGCAGAAGAGGTAAACGTTTTGTGAGATATAACCGACGTCAATATTGGCCATGTTCTTTTTATTATCATCGTTTCCTTTGCCCATTTTGGAGAGATCGGCGACGAAAACCAAAGTCACGGGTGCGTCCTTTACGAAAGCCTGGGTGCCACCCAGCGCGCGGATGTCTTCGGCGACAACCAGATCGAGTTTGTTGGATTTGGCGGCGTAAACATACGCGCCCTGCTTGAGCAGCACGTAGATGTCGGTCTCCTGAAAATTCATGGCTGAGGGAGCGGTGCGCTTGCCATCGGGCCGATTGATGCCGAAAGCCGCCCAGAGGAGGCTGGAGAGCTGTTGGGGCGAAAGTTCTTTGGAATCGAAAGCCCTGGCCGTGGACCGCTTCGCCAGCGCATCCATCAGCGGCAGGCCGCCGGTTTTTTGCGGCGCGGGCAGGTCAATGGATTGTGCAAAAAGACTGCCGGCGATGAATGCGGCAACGAAAATGGATAACGTTCGTTTCATAATTATGTTCAGAGTGTAACCCAAAACATGCCGACAGGGCAAAAATTGTCAATTACCGGGACTGACTTCTTTACAGAAACGGAAGTTGGAGGCGGGGGATCACCAGACGAACGTAACGATGCTGTGTCCGGGTGCGAGGTAATCGAAGAATTTGCCGTCCGCCTCGACTTGGAATGACTGTTCTGTTTGCTTCTTGTTGTAAACGACCAGCGAAGTTTGGCCGTTGGGCAGGACAAAGGCGATGATGTCCATGCCGCCGGGATCGGCGCCTTTGAAGGAAGCCACGATGTGTTTCGAGCCGGGGCGGGCGGCGCGAGACATCTGGGCCAGACCATAGAACTCGCGCTCGAACTTCGCTTCCTGGTAGTTATCGGTCTGAATCACCACCAATCCCGCGGCCTCGGAATCGGGGCGCGGAGTCGGTCCGAACTTACCGTTGAGCGCAAGGTTCCACTCCACACTTGCCTGACACCAGTTCTGCGGACCGCCCATCCAACTGTGGGCCATGCCCCAGTCCACATCACCCCACCAGTCGCCTCGCCTCTTGCCCCAGCCACCATGCTCGGTACAGAGGATTTCCTTGTCAGGAAATCTTTGATGAATGGTGTTGTAGGTCTTGCGCATGAGGTTGGCGTCGCCGTAGTAAACGTGCCAGGCGCTTCCGGCGATATATTTGCCGGCAGTGGGATCCGAGAAGATTTTGGTCACGCTCTCCACGGGGTCCATTTTTGCGTCACCGCCAATGACCTTCCGATCGCCGGGGTGCAACCCCCAGTTGTGGTCGTGGACGAAGATTTTCGTTTTCAATCCCTTGGCCGCGAGTTTGGGGCCCAGAAGACTGACGAGTCTGATTTGATCGTCCTCGTTCATACGCATGCAAGGGTACGCGGCGGCATCGAACTGCGGTTCGTTCTGCAGCGTGACGCCCCAGACCTCGATACCCTCCGCTTGGTATTGTTCGATGAATTTCACGAAGTAGTCGGCGTACGCCTCGAAACATTCGGGTTTGAGTTTGCAGGTGGCGCCGGCGGCCTTGTCCGCCTCCGAGATTCCCGCCAGTTTGCCATTGGTCTTCATCCACGCCGGGGCGCTCCACGGCGAGCCAAGAATCCGGATCTCGGGATTCAGCCGCAGCGCATCCTTGAGCATGGGAATGATGTACGTCCGGTCATGAGCGATCGAGAAGCGGCCCAGATCCGGCGATCGTACATCGCAGTAAGTGTAATAAGTGGCGCTGGCCGTATAGTCGGAGGCACCCATGGGCAGCCGCAGGAAGCTGAAGCCCGCGCCTTCGGTTGGCGAGAACAGTTTCTTCATGGTGAACTCATATAGTTGCGGGTTCCTCCGCTTCAGATTCATGAGCACCCAGGCGGAAGAATCCGTCATGGCCGCCCCATGGCCGTACATTGTTTGGAAGGTCCTAGTCCCATCCACGGCAATTTTCACCGTACGACCGGGGTCCGCCGCCATCAAAGGGATGGAACCCTCCCGAAACAGTGTGAAGTTGTCATCCTGATGGACGTCGTTCGGGACATGTTTGACGTCGCCATCGTCCACTTTGGTCAGGATGACCGTTACCTCACCGGCACGCAGCGGTGTGGTGCATAGGACCAATGCCCCGGTAGCCACAGCACAAGCGGTTTGTAGAAAACGAGCCATTCGGGTCAGTCCCAACAATTTGCAATTTTCTATTTTTCCATCGCCACCACGAACAACCGCATCATGCGCCCAACGTATTTTTGGCTCAACTGAAATTCAGCTCTCGAACTGTCAATTCTCCGCCGGGTGCAGGCCGCCAGTGCCAGCGCGGAAGGCGATGTTTGTCTGGTCCGGGTTGCCGGGAACGGTCCAGCCTGTGCCTGCCGACCAGCAGCGTCAGCTTCCGCTTTTTTTGGCGTGTTGACCGTGGACGATTCGTGAGACTTCGTTGTCGGCCAGCAAATGAAAAACCGTGTTGGTGGGATGGCACGATATTATTGACCGACCCTACGAAGCGTGAGGCTTTCTGATTTCCCTTGTCTATTCATGAAGGTCAGCAACGATTGTTGAACAAATCGAATGGAAACTTCAAAAACCAACGGCATAGGAACCCGGGTGTTGGATTTCTCGAGGAGATTTCTTGCCCACCGTTATCTTCCCGCGATTCTTGCGATTGGGGCGATACTGGTAATGTTGCCCGCCTTGAAGACCGGCCTGTTTTGGGATGATTTGCCCCAGCGCGCAGTTGAACTCAGGCCCAGCCAATTGCCGCCGCGAATGCACGAGACGGGAAACCCCGCGGATTCTGGCAGTCTCTCGACCGTCCTCCGCGATCTTTTCTTCAACCGCAACCCACAAGACATGGCGTTGATGAAGAACTACGGCATTCTGCCGTGGTGGACGCCGGACAATATGAGACTGGGTCTTTGGCGGCCGGTCACCGCATTCACTCACTGGCTCGATTACCATCTCTTTCCCGACTCGCCCATGCTGATGCACGCCCATAACATCGCGTGGTTCGCGGCCATCGTGTTTCTCGTCACGATTGTTTACCGGAAGCTGATGGGGGCGGGCTGGGCCGCCGGACTGGCGGCGCTGCTGTTTCTGCTCGACAGCAACACCTATTTCCCGGTGATGTTCGTCGCCAACCGCGGCTTCATGCTGTCGCTTTTCTTCGGTCTGTTGTGTCTTTATGAACATCATCAATGGCGTTCTGCAAAATCCCGTTCCGGATGCAGGCTATCCGCTCTTTTCCTCGCGCTTTCCCTTTTCGCGGATGAAGGCGGAGCTTCCACGTTTGCCTTCATTCTCGCGTATGCCCTGGTGCTCGAGCCGGGTTCTTTTCGCAACCGGGCGCTGACGGTTTTGCCTTCGGTTCTGGTCATCATTGTGTGGCGGACAATCTATGAGGCTCTCGGTTTTGGCCTGCGCAACGTCGGACTTTACATTGATCCTGCCCACGAACCGCTTCAGTTTGCGCAGGAAGTGATCCCCAGAGCCATGGTTTTGCTCGGAGGCCAGCTTACCGGCGTGACGCCGGATTTTTTGTTCGCCGTTAATCCTTTATTGCAGCCAAAGGTCACTGCGTTTTTTTGCGTGGCCGTGGTCGCGGCTTTGGTGGTTTTCCTCCCGTGGGTGCGCCGGGACAAACCGGCCATGTTCTGGTTCGCGGTCATGATGCTGGCGGCTATCCCCGCGGCAACCGTAATGCCAATGTCCAAAAACCTTGGGTTTGTGGCCGTCGGAGCTTATGGATTGATCGCCAGTTTCGTTGCCGGCCTGATCACCCGGCCAAGTCCACCTTCGTCCCCCATGGGGGACGAAGGCGCGATGAACCGGTTGCCGGAATGGTTGACCTACCGAATCCTGGCATGGATTGCCTGCGGGCTGCTGATTCTGGCGCATGTTCCGGGAGCGATCGCCGGAAGAGTCGTAGCGGTTAAAGCAACCGCTCACGTTTTGGATGGAATGAACCGCCTCGGCGATGTCGGTGATTGGCCAAACATCGAGAACGAAAATGTAATCGTAGTCAACCCACCCTGCGCGCTCGCGTTGGCTTATGCACCTTTTTACAAAGCGTATCACCATCAGCCCCTGCCAAGGTCCATGAGAACGCTGGTGCCGGGTTTGACGAGCTTTGACGTCGAACGGACCGATGACAAAACGCTGGTGATTCAATCCCAAGCGCCGGACATATTCTTCTGCGACAATGTTGGTCCGATCCGTGGCGCCTACGCCTGCAGGGCTTTCAACCTGCTCGTGGGCAAACCCAGATGCAAAAAAGGCGACCGGTATGACCTGGACGGCCTCACGGTGGAAGTCTTGGAAGTGGATGCATCGGATTTGCCTTCCCGCGTTGCTTTCCGGTTCAACACTTCGCTGGATTCGCCCGATTTCCACTGGCTCCGATTCGACTTGCAGGCGGCTACCTCCCAGCCCTCCCAGCCCTACCAACCCTTCAAAATTCCGGCCATCGGCCAGAGTGTCACGCTCTCCAGCCCGTCGCGCGGGGCGGATTTCGAGAGGAAGAAACTCAAAAACAAATGATCGCGCCTTTGGCCAAATTGCTGGATTGGATGGCCATTCAGTTGGTGTGGGGCCGGAGAGTCAAGTCTTTGCTGAAGCAGCATGACCCTTCAGCAACGACAAAACTGGAAGAAGCACTTCAATTCCTGAAAGGGCCGGACTTTATCCCTGCCGAAAGCCTGCCGGCGCGGCTTGAATTCACTGATGCCCGAAACTTCCGCTTCCCGACGCCACGACCGGGCGGGTTTGTGGAGAACAACGTTGTTTATGGCAGGCTCTACCGCTGCGCGGAACGCTGGCAGAAACGGCCGGTGATTATTCTGCTGCACGGCGCCGGAGGCGACCCTGACTATCATTTCGAGTTTCCATTAATTGCCCGCAAGTGCAATCACGCAGGATTTAACGCGGCAACGTTGATGTCCCCATTTCAATTTCAACGCCGGCCACGTGAGTTTGAGAGAATGTTGAAAGAGAAAGTGTTGAATTGGCCGAATTACCTGCTCATGGTGGAGATGGAGTATGCGCAGGCGGTTGCCGAAATTCGCGCCTTGACCGGGTGGCTGTTGGGGGAAGGTTGCTCCGCTGTGGCACTTTGGGGCAACTCCTACGGCGGCGCGCTGGCGGGATTAACTGCCGCCTACGACGCGCGCCTGTCCGCTGTTGTCCTGACCGCGCCCGGCCTGGACATGAATGTCTTTCTGTTAGCTGCAAAACAAATTGTCTGGCCTGGCCTGCGAGAGGAGTTGCTGAAGCAGCAGCCAGCTTGTGAGGCGTTGAATCGGACAGTGTTGAACCTGACCAATACGCAGCCGTGCATTCCCAAGGAGAACATATTGTTGATCGAAGCCATCCATGATCTGTTTGTGGACAAAAAATCCATAGAATCACTCTGGCGCGCGTGGGGGCAGCCTGACATCTGGCGGTTGCCGCATGGTCACGCCAGCAGAAGCCTGTCGCCAGGTTTGACGGGCCGTGTTGTTCGCTGGCTCGCGCCACGGCTGAACAAGCATGAGGTTCGAACGGGTCAAACATCGAAGCAATGCCGCCAAAGTTGTCCATGAGCAAGCCATCTTCAATCATTTCCGGCCGGAACATCGCGTCGCGGGCGGCAACGGACAATGCCGCTGTGCTCGTGCTTCACTTGCAAGAAGCCGGCGACAACCACCGGTCGCTGGTGGGCGGCAAAGCGTTTAATCTGGGCAGATTGATTGCGGCGGGTCTGCCGGTGCCGCGCGGCTTTTGTGTCACGACGACGGCGTTCGATCTCTTCCTGGCTTCGTGTTCGAGACGGACTGAATTATCCCATCTGCTGGCGCAATGTTCCGGCCATGACATTGGGCGGATCGCGGAATTGAGCCGGAAAATTCGCTCCTGCCTGGCGGAGGATCACGTGCCGGAGGTGGTGAAGGATGCGGTGCTGTCCGCGTGGCGGGAACCGGGGGAAGAGCAGAGCTTTGCCGTGCGTTCCAGCGCGACAGTCGAGGACGCAGCCGGGATGTCTTTTGCCGGTCAGTTTGAATCCATTCTGAATGTGCGCGGAGCGGACGCGTTGCTGGCTGCCATCAAGTCGTGCTGGCTGTCGCTTTTCTCCGAGCGGGCGCTTGTTTACCTGGCGAGGCAGCAGGTGTCAGCGGAAAAGGTCAAGATGGCGGTTGTGGTGCAGGAAATGGTGGACGCCAGCCACGCCGGGGTTGTGTTCACTGCCGACCCGCTGACCGGAGCAACTGACCGGTTCATCGTGGAGTGCGTGAGCGGCCTGGGCGAAGGCTTGGTGCAGGGGACGGTTCAGCCTGAGCGGATGGTGGTTGAAAAGCGAACGGGGCGCGTGCTGGCTTCGCCTGCTGAAGAGCGGAGCGCGGACAGCTTTGTCCGCGCGAACCATGTCGATGCCGTGAGACTTGCGGACAAAGCTGTCCGCGCTCCTATGCTTTCGTCCGCCATGCTCGCGAGGCTGTGCGATCTGGCCCGCCGGACAGAACGTCTCTTTTCAGCGCCGCAGGACATCGAGTGGGCGCAGCGGGATGACGGGGTGTTCCTGTTGCAGTCCCGTCCGATCACAGCCAAAGCTCCCGTCAAAACGTGGGAGGACCGGCAGATCTGGAGCAATTTCAACACCGGCGAAATCGCGCCCGACGTGATGGCACCCATCACCTGGTCCTTGTGGCAATCGTTTTTGGGAGGTGCTGTGTTGCGTTCCACCTCTCGCCTGCTGGGTGCAGATGCCAGGCACGCTCCGCTCGTTGGTCTGGTCGCTGGCAGAATTTACTTCAACGCCAACACCCCAATGGCCGCGCTCAAACCATTTTCGTTCCTGCTCAAGAGTGCTCCGGACGCGGGCTTGGCGCTCGGAGGCGGACAGGTCGAGGCCTATCGGCAGGTGCTGGCCCTCCCGCCGGAAGATCTTCCCGACCTGGGTTTCCGCTGGCCGAAATACATTCTCTCCTGGCCCCGCATACTCTTCGATTTAATCACTCATTTGCCTCACCAGGGCGAAGCGTGGATTGCCCGTTTCAAGACTGGAACAGATGAACAGGTCCGCGTGGACGTTGAGGCTATGTCCACGCCGGAGTTGGTTCGTTTTTGTGTCCGGCTCATTCGGGAGTTTTTCAAAAGTTGGGATTTGCTCTACTTGGTGACGCCGGCGGCGGTGCTGCCGGTATTACATAAAGCCTGCCGCGATTGGCTGGGCGAGCCGGAGCCGGCGCTCGGCTACCGTTTGTTTTCCGCGTTGGGAGGCATCCCGACAGCGGAAGCCGGCCTGGCACTCTGGCGGCTGGCGGTGCTGGCTCGCGCTGACCGCGACACGGAAGCTGCGGTGTGTTCCGAAAGCGGCTGGCCGCAGATTCGCGACACGCTTCAGCGCACCGAATCCGGGCAGCGATTCCTGGCCGCCTGGGACACATTCATGGCCGAACATGGACACCATTGCCGCGGCGAACTCGAATTGTTCAACGCACGCTGGTCGGAAACGCCCGATTACGTTCTGGGGGTCGTGCGCGGCTATCTTCGCTCAATCGGCCAGTCCGATCCGCTGGAAAATCAGCGTCAACTCGCCGGCGAGCGGGAACGGTTGACGGAGCAATGCCGCCGGCGGCTGAAGAACCCGATCAAACGCTGGATTTTTTCCTGGTCGCTGCGCCGCGCGCAAAAACTGGCCGTCTTTCGCGAGGAATTGAAGAACCAGGTTGTCCGGCAGCTCGCCTTCATGCGCCGCGTTCTCCTGGCCCTCGGCCAACGGCTCAAAGAACAAGGCATCCTGTCCTGCCGCGACGACATTTTCTTCCTGGAAATTTCCGAGATCGAACCGGTCGCGACGGGCGGTGCTTCGTTCGATTGGCACGAACGCATCGCATTGCGCCGGCGGGAATACGAAAAAAACCTGAAGCTCAACCCGCCGCCGTTCGTCGTCGGCAAGTTTGATCCAAACGCGCCAAATTGGCCGATGGCGAACACTGACGCGAAACTTTTGACCGGCATTCCGGTTTCTCCCGGCATCGTCACCGGTTCCGCCCGCGTAATTTTGCGCGCGGATGAGCACGAGCAGGTTCTCCCCGGCGAAATTCTCATCGCCCCGTTCACCGATCCGGCGTGGTCGCCGTATTTCATCACCGCCGCCGGCTTGGTCGTGGAACAAGGTGGGATTCTCTCGCACGGCAGCATCGTCGCGCGCGAATACGGTCTTCCGGCGGTGACCAATGTTGCCTCGGCCACGCGGGTCATTCGCACGGGCGACCTGGTGCAGGTGGATGGAAACCGCGGCTGTGTGAGCGTCCTCAAGCGTCTGGCGGAAGACCCCACTGCGGAAATCCCGCAAACAACGTGAAGATCAACCGTGGTTGTTCAGTTTTCCGCCGAGTGCAGGCCGCCGGTGCCGGTGCGGAAGGCGATTTCAGCCCGAACGGATATCAGCGTTTATTTTCCGGAGACGCCGACGATCATTGGCCGCCGTAACCGGCCGTGAATTCGATCGTCAGGATTCCGTCTTTGAGCGACTCATTGAGCACCCGGTAGCGGCCGCCGGTGCTGTTTTCCTGGCCGGCTTCCAGAAGGACTTCCTTGCTCGAACAGATTTTGCCAATGTTCTTCACCACCCACTCGCGCGCCTCAATGCCGTGTCCGGAGATATCCACCGACAAACTCCCTTTTTGGGTCCGGGCGTCATATTGGTAACTGACAACCTTGAGCGTGGACAAAGACAGGTCTGACGAGCGTGACTCGCCCGGGGCTGCAACCGTATTCATCCTTTCGGATCTCGAATTCACGAGCGCAATTTTGACGGTCATATACCCGTCGTTATCGCCACACCATCCCGGCCCGTCGTTGATTCTGAAAAACAGGATGCCGTCCGAGGCGGGGGTCAGGTCGTAGGAATTGAGAACGGCAAACGGTTGTCCCCGCTCCCCAATCTTTGCGACCAGAGCCGAATGACTGTAGCCTTGAACGATCTTCATGTTGTTGTCCCAAGCCAGGGCGTTATAGCAGCCGACGCCATCCGGCCCGGTCCAGCCATAAAACCCGCCAACGAACCATCGCCCCTCGGCTTGAATCCTGTATTTGTTCCCCGCGGTTACAATCAGCCCGGAATTTCTCCATTCTTCGGCTTTGGCCAGGACCCGGCTGGTCACTTCTTCGCCGGGAGGCAAATCCGAAACGGCAACAACCTGGTCGCTGTAGTGAATGCCTGCGCATCCGGCAAAAAACACGGAAATGCAGGCGATCGCCATTCGCGTGAAAAATTTCATGGTCGGCTTCTCTGGTTCAAAAAGGTGTCAGTCCCAACAATTTGCAATTTTCTGTTTTTTACATCGCTACCACGAACGACCGCATCATGCGCCTGACGCATTGATGGCTCAACAGAAATTCCGACCTCGAATTAGTTCTCCGCCGAGTGCAGGCCGCCAGTGCCGGCGCGGAAGGCGATGTTCGTCTGGTCCGGGTTGCCGGGAACGGGTGTTGCGCAGTTCCACAGGCATGCGCCGCAGTGGATGCATTTCTCGCGATCGAACGACGGCACGCCGCCTTCTCCCGGCGCGATGGCCTGGCCGGAGCAGGCCTCGATGCAAATCTTCGTCCCGCATTTCTCGCACAGTTCCGGGTTAAGAAACACGACATGGTCGGCGTAACCGGGGGGCGCCTGCACCTTGCCGCCCATGAGCAGCGCGTCCTGATGCGACATGAGCAACTGGCCGTCGTAAGGAATCGCGGGCCAGCCGACTTTCTCCATCAGCGCGCCGTGGAGCGAGCTGTTCCGGGCCTGGCATTCTTCATGAAGCTTTGCGATTTCTTCCGGTGACACACGGCCCCGATAATATTCCTCAATGGACGGAATACGTTTCCACGGCGGCACGGGATCGCCGGAGAGTGAAAGTTTTCCGTTCGTCAAACCCGCCAGCGCCATGCCGATCATGCCACGCACCACGCCTTTTTGAAAACCGTCGCGCGACTTCTCGGCCGCGATCGCTTCCTTCTCCACCCAGCTTGCGCGGCGGCGTTTCACATAGGCTTCGTCGAGGTTCTGCCGGGTGAACGGTTTCTTTACCTTGAGCAATTCGAGCACGGCTTCGGCGAGTTGTGTACCGGTGGCCCAGGCTTCATCCACGCCGGAGCCGGTGAGCACGTTCGTGCTACCGCTGCCTTCGCCGACGCGCGCATAGCCGTCGCCAACGAGATGCGGTTCACCGCGGCGGCCCGATTCACCAAGCGTCTTCGCGCCCCACGAACGGAGCTTGCCGCCTTTGAGGTAACGCCAGAGATACGGGTGCAGCATCCAGTGTTGGAGCTGGCGATAGGCCGTGCGCATCGGGCTGTCGAACCACGACGGCACGAAAATGCCGAGCGACGCGACGCGGTCGGGATGGACGTAGAAGAATCCAAAAATCTCCGGCTCCGGAAAACCGAACGTGTGCAACACAGTGCCGGGTTTGAGCGGCGTGTCTTCAGGCAAATCCACGACGAACTTCATACCCACCGCCCAATCGCGCGTGTGATGACCCTCGGGCATGCCGAAGTGAGTATCCAATTGCTGGCCGATGTGACCGACCGGGCCGTCAGCAACGACCGTGAGTGCGGCGTGGATGTCCATGCCCGGCGTGAAACCATCGGCAGGCTGCCCTTTCTTGTCCACGCCCTGATCGAGCAAACGCACGCCGACGACTTTGTCCTGCTCGATGAGCACCTGAGACACGGGTGTTCCGGGCCAAATCTGGACCATTCCGGTGCTTTGCAACTGCGCGCCGACCCATTGCATGAACTGACCCATTGAAAGGATTAGGCCGCCATCCTTGTGCAGGAATGAAGGCGTCCACGGCAGATTGAGCGCGTCGTGTTCCACCGGGAGCGCCCACTTGAACGTGCGAATCATCGCATCCGCCGCGCGCAACGTGGCCGAGCGCCGGCTGGCGCCGACGGGATCGAGCAAATAAAGAATTTTTTCTTCGCCGACCGGCGCGGTCATCGGAATTTGTGCCTGGTCGAGATCGGGAAACGTTGCGCGCAAAGCCCGCGCTTTCGTCACGACACCGGAGACGCCGAAGCCGATGTCATCTGCGCGTTCGTAGCAGAGAATTTGCAGCATCCCGCTCTGCGGGACGGACATGCCCGGCGCAGTTGCGCTTTCGATGGCCGGCGTGCCATCCGCATTGACCAGTTGCTTCGAGAGCGTGGTGAGAAATCCCGCCGTGGCCGGACCAAATCCGACGCAGACGATGTCCACGTCCATGCGCTGGCGGTCAATGGTTGGCGAGTTTGGTTCAGTCACGGGCGAACTGATTACTAAGACGGCCAACAAAAGCAATCCACTTTATTGAAGAGAGCCGGCTAAAAGGGCGCAATCCGACATGCGCACCGGAGCGCCTGCCTCCGGCCCTGCGTGGCGTTGTCAGCCTTGATTGGTCGGAGGGACGCGCTCTGCGAGTCCCAAATCTTTGCTGGGTTTCCGAACAAGTCAGGGGCTCGTATAACTCGCCCCTCCGACAGAAACTCCATTCAACATTTTAGGCCATACGGCTATTACAGGCTTTTTACCACACGCATCACCTTTGTGGCGTCGGCTTTGCTATCCACGGCGATGTGGCAGACAAATTTCTTTCCGATGGCCGCCGCCGACATGCCGCGCAGGTTCAGTCCTTTCGCAGCCAGCGTCCGGGCGAGTTGCGCGCCTTGTCCGCGCTTGTCGGATCCTTCGATCCGCACCGTGTGCAGGTTCCTGGCCTTTTTGAATCCCGCGGCACCGGCCGCGCCGCATTGTTTCGACCCCTTGATGGGCGTGACAAAGACGACGCCCGTGCGGGGCTTCTCCGGCGCGCGCCGCGCGATGAGGAACTCGAGGTTCACGCCCGCCGCTGACAACGCCTTGAGTTTGGCCGCCAAAGCGCCGGGTTTGTCCGCAATCGAAACCGCCCAGGTATCCACTCGTTGTGCTTTCATAGAATCAGACTCCTTTCATTGATTGCCAAAGACCTTTCTCACCAACGACGGCGAGCATAAGCAGCGCGCGAAAAGCTGTCAAACGATTCGATGGCGTCCTAATTTTGTTGTAGTGTCGGCGCTGTGCGCCGATTTGGTCGAGCCGCAGGCTCGACGCTACACGATTTTAGGGCATCACCAACGCTACGGCGGCGGGTTCGCTTAAGATTGCGTCCCTTAGCGTGAGTCTAAACCGGATAATCCAGCGCTTCGCGGGTCATCACCTTCGTCAGCGCCTCGGCGGCGCGGTCCTTGGCCAGGCGGCAGCCGGTGAGGCAGCCGTCCAGCTTGGCGCGCAAGCGCATGAAGGTTTCGAGTCCGGCGAACTTCACGCACGGGCCGGCTTTCAGCGGATGCTCTTCGCCAGCCTCGAACACATCCGAGTAGGCACGGGCGGAGCCTTCAATGCCGGGGATGAGTCCTTCGAGCGATTCGAGTTCCGCGGCGCAATAACAGACGTGGCTGCTGGTTTCATCCCAAGCCGGATGACGATTGTAGCCGTGGACGAGTTCGGCGCAGATGCGGCCGACTTCGCCACCGGCGCGCGCGGCTTGCACATGGCAGAGGTCCGTAAAGAACGCAACCGTGCCGGCAAGACCGTCGGCGAACGCGGGATTCACGGCGCCTTTCGTTTCCAGTTCGATGACATCAAGGATGAATTGCCGCGCGGCGAGCAGCCAGCACAGCGCATCGGCCAGCGGGAAGGTCACGCCCTGGCGCGCCTTGTGGTAGAGCTTCAC
>Ga0116110_1000450_pt1 | contig 24378 bp, 22 predicted proteins | sample June2015DPH_8_50_FD_89719 | JGI IMG/M metagenome (GOLD analysis project Ga0116110, IMG submission 89719) | Peatland microbial communities from SPRUCE experiment site at the Marcell Experimental Forest, Minnesota, USA - June2015DPH_8_40 | ecosystem: Environmental > Terrestrial > Soil > Wetlands >...
CCTGGACGAACCTCAGCCCGTAGAACGTGGAGGTGAGAATCCCTACCGCGGCCATTACCGCGAGCGCGATGTGCTGCTGGTAGGTTCCGACTAATACCAGGAATTCACCCACAAAGTCGCCCAGCCCGGGCAGACCCATGGAAGCCGCAGCAAAGAACAGCCCCGCCCCAGAAAGCCTGGGAACTGTTGCCCAGAGCCCCCCCAAACGGTCGATCTCGCGCGTGTGGCTGCGCTCCTGGATCTGACCAACTATCAGGAACAGCGCGCCAGTGCTGATCCCATGGCATATCATTGCCATCATCGCGCCCTGGAGCGCCCATTCATTCCAGGCAAAGATCCCGAGCAGGACGAATCCAAGGTGACTCACGCTGGTGTAGGCAACCAGGCGCTTGAGGTCGGTCTGGCCTAACGCCAGCACGGCGCCGTAGAGAATCCCCACCACTCCCAGGATCATGGCAATTGGGGTAAATTGGTGTGCGGCGTCGGGGAACAAGGGCACGACGAAACGTAACATGCCGTATGCACCTGTTTTCAACAGAAGTCCTGCCAGAATAATGCTGCCCGCGGTGGGAGCTTGGGTGTGGGCGTCAGGCAGCCAGGTATGCAAGGGCACCACGGGAAGCTTGACGGCGAAGGCTACAAAAAAAGCAAGCATGATCGGGAGCCCAACCTTCGCGCTCAACGGTGTGCCCACCAAATCTGCGTATTCAAAGGAGTAGACACCGGTCAGATGATGATGAATGAAATACAGCGCCAGAATTCCGAGTAGCATCAGGAGCCCGCTCGTCTGGGTGAAAATGAAAAACTTCACCGCGGCATATACTCGGCGTTCGTGACCCCAGATGGAGATCAGGAAGTACATGGGGATCAGCATCATTTCCCAGGAGAAATAGAAGAGGAAAAGATCCACGGAGAGAAATACACCGAGGATGCCGGCCAGGATCCACATGAGGTTGAAGTGAAAGAATCCAACGCCCTCACCTATTTCCTTCCACGATGCCAGCACGGCGGCGATGCCGAGGATGATGCTCAGCACCACGAGGAGCAGGCTCAGCCCATCCAGCGCGAGGTGGAGGTGAATGCCCAACTGCGGAACCCAGGTCCAGTCGACTTCCTCGATCCAGGCCTTGGGGGCCAGCGCCGGCAGGAGCTTGACCTGGCTGGCATCGCGGCTCCAAAGCATGAGGCTGAGGATGAGATCGACGCCGAGGAAGGCCAAAGAGATGCAACGCGGCCACAGGTTACTTCGGCGGCCGGTGAACCAGGAAAGCAGTCCACCCAGAATCAGGATCGCAATCAGACAGATGAGGATCATAGGAACAGCACCATTGAAACCAGGGCCACTGCGCCGAATGCAATTCCGGCGGCGTACCAGCGCACCTTCCCGTTTTCAGTGGACCTGAGGGCGAAATAGGCCAACTCGCTGAGTCGCGCCAGCCCCGCGTAAACAGAGTCGATAAAATCTGTCCTGTCGAAGTGCGCAAACCACACAACCGGCCTTACGAAAATCCGGTCGTACAGCCAATCCATTCCCCAGTCGGCAAACCAGAACTGATGAAGCGCTTTGCCGATGGAAAATTCCGCAAGAGCCTCGGCGTAATGGGACTTGCGGATATACACGAGGTAGGCAATACCAAGGCCTGCCAGGAACGCCAGTGTCACCAAGCCTTCCGAGCCCATCTCGGTGATTGCGCCAGCCGGGCGTTCAACCCAGTTGGGAAGCGCCCGATGCAGGAAGTCCGTGAAGATATGGATGTCCCCAAGCGCCGCGGGTGTATTCACAAATCCGCCCACGACCGAAAGCGCAGCAAGCACCACCAAGGGGATCGTCATGCGATAGCCAGGCCTTTTCCCGACCGGCATTTGGGCTCGCCCGAAGAACACGACGAAGATCATCCGAAAGGTGTACATGGCCGTCAGCAGGACACCTAGGATTGCCAGCAGCCACAAAGCCGGGCTGCCGTCCCCGGAAGCGCGCGCCGCCCAGATGATCAGCCCCTTGCTATAGAATCCCGCCGTCACCAGCGGCAACCCCGCGAGAGAGCAACCACCGATCAGGAACGTCCAAAACGCCACAGGCAGTTCCTTGCGCAAACCACCCATCTTGAAGATGTTGTGCTCATCGTTCATCGCATCGATTACGACCCCCGCCCCAAGAAAGAGCAGAGCTTTAAAGAAGGCGTGAGTCATGAAATGGAAAATTGCGGCTGACCAGGCTCCGACACCGAGCGCCAGGAACATATATCCGATCTGACTGATCGTCGAATACGCAAGAACTCTCTTGAGATCCCACTGGGTTAGAGCGCTGAACCCTGCCAGGATGAGAGTGGCGATTCCGACGATCGCGACCGCGTGCTGAGCGAGCGGGGCCAGGGCAAAAAGCACATGAGTGCGAGCGATAAGGTAAACGCCGGCGGTTACCATGGTGGCCGCGTGAAGCAACGCACTGGTTGGGGTGGGGCCGGCCATGGCGTCCGGAAGCCACGTTTGGAGGGGCAACTGGGCTGACTTTCCCACCGCCCCGCCCAGCAGTAACAGGGCTGCGGCGAGCGCATAAGGCGACCCCACAGACCACTGCGCGGAAGCCTTTAGCATGAGCTCCTGGATATTCAGGGTGCCCAACTGAGTCGCCAGTAGCGCCAGGCCCACGATCATGGCCGTGTCGCCGGTACGGGTGACGATGAACGCCTTGCGACCCGCGGCTCCGTTGGCGGGATCGAGGTACCAGAAGCCAATCAGGAGGTAGCTACAGAGCCCGACACCCTCCCAGCCGAGATAGAGCAGCACAAGGTTATCCGCCAGAAGCAGCGTCAGCATGGAAGCAACGAAGAGGTTCATGTAGGCGAAAAAGCGGCTGTACCCCTCGTCCTCGCTCATGAACTCGGCCGAGTACCAGTGGATGAGCGAGGCAACGAAAGTCACCACCAGGGTCATCACCAGCGAAATCGCGTCAAGATAGAATCCGATGTGCAAGTGAAAGCCGGCGACATCCATCCAGGTCCAGAGCGTTTGAGTAAAGGCATTGCCGGGCGGCGGCGAGCTGAGGAAAGCCGCGGAAACCGCCGCGGAGACAACCGCCGAGAGAACGATCGAGCCCACCCCGAGAAGCGCTACGGTCCTTTTCGCCAGGCGCGGCCCGAAGATGATGAGCACGAGAGAGCTCAGGAACGGAAACGCGGGCATCAACCATAAAAGCTTGAGCATGCTATCCCCTCATCTCGCTCGCCGCGTCCACGTCGAGAGATTTGTATTGGCGATGAAGCCGCAGCACAAGCGCCAAGCCAATGGAAACCTCCGCCGCCGCCGTGGCGAGAATGAAGATCAACATGACTTGGCCGTCGGGTTGCCCCCAGTGTGCCCCGGCCGCCACAAATGCCAGGCCCGCCGCGTTCAGCATCACCTCAATCGACATGAGGATGAAGATCAGGTCACGGCGCACCAGCAGGCCGATCGTTCCCAACGCGAACAAGATCATCGCGAGAAGCAATTCCTGGTTTAGCGAAATCGACATCGTGAGCCTCCGAGTTTGCGAGTCGGTGCACGTTGCGCAGTTCCGATTTTTCCACGTGGCGCGATCCAAGGTGGTAGGCCCCCACCAGCGCGGCGGTGAGCAACATCGAAGCCAGTTCCACACCGATCACATAAGGTCCAAAAAGGGCAATGCCAACCGCTTTGGGGGCAATCTCGCCTGGAGCGAGGCTTTGCGCCGGTTCATGTAACAAGAAATAAGCAACCTCGACGGCCAGAATTGACGCCAACGCGGCAGGCCCAACCCACATACTGGGCTTCAGCCACGAACGCTCTTGGGCCGTTGCCCGGTCGCCCAGATTCAGCAGCATGACGACGAAAATGAAGAGGACCATTATGGCGCCTGCGTAAATGATCAACTCGAGGCCGGCTGCGAACGGCGCCCCGCTGATGTAGAAAATCACCGCGACCGATAGAAGCGACAAGATCAGGTAGAGTAGTGCGTGCACCGCATTCAGGCGAGTGATCATCAGCAGCGTGGAAACGATGGCGACGGCCGCGGAAAGATAAAAGACGCTATTCATATGCTTGCCTCAGGGCAGCAATTGACGCAAGTCGGTGGGCGGGTCCTCGCGTTCGGACTGGCCCTTGCCTTTTCCGCCGATCCCGACGCCGGAGACCCGCCAGAAGCTGTAGTTGGGATACTTGCCCGTACCGCTGATCAGTAAGTCTTCCTTTTCGTAAACGAGGTTTGGCCTCTTGTACTCGCTCATTTCGAAATCAGGAGTCAGTTGAATGGCGTAGGTGGGACAGGCTTCCTCGCAGTAACCGCAGAAAATACAACGGGAAAAGTTGATGCGAAAGAACTCGGGGTAGCGCCGCCCATGCTCATCCTCAGTTGCCTGTAAGGCGATGCAGCCGACCGGGCACGCAACGGCGCAAAGGTAGCAGCCAACGCAGCGCTCGCCACCATCCGGATCACGTGACAGGATAATTCTGCCCCGGTGCCGGGGAGGCAAATACGGCTTTTGCTCAGGGTATTGCACGGTTACCCTGGGCTTAAACGAGTGCAGGAATACATTCCAGATTGTTCGAAGTAAGCTCAGCATTCCAGCATCACTCCTTCTCGATCTTCCCGCCTGTGCGGCTCAGCATTCGACAACGACGGTGCGCGCGCCGTGCAATCATTGGAACGCCACCACCAGTCCGCCGGTTATCAGTAAGTTAGCCAGCGATAGAGGCAGCATCAGCTTCCATCCCCACGACATAAGCTGGTCATAGCGCGGCCGGGGAAGAGCGGCTCGCAGCAAAATAAAGAAGCCGATAAAGAAGAATGTCTTGATCAATAACCAAACCACCGGCGGCAGCACCGGTCCGAGCCATCCGCCAAAGAACAGCACCGAAATCATGGCGGAGATGAGAGTCACGCCAAGGTATTCACCCACGAAGAACATGCCGAACTTCATCCCAGAGTACTCGGAGTGGTATCCCGCGATAAGCTCGCTATCCGCCTCCGGCAAATCAAAAGGTGTCCTGCGGGTCTCCGCGACGCCGGCAATAACAAAAAGGACGAAGCCCAGGAACTGGGGCACAACGAACCACATTTTCCGCTGCGCCTCAACGATTGCCTGAAGGTTGAAGGAGCCTGCGAGCAGCACCACACCCATTACCGATAGCCCCATAAACACTTCATAGCTCAGCATCTGTGCGGTGGCCCGCAACCCCCCCAGCAACGAGTATTTGTTATCGGAGGCCCACCCTGCCAGCACCACGCTGTAAACCCCGAGCGACGACATCCCGAGAAAGAAGAGCAGCCCGATGTTGAGGTTAGCCACGCTCACGCCGGGGGCGATGGGGAGGACCGAGTAGGACATCAGTATCGTTACGACCGCAACCGCAGGGGCCAGGACAAATACCGCTCTGTCGGCAAACGGCGGAATCCAATCCTCCTTGAAGAACATCTTCAGCGCGTCCGCCAACACCTGGAGCAAGCCGAAGGGCCCGACTCGATTCGGTCCATAGCGGTCCTGCCAAAGAGCGAGCAAGCGGCGCTCGACCCAGATCAGCAGGGCCGAGACGTTGAGCGCTACAAACAGGACCCCGAACACGGTCAGGATGGAATAAACTGCCTTCATGACACTCGAGCTATTTGGCCCCAGGCGGGCAGGCTCGTACCTCCCAGTGACGTTAGGCCGGCCGCGACGCCTGCCATTCCTCGAGGCAGATCGGAACGGATTTTCACTACCAGGCGGCAGATCGAGCCGGCAACCTTGAGCTCGACTTCGTCTCCGGCCGTGAGCTGAAGAACCCGGGAGTCTTCCGAATTCAGCGCCAGATAAGGCTTGGGCACGAGTTCAGCTACCGCAGGCGCTAACCGGCTCAATTCTTCCGAGCCGAAGACGTGGTAGAGCGGGACTACCAGCCATTGGTCTTGAGGCGATCTGGCGGCCGCAGGCGCCGCGCTAAAGTAAGTGCCTTGACTGGTGTTACGGGGCTCTACCAGCCGTGCGCCGGGGTCGCCGCCGCGCAGCGGTCCGTTGACTTCGGATTGGAATTTCATTTCCGATTGAATCGAGTTCCAACCCGGCGACCAGAAGAAAGGCGTAACGGCTGCGGGAGCCTGGTCCGGACTGCCTTCCATGGAAAATGCCAAGGGTGAATCGGTATCCTCGGGCGGTTTCGGTTCATGGACGCTAATCTCGGCCAACTCCGCCGTCCGCCCGCTGTGGCGATGAGGCTGGCGCGGTATCTTTGCGCCGGCGATGCGGAACGTCGAAGGTGGGGCCGCTGCGGCCACGCCAGCCAAGCCCGGTTCGCCGTCCATAGCGTTTACAACATGGTCGAGGTTTTGCCAGGCGGCGGCTTCGCGACGCCCAGCCGCCAGCATGGCGTCGCGGAGCCAGCGCCAGCTTTCCTGAACGCTTCCCTGGGTAGCGAAGACGCGGAAGAAGCGTTGCGCTCGCCCTTCGCTGCTCACCAGCGTTCCGTCTGATTCCGCAAACGTGCCGGCGGGTAACACCAATTCGGCTTCGGCTGTTGTTCGGGTATGCAGATGGTCGAGGACGATGACGTGCTGGAAGCGTTTCAATAGTGTGGCGACCCAGTCCGGCCTTCCCCGGCGGTAAAGATCATTCTCCAGAATGATGGCCGTTTCCACCTTCTGCTTCTCCACTGCGTCGAACGCCGAATCAAGAGGCTTGCCCCGCAGCAGACCCACGCCAAATGTGTTGCATTCCGGCGCGGTGAAGCTCAGGCTGGCCGGTTTTCCCCCTTCGAGGGCCCACGCCACGTTGGCGGCGGCTTGAATCACCTCCAAGCTGTTACAACTGGGACCCGAGACAACCAGGGGCCGCTCCGCCGCCTTCAATGCCTGGGCGATGCGTTGCGCCAGCGCTTCCTGTTCGACAGTCAAACCGGCAGGCGCGGGAGCATGATTCGTGAGTGCGTGAGCGATGGCAAATCCCAGTCGTGCCAGATCGTCGGGGGCGGCGCGGAAGGTTTCAGTGGCCACATCGTCCAGCTTGGTGGCGCACATGGCGGCGATGAAGAGCGGGCCTCTCTCGCCGTGGACGACGTCCCTCACAGCGTGGTCGAGCCAGAGGGGAATATGGGCTTTCTCCGCAATCTCCATCGGCTGTTGGCGGACCGCTTGCCGCAAAGCCAGCGCCATCCGGGGGGCGGTATTCGTTACGTCTTCGCCCAGCACTAGTGCGGCGTCGCTCCGTTCGATTTCCAGGAGGGATGGAGAGCGTGCAGGACCCGAGCTGAGCATTTCGAGCATGGCACGAACCAGCTTGAACTCACTCTCAGAGAGGCCAACATAGAACCGGTCGGAACCCACCAGCGTGCGAAGAACAAAATTGGCTTCGAGAGAAGCCCGAGGCGACCCGATGCCGATGACTTTCTCACTCCCTGACAACATCTCGCGCAGACGTTCGATGGCCACCTCTTTCGTAGCCGGCACCAGCTTTCCGTCTTGGCGCAGCAGGGGCTCGCGGACTCGCTCGGCGCTGTTCACGAACTCGTAGCCGTAGCGGCCGCGATCGCAAAGGAAGTAGCCGTTCACCTCGCTGTTATAGCGATTCACGATTCGACGCAGGCTGCCGTAACGCTCCCCCGCCGTGATGTTGCAACCCACCCCACAATGGACACAAATGGAGGGCGCCATCTGCAAATCCCATTTCCGGGTGTAGTGCCGCTTCAGCGTCTTATCTGTGAAAACTCCGGTGGGGCATACCTCTACCAGGTTTCCGGCAAACTCACTTTCCAGCACTCCGTCTTGTTGCCGGCCGAAAAAGACCGTATTGCGGCTGCCGTAGGAATCGAAATCGCGACCGCCTGCATACTCACGATAGAAACGTACGCAGCGGTAACACTGGATGCAGCGATTCATCTCTTGCTCGACCATGGGACCCAGGTTCTGGTTTTGGAAGGTGCGCTTGTTAAACCGATAACGCCGATAATCGTGCCCCGTCATCACCGTCATGTCCTGAAGGTGGCACTCGCCCCCTTCATCGCAAACGGGGCAATCGTGAGGGTGATTGAGCATCAGCCCTTCAATGACGGCCGCGCGAAACGCCACCGCTTCCGGGTTCTCGATCGATACTCGTATGCCTTCCGCGGCTGGAGTCATGCAAGCCATGACCATACTGCCCTTCTCGTCGTGCTCATCTTTAAATTGCTTCACCGCGCATTGGCGGCAGGCCCCCACCGAGCCCAGGGCGGGATGCCAGCAGAAGTAAGGCAAATTAAAGCCCAGCGAGAGGCAGGCTTCGAGCATGCTCTGGTCGGAGCGTACTTCAAAAGGCTGGTTCTCGATGTAGACTCTCGCCATTCTTATCTCCACGGGCAACGCTTTTCGCGCACATGCCGCGCAAAGTCCTCTGCGAAGTATTTCAAACCGCTTTGCAAGGGTTCCACGGCGCCCGGCGCCAGCGCACAGAAGGTGTTCCCGGGCGCGCACAGCTTACACAGCACGGCCAACTGCTCGAGGTCGGCAGGCTCTCCCTGGCCATCCTCCAGGGCTCCCAGGATCCGCTCGGCCCAGGAAAGACCGCTCCAACAGGGCGTGCACCACCCGCAAGACTCTTGGGCAAAGAAATGTTCGAGATTCCTCAGCATGCCGACCGGACAATTCTGGTCGTCGAGAACGATCATGGTCCCCGTGCCCAAACGGCTACCGCCTTTCTGTTGCGGCTCGTGAAAGTCCATCCGCAGATCCAAATGTTTTTCGACCATAAATTCCGTAGAGGCTCCTCCGGGTAGCAAGCCACGGAACTTCAACCCGTCGCGCATGCCTCCTGCGTGCTCTTCCAAAATCTCTCGGGCCGTCGTACCCATGGGCAGTTCCCACAAACCGGGGCGCCGGACCTTGCCGCTCACCCCGTAGAGCTTCGTCCCGCCATCTTCTGTGTAGCTCAGGCCTTTGAACCACTCCGGCCCTCGACCAACGATATGATGCACGTTGCAAAGCGTCTCGACGTTCTGAACGATTGTGGGTTTGCCCCAAAGCCCCGACGTCTGGGGGAAGGGAGGTTTGCTGCGAGGGTTCGCGCGCTTGCCCTCGAGCGCATTGAGCAAGCCTGTCTCATCACCGCACATGTAGCGGCCCGCGCTCGTGTGCAGGTACATCTCGAGGTTATACTCCGAGCCCAGGACCTTCTTGCCGAGGTAGTGATGTTCGTAGGCTTCGGCGATAGCCCGTTCAAGACGGTCGGCTGAGAGCTTGTATTCGCCGCGCAGAAAGATATATGCCACGTTAGCCTGGATCGCCCAGGCGGCGACGATCATTCCTTCAATGAGTTGGTGCGGATCGCCTTCCATCAGCAAGCGGTCTTTGAAGGTGCCGGGTTCCATCTCATCAGCATTTGCCACCAAGTACTTTGGCCAGGGCGCATCCTCGCCCATCGGCACAAAACTCCACTTCATGCCTGTCGGGAAGCCCGCGCCGCCACGACCCCTTAAATTTGCCTTTTTCACCGTTGCGGTAATTTCACTCGGCGAAAGGCGGAGGGCTTTCCGGGCCGCTTGATAACCGCCCGTACTTTCGTAGGTCGGGAGGTCCAGGAACGCCAGGTCAGGCGAAATGTTTTTGGTGAGTACTTTCTCCATCGGATCGCCTATTTGTATTCTTCCAAAATGCTTTCGATATTTTTTGCGTCGAGGTTTGGGTGGAGATTGCCATCCACCATCATCGCGGGCGCACGGTCGCAGGCGCCCAGGCAGACGATAGGCAACAAGGTGAAGCGCCCATCTGCGGTCGTTTCCCCGAAATTGATGCCCAGCCGCTTGGTAATGTCTTTGTGGACTTCCTCGTATCCGGTAAGCCAGCAGCTCACGCTGTCGCAGACCATCACGACGTGCCTGCCGACGGGCTTGCGAAAGATGAGGTTATAGAAGGTCGCCACCCCATCCAATTCTTCCACTGACATCTCGAGAATCTCCGCAATGTCTCTCAGACCTTCGTCCGATATCCAACCTCGATGCCGCTGCACGATCTTTAAGGCATCGACACAGACCGCGCGTTTCGTGGGATAACGAGTGAGTTCGAACTCAATTTGCTCTCGTTCTTCTGGGCTTAGCACGTTTGAATATCCTCATCGGTCAACGTCGGCGAGAACGAAATCGAGACTGCCAAGAATGGCGAACAGGTCCGATACCAGCAAGCCGCGGCAGAGTAGGGGCAGCGTCTGCAAATGCGCAAACGAAGGGGTGCGAATGCGCGTGCGGTAAGACATCCCGCTGCCGTCGCTGACCAGGTAATAGCCATTGTTACCTTTGGCGGCCTCGATGGCACCCAGCGCCTCTCCGGGCGGTACCACGGGTCCCCAGCTTACGCCCAGAAAATGTGTGATCAGCGACTCGATATCGTGCATCACCGGCCGATCCTTCAGGGGCGGGGTGGAAAGCTCTTCGAGAGACCTGTACGGGCCGCCGGGCATGTTCTTAACGCATTGCTCGATAATGCGGAGGCTTTGTCTCATTTCCTCCACGCGCACGACGGCGCGGTCATAACAATCGCCGCTCTGGGCGGTCGGGATATCAAATTCGAACTGATCGTAGCCCGAATACGGCTGCTTCTTGCGAAAGTCCCATTCCAGGCCGCAGGAACGCAGGTTCGGACCCGTAAAGCCCCATTCGATTGCGTCCTCGACTGTGCAGCCGCCCACTCCCTTCGTCCGCGCACGGAAGATGCTGTTCTGCATCACTTCCTTGTCGTACTCGACCAACCGGGAGGGCATATAATTCAAGAAGTCTCGAATCATCTTGTCCCAACCGTTGGGCAGGTCCTGGGCCACACCTCCAATGCGAAACCAGCCGGGGTGCATCCGCGCACCGCAAATCGCTTCGATAATATCGAATGCCCTCTCACGGTCGTTGAAGGTGTAAAAAACCGGCGACATTTGACCTAGGTCCTGGGCAAAGGTCCCATACCAAACCAAATGGCTGATGATCCGGAATAGCTCCGATAGCATCACTCGGATCACCTTTGCCCGTGGAGGCACCGTGATCCCTGCCAGCCTCTCAACCGCAGTAAGATACGCCAGATTGTTGATCACACCGCCGAGGTAGTCCACACGATCGGTGTAGGGGATGTACGTGTGCCAACTCTGTCGTTCGCCCATCTTTTCCGCGCCGCGATGATGAAAGCCAATATCCGGCACCGCATCCACGATCTCTTCGCCATCCAGTTGCAAGACGATGCGCAGTACTCCGTGCGTGCCGGGATGCTGCGGTCCCACATTGAGAAACATGAAATCCGTGTCTTCACTATTCCGTTTCATCCCCCACTCTTCTGGACGGAAGCGCAGCGCCTCTTGCTCTTTGTCTTGCTTTTCATCAGGAAGTTCGAAGGGCCCCATCTCCGTAGCGCGAGCGGGGTGGTCTTTGCGGAGGGGATGCCCCTCCCATGTTGCAGGCATCAGAAGGCGAGCCAGATGCGGGTGTCCATCAAAAACGATACCAAACATGTCCCACACTTCGCGTTCATACCAGTTAGCGGCGGGCCAGAGGTTGCTGATGGTCGCCATTCGCAAGTCATCGCTTCGGAGCGGCACCTTGATCCGTGCGTATTCGTTCCGGTCGAACGAGAGCAGGTGATAAACGACCGTAAAATCACTTGCCGCCTGGCCATCGCGGTGTATTCGCATCCGTTCGTCGATGGCCGTCAGGTCGTAAAGCATCTTGTATGGCCGGGAAACCCCGATCTTCAGATGCTGCAGAACTTCCCGGATCTTTTCCCGTGGGGTCCAGACCGTGGCGATTCCATCCTGGGTTGCCTGCGGGATGATGTTCGCCGGACCGAATTCATTCTGCAACTCGAGCACGGTGTTTGAACTGGCGATCATGCAAACATCCTCAGATCTCGTCGGGAGGGCGCAGCAAGGTAGCTCGTTCTCGCTCCGGCCGCTTCTCGTCCCGCATCGAGGGCAACGGTGGACGCTCTACCCGCTGTGGCCCGACCACCCAGCTCAGTGGACGCCGCTCTGTGCCGACAGCTTGCTGGAGCAGCGTTAATCCCTCGATGAAGGCGTCGGGTCTGGGGGGGCAGCCGGGGACATAAACATCAACTGGCAGAATCTTATCGACTCCCTGCACGACACTGTAGATGTCATACATCCCGCCCGAGTTTGCACAGGAGCCCATCGAAATTATCCATCGTGGCTCCATCATCTGTTCATAAAGCCGCTTGACGATCGGGGCCATCTTGATGAACACCGTTCCGGCGACCACCATCACGTCGGCCTCGCGTGGAGTGTTGCGTATCACTTCCGCTCCAAACCGCGAGACGTCGTACCGACTGGTGATGCTGGTGGCAAATTCCACAAAGCAGCAGGAGAGTCCAAAATTGAACGGCCAAATTGAATTCTTGCGCCCCCACGCCATCAGGTCTTCGAGGCGGGAAAGGGCCACACTGCGCCGGATTTCCTCTTCCCAGGAGCTTTGATGGGGCTCCACCTTAGGAGACGAGGCGGCTTTGGTTAATGTCCAACTCATGAGTCGTCCTTCGCGCTATCGCCTGGACCGGATTTTCGCACCCCAATCAAGAGCGCCCACTTTCCAGAGATAGGTGAGCGTAGCAAGCAGAACGCCAATAAAGATCACTATCTTCCAATAACCACTCCACCCGAGCTCGCGCCCTGCAACAGCCCAGGCGAAGATGAAAGCCGCTTCCAGGTCGAAGACGACGAAAAACATCGCGACCAGGTAGAAGCTCGCAGTGAGCCGCACGCGGGCCGAGCCTTCCGAGACAATGCCTGCTTCGTAGGGAGACCCCGTGGCGCGATCATCATGCCGCTCCCCCAACACAAAGGAGATGGCCAGCATGGCGGCGACTAAGGCGACTACCAGAACGATGTAAAGCCCAAAGGGCCAAAGACTCATAGCCATCTCCCCTGATCACGTAGCGTGGACTTGCTCAAGGATTCGTACTTGCCAGCCCCCGGGCAAATCAATAAGTGTGCAAGTGGAATACCAACGGACAACAATGGCCAATCCGAGAGCATCACGTCTCGTCTCAGCCATATAAAGCCCTGTCGGCGTTGTCGAACGGTGCCATCCTGATGACGAAAATCCAAGCTCAGTAACAGTGTTTCGACATTCGTCAGGAAGGGTGGCAACAGGATGCGTGGAGGCGCCCTAAATCCTGCCCGAGGCTGGGATTCAACTTATCGGCTTGCGGCCGTACAATCTGAACCACTCGATTGAACGCTATCTCCAGAAAAACTGCCTCCCTCGGCCGACGCAAAGCTCAACAGAGTGCTCTCGCCAGCGAGGCGACGAGACATTGGCACTCCAACGCCCTGCCTCACCCCTGACCGGTCTTGCTCGCCTAAACCTCGTCACGTGCCACAAGTCTACCCGGTCAGAGTGTGTGGGGAGAATCGCGGAGGGACCATTTATGATTCTTGCCGGTCATTACTGATTTCGGCGGGCGAATCTAACAACCCGCTGAGACAGCTGCGGAAGGACCTGCCGCCTTGTTCTCGGACAATTCCGAGCTTGCGCATTCTGTAAACGAGTGTGGTCCGCGGCAATCCGAGCCGCACGGCGGCCCCATTACACCCGCCTAGAACCCACCCTGTATCGCGCAGGACTTCCACAATGTGATCTCTCTCGGCCTCTGCGAGTGTTCGTTTCGCCGCGGGCGAAGATTGATTCGGCAGGCGCCTCAGGTCACCAAAGAACGGGCGCAGGACGGGGCCGGTGGACATGATGACGGCGCGCTTGATGAAGTTCTCGAGCTCGCGGATATTGCCGGGCCAATCATGCAGTTTTAAGACGTCCATCACTTCTGGAGGGATCGTCCCGATTCTCTTCCCCATCTCCTGCGAGAACCTGTGCACGAAATGCTCGGCCAATGCCGGGATGTCGTCTGGCCTAGCACGCAGAGGCGGAATGACGATCGGGAACACGTTTAGTCGGTAGTAAAGGTCGGGTCGAAACCTATGCTCCTCCACCATTCGGGCCAGATCCTGGTTGGTGGCCGCGACAATTCGGACGTCGATGCGGATGGTGCACGTGCTACCAAGCTTTTCCAGCGCCTGGTCCTGGAGCACTCGCAACAACTTGGGTTGCAGCTCCAGGGGCAACTCGCCGATCTCGTCCAGAAACAGCGTGCCCTTATCGGCAAGCTGAAACCGTCCCAGGCAACTGGAAACCGCCCCCGTGAACGCGCCGCGGTTATGACCAAACAGCTCGCTTTCGAGCAATCCGGCGGGGATCGCCGCGCAATTCACTTTGACCAATGGGCCACTCCGGCGTGGGCTGCAATCGTGGATGGCTTGGGCGATCACCTCCTTTCCCGTTCCGGTCTCGCCCTGAATTAGAACCGTGGAAGACGTCGGCGCTACCGTCGCCACCTGCCGAAGAACCCAATTCAAGGATTGACTCGAACCAATGATCTCGGTGCCAAAAGCCCTTTCGCCCGATGGAAAGCTTGGGGAGTGGAGTTCTGAACAATCCATATACACTGCTTGTCCCATGACACACCTCCATATTGTCGGCCCGTTCGAAGAGTCAATGCGACTCCAACGCTTCCAAGGCGATCGGGTGCCCGGCCTTGTGGCCCAGCGTTACGTTCAATTTGCGCTTTCTCGGCCCTGTGGGTGGTTCGCGGCGCCCGCGGGGTCACAATGGTGTTGGTCTATCCTGGGCTGCGCACCTTGAGTTGCTCAGCAACGAACCTCGAGCAATTTACAACGCTTACCTGGCGGGCGGAGAGGCGATGGAAGAGGGCTACCCCTTTACGGTCGATGAATGAGATACCCGCCAGATCCAGGGTGAGGCGCCGACCTTCGGCAAGAGCCTGATCACAAGACGCATTGACCTCATCGACCGCATCGCCAATGACTTTGCCTTCCAAGAGCAGCGTCACCGCGCTTTCGGTTGAGTCCACAACGGAGATCCTCAGCATTGCGTGGTCGCCCCAAGCCCGCTTTTGTTGATGCAGGTCAAGAACCAGATCTCGTAATTGCCTCCTGTTCTTATCTATCCTGTTGGAAATACGAATGATCTCGACACTTTTGCGATCAAGTTGGGTTTGGGTTCTTCACGCCACTTCGTGAGTGCGGAACGGCGGACCGGGACCACTTACGGGGCTTCGTGAGGAGATCGGGTAATCCCCAGCTTACTGATGCGGTCTCGCAGAGTGTTGGGGTGAATCTTGAGAATCTCCGCGGCGCCCTTGGGGCCACTGAGTTTCCATCCCGTCTGCTCCAGCACCGTCAGAATATGCCGGCGTTCGACCTCTTCAAGCGAACGAGCATCAGCAGCGGGCCTTTTCTGTCCAGGCACTTGGACTTCACCGCCCACACCACCAGAGCGAACGGAAGCCGTGGCGGGGACGGAGTCGAGGTGGGCAATCTCTGCGGGCAGGAGATCGGGCCCCAGCGTTAAGGCTGAGCTCGGGGACAGCACGACTCCTCGCTCGATGACATTCCTGAGTTCTCGAATATTCCCAGGCCACGGGTAGTTCACCAACCGTTCCATCGTTTCCGGTGAAACACTGTCGATCTTTCTGCCCATCTTCCGCGAGTAGTGGATAAGAAAGAATATCAGGATCTGGGGGATATCCGATTGGCGTTCACGCAGTGCCGGTACTTGGAGTGGCACAACATTCAGGCGATAGAACAAATCGGAGCGGAACAATCCCGCCCGCACGGCCTCGGCCAAATTGCGATTGCTGGCGGCGATGATTCGCACGTCGACATGGACCGTGCGACTACTTCCCACCGGTTCAAATTCCTGCTCCTGAAGAACACGCAGAAGCTTCACTTGCGTGTCTAAAGGCAGCTCGCCGACTTCGTCAAGGAAAAGCGTGCCGCCATCCGCCAGCTCGAACCGGCCGGTGCGGTCAGTAGTCGCACCTGTAAAGGCGCCTTTGACGTGCCCGAAAAGCTCGCTTTCCACGAGGCCGGCGGGAATTGCACCGCAGTTGACCTTTACCAAGGGTCGATCTTTGCGCGTACTGCGGCTGTGGACGGCCCGCGCAATTAACTCCTTGCCTGTCCCCGTCTCCCCCGTTATCAAGACGTTCGAATCAGTGGGCGCAACCTGCTCCACCAATTGCAATAGTTTCAGCAGGCCGGGACTATCTCCGACGATTTCGTCGGGGTTGTACTCTCTCCGGATCTCTTCCTCGAGGTACTGTTTCTCTGCGGCTAAGCGCACCCGTGATTTGGTCACTTGCCGGTAATTCAAGGCGTTGTCAACGGCTATGGAAATTTGACTCGCAATCTGTCTGAGGAAATCAACGTCTGCTTGCGCAATGCGGCGCTCTGTCCGCCAGGCCAGATGGAGAATTCCGAGTGCGTGATCACGTTGGATCAGAGGAAGTAAGCAACTGGTTTTCAGCCCTTCGCCAGCCAGCGCCAGCTCGTAGGCCTCACCCTTTGGCCCGGTATAGACATCGGGATCCGTCCCGCGTTGTCCGACGTTACCGGTAACAACAGGCTTCGCTGTGCGGAATGCCTGGCCGGAAGGCGACCCCTGAACAGGAATTAGCATCCCTTCACGCATTAAGCCCTTTGGCTCAATGCACTCGAGTACATCGACGCGTAGCTGCTCTCCCTTGCTCTCCGGAAGCGCTAGCCCGACGAAGTCGCACTCCATAATCTGCTTGAGCTCTTCCAGAAGGGCTTGAAAGAGCTGGTGGAGATCCAGGTTAGAGGCGATTCGGTTGTTCAAATCCAACAACAACCGCAGCCGGTCGCGCTCATGCTGAAGCTCGCGTTCGAAACGCTTCCGCTCGGTAAGGTCGCGGATTATTTTTGCGAAGCCAACGAGTCTTCCTCCTTTTTCTCTTATGGACGTAGTGATGATCTCCGCCCAGTATCGCGACCCATTCTTACGGACCCTCCAGCCCTCAACGGTAGAGCGACCCTTGGCCTCGGCCTCTTTCAGCTCTTGCTCGGGCTTGCCCAGCTCGATGTCTCTCTTTTCGTAGAACCGTGAGAATTGCTGGCCCAGAATCTCCTCATCATGATAACCCTTGATACGCTCGGCACCTTCGTTCCACGTAACCACCCGTCCTTCTGGGTCGAGCATAAAGATGGCGTAGTCCTGCACGCCTTCCACGAGCAGACGAAACCGCTCTTCGCTCCTCCGCAGCGATTCTCCCGTCCGCTTCCGCTCGATCCCTTGGGATATGGAATCCGCCGCAGCGGCGAGGGTGTCTAGAATGGCGGTGGCGAGCGGCTTCCGGGAGAAAACGGCCATAACTCCGACCATCCGATTATCAACCACCAGGGGATAACCCGCAAAGGCCACCATGCCTTCCTTCTTGGCCCATGTCTTGTCGTTGATTCGTGGATCGTCGAGGACCGCGTTGGTGAAATGAGGTCTCATTTCCTCCGCAATCAGACCGATTTTGAGCTGACCAATCGGGATGCGGCTGTGGAGGCCATCGATGTGGGTATACATGCCGGCGCTAGCCTGCATCTCGAGCATTTTCGCATCTTCAATGTGAGTCCAAATCCGGGCAAAGGCCACATCGAGGTGCTGAACCAGGGCCTCCGCGCAGCGCTGGAGGATTACTCGAAGATCCCCTTCCTCTGCGAGTGCATTGCTGATATCGGCGCGAATCGCGGACTGCCTCGCCCGCGCGGTACGTAATTCCTCTGCTTCTTTCCGCTCGGTGATGTCGCGGATAAAGCCGGTAAAGAGGCGCTGGCCGTTATTGATGACCTCACCAAAGGAGATCTCCACGGGAAATTCCTCGCCACTCTTACGTAGCGCGGTTAGTTCCACTCCCTGCCAGTTCAAGTGGCGTTGCCCGGTTTTCAGATAGCGCTCGAAGCCCGCTCGGTGGAGCTCGCGCAAATAGTCCGGCATCAGAATCGTCAGTGGTTGGCCGATCAACTCGGAAGCGGAGTAACCGAAGATTCTGGTCATCGCCGGATTAAGGTAGAGGATATGACCGGTTTCGTCGATAGTGACAACCGCGTCGGTTGCGGTGTCCACAACGCTCCGAAACTGCTCTTCACTGTGGCGGCGGGCCGCTTCCGCCCGTTCGCGTTCGGTGATCTCCTTCCGCAGCTCTTCGTTCGCCGCTGAAAGTTCTCGGGTCCTTTGGTCAACCTTTTGATCGAGTCCCCTTGCGACCCGCTTCTGTTCGGTCAGGAGCCTGGCGTCTTGCAACACCATCGACAACTGATTCGCCGCGACGCTCAGAACCAGTCTCTCGGTCAGCCCCGGGAAATCGGCTCGCTCGGACCCTGCTACGATTAAGCCGAGTTCACCGTGCAGCCCCAGTCGCAAGGGCACGATCGAAACCTCTCCCTCTCCAACAGGGTTCCGTACCCGCGGCGGCCATTTCTGTGGGTCAGTTCCTAACCAAGGGTTGAATACCTCGCCGATCTCTTGCGGCGGGGGAATCGGTTTTCGCGGTCGAGCGACCCGGACCATCTCGATGGGCGCCTCGCCCCCGGTGTCCTTCAAGCGCACGTAGACAAGATCCAGGGGGAGCATATTGAGGAGCACGTCGAGCAAGGTATGAACAATCTGGGACGGCTCGCCGCCAGTCCAGGTGGCAGGAAGCGTGATGACGCTGACCAGATCATTAATGCAACGCTGAAGGCGCTTGATCTCCTGGGCGAGATGTCCGGGTTGCATTTCCATGTTAGACCAGCGTCGGGGTTACGTAATTCGTCGGGCCCGCCGCTCGCGAAGTTCAGGCAGGAACTGCTCCGGCGGCACATAAAACGGATTTTCCTGAAGAATTCCGCCGATGATGACCATAGGATGGGGTCTGCATGATATCAATCACGGTGTCTCCTCCGAATTTCGTGAGATGGTACGTGCAGATCACCGCGTCGTCGTGGCGGCGCCACACATGATTCACACGCGATTCGTACTCAACGAGATTATCGATGTACGATCCGCCCTCAGCCGCCCAGTCCATTCGGCAGACAATGCGGCTGAGCGGAAATCCTTCCTTGGCGTTACCGCTGGCCGCCTGCTCGAAGACCTCGAGCATCCGATCCTGATCGAAACGGCCGTCCAGAAGGTACGTTTCGGTGTTGGTACGAAGCTCTATCGCCATGTTCCAACAGGGTATCCGAGTCTCTAGCCCACTCGACGCGTGGAAGATCCCGAATTCGATTTCTTTTCTGTCAATGCCGAGCTTCTGATACGTCGGTGCTTCGGCACAACCCTCCCAAACCCATGCGCCAGATTTCACGGAAATTTCACAAAACTCCCGTGCGATTGAGAATCGCTTTACGGACAGCCCTGCACAGCAGTTACAGCACCCCCTTGTTTGACGAATGCTAGATTGTGAAAGTTACAGTTTGGAGGCCAAAAATACAAAGTTGTGGGAGGTTCGCGTGGTGGGCGGGGGCTGAGATTCGATGATCTGCTTCGTGCCTACGCTTGAACAGATTGCGAATCGTGTCATCGCTGGGAAAACGCTTCATCCCCAGCAGCGCGTGCAAGGCTCGATCCGCCCGCAGCAACGTGGTGTGCGCAAAGCGCCGAGCCCCTGCCACCACCGACATCAGAAAGGCCGTCAACGTCTGCGCCGGATCAATGGCATTGGGAGACTTCAGATGCACTGGCAAATGCTCGACTTTGTGGGCGGGGATTGCCACTCCCAGACAGGCGACACGCACGATCCATGATCACCTGCTGAACCCGCAGGAATTCTGGGCGCTTACGGCATCCGAACGATCGCCCCTCAAGTCGCCGATCGCGGCACGCTCTTTCTGGATGAAATCGGGGAAGTGCCGCTGGATTGCAGCCCAGACACACCCGGCAACCGAGTTCTCGGTCATCGAACCGCCAAATGGAGAGACGAAAGCAGCGCGCTGATTCCATTCCACACGATTTGCACCCCAATACAAACCAGCAGAAACGATGAGAGCCGAACAATGACAGTCATAGATGTCTTTCCGAGCAATCGAGCCAAGCGGTCGGCAAACCCGTAGCACAGCACAATGCTCACGGTGATCAGACTCATCGCGATGAGCGCCGCGATAATAGTCGGTATGCGAAATCCGTAGTGGCGGGTGGCGTTCGCACCCAACGTGACCGCTACTGAGATTGATCCCGGACCCACCGTCAGCGGCAGCGTCAGCGGATAGAAGGCCCGCCCGAACAAGTCCGACGACTGGACATTTCTGCGCGCCGCCTCGCCGCATTCTTCCTTTTCCATCAGCATCCCCCAACCCATTGAAACGACCACCAACCCTCCGCCAACCTGCACCACAGGTAGTGATACGCCGAAGAAATTAAGGATGTGCGCCCCAATAAAATAAGATCCCACGAGTAAGAACAAGCTGTACAGGGCGACCCGCCTGGAGAGCGTTTGGCGCGTTTCGGTCGAGGATTCCTTCGTCAGCGCCAGAAAGATAGGGCTTCCGCTCAGCGGGTCAACAATGGGGAAAAGTGCGCTGAGAGTAAGCAACATTACTTTGAACGCAGCAGCCACCAAGTTCTCCCTTGCACCGCACCAGGGCTCACAGCTTGCCCGCCACCTCTTTTGCAGTTTCGACTACCTTCTGCGGCTCGAACCCGAATTTCCGTTGAAGTTCTTTGAGAGGTGCGAAGGCGCCGAAAGTCTTCATCCCGATCACACAGCCGCAATCGCGCACGTCGAGCCAGGTGCCGTCCGGCAGTAAGTCGCGTGCTCGAATACCTGGATTGTCGCTGCCCTTCAGCATTTTGAGATCTCCCCCTCGACTTGTCAACGACAACCGGTTGTCCCTTGAGCCTCATCCTTCGAGCTCCGCGCCGCTATCGGATCAAACATCGTCCAGTGTCCTTTCCTCCGTCAGCAGTTCGGCAGCTGGAATGGGCCTGGTGCCAATAGGCGCTTTCCTCGTAGTCTCCGAAGGGTTTCAAGTTCTGGAAATCGCCAGCCATGAACTCATTCGGTGTTGCGGGGTCTCAACTCGTTCTGGGACGCGATAGGGCGGTATTGCGCCCTTGCCAAAATTCAAATAGAGTCTGTCCCTAAGCAACCACGCCGGGAAGTGCCCAAATCGCATGCGGGGATATTTGATTGTCTTACCGAAAAGCTTGCGGCCGAGCAGATAGTAATAGAGGGGCACCCCCAGGTTGAATTGACGGCGCACCTCGGACCGCGTGTATTGGAAAAGCATGCTTAGAAGAGCGCCAGAGTGGAACTGGTAGCTGTCAGTGGCGCCTACGGACACCCCACGCTGCACGTCGTTCGATGAGGCGGACTGAGGGACCAGCGAATTGATATCCGCGTACCGTACCCGGTTGGAAAATCCGTCGACAGTCGCCGACAGAAGGTGCCACGGGGACGCCGCCGCCTGAAGGCTGCTGAGCGAGTCGAATCCTTGGATCTGCCTTTCGTCGGGAGGCTAGGCCAAACCCCGGACAGGCACGTTGTCGTAATCTTATTGACCAGAGTCGAAATGCCGCCACCACGCCTCGACGTTGGGCACTTGGCCGGGTTCTTCCTTTAAATTAGGTTTTGACCCAAGCCCCTCAAAAAGGGGGATTTTTCTCAATTAAGCGCCGGCTGTACCGCGGCGTCCCAATTGCGATTTGGAGTGCGTTACACTGTGCATGAAGTACCTGATAGTGCGGGACTCTCCATTTCCAGTGCTGAGCGTTTGACCGCAGCCACTGGTCGCCGACGTGGCAATTCATATTCTCGATGAGTGCTTTGAGGTGAATCTGCAGATGTTCAGACCACAAATAGGGGCGGCGGCCTATTGCTCCCGATTTTTGTGGCTGGCCTGCCTGATGCTTTTCCCATTCTTCGAAGCTGCTCAGGGACAGCAGGCCGGTCATCCCACGGTCCCGCATTCCACTAGTTCTCCATCTCCGACAAATGAAATCCTCGGATCTGATCGGGACCGAGACCCGTCGGTCACGAGCGTTCCGGTAACGCTGAAACAGGCGGTTCAGCTCGCATTGCATCAGAACCCTCAGGTCTTGATCGCAAAGATTGCGGTCAGCCTGAGCGACCGGGCGAGAGCGGAAGCGCTGGCCGAATTGCTGCCCCAAGCCGATCTTACGGCCAGGGAAGCCATCATTCGCTTCAACGTGCAGAGCATTATCGATCTTCCAGCCATCCATATTGGCCCGAGCCCGATTCGCATCGGACCGTTTCAATCAGCAACAGCCGGGGCGGTGTTTTCACAGCAATTACTCAACCTTGGGCTGATTCGCCGTTATCAGGCTGGCCGCCAGAACGTCACCACCGCCAGATTTGATGAATCCGCAGCGCGCGAGCAGGTCACGACAGCCGTCGTGACGGAGTATCTTTCTGTGCTTGAAGCCATGGCCAACGAAACTGCTGTGGCAGCCCGAGTCGCTTTGGCGCAAAGACTATTCGACCAAGCCCAGCGGGTCGAAAAGACCGGGGTCGGAACAGCGATCGACACGGAACGAGCGCAGGTTGAATTGCAGAATGAAAAGCAGCGGCTTATTGATGCACGCACCCAGAAGAGTACGGCTATCTATGTCCTGGCACAGTTGCTTGACTTGCCTGGCCGCGAAGAGCCGCAGCCAACCGATACCATGCGATATTTCGATCTTCCACAATTTGACCGGCAACAGCTCATTTCCCAAGCGCTGATGGATCGTCCCGAAATGAAAGCTCTCTTGTCTCGTCAGCGTCAAGCGGACCTCAGCCTCAAGGCAGCGGCGGAGCAGCGCTTGCCAACTCTTGAATTTTCCGGGTTCTACGAGTACCAGGCCCGCCGCCTCGACCTTGGCGAGCCCGGGTACACCTACGCCTTCACTTTGAAGGCTCCTCTATGGACCAGCGGGAGAATTCGCGCCGAAATAACACAGGCTCGCCTGGAAATAGATCGCCTGGCCCAGGAGCGTCAAGACTTGGAAAACACCTTTACACGACAGGTGAAGACCGCGCTCGATCAACTCCAGGCCGCGAGGAATGCAGTTGATGTGGCAGACCTCGGCCTGAAGTTGGCCAAGGACGAAGTCGCGCGAGCGGAGAGGAGATTCGAAGCCGGGGTCACCACTAACATCGATGTGATTACGGCGCAGGATCAATTGGCACGCGCCGACGACAATCAGATTGGCGCTCTGTATCGATTTAACCAGGCGAGGGCTGACTGGGCCCGCGCCGAAGGGAACGCGGAGGATGTGTATGCCCGATGAAGTCACCAGTGAAAACAAGGCGGTGGGCAATCCAGCAGCGAAACCGGCTGTTCCAGCATCCCCTTCGCGCTCTCCCAACGATCGGCGCTCGTTGAAGAAACTCGGCGTTTTCGCCCTGGTCCTCGGAATCGTCGCGGTCGTGATATTCGCGGTGGTATTCGTCAAGCATTGGCGCAAAGTGAGCACTGACGACGCACAAGTGGACGCACATATCACCGCGGTTTCAACGAGGGTTGCCGGGTACGTCAACGAGGTCGTCGTGAACGACAACCAGTACGTGAAGGCAGGAGATCTACTGGTCCGAATCGACCCGCGTGACTACCAGGCCGCCTTAGACCAAGCCCAGGCTGCCTACGATGTCGCCTTGGCAACCGCGCGTTCGGCGGAAGTGCATGTCCGGCTGACGCGCAACGTGACCTCAACAAGCGTCGAAGGCTCGCTGGCAGCAAAGTCAGCTTCGGAAGCCACCCTGCTGAAGTCAAAAGAGTCTGTCGAACAGGCCGCAACAGCGGCACTCGGAGCCGCCCGAGCGAACGTTGCCGCGAAGGATGCCACCAACGTGCGCGCACAGGCTGACTTGGTCCGGTATCGCCCCCTCGTAAAGACCGATGATGTCTCCGAGCTGGAATTCGACGCCGTCCAGGCCGCGGCACGAGTGGGGCAGAGCGAACTCGATCTTGCTCATCAGCAACTGGCCGAAGCAGCCGAAGCGGTCGCTATCGCCAGGGCAGAAGCGGCGGCTGCCGAAGCTCAATTGACCCAGTCGGAGGCGCTAGTGAAACAAAGTCAGGCGCAACTCGAGCAGGTCCCGGTCGAGCTGGCGCAATACCAATCGAGTCTCGCGGCGGTGAAACGGGCCAAGGCCGAGCTCGAAGAAGCCAAGTTGCGGTTCAGCTACACCGAGATCGTGGCCCCCATCTCCGGTGAAGTAACTGAGCGCACGGTTCAGCCCGGAGACTACATCGCGCCCGGTCAATTGTTGCTGACCGTCGTGCCGCTGGACAGCGTCTACGTTACCGCGAATTTCAAAGAGACGCAGCTTGCCGGCATCCGCGAGGGCGACCGTGCCGTGATCCGGGCCGACACGTACGGTGGCAAGCAATTTCACGGTGTAGTCAATTCGATCGCCGGTTCGACCGGATCGGTACAGGCTCTGCTTCCTCCGCAGAACGCCACCGGGAATTTCGTCAAGGTCGTGCAGCGCATCCCGGTGAAAATTCTCGTACAGCAAAACCCGGAGAGCGGCGCCGTCCTGCGCCCCGGGATGAATACCGAAGTCACCATCTATGTCCGCTAGCGCCTCCG
>Ga0116110_1000487_pt1 | contig 23184 bp, 22 predicted proteins | sample June2015DPH_8_50_FD_89719 | JGI IMG/M metagenome (GOLD analysis project Ga0116110, IMG submission 89719) | Peatland microbial communities from SPRUCE experiment site at the Marcell Experimental Forest, Minnesota, USA - June2015DPH_8_40 | ecosystem: Environmental > Terrestrial > Soil > Wetlands >...
CACAGCGGCCCGGCTTCAACGGCAGACCCGGCTGAGTTCGGTCGAGGGCTTGAATCTGGCTCTTCTCATCGATACACAGCACCAGCGCTTTGTCGGGCGGGTTCAAGTAAAGGCCGATCACATCCGGGGTCCTTTGCACGAACTGGGGATCACGATTCACCTTGGGGGTCGACACCCGGTGGGGCTTCAAATCGTGCTGCTTCCAAATTCGGCGGACGGTCGCTTCGCTGACCCCTTGGGATTCGGCCATCATCCGGGTGCTCCAGCGCGTGGCGTTCGGCGGTTGGCGGTGCACGGTGGCTTCGACAATCGCGGCGCGCTTATGGTCGCTGATGGGCGGGACGCGGCCTGGCCGAGGAGCATCCTTCTCTAATCCGGAGGTGCGTAGCGCCAAAAACCGTTCGCGCCACAGCTGCACAGTGGGTCGTGAGACACACAGCCGTACGGCAATGTCCTGGTTCTCAGCTCCCTCGCCCGCCAGCAAGATGATCTGTGCCCTCTGCACAAGACGTTGGGGCTGCGTTCGCGATCGGGCCCACGTCTGCAACGTCGTATGCTCCTGCGCAGAAAGCAAAATGCGCGCGGCACTTCGGCTCATACTGGCCAGCGTAGTCGAAGGTCGGGAATAAGTAAAGCTATTTATGACGCAGCACAATAGGCTCGGTTCACATCGCCTATACGTCGTTTCCGAAGCGGCTGGCTAAAGCCGGAAATCTGCCCCAGGACTTATCAGTTTGGATCTGAGGTGTTCCTCCATCATGACGTATGGCGCGCTACCTCGAAGAGGGCAAGGATGTTCTTGGCCGGCACGCCCGCCTGGATGTTATGCACCGGCGCACAAATGTAGCCCCCGCCAGGCGCGAAGGCACGCACATTCTGCTCGGCCTCGCGTGCGACGTCCTCGGGCGCGCCGAAGGGCAGCGTGTGCTGGCAATCACAGACGCCGCCCCAGAAGGCCAGGCGATCGCCGAATTCCCGTTTCAGTCGCGTTGCTTCCATGCCGTTCGTCGACACCTGCACGTGGTTTAGTGCGTCCACGCCCATCTCTATGAGGTAGGGGATCAGCGGGTACAAGGCTCCGTCGGAGTGGAGGGGGACCTTCCAGGGAGTGTGTTGGTGAATCCAATCGAACACCTTCTTGTAATACGGCATGATCAATTGCCGAAACATCGCGGGAGAAATGAACGGCGCGCGCTGGGTACCTAGATCGTCGAACGTCTGAAAGATCTGAACCCGGTGGCCAATGGCCTCATACAGCCTCTCAATATTCGTCAGCCAGGCCGTTACCACGCGGTCCAAAAGGACATGCACATACTCGGAATCGGAGGCCGTGGTCACCATCCAGTTTTCGAAGCCTCCCGTGCCCATACCACGAAAGAGTTGGTAGGGCCGCTCAAGCGGCAGAACTATTGCATGATCGGTTTCTCGGTAAAGTGCCTCAGGGCGGCGCCGGAAGCCTTCCACTTCCTCGTCCGTGAGGAGACGGGGATGGAATTGCTCGAGGTCGAGGTGGAGGGCGCCTGGCGATCGATCAAGTGTCGGCGAATCTTCGATCACATCGAAGTAGAATCCGTCTTTGGGCATGCGGGCGATTGGACTGCCGTCCTTGAGTAGCACCCAACCACCGTTTCCGTCCGCGACCGGATTGAAGTTCGCGGGCACCCCAATGGGCGTGCCGTCCGGGAGTTTCCAGGGTTTCCATTCCTCCGCCGGAACCCCAAGTCTGGCGTAGGAAATCTCACGACGCAGCCTTACCACGTCTGAACCGCTCCATGATTGGGCGCTCGGGTTCAGCCAGCATTTGATAGACGTCAACCACACGGGTCGGTGATGAAATGCCCAGGTGTTGTTTCAAGCGGTGATAAGCAGAAGCTGCAATTCCCGAGACACTAGTACCCCCGACGTCAACAGGAAGGCGGTCGGGCTGCTGATGATTTAACGCACACAGCACACGTTCCCGCGAGGTCATCAGTTTCGCCTCCTTGACCGTTGTCGAACCTTCGTCAATTTTCCCGGGTCCGCCTCTCACTCATGTGGGTTAAAGGGATCACCGTAGACTTGATACCCATGAGGTCACAATAGAACTGCAAGGCCTGCGTGGAGTTGCCGGGAACAACATGGGCGTGATTGGTGTTGTAGCCATCGATGAACTCTCGAGGCTGGATGTTCATCCGGACATAGCCATGCGGCCAGGCGGGACAAGTCTCAGCCATTTTCTCGCGGGGAAAATCTACAAACTCCCCTCGCGCGATGAACATATGGTAGTCACCCTCCACCCGGCTTAAACGGGCCACCGTGATCTCCCCGGCTTTGCAAACATACGGGAAGTGTGCGCCGCCGCCGGCGTACTTAGGAATCACGGGCTCCAAGTGGACGAAAGCGAGATTCTCTCTGGGATCATCACTCCGCGCCGCATACCAGGAAGGTTGGGCGCCGCAGTTGCAGCAAACGAAAACCTTGTTGTGGAAATCGTAGCTGCGGATATCAAACAGAAGGGTGGGATACCCGCTGATCAGTTTCAGGATCTGCATGGTCAGGGCACCATCGCTGTCAGCCTCGCAGGCCATCGCAATTGGCTCCTTCGGGCCATTCCAGTCGTACGGATCGTTCAGGAAGACAGCACTGACACAGAGCGGGTTGAAGTACTCACTCATGTCATCGTGGCACTTGATGCCAGCGAAATCGATTCCCCGCTCCTCGATGAGTTCGCGCACGGCCAGGTAGTGCCGAATCTGCTGCTTGACATTTCCCGGCGCGGCCTTGCCCTCGGTCGAGACCTGACCCATATAGGCCGTCATCCAGGCGTAGGCACGCTCCACCTCGTCCTCCGCCATCTTTCCGGCACGGTACACAATCTGGAGTTAGTCGATGTGTTCGACATCCACGCCGAAGCGCTGCATCTACTCGACGGGGCTCACCGCGCCTGTGTTCATGCCGATGCTGCGGCCCCCAAACAGCCCGTAGACGCTGCCCTTCAGGCGCGCGATGACGCCCACGGCACGACAGAAAGCGCTCAGGGTCGCGAGCAGGTCGGACTCTTCCAGGGCATTGCCCCAGATTTTGACGGTCTTGATTCCAATCTGCGCCATCCCGCCGTGCGCCGCCATGATGCCACCCAAACCAGGTAACTTCCCCTCCTTCGTAGAACTCAGGAGCACCGGCAATTCCAGCAGGCGGGCCGCAATAAGGCTGAAATTAGGGAAGGCGAAAACAGGAATGTAAACACCACCGCTTCTACGCCTGCGGCCTTCATCTCGGCGGCAACCTGTCTGGCGAACTTCGAGGAATGCGCTATCTGCGACGTAGCGACCGGCGCCAACAATGGGTCTTTCCCAATGGCTTCTGTCAGGCGCGCGCCGTGCGTATTCTCAAGCGTTCTATGCACACGTAGCCGCCCGTCGGAAAAACTGAGCAGCCCTACACGAAATGGCTTCACCCAACCCGGTCTAACTTCAACGTTCATCACTACCTCCTCTCTCACCGCTGGAGTGTCCGCTCCTGCGAGCGTGCATCGTGCTTGCGCTGTCGCCAGAAGAGATTGGCTTCTAACGGTTCGATTTTCCCGACGATAAGCAAAATGAGCAAGAAAGCTGCCGGATGCAGGAAGCCGACAGTCGTCAGGATGCGAGAATAGTTATGATAGTAAGTCAGCACTTGACCCACCAAGAAGTTGAATCCCAGCGCGCCCAAGGATCCCGCTGCTCCCATGATACCCGCCACGGAACCAACGGTTGCCGAGGGAAAAATGTCAGCAGCCAGGGTTTGTAGGATTGTTGACCAGAATTGATGTCCGAGGAAAGCCACCCCGAAGAACAGAATCATCAGCCTCAATGGCGAAGTCATGATGAGCAAAGAGACCGGCATCATCGCTGCGCTGAGCCCCAAAGCGAGCTTACGGGAACGATCAACAGAAAGGTTCCGGCGGATCAAGTAACTGCTCAGCCAACCTCCCGAGAAACTCCCCAATCCTGCGAACGCATAAGGGACCCAGGCGTAATAGCCAACGTGCTTGATATCCAGATGGCACACATCACTGAGGTACTTAGGCAGCCAGAAAATGTAGAAGAACCAAGCGGAGTCGCTAACGAGTTTAGCCAGAACCAGGCCCCACGTTTGCCGGTGGCGGAAGAGTTCGCCCCAGGGCTTAACGGCATCCACACCCGACGAAGATGGCACACCGGCCAGCGCGGTTTGCAGGTATTCCCTCTCTGCCACTGTGATGAGGCGATGTTTCTCCGGCTGAGTGTAAAGCCGCCACCAGAAGGCCACCCAGACAGCCCCAAGGATGCCAGCAAAATAGAAAACACACCGCCAGTTCGCCACGACAATAATGAGCGCGATAAGCGGCGGGGCCATCACCGCGCCCACACTGGAACCCGTATTGAAGATTCCAAACGCAAAGGAGCGCTCCCGGGGTGGGAACCACTCGGAAACGGCCTTGGCAGAGCCGGGAAAACCCCCGCCCTCCCCGAGACCCACCATGAAGAGCCCCAGCCCCAGCCCCCAAACACTCTTAACAAGCCCCAGTCCAAGAGTAGCCACGGACCACCAAGCGATCATCAGCGCGTAGCCGCGACGCGTCCCCAAGAGGTCGAGAATCCTGCCGCCGATAGCATACATCACTCCATACGCAAGCAAGAAACCCATACTCAAATGGGAGTACTGCTTGTCAGTGATGGGAATGGTCTTTTGGATGTCGATGATCGCAACAGGCAGGTTTTGCCGGTCCAGATAGCTCAGCGCGCTGGCTGCGGCCAGCAGCGTCGCTATATACCAGCGGAGATGCCGAATCTGGAACATGTTTTTTGGCCGTTCTGATCAGTACTGCAAAAACTCGCCTCGCTGATCCCTTCCAATTCGAGGGAAACGGTCAGTGCCCATTCCCATCAGTGGTCAACTTTCACTACGTAATACGGCGTAGCTACCTGACGATTGCCAAACCCCTTCTGTGCCAGCGGGGGATCGATTTCAAACCCTACCGCATCTCCGAGATGAAAGGTGGAAACTGCACGGCGCACGTAGTCTGGATTTCCCCACAAAAGGAGGCGGTGCGATCCCAGGCCCCAGAGTTCCCAGTAGAAAGAAAACGGTTCCGGCCTCTGAAGCATATTGAGGTAGCTACAATTGGGCCAGGTTTCTGCCGGCTGATAAGGGCGGCCCAAGAATTCCGCCCAGTACTTCGCGGATACCCGTAGAGGAAGTCCTGCCTCCGTTACTGCCTCCATCATGCCAGGGGCAAGAATCCACGAGCGCAAATCCAGAGTCACGCGCCTGCCGCTGTCTCGTATTCCGGGGAAAAAGTAAGTGTTATAGAAATTGACTTGGTGGTCCGGAGTTATACCAGATTCGTCGTTGACGCGAATCTGAACACTGCGAATGGCCGGACAGAGCTGCAACACTTTCTTTATCGCCGCATAGGTATAAGGGCCAAGGTTCTTTTCCGTGATGCCAGCCACAGTGGCCTTCTGGGTGGGCCAGACATTTTGTTGACATATGCCGAGGGTGAACTCCACACCATGGTCGGCGGCATCCTGCGAGATATACTGCAACATCTGGAGATTACGATCGCGTTGCGCCGACGTCAGTCCCGGAGCTCGAACCTGAGGGAATTCCGGCAGGTCCACCCAGAATGGATACGGCGGGACCAGATAATTGGTTTGGGAACCGAAAACAAGGTTGAAACGATTGAATCGGTCGTAGGCGAGCGTTCGAAAATACTCATCCCAATAATCCTTGGAGTAATACCACGCGTCTTCAAGGTCATGGTTATGAATGAAGTACCGGATGCCACGCATCCGAGTCCGGGGCGAGTCGCTAGTCGGGGAGAGTCTTCCCCGAGACCGAATGTGTTCCGCGGCTTCCAGTAAGCCGTACATTACGCCTCGCTCGTCGCCTCCGGTGATTTTCGCCGGACTGCCCGGCTGGATCACAAAAGACTCCGGGGGGCCAGGCCTAATCTCGGTTTCGACTATGAGGCTAGAACTGAGCCTACGGGCTGCCAGCGCACGGTTCAACTCCTGTTTTCCGAATTCGACTGGTTCGGCAGCTAAAAGTACTCCTGCCCAGAACCAGAATAAGATAAACACCAAAGCTGGTCGCAGCACAATCTTCTCTTTGCCTCTTAAATTTTCCTGTAAACAGGCTGGACACACTCCCCGGATTTCCTCGCCAAAACCCGCTGAACCGCATCTGTGATCGCATCCACGCTTATCCCGTACTTATCCAGCAATTCGAGATACGGGCCACTTTCCGCGAACGTGTCCGGAATCCCAACGCGTTCCATAGGAACGGGATGATCTCCGGATAAATATTCGGCCACCGCGCCGCCCAGACCGCCGATAATCGAGTGCTCTTCAACCGTTACAACGGCGCCAGTTTCTCGCGCACATCGCCCGACGAGTTCACCATCCAGGGGTTTAATGGTGTGCATTTCCACAAGCCGAGCATGGACTCCATTTTCAGCCAGTCTCTCCACAGCCTGGATCGACCGTCCTACAGGCACACCACACGAAATAACGGTAACGTCCTCACCGTCCATAAGTGTTACTCCTTTGCCGATGACCGGCTCATATTCGCGAGAGTAAATCTGCGGGACTTCATTCCGGCAAAGGCGTAAATAAACAGGCCCTTTCCATGCGGCTACTTGCGGCAGCAGCCTGTAGACTGCCAATGGATCAGCGGGAACCACAATCGTCATGCGCGGCTGACTCCGCATGATAGCTATGTCGGTAATAGAATGATGCGTGGGCCCATCAAACGAGTCTGATAAGCCGGCATACGCTCCCGCAAGTTTGACATTAGCCTCTCCATAGCATAGGTGGGTGCGAACCATTTCCACCGCGCGGGTAGCGAACAGGAAGGCAAAAGTGTTGGCAATGGGTACTCTTCCGCTCTTTGCCAGTCCAACAGCGACATCGACCAGGGCTGGTTCGGCAATACCGACATTAAAAAAGCGATCCGGGAAGGCCGCTTCAAACATATAGCTAAAATCGGAGTTCGACACATCTGCGCTCAGAACAACGACTTCGCTCCGCGCGCGGCCAAGTTCCACCAGCGCTTCTCCATAAGCCTTCCGCATGCTCACGGCGTTGCCGAACGGGCCAAGGATCAGACTTCCCATTGTTTCACTCCATTCTGCAGTTCCGCCAGCGCAGCCTGAAACTGATCGTCAGTGGGAATGTTGCCATGCCACAATGATTCATTCTCCATAAAGCTGACACCCTTACCCTTCGTGGTGCGGGCAACAATAACGACCGGTCGAGCGTGAATCTCGTCTGCCCGGTCGAGGGCATTGAGAATTTCCGCCATGTTATGACCATGGATCTCCATCACGTGCCAATTGAAGGACGCCCATTTTTCTGCGATTGGCTCAGTGGGCATGACCTTCGCAGTTAACCCGGTTTGCTGCACACCGTTGTAATCCACAATGACTTTCAGGTTGTCTAGGCCGAACTTAGCGGCCACCATGGCACCTTCCCAGATAACGCCGGCATTGAGTTCACCATCGCCGAGTACAACATAGACCTTCCGGCGCGAACCGTCCATGCGAGCACCCAAGGCCATCCCCGCACCGATGGCCACACCGTGACCCAAAGGACCGGCAGGTACTTCGACTCCTGGGGTCTTTTGCGGCTCCGGGTGACCCTGCAGACGGCTATTCAATCCCCGAAAGGTGGGCAGTTCATCAATGGGGAAAAATCCGCGATGAGCCAAGATTGTGTACAGCATGGCACAGGCATGGCCTTTCGAAAAGATCAACCGATCTCGGTCTTCCCAAGTGGGGTTGCCGGGATCAAGCCGCAACTGATGGAAATAGAGTGCTGTCAAGATTTCCGCTATCGAAAAGGCTCCTCCGATGTGTCCAGATTTCCTGCCATAGACCATCCGGAGCACCTGAATGCGATACTCATATGCGCGTCGCGATAGATCAAAAGCCATCTCTGGAGTGTGCGCTGTTCCGTACGGGTATACCCGAGGAGATGGAACTGGCCTTGCGGATCCACTCATAACTCACCCCCTACCTAAGAACTGGTTGCCGATCCGTCCTTCACGCTCGCCTCACAGGCTGACAAGCGTTCCGATCTAAAGCCTGTTCATTCACAAGGAGCAGCGGGCTTCTTGACTTCCACTCCGGCCAACTGCTCGATAAACGTGACGACGGCGGAATGGTCGAGATCTCCCTTTCCCTGGTTCATAAGCGCCATCAGCATTTGTTGAACCAATCCGGTCAGAGGCAGGGGGACCTTCATAGATTCGGCAACCAGCAGCGCATTCCTGAGGTCTTTTTGATGAAGGCATATGCGGAATCCGGGCTTGAAATTGCGTGCGATCACCATCGGGGCCTTCGCATTAAGAACCGTACTTCCTGCGAGCCCTCCCTTAACCGCATTGAACACAACTTCGGGATCAAGTCCGGACCGCGTCGCCAGTACAAGAGCCTCTCCCATTGCCGCAATATTGCACGCCACCATCATTTGGTTTGCCAGCTTCGTCACATTGCCGGCACCTACAGGTCCGGTGAGCGTCACACTCGAGCCCAATCGTTGCAGCAGGGGTAGAACCTTTCCGAAAACCTCCGTCTTGCCGCCCACCATGATCGCGAGCGTTCCGTCGATGGCTTTTGGTTCTCCTCCGCTTACAGGCGCATCAACAAACTCAACGTCTTTTTCACTGCACGCAGCCGCGACTTTCTGCGAAACCAAGGGGCTGATCGAACTCATGTCCACCACGGTGGAACCTCGCCGAATGGCATGCAACACTCCGTTCGATCCCAGAATCGCCTCCTCGACCTGTGGGCCGTCAGGAAGCATCGTGATGACGACATCGGCACGGCTGGCTACGTCGCTACACGATTTGCCGCGTTCCGCTCCGTCCGCTACAATGGCGTCAACAAACTCCCGGACAATGTCGTAAACTACCAGGCTGTGACCAGCCTTAAGGAGGTTCCTGGACATTGGTTTGCCCATGATTCCGAGCCCGATAAACCCGATCTTAGCCATGTTCTTCACCTCTGCGAAATAATGTGGTGATGTCTGACCCATGTCACGCTCACAGCTTCCTGAACCATCCCAAACCTTCCACCGTTCCCTTGGCCGGTCGGTACTCACAGCCTAACCAGCCATCGTACCCAATTTCATCGAGTAAATCGTATAAATACTCGTAACGGACCTCACCCGTATCTGGTTCGTGCCGGTCAGGCACTCCGGCGATCTGAATGTGGCCGCAATTTGACGCGTATTGCCGCAGCTTATGTGCCAGGTCCCCTTCCATGATCTGCATGTGGTAGCAATCCATCTGCATTTTGATGTTGGGCGCGTTAACTTCCTTGCAAATGGCGTAGGACTCTGCCTGCGTAGTTACAAAAAAGCCGGGCATATCGCGAGTGTTAATGGCTTCAACCACGAGCATGATCCTGTGTTCGGCTAGCTTTTCGGCCGCGTATTTCAGGTTTGCGAGCAGCGTCGCTCGACACGCTGCACGGCCAGCGCCTGCTGGTGCAATGCCGGCCATCGCATGCAGCCGCGGGGTTCCCAACCTGGTCGCATATAATAAGGCTTTATTCACCCCCGTTCGGAACTCCTCTTCGCGGCCGGGAATACATGTGATTCCCCGCTCGCCCGCCGCCCAATTACCCGGTGGCATGTTGAACAGCACATTTTCCAGACCGCTTTTGCGCAGCCGGTCCTCAACAACCTCCGGCGGGTGTTCGTATGGAAACAGGAACTCGACCGCCTTGAAACCCGCATCTGCGGCAGCGGCGAAACGGTCGAGGAATGGCAGTTCGTTAAACATCATGGTTAAATTACCCGCAAATTTTGGCATCCTGGCCTCTCCTTTTTGAACGAAAATACCATCCGGCATCCGGTTCTTGGCCCGCCACGATCCCGGTCGCACCTTTACCACGTGACTTTGCCTCTTTCTTCAGTTGGGGTAACTGCGACGGCCGTGGCCCTGATTTTCCAGTGGTATGCCCCTGCATCTAATGTATAACCTCCCGCCCGAGCCGCAATTGCAGGAACCGCGCGGCCTGTTGTGCAGCCGAGTCCGGATCCGGCACAGGCAGGATTTCCGCAGTGAGATAGCCATCGTATTCGATTTCGGCAAGGATGCAGAAGATCTCATCAAAAGGCATGTGCCCCCATCCCGGCGCCCAACGGTTGCTGTCCGCCACATGCACATAGGTTACAAAGTCCTTGGCTGCGGTAAAGGCACCACAGAACGATGCGTCCTCGATGTTCATGTGGAACAAGTCGGGCATGAGCTTCACGCAGGACCGCCCGAGCATTCGCACGATTTCTAAGCCTTCCGCGCAATTATTAATGAAATTGACTTCGTAACGGTTGACGGGCTCGACAAGCAATTCCACACCGAGCGGTTCCGCGACATCCGCACAACGGTTCAGGCAATCCAGGTAGCGCCGGTGTGCCGGCTCGGGTCCTTCTCCCTCTTGAATCAACCCGCGCACTCGGCCGGTGTTGACCTTCGAGCCAAATTCCGCCGCAAGGCGGACCATTTCGATAATGCGATTGACGGCCGCATCCCTGATGGCGGAATCTGGGTGAGTGAAGTACAGGTGGTCGGCGGCAAAAACCTGTCCGGAGGAGATGCAGGGAATCTCCAAGCCGGTGGCAGCAAGCCGCCGCTTGACTCGGGGCACATCCACTTGGGAGGCGTAACGAAGTGCTAGTTCCACGCCGTCATATCCGAGCGCGGCGCAACGGTCAATGCAACGGCCCAAGTCATCCCGGAAAACAACAAACGCGCTGGACAGCGCATCCTCGGAAGCAACGGCAAGTCCGATTTTCATGGTTGGCCTCGCGCTCCTTCTCCTTTGAACGGTTCAATGACCGCTGCTGGGCAGTACCTCAGTTTGACGTAGAGGCGGCTTTACGTCGCCATTTGGCGAGGTAAACTCGCCGCTACCAATTCAAACTGAGGCACTACTCGCCGCTGGATTCGCGCATCGTCTGCGGCACCGCCGTAATATTCTCAACCGTTGCGCATGGCGGGGCCGGCAACGACGGGAAACTCTGCAATTCTCAGCCGGGAACAGCCGTAAGGAATAAGCTCAACCTGTGTCTCAGGGGAATCGGTGCTTACCGGGCTGACAGGCACTGCAGCGGCGTTGGCCCCGTTCATGCCCCACTCGGGGACTTTTCTTGCCTTCACCTTAAGTACAATGGGAACATCCTCCTGCCACGGCGCAAACGCGGTCGCCCCCGGTGACTTTACCGGTTCACCTTTTTGAGCAAACGGCATTGAGCTGATCCGGTTGACGGTCATTGTACAGTGCGGATTATCCCGGTCGATTGCGAGCGCGTAATTCCAGTCGGTCGAGGGGCTGATTTCCCAGTTGACGCAGCCCGGCGGAGCAGGGAGTTTGTCGTGATTAAGCAGTTTCAGATATTCGGTCTGCAATTTGGGAATGATCTCAGGCGACGGGATTTTCTGGAACGATTCCCCGATGCGCAGAACAAAGTACAGAGGCCCCCATGCTATCGCCACCGCATTGTTCTTACGGGTTTCCGTACGGACTTTGAAATTGAAATGCAGCGTAACTGCATCGCCGTCCTTCCACTCGCGCTCTACCTTGAACATAGTTCCGCTCTGCGGGGGGCTCGGAGCGGCTCCGCCCGCGATGGAGACTTCCGCACGGTTCGACCACGAAGGAATCCTGAAGTGAAGCGGAAAACTGAGCGGCTCCTTGCAATGAACGGTAACACGCACACGGTCAGAGAAGGGATAATCCGTTTCTTCTGTGATTTCGACAATCTTCCCTTCAGCGACCTTGGCACTGAAGCGGCTGGGACCATACCCCATCGCGACGAGACCTTTATCCTCGGTGGCCATCCACATGGACTCCACATAGCGCGGCCAGGGGGAGTGCATGTTAGACAGGCAGCATGGGAAGTTCGGTGTGAAACCGTAAATATTAGAACTATCGCCGTTTTCGTGCCACGGCCGCTTGGCAACGGAAACCAACACTTGATTGGCCTGCTGGTCGTACTGGTGGGCCCACATATCCGCTGTGCAGGTGGCGGGGAAGGAATTGAAGATCAGCTGCTCGATGCGGTCGGCGAACTGCACATCGCCCATAACCGCAAAGCTGTTTTCGAGGCAATAGAGCAGTTCCTCAATTCCACACAACTCTGTGCCTGCGGTGGGATCGGTGCTCGCAAGCCACTCGTCTGCCGCCCACCGGCCGCCCACCTGACCGTAGCCCTTGTCGAGGTTCGCCATGCCTTGAAGGACGCTTTCCCGTACGCTCTGATCACCAGAGATGAGTGAGTAGAGCACCGGGTATTGAATAGACTGGGTAACGTCAATGCCCTGGCGCGTCCATTTCTCTAAAGGTTCATCAGGGGATTCCTGCGATGTAACGTCGGGAAAATGCTTGAAGTATTTGGGATCCTGGGGGAAGGTCGTGTAGTAGTGAGTCCAATCGTCGATGCAGGCTTTCGTAGAGCGCTCGAGCAGGGCAGGAATATCTTTATCACCGGTCTGATTGTAGTACCAGATGCCGAAGCTCAGCAGCATGCCGAGACGCTCGGGCGCCACCACTGGCTCGTTATGCTTGACGTCACGTACGGAATCGGCGTAGTCGAGGATGGCGCGGGCCATGCTGATAGCCCGCTGGTCGCCGGTAAGCTCGTAGTACTCAGGCAGAAATCTGCCGAAATGGGCCCAAGCGGTAACGCTTGGCGTCACGCTTGCAATTTCCTTAAGCGAGAGCGCGTATTCCATATAGGGCTTGGCAAGAGCCTCGAGGTGGTCATCATGGAGGACGCCGGAGAGGATGGTCACTCCCTCAAGCCAGCGTGGAACATAGCGCGCAGTACAACATTCAGGCGTGACGTTCTCTCCGACCTCCTCCTCCTCCTTCCATGAAGAGATGCTGACCACATCCCACACTTCATCGAGATGACCCGTCAGCCCGCTCGCTTGAACTTTCAGTTGATCGCGAAGCCAGCTCCCGGGCTGGATGGTTCCTAAAGGTAGTCTGACGTACTTCGTCTTTAACAAGGGTTCGCGATTATTCGGATAATTTGCCTTTGCCGGCCAGGAAGCAAGTGCCTCTTGAAACAGGGGCTGCGCAGGGCTCTCCGCCACCAGTGGAAAGCCAGGAACCGCAGCAGAGGATGTAACCAGGCCGGCACCGGCTGCCGTCAGTCTGAAGAAATCACGTCTATTCATTGTAGTCTCCTTTCGGAATACGAATAGGTATTGTGATCATTTCCCTAGCCCCTGCGCCGCAAGGGCGTTACCACCTGAGGCAAGAGCCGGATGTGGGAAATCCCCTCGTCCGGCTCCGGTACAACGAGGATAACTGCGCATTCCTACGGGTGAAAGTCCCCCCACAGGGGATATCCAGTGACCGTCGAAGCGATATCCAGCCGCGAGAAGGGTGACCAACTCGTGGAAAGACAGGTGCCCCCTTACAACACACTTAATTCGCCATCTGGCTTTACTTACCAAACAAGCACCGGGACTACACAGTGCTCAGAAGGTATACTTCAACGCAAACTGTAGAATGCGTGGGTCATTTGCCGAGAGAACGCTCCCGAAAGTACTGTCCGGAAGATAGTTATCCGGACTATCAAATACCGGGTGGTTTAAAAGGTTAAATGCCTCGAATCGCACGATTAGCTTTTGGCCCTCCCGAATCGTGAACGCGCGGGATAGCTGGGCGTCGAAAGTAAAGCTTCCTGGCCCCACGATCGAGTATGCTCCTGCATTTCCAAAGGTACCCGTGGCTTGGAAAGCATAGGCAGAGGTGTTAAACCATTGCGAAAGCGTCGGATTACTTAGACGGGGGTTCCCAACCAAATTGGGTTGGTCGTTCCCAACCCCAGTCAGCGAAATGTCGAAGCCGTCGTACGGCGTTAACCAGGTTCCACTCTGTGCGCCAATGATGCCTGCGTGTTCCCAGTTGCCGAGCAGCTTGTTCATAATCGGGCTCTTGAAATGCGGGCTCGTAGCGATGTACGACAAATTGAATATTTGCCGGACGTCGCTGAGGCAATTCCCACGATTCGCGAATATGTCATGCGTATTCTGGATGGTCCCCCCACCTTGTTCCGCATTTTGCTCCCCCTCGCTTAAGCAGTGAGACCACGTGTAGTTCGCCAGGACACTGAAATTGTTGCTGAGACGGCGGTTGGCCGAAAGAAGAAGGGCATTGTACTCAGCGTTGCCCCCGTCGATACTGGTTGGCAAGGTGCCTATTAGAGCCCCTGCCGTCGGGTTAATGAGGCTCAGGACGCGCCTCTGTTGGGTATTTGCTTCTGTGGAGCAAGGGCTCCCGTCACACGTGCCCGGTATGTACACGGCAGGATCCCCCTCCACGCTCAGCCAGCGGTGCGTGGATTTGTTGCCGAGGTAACTCGCAGTGAGGAGCAGACTTGCCCCTACCTGACGCTGGATCGAAAGGTTCCACACTTGCGTATCAGGCGGCTTCATATGCAAAGGCAAAGTCAGGAATTCGCCGCCGAGAACGAAGGGTGCATTGACGCTCGGCGGAAAAGGCAGGGGAAATGGATCGCCACCGGGATAGGCCGCATAGGGATGGGAGAAGCCTCCCGCAGGGCTGGTGAGTGAAACTTCGTTCCCATAGGGGGCGATGTATCCGTATGACTCAAAATACGCCATTTCCGGATCCTCGTAGAACATGCCGTAGGAGGCTCGCACACTCCAACGTCCCGAACCCGTAGGATCCCAGGCGATACCCAACCGTGGCGAGAAGTCCGGTAAATGGTAATGCGTCCCCGCCGCCGGCATGGCTCCCTGCCCCGGAATAGTATCCCCGGGGAAGAAAACGCCTGGCGGTGCATTCTGGAATACTTTGCTGTGCGCCCCGGAAATGTAATCTGCCTCATCATAGTAGTCACTACGACCGTTGATGTCGTACGGGGGAAAGTAAGGTTCCCAGCGGAGACCGCCTGACAGTGTAAGCCGTTTGCTGGCGCGGAAGCTATCCTGCACGTACAGTCCCGTCTGGTTCTCCCTGGCATACCAAATTTGCGCCGAACCTTGACTAAACCCAGCGACGTCCCCAAGGAGAAAATCGGCAAGTCCAAGGCCCGTGAACTGCCCGCTGAAGCTATAACTCCCGGTGCTAAGCGTCGAAAAGATTTCATTTAGCTGCAGGCGTTGATATTCCCCCCCAAATCCAATCTGATTGCGGCCATGGACCCAGCCTACGTCATCCCTCACTTCACTCTGGTTCCTATTGACGAATGCATGGGCACAAACGCCGCAAAATGTTGAGAAACCGCCGCTAACACCGACGGACGGAGAATTCCCCGGAGAAGGGCCAATATCAAGTCCCAAGGTGGAGGCCGAAGGCAGGCCCGAGGCTGGTCCACGATTGAGTCTCTCACGGGACCAGCTCAAATGCAGACTGTTAAGGATGTTTGGGGTAAGAGAGTAGGTATCGCCCACGGTCGCCGCCTGAATCAAAAAGTTCTTTCCCGTCCGGGTGGTGTTAAGGAGATCTCCATTGTAGACAGGCGGATTGGTGTAGTGGGTATTGAAGTACCGGACAAACATGTTATTTCGAGCGCTGGCAGTCCAGTCCGCCTTGCCAATGAACTGATTTTCATTGCTCGGGTTGGGAATTCCGATCAGCAACTTCCCGCAGGGATCGCTAGGGGAGGGCATATAGCTCTTAACGTAGTTCACCGCCGCAGAATCGAAAAGAGTGGGATTAATGTAGTTTCCTGAAAACGTCCCGCCCGCGGGGTTGGTCAGGGTGCCAGGGCTGCTCGTGCACTCGGCTGACTCGAGGGTGGAGAAATCCCCGCTGAGAGCGTCTGGGGTAGGCACGAAGAAAACGCTGGTGCCTGGTGCGGTGCGGGTAATCGTACCCTGATATCCGCCGAAAAAGAACAGCTTGTCCTTCTTTATCGGCCCACCTATCGTGCCGCCAAACTGGTTGCGTTTCAGCGTGTCAGTCGAGGAAGCAAAGAAGTTCCGGGCATCCACGGCACCGTTGCGTAAAAACTCGAAACCATCTCCGTGGAACTGGTTGGTTCCAGCCTTGGTAACGATATTGACGACCCCGCCCGCGTATCCACCGTACTGCGCAGGAATCGTACTGGTTTGAACGCTGAATTCTTGCAGCGCGTCGGGGAAAGGCAGTGGCAGGTTAGCGCCCCCGTAGAGATCGTTATACGCGCCGCCCCCGTCAAAGATGTAGCCGGTTCCAGCGGCTTGACCCCCTGCGATGGCTATGGTATGGGAGGTCGGATAGTTCTTACTGCTGATGTAATCGCCGTAATTCAACTCTACGGCTGCGCCAGAGAGTAGAATCAGCTCCGACTCATCCCTTCCATTCAAGGGAAGCTCCAGTACGCTTTGTTCTCCTATGACCTGTGAAAGAGAGTTTGACTGCAATTGTACCATCGAAGCATTGGCGCTGACATCGACGCTCTGACTAACCTCCCCGAGCTGAACCGTTATGTTAACGGTAACGTTGTCGTTTACTTGAAGAATGATCCCTTTCTGAGAGTAGGTTTTGAAACCTGAGTGGGTAGCCTCAAGGTCATATGGGCCAACTTCCAAACTGGGAAGGAAATATGTTCCGTCTGCCCCGGTCTCAGCAGTACGAGTAAAGCCTGTGTTCGTCTGGGTGGCTTTCAACCGGGCGCCAACTACGATGGCCCCCGTGGGATCGGAAACCGACCCCGAGATCTGGGCCACCGAGCCCGTTGCCGCTTGTGCAAACAATTGCGGGGCACTAGAGAGCAGCAATAGGGCCACCGCAGTCAGTGTGAGTAGTCTTCCTCCGCAAAAAACCTTCATAATGTCCCTCCACGATAGAGATTTACCGCCCATGGTTAGGGCTTTCCAACCTTGTTCGTCTGCTGTTTTTCGGGCTGCACCGATGGTTTCATCGGGTCCGCAGGATTCCAGATTCCGCTTTTGGTCAAAGCTTTTTCGGCTTCGGTGATCAAGCCAAGCGAAATGGCGTGACGCCCCTCCTCGTAAGGAGTGGTCAGCCACGCTTCAAGCATGTCTAGCGCTTCGAACACCCCCGTGGTCTTGCCGCCAAGGCACAGCACGTTCGAATCGTTGTGGGCGCGAGTCAGCTTAGCCATGTAGGTGCTTGTGCAAAGCGAGGCGCGGATGCCGGGGTACTTGTTTGCGATGATGCTCATACCGACACCGGTCGAGCAGATGAGAATGCCGCGGTGCGCGTCGCCTCGCGTGATTGCCTCGGCCACCTGGGCTGCATAGTAGGGGTAGCGGACAATTTCGGTAGAATTGCAACCAGCATCGTGCACGGGAATCGGGTGGTTCCGCAGATATTCGATCACCTGCAACTTCAGGTCGTAGCCGCCGTGGTCACAAGCAATCCAGATCGTGTCACTTTCCTTCATGCTTCGCGCGACCCGCGCCCCCTCAACTCGATATGGAAATGGCGCAAATGTTATGCCCTGGCCTTGGGGTTGTCAAGAGATATTTTATCATCTGACCTCTTATCAGTGTGCACTTTCGTATAAGTATGTCTTCTTACATCTTACGACATTTGTACTAAACCGCTACGCGGAAGCCGCAACCTTACTTTACTTTCGGGGTAGAGCCGGCGGTGTGTTGCCAACCGCCACCTTCGACGCCGACCAGCTTCAGTTCTTTTGTTCGCTGGAGCGGCTCCGGGAGCCGAAAGCCTTCGCCCAATACTTGGCCCAACTTGGAAAAGCCGAGTGGGTGGTTTACTCCGATCCACCCTTCGGCGGCCCCGAACACGTCCTCAACTACTTGGGCCGCTATACCCATCGCGTGGCCATTTCCAACAACCGCCTCCTCGACATCGATAACGGCAAGTTAACCTGCTCTTGGAAAGTTTGCTTTCCTCAAGCCAAAACTGAGGTCAAGTGTGTCAAAGAGAAACGGCGACCTCCCGTGCGTCGGCCAGACCCGCCACCTCTACCCGCCATTTCTTCGCTCCCAGCACTGGATGCTCGAAGCAGATCCGCACTGAGCAATAGGCGAGGTCCCGCCCCTTCCGTCTCGGTCGATACGCAAAGCCCCTCTCCGCAACGCCCAATTGATTCAATACCCGTACCATCGCCTGTAGGCCCGCGGTTTAGTACAACCAGTTTTTAGCTGAGCGGGTGCAGGCCACATTGAAGTGGAGTCCAAGATTTCCTCCCGGCACCCGCTCAGCTAAAAACTCTCTGCATTGTTGACAGTTGCAGTTCGATAGCCCTACTATTGCCGCATGACTGATGTAATGATGGTACAGAAGAAGCGCATCGCACGCTTCCGAAAAGTCGGGCGAAAAGAAGGCTTGGCAGATGTCGTGGTGCGGGCCATTCAGGAACAGATATTCGACGGGCGCTTGGTAATAGGGTCTCTTTTACCAAGTCAGGAAGAACTCGCGGAGCGCCTTGGAGTAAGCCGGCCAGTAGTCCGTGAAGCAATTCGATCTCTCGTGGCCAAAGGTATGCTCGATAGTCGGCAGGGCGTCGGCACCGTAGTTAGGGCTGTCACTCACGAACAAATAACTGCGCCCCTGTCGTTATTCCTGAGAACCTGCGGCCAGGAGGTCAATCTGGAGCATCTTCATGAGGTACGTTCTATACTGGAAGTCGGAAACGCCAGCCTGGCTGCCGAGCATCGCAGCGAGGCAGATGTTGAGGACCTTGTCAGGATTCGCAATGAAATGAAAGCTGCTGCGGACAACGCGGAGGTGTTTGCTGAACTCGATTCGGAGTTTCATATCCGCGTTTCCCAGGCCACCCAAAACCCCCTGCTTACTCTGTTGCTCGGTAGCATTCAAAAGATGATGGCAGAGGTGCGGGTGTTGGTGAGTCGACAGCCAGACCTATTTGACCGAGTCATGCCAACCCATATAAGCCTCTTGAATTGCATCATGACGCAGGATAGCGCGGGCGCGCGGGCCGCTATGCGCGAGCACCTCCAAATAGCCCTTGAGATTCAAAAGGAATTGCTTGACACCAAGGCGACATGAGCAGGGTATCAGGCTCCGGGCTGGACTTCGAATAACCTGTCGAAAATGAACTTCAGGTTGACTTCCGCAGGCCAACCATAGCCCTGATGCAAGGCCAAAGAAATGCAGTTGCCGGCGTTGATTTGCATAAACAGCCAGCCATCGAGGTCGTTCCGGATGTGGCCACAGAACACGTCCGGGTATTGCATCGCGAAAGTCAGATAGCCTTGGCCTGTTCCGCATCCGCCCACTATGAAATCCACCCGTTTTAGATCAAGGAGGATAGCCGTCATCAATCCGGTGTGTCTATAGGAGAATTACGGCTTTGGCACCTCTCTCCGTCATTCCGGCATTGATGATTTCATATCCCCGCCCTTGAAGGACCACCAGAATCTCCGCATAACGGTTCGCGGCACTCGTTTCGTTGACTACGGCAATTTTCGTTGGGTAACTCCCTGATTCAAATCTCAGCGTAATAGTCGCGTAGCACGGAGAACTCAGCCCTTGTCCCGATCGGTCGGGCCGGTAACGACAGGAAATTCTGATATGCGCAGCCGCGTGCACCCGTAAGGAATCAATTCAATGGCCACATCCGGACCCCCGAAACTCACCGGGCTCGGGGGCGGATCAGCCGCATTGGCCGCGTATTCCTTGTCGTTTCCCCAATCTGGAAGTAAACGTCCCCGGACCTTGATTACGATAGGCGCATCGCCCTCATAGTTAATCTCCCGCCATTTCTTTTCCAGGGGCAGGCTATCGGCGTCCGCCTCTTTCACCAACACCGGCTCACCCCTTTGCGCGAACGGGAACGCGCCGATGGGATTCTTCAACAGTTTACAGTCCCCCATCGAATCCCCGCCCTTGAGCACCAAGCCGTAGTTCCAGGGAGTGGTGGGAGTGATTACGACGTTGCGGGGAATTCCGCCCCCCTGGTACTGCTGGCCCACGCGAAGGGCAAAGTATAGCGGCCCGCGCAGCACGCTCACGGAATTGTTGTATCTCCTCTCGGTACGAAGCTCCATGGGCAGTTCCAGGGTGAGTTCGTCTCCGGTTTTCCAAGGACGCTGGAGGGCAATGACCTCGCCGCCCTTCGCCTTCCACGATTCGTGCTTGTAGCGGATCACCGCTTGATTCGCCCACGCCGGGATTCTGAACTTCAGGGGGAAAACCTTGGGCTCGGCGAGTTTCATACGGAAAACGATGGCGCCATCAAACGGGTAGTCGGTCTCCTCGGTGATCGTGACCTCGCTCCCGTCGGCGACTTTTGCCGTCACTTCCGAAGGCCCGTAGGCAACGGCCACCAAGCCGTTGTCGTGGGTGGCCATCCACGTATTCGAAATGTAATCGGGCCACGCCCAATGCGTTTTGTACAAACAACACGCAAAATTTGGAGAGTACCCGTAAGTGTTGGCGTCCATCAGATTGTCGAAGCCCCGGTCGGCCACCGTGCAACTGATTTGATTAGCCTGAGTGTCATATTGATGACACCAAAGATCCGGCGTTGTGGAACCCGGGAGACTGTTGAAAGCCAGCACTTCGGCCCGGTCGGCCAGGGAGGTGTCGCCAAAGATTTCGAACAACCAGAACATGTCCTCCATGTACTCAATGATGGTACAATGTTCGGTGCCCCCGACGGGCTTGTGGCCGCGCTCTAGAACACTGAGATGTTCGTGCGCTACATATCGTCCCCCCACTTGCCCATAGTACTTGTCCAGGTTCTCGATGCCCTTGAAAACCGCCGTGCGATAACGCTCTTCGGGGCGTTGCTGATAGTACACGGCCAGAGCATGAAGCGCCCACGCAATCTCCACGCCGTGGGTGGTGTAAAACCAGTCCACGCTGGTGCCGCGCGGCCAGGTTTGGTTTTTCGTCCAATCTGAAAAGTCGGTATAGTGCTCCGCCGTCGGTCCGGGTTTGACCAGCGGGAATTCCGTAAAATACCTCCTGATAGTCTCCACAAGACGGTCATAATATCCCGCCGTCGCGAGGAATCGGTCCTCACCTGTGCGATTGTAGAGCCAATAGAGTCCAACAAGGTTTGAGGCCTGTTTATCTGCGGTGCCGCCGTCCTCGCGATTGAATCTGTCACATGGATCCGCATACCCTTTCCCACCGGCCAAAAGTGGAGCAAAATAGCTCGCAAAATAGTCAAAGACCCGCTTGTCTTCAGCAAGTTCGTAGTATCGCGGCAACAGCATCACGGTATCGATCGTTGTACAGTCATCGCCTACTGAACCGTCAACTTCACGTAGATAGGGCGGGAGTTCCAGTCGAGGGTGTGGCCCCCCGGACAGCCGTTTGTCAAGCAGGCTCCTTGCTTCGGCCATCAGCGCGCCGTTCTGCGCAACCCACCCGAGCGACACATCGCTCCATTCCCAACGTCCTCTCGTTGCACCTTCCAATGTGTCCGGTTTCAGCTTGTCGTAATCGACGAACAGGTGGAAGTGGCCAGTGAGACCGTCAATCTGAAGTTGGATCTGCTTCCCCAACCAGCCGGATGGTCTCACGGCTCCATAGGGTAAGCGAACATACGCTGACCTCTGCAAGGGCGGTCGATTGCCGAGGTAATACTTATTGACGTTTACCTTAGGTTCCCCAGGACCCTGCCCAGCATCGTGATCTCCGCCGATAACCACCGTAGTCTGGACGTTCTCATCAGCAGCTTCGTCCGCCGAAGACACCGGAAGGCTTAATGCGGGGATCCCCCCCATCAGACCCGCTGCCCCAGCGGCGGCGGAGACTTGCACAAAGCGACGACGATTCAGATTTTTCATTTGCCGTCCTCCTCATCACGCTCAATTCAAGTTAGTTCTGTCCGACCATTTGCCTGTCCAGATCGCCCGGGCGCGATCTAAGTACCCAGCCCGCGAAATCGCCAGTTGACCTCGTCCCGCGGACGGCGCTTGTGGGGCGGCGGAGCCCCACAACGCCCAGAAACCAAGAAATTCCCCGACAAGAACCATGAAGTCTGTAAGCCACGATTTCATGTTCATCCTGCTCTCCCCCTTAGAATGTTTTGGGGTTCCCCTACTTTGACTTCGCTTGGGCTCCGCGCTGGGCCACGGTTTTCATGGGGTCGGCCGGATCCCAGATTCCGGACTTGGTCAAGGCCTTTTCGGCATCGCCAATCAGGCCGAGCGAAGTGGCGTGGCGGCCGCCCTCGTACGGAGTCGTGAGCCACGCTTCGAGAATATCCAGCGCCTCGAACACGCCAGTGATCTTACCGCCAAGGCACAAAACGTTGGAATCGTTGTGGGCGCGAGTCAGTCTGCCCTGGTAGGTGCTCGTGCAATGAGAGGCCCGGATGCCGGGATACCTGTTGGCGATGATGCTCATACCGATTCCGGTTGAGCAGATGAGAATGCCGCGGTGGGCCTCTCCGCGTGTGATCGCTTCGGCCACCTGCGCCGCATAGTAGGGGTAGCGGACGATCTCAGTCGAATAGCAACCGACATCATGTACCGGAATCGAGTGACTCCGCAGATACTCGATCACCTGCAACTTTAGATCGTAGCCCCCATGGTCGCAGCCGATCCATATTGTGTCTGTGTCCATAATTTCGATCCTGAACATACGCTTGAATTGCAATCGATGGTAGGTAGGTCCCAAATGGATGTCAAGCAGAATCTTTGGATAGATTGTATACTGTTGCAAATAAAGTATCATATCACTGATAGTACCTCTTACATCTTACCTCCTACCCATGTCGGAGGCGCTGCGCGAATGTCAACGTAGGCGAGGGTGCATCTAAGCCGCCGCGTTCCCCGCATTAGCATTCGGAGACGAATGGCTGCGGTCGGCGCAGCACATGGGCAACCTCGACATGGGTGAGGTAAGGATCGCGGCTGGCTTGACTCCATTCTGCACTCATTTTGCCTGCCCAATAACTGGAGATTACGGGCAAGCCTCGACTCACGACCACATGGTTGCGTACCATGCGTTAATTCGCTCGACCAATGTTCATTTAAGTTGCGTTGAATCAATGTGTTAGATGGTGGACCTGGGGAGGTTCGAACTCCCGACCCCATGGTTGCAAACTGTAAATAGGGGCATTGCGACAGATTGCGACATAGTGAGATTAGCCGCTATTCATGCGCTTGCCGTCGTGGTCTTGGCCTTTCGCCAAGTGGCACGAATTACTACCATTTTTGATCGACGTGTGCACCAAAATGGTAACCAAATTTCAATGCCCCAAAATGGTGCAACGCCAAAGAGTGACGGGCCGGACC
>Ga0116110_1000510_pt1 | contig 22688 bp, 13 predicted proteins | sample June2015DPH_8_50_FD_89719 | JGI IMG/M metagenome (GOLD analysis project Ga0116110, IMG submission 89719) | Peatland microbial communities from SPRUCE experiment site at the Marcell Experimental Forest, Minnesota, USA - June2015DPH_8_40 | ecosystem: Environmental > Terrestrial > Soil > Wetlands >...
GATGTTTGCGCACCAGATTCAACATGATGCGGCTGTTGATGTCGCGGACCGTTCCATTGGTCGCCACCTGAAAATTGTTCAAATCAATTTTGCGCACAAAATGCCTTCAAGGCATCGCTCAACAGGGTTAGTTCGTACCGCGAACTTTATCCGTTCCTGGCTGGGTGTCAAGGATAAAGTTTGAGGTGCGAATTCGTTTAACATCAACGTATCAACTTGAGTATCAACACGATAAATTCAATGCGGAATAAAAGCGGGCGGGGAGCTTTTAAAATTGTGCAGTGCGATGTGATAATTGTGACTTCTCTTTTTGCGCCATCAAAATCCGATGCTTACGGCGCCGTCCACGGGCAACACCACACCCGTGACAAAGCGCGCGGCAGGCAAGCAAAGACAGGTCGCAACCAGGCTCATGTCTTCCGCCCGGCCGAAACAGTTCCTCGGCGTGCGGCCAGGAATTTTTTGGGAGCGTTCCGGGCCGCCGGCCAGCGCTTTAAGCATCATGTCGGACTCAATCCCGCCTGGCGCGATGGCGTTTACACGCACGCCGCATGATGAAACTTCAGTCGCGAGCGTACGCACCATCCCGAGACAAGCTGATTTCGCCGCGGAGCAAGCCACCACGAGTGGAATCCCGAATGGCGAAGCCATCGAAGCCGTGAACAAAATGTTGCCGTGCTCCTGAATACAGGCGAAGGATTGTCACGTTCACCATGGCTTGTGATTCCCGGTAATACCCGGCCAATTGTCCGTGCGAAATGGGACCGCCGGCAACCCGGCTCCATTGTAAAGAGTCGCCGCCGGGTTGGCTTGCCAGGCATAGCGGGCCGCCTGAGGATCCGAGACCGTTGGAGATGACACGACCACTGAATCCCCTTCCACTTTGGCATCGGCCCAATGCCATTGGCAGTCTCTTCCGGCCACGGCGAACTCTTCCAGTTTGTCCCCTTTTACAACCAGCCCGCCATCGGTATGGCTGAAATGAAGTTTAAGCGCACCCGGAAGATGCTCAACCGAAGTGAAAGTTGGCCCGGCATCGGAAATCTTTTTGCCGTATTCCCGCGCCAGCGCACACAAGGCCAGCCGCTCGCCCACCACTTTTTTATCCTTCGGATGAATGTTATCGGGATCGCCGGTATCAATGATAACAGCCAGGCCGGAATTTTTCACCTTCCCAGCCGTCAAAGCCTGGGCTTCGCGCAGTTCGGCCCAGGAATCGTCGCCGGGTTGATCGCGGTGATGCATGAAAGCGGGCAGGCTGACGATATAAAACGGAAAGTCACCCTGGCCAAAAAGCCTTCGCCAGTCGCCAATCATTGCCGGGAGCAACGTTCGATACTGATAAGCCCGTTCAGCGTTTGCTTCGCCCTGATACCAGATGGCTCCCCGGATAGCGAGCGGCGCCACCGGCTCAATCATGCCTTCGTAAAGAATGGCCGGCATCGTGGGATAATTTTCAAACGTCAAGGGCAGGGGATGTGGTGGACGGGCATCCACGCTCAACCTGCCCTTCCATTCGCCGGCGAGCGGAATCACGGATTGGTCGCCCAGGACCAGGCGCAGTTCATCCGGTTTGGCCAGAAATCCGCCCTGCGGTTTCAGCTTGAAGACACGCACGGCGAGGACATTCCGACCGGGCTTTAGCACGCCATTCTTGATCACATATACCCGGGGATTCTCCACCCAGGAACTGGCGCCGACCCACTGGCCATTGAGGTAGGCCGTATCCATTTTTTCAATCGAGCCGAGGCAAAGGGTCGCCTGTCCCGCGGGCAACGGATCCGGCAGGGTGAACTCTTTGCGAAACCAGCAGATGCTTGGCACGTCCGCCACACCCAACTCCGAAAAGCCGCCGGGAATCTGGACCGTCTTCCAACCGGCATCATCCAGCTCGGCCGCCGCCCAGGTGTTGCTTTGCAACCCCACGTCATATTCATCCAGCCAGTGCATGAGGAAGCTGCCGTATTCCGGTCCACCCTTGGCGTGCAATCTTTCGATTTCCGCCAGCGGCGCGTCAAAATCCTTGAGTTGGTGGAGCGTTTCCGGGCTCATCCAGCTTTCGGCCGGGGTGCCGCCCCAGCAATCCTCGATCAGGCCGATGGGCACATGAAGTTCATCCTGCAAATTTCGCCCGAAGAAATAAGCGACCGCCGAAAAGCCCGCGCCTTCGGCGACGGTTTGCGGCGAACAAATTTTCCATGAACCTTGCGGAACTGCCGCGGGGGAATACGAAACGTGCTGCTTAACCATGAAAAGCCGGATTTCCGGATGGTTCGCCGTTTTGATTTCGTCGTCGCCATTGCGTGTCCGGCTCAGGCCAAGTTCCATGTTTGACTGGCCGCCGCACAGCCAAACATCCCCCACCAACACTTCATGCAACACCACGCTTTGCGCCGGCCCGGTAATGGTGACCGTGTAAGGACCGCCTGGCGCCGGGACCTTGACTTCGGCCTGCCAGCGGCCATCCGATCCCGTTACCGTCGTCGCCGTCTGACCGGCAATTTCCACCCGGATTGCCTGGCCGGGCTGCGCCCATCCCCAAAACCGGTTTGCCTTGCCACGCTGGAGAACCAGGTTGTCGCCAAACATCGGGCTGACAAAAGGCAAAGCGGCGTTATTGGTTGCAGCTGACGCCAGCGCAAACTGGTCGCTGGTTGCGGCCAGCAACGCCAGGCAGGCAACAATATTAATACAGGACAATTTGGATTTCATGAGTTAATTGGTGGATCATTGCGTCAGATGACACAATTTTTTAGGAGCATTGTCCATGCAATTACATTATACTTACTATGTTCCGCGGCAAACGAGCAGGCAATTGGGTGGACGCGCTTGGGATGCAACGGAAGACCAAGCGCATGAATTTTATGAACCATTCTCAAATCATTGGCAGCCGGTTGATGCGACAGGCGCTGGCCAGGAGGGCCGGCATCGTGTCGTTGATGTTGTTTGCCAGTGGTGTTCTTTTCGCCAGGCCAACACAGCCTTCGCCGTACCAGCCCAAGGCGCAAAACGGCACGGGCACCTTCGCCAACGGCCAATATCGCAATCTGTTCGCCGAGGCCGGACATTCATCCGAAGAGGTGACGAATAAAATCAACGCCGCCTTCCAGCAATTGTTCCATGGCGACCCGGGGACGCAGACAGTTTATTATCCTGCGGGGACGAACGCGAACGGTCCGCTCGCCTATGTCACGGACATCAAACACAAGGACGTGCGGACCGAAGGCATGTCCTACGGCATGATGATCGCGGTGCAACTGAACAAGCAGGCCGAGTTCGATGCGATTTGGAACTGGTCAAAGACGTACCTGTATCATGGCTCGCCCGCGCACCCGTCGTACGGCTTTTTTTCGTGGCAGGCGCGGACGAACGGCACGGTCATGAGTGAATTCGTGGCGCCGGATGGCGAGTCCTATTATGTCATGGCGCTTTACTTTGCCGCGAACCGCTGGGGCAGCGGCACGGGAATTTATAATTACAAGGCCGAGGCCGACCGGTTGCTGACCAACCTGCGGCATCGCGCGCCAATCAAAGGCCAGATTTTCTCGTCCCGGCGCGGGACCAACAGTGTTACTACGGTGACCGCCGGGCCGCTGTTCGATGCCGGACATAAAATGGTCGTTTTCTCGCCGAGTTCCGAGCGTCCGCAGTTCACCGATTCCTCCTATCAGCTGCCGGCATTTTATGAATTGTGGGCGCGATGGGGTCCGGCGGCAGACCGGGATTTCTGGATGGGGGCCGCCGCGGCCAGCCGCGATTTCTTTTCACGCACGGCCCATCCGGTCACGGGGCTGACCCCGGACTATGCGAATTTTGACGGAACGGTGGCCAGCAACGCCTGGAACCGGGGCGTGGCCAGTTTCCGGTTCGACGCATTTCGCACGGCGGGGAACTGGTCGGTGGATTGGTCCTGGTGGGGCAAGGATGTCCGGGAGCGGGAACTAAGCGACCGGTTACAGGCGTTTTTCGAATCCAAGGGGATGGCGGATTACGGATGCCAGTTCACCCTCGACGGCCGGCAGCTTGATGCCCGGCATGCGCAGGGGTTGGTGGCGGTGAACGCGGTGGCGAGTCTTGCGGCAACGAATCCGCGCTCGAAGGAATTCGTCGAGGCGTTATGGAACATGCCGGTTCCGGACGGCATTGAGCGTTATTACGAAGGTTTGCTGTATATGATGGCTCTGCTTCATTGCAGCGGCGAGTTCTGCATCTGGTCCCCGTCATGAGCATCGCCCCGGGTCTTTGTGTCCGGGCGGCAAATCAACCGACGCCGCCTTACGGCCAAGTGACGCGATAAAACGCCATGCTCCCGCTGGCGGAATTGTCAACGTTGGTGGTGGTGTATGCCTTGGACGTGGCCGGTATGCCGGTCGCCACCGTCGTCCACGTTACCGGAGGATTCAAAGCCGTGGTCTTCTGCAACGTGTAAGTCGGCGTCGTCAACGACATCTCTGGTGGAGGCGAATTCCACACGAGCGCAATGGCAGACGGCCCGCTGGAGTAAACTTTCTGGATTTGGAATGGATTCACTTTGGCGTAGCTGATGCCGTCATACCACGTGCGGCAGGTATTGCCGACGAGGGTGGTTCCCCCGGTTTGGAACGGCCAGTCGTCCACGAGCACGGTGACGGTGAAGTTGTTCGTAACCACGACCCGGCCGACATAAGCTTGATAGAGATAATTATTGGCTGGACTGGTGTTGGTCAGCACGAGAGCGGTGTCCTGCGTCCAAGGCTGGACCTGTTGGCATTTCTCCGACCGATATACCTGCAGGTTACTCACGGTGAGGCCGGCCTGGATTCGCCAGTCCGCCGCCGGGTTTCCCCAGAAATTGACCCACAGATCGTAAGTGCCGGGGCCGGGCACCATCACCTGGGTCATCAGATTAGTCGCATTTTCGGCGACAGAATCGGCTGAACTGATCACCGTGCCACCGTTGCCGACACCTGTTTGCGAATGCCATTGATTGACTGAAGCGCTCAAGACCAGCGCCGTGCCATTGGTCAGGAATGTGTTGTTGGTGGTGGCATCCACGTAATGCATCTGCCCGGCGACTTCCGAGCGATGCTCCACAATGCCCAAGACCGCCCCATCAACACTCTGGGCGGAGTTATAGGTTCCCCGGAACCAAAGCAAAGCCGAATCATTGTTGTCCCAAGCCGGCATGATGGGACGAAGATTGTCACGAAACGAATTCTGCGTGATGGGCATCCAGGTGAAACTTGAGCCATGGTTGGCGGTGACGCCCTTCCAAATTTCGTGAACCGTCGAAACTGGCTGATTGGTGTCAAAAACGCCGGGCTGGACGGCGCGGGGATCGAATTCGGTTGAGATGTAGATGGTGTTTGGATCGTTCGGGTTCAGGCATCCCAAACCGACATAATCACCTTCGTTGGTATACAGCTTGTACCCGGCCTGGCATAAATACGTGGGGGTCCACTTGGCGCCGTCAAAGCGGCAAAAGAAGAAGGCGTGATTGGGATTGATTGTGTGGTCATCGTTGGTCGTGGTTTGATTATTGTTGATTCTTGTCGCGATGATGCATTCGACCGTGCCGTCGGCATACCGGCAGACATCGTCGTTCCAACAACGGTAATTGGTCTGGCCGGGCGGCATTACCGTGCCGGAAAGGAAAACCGGCGTGAAATATTGCGGCTTGGGCATGGTTAGTCTGTCGTAAATATTGGTGTCCATCACGTTCCCAAATGAATCGAAGCTCATGCCATTGCTGATGTAACCGTGAAAGATGCTTTCGTTGGTATAGTCGCGCGGATGATACTGGGTACAAATAAAATCAATACGATCCACCCCGTTGCCCCAGTATTTGAAGTATCCATTGACATAACCGACGTTGTCGTTGGTGGTCAACTCCCCGCTCCAGGTCCATGTGTTCCCAAAATTGGTTGAAATGATGCAGTTGGGGCTTTTGTTGTTTCCCCGGGAATAGTCGTAGGTGCGACCCTCCGCCGACATATACCAGGGATTGGAATAGGTGGTGTTGAAGTTATCGCCGCCAGGCTGGGTGCTCCAGTCATTGGTTGCCTCCGGCGACCAGACGTCGTTGACCGGATCATACGTTCGGTAGAGTGTCAATTCGTCGGCATTGTGTCCGGTGTACATGGCCAGGTATTTACCGTTTGGCCAGGCCAGCAGTCCGGGCGCGTTGTGATCGTCACCGCCCCCATCGGAGACAAAGTGGGTGTGGAGCAAGTAACGCGGTCCCATTCCGCTTGGCACATCCCATCTCGTCACATTGATATTCCCGTCACGAGGCAGCCCACCCAGGCCCGCCGCGTTTTCAACGCAACCGACGACCAGCTTGTTACCGTTGGTATCGACTACGGTTCGCTCGTCCGAATACCAGGTCCAGATGCCATTGTCATCGAACTGGACAGCGTTGCCGTTGATCATGTCGCGCGTCTGGCCTTGCGCGGAATCCGGCATGATCAGCACCGCCGGCACCACGAGCCAAACGGTCAGGGCGACAGGAAACCACTTAACCCGGGATGATGTCTTCACGAGCAAAAGAAAAAATGTAACGGGTTGGAATGGAAATAAGTTTGCTCATCATCTAACAGCAATCAGCGGTGATGTCAAGTCCGGGCATTTCCTCCGGGAATAGCATCGTCCATTCCCTGATAAAGTAATATTGGCGCTGTGACGTGGAACCCATGAAGGCCGTATAATGCAACAAAAATAAATTTGCATGAAATTCATTGACCATCCCCGCGCAAATTGCCGGCCGGCAAGTCTTAAAGCCGATTCACGCCGCAAAAGTTGGCATTGTGTTGGTCCCGGCGTTGTCTCAGAAGGTATTTTCAGCCAACGACACTGGCTTTTGCCCAATCAGCCCGTGAGATAATACGACGAAGTGAAGTTTCACCAACACCATTTACCATTTGCGCAACCCGTTCAACATTATAAAATCATCAAGGTAATAAAATCATCAAGGTAAATATGATTATGATCAAAACCCCCAAGTTGGTCGTGGTGTTGTTCGCCCTGGCGGGACTCCTGCCGGCCGGTCATTCCGCCGAACCCGTCAAAACCTTTCAAAACCCCATCATCTCCGGTTTTTATCCGGATCCGAGTATTTGCCGTGTCGGCGACGACTATTATCTGGTCAACAGCTCGTTCGAGTATTTTCCCGGCGTCCCCATTTTTCACAGCAAAGATTTGGTTCACTGGCAGCAGATCGGCTACTGCCTGGCGCGCAAAAGCCAGTTGAACCTCGACCATGCCCGTGCTTCCGGCGGCATCTACGCGCCGACGCTGCGCTATCACAGCGGCGTGTTTTACATGATTACCACGCTGGTGGACAAAGGCGGCAATTTTTTTGTGACCGCCACCAATCCCGCCGGTCCGTGGTCGGAGCCGGTCTGGGTGGATAGCAACGGCATGGATCCCTCGCTTTTATTCGATGACGACGGCAAAGTGTATTACACCCGGCACGAAGGTCAGGGCGACGGATACATAGCCCAGGCGGAGATTGATATTAAAACAGGCAAACTCACAGAGCCGCTGAAAAAAATATGGGGCGGCGCAGGCGGTGTGTGGGTGGAAGGGCCGCATTTGTATAAAATCAACGGCAAATATTATCTGATGGTTTCAGAAGGCGGGACCAGCTATGACCACAGGGTAACCGTTGCCCGCAGCGATTCGCCCTGGGGGCCGTTTGAGTCTGACCCGAATAATCCCATCCTGACTCATCGTTTCCTTACAAATCATCCCATTCAGGTTACCGGCCACGCAGATTTGGTTGATACGCCTGACGGGTGGTGGCTGGTCTGTCTGGGAGTTCGGCCGCAGGGCGGCAGATATCATCATATCGGCAGGGAGACATTCCTTGCGCCGGTTGCCTTCAATAAGGAAGTCTGGCCGGTGGTCAATGAAAACAAGCCGATAGAATTGACCATGCCCGCACCGAAATTACCACAGTATGCCTGGCCGAAACCGCCTGCAAAAGATGACTTCAAAAGCAAAACTCTCGCATTGCAGTGGAACTATCTCAGGAATCCTGTAGAAAGCGAATACTCTTTAACCGAACGCCCGGGCTTTCTGCGTCTTTATGGTTCGGATGTAAATATGAGCAGCCAGGATTCGCCTGCTTTTGTTGGACGAAGGCAGACGGATTTTAATTGCGTTGCTTCGACGCTGGTTGAGTTTAAACCCAATGGCGAGAATGAGGAAGCAGGGCTTGTCGTCCGCGGAAATGACAGACATCATTACGATATCGCAGTTACGCTGAAGGACGGCAAACGGCAGGTCTTATTCAGGAAAGTTTTCAAGGGCAAATTAGTTGAGCCGGTTAAATACACTGAGATTCAGAATGGGCCGGTGGTTTTGACGGTAAAGGCGGCGCCATTGTCTTATGAATTTTTCTGCCAATCGAAAGGCGGCAAACCCGTGAGCCTCGGCACAGCCCCGACCAAGGATTTGTCCGTTGAAGCGATAGGTTTCGACTACGGGATGTGCTTTACCGGCGTGTATTTTGGCATGTATGCAACCGGCAACGGCGAAAAATGCACAGGGCCTGCGGACTTCGACTGGTTTGAGTATGACGCCAAATAAACATCGCCGAAAATGTTTGTTGGTATCGGGTTGTTTGCTGGCAGGTTCCGTTTTTGCCGCGGTGACCACTGCTGCGGCCACCAACGCGCCGGCGGCTTCCGCTCCAAGTTTTGGCGGTGGAAATAATGCCGCCACGGAACAGGATCATCGGCGCATGATGGATTTGCTGCACATCACGTCCATCCGCCGCGGCAAGGACGGCAACAATACCAATTCACCGTTTTACGCCAATTATGACGAGGCCAAGGCAAATCCCTTTCCGAATCTGCCGGATGCGCTGGTGTTGAAGAACGGCGAAAAAGTCACGACGGCAGAAAGGTGGTGGAAGCAACGGCGCCCGGAGATCGTGGAGGATTTTGACCGGGAAATTTACGGACGCGTTCCCGCGAACCTGCCAAAAGTAAATTGGGAAGTAACCAGCACGACGACGGAAACCAACGGCACGGTGCCGGTCATCACCAAAAAACTCGTCGGTCAGGTTGACAATTCTTCGGACACGAACATCAGCGTGGACATTCAAGTGACGTTGAGCACTCCGGCCAACGCGACCGGCCCGGTGCCGGTGATGATGCAATTCGGTTTCAACTTCGGCGGCTTTGGAAGATTTCGTGGCACGAATGCTCCCGGCGGAACCAATGGTTTGGCGCGTGGCGGTTTCGGCGGCGGATTTGGCGGCAACAGCGGCCCGACCTGGCAGCAGCAAGTCCTCGCCAAGGGCTGGGGCCATGCCGTCATCACTCCGAACAGCGTTCAAGCCGACAACGGTGCGGGCTTGACGCAGGGCATCATCGGCCTGATGAACCGGGGTCAGCCGCGCAAGCCGGATGATTGGGGCGCGTTGCGCGCGTGGGCCTGGGGCGCAAGCCGCGCGCTGGATTATTTTGAAACCGACAAAGTCGTGGACGCAAAGCGGGTGGGGCTTGAAGGTCATTCGCGCTACGGCAAAGCCGCCCTCGTCGCGATGGCGTATGACCCGCGTTTCGCCATCGCTTATGTCAGTTCCTCCGGCGAAGGCGGCGCAAAATTGCATCGCCGCAACTGGGGCGAGACCGTGGAAAACGTCGCCGGCAGTGGCGAATATCATTGGATGGCCGGCAACTTTATCAAATACGCCGGCCCGCAGAATTGGAACGATCTGCCGGTGGACGCGCATGAGTTGATCGCGCTGTGCGCGCCGCGTCCGGTGTTCATCAGCGGAGGCGCAACGCAAGGTGACGGTTGGGTGGATGCCAAAGGCATGTTCATGGCCGCCGCCGCCGCCGGTCCGGTCTATACGCTGCTGGGCAAAAAAGATTTGGGCACGACGAATTTTCCGCCGCTGGGAACCACCTTGATTGACGGCGACGTTGCTTTTCGCCAGCACAACGGCGGACATACGGACGCGCCGAACTGGCCGGTGTTCCTGGAATTTGCGACAAGGTATTTTGAAACCGTTTCAGTGCCGCCATCAAACTGAGTTTCCCCGGTTTTATGCTCATGCGCACATTTCAGTCTGGCTCCGGCAGACATAATTTCAGCGCGTTCACCTGGGACTCTACGCATCCGCAACGGACGGCAAACAGCGTCCCGATGGATTTTGACTGGTTTGAGTGCCGCGCCGGTAGTAATTAAGAAACGAACATGATGAGCACGGACACATTTTCATTCAGGAGCCGGCCATGAACCGGAGGCTTAACGCCCTTGCTGGCGCGCTGGTGCTTTGTGCGGTGGCGGGCGGTGCTTCCTCCCGGATGCACGCCGCCGTCGTCACCGGCGAGCACCGCAACTTGTTCGCTGAAGCCGGTCACGCACCGCAGGAGGTATCCGCCAAAATCAATGCCGCCTTCCGGCAGTTGTTTCACGGCGACCCGGGCACACAGGCGGTGTATTACCCCGCCGGCACCAATGCCAACGGAGCACTGGCTTATATCTATGACCCCGGCAACAAGGACGTGCGTTCCGAAGGCATGTCCTACGGCATGATGATTGCCGTGCAATTGAACCAGAAGACCGAGTTCAACGCGCTGTGGAACTGGGCCAGGACCTGCATGTATCACGCGTCTTCGAACCATCCCGTTTACGGATACTTCTCGTGGTCCATGACGACCAACGGCGTGGCCAATGACGAAATGCCCGCGCCGGATGGCGAGGAATATTTTGTGACGTCACTTTATTTCGCGGCGGGGCGTTGGGGGAACGGGGCCGGCATTTACAATTATCGGGCCGAGGCTGACCGTCTTCTCACCAACATGAGACATCGAGCGTTAATCACGGGGCCAACCGTCACCGGCCCAATGACGGTCGGGGCCATTTTTGATCCCGAATCCAAAATGGTCCGCTTCAGCCCGAACTTTGGAAATTGGAGCCACACCGATCCCTCCTACCAGCTTCCGGCTTTCTATGAATTGTGGGCGCGATGCGGACCAAAGGCGGATCGTGAATTCTGGGCGCAGGCAGCGGCGGCGAGTCGCGATTTCTTTCAACGCGATGCGAACGCCAGCACGGGCCTCACCCCGGACTACGCCACTTTTGACGGCACACCGTGGGCCGCGCCGTGGAACACGAACAGCGCCAATTTCCAATACGATTCGTGGCGCACCGCAATGAATTGGTCCGTGGACTGGGCGTGGTGGGCGCAGGATGTCCGGGAAAGGCAATTGAGTGATCATTTGCAGGCGTTTTTTGAATCCAAAGGTATGACCAATTACAGCGACCGGTTCACGCTGAACGGCAACCCACTTAACGATGACCACTCGACAGGATTGGTGGCCATGAACGCCGTGGCCAGCCTCGCGGCCACGCATCCACGCGCAAAACAATTTGCGGAGGCCCTGTGGAACACGCCGGTCCCGGCCGGCCAATGGCGTTATTACAACGGCATGTTGTATTTTCTGGCCCTATTGCACTGTAGCGGTGAGTTCCGGGTCTGGATGCCACAATAAAACTGAATGCTTTTATGAAATCACCGATCGTTACGATGGGTAAAGTCCTCGCGCTGCTGCTCGTTGCCGTGTTGGTTGCTCCTCGCGACAGCCTCGCCCTCGGCCAGGAGAGATACGTCGAAGATGTTCCGAGCCGGGGCAGTTTTCCCATCGTCCAAGGCAATGCGGTTGCGACAATCTATGTGGATTCCAGCGACCTCGCTGGCGTTGTTCGCGCGGCCAGCGATTTGAAAGCCGACGTTGCCCGCGTCACGAGTCATTCTCCGGCGATCTCTCACGAAGGAAAAACCCCCGGGAAAAATGTGATGATCGTCGGCACCATCGGGAAGAGTCAAATCATTGACCAACTGATTCGCGAAAAGAAAATTGATGTTTCGGAAATCGCCGACAAATGGGAAGCGTTCCTGATTCAAGTCGTGCCGGAACCTTTGCCCGGCGTGGCGAACGGACTGGTCATTTGCGGCAGCGACAAACGCGGGACGATTTACGGCATCTACGATTTGTCCGAACAGATCGGGGTGTCGCCATGGTATTTCTGGGCGGACGTGCCGCCGGCACATCACGACGCGCTGTTTGTGAAGGCCGGAAAATTTGTGCACGGCCCGCCGTCCGTGAAATACCGCGGCATTTTTTTGAACGACGAAGCGCCGGATTTGAGCAATTGGATCATCAATAAATTCGGCACGGTCGCGACCGGCACCAACCCGCCGGTGCCGCCGGGCGTGGCCAACTACAACCGCCAGTTTTACACGAATTTGTTTGAACTGATCCTGCGCCTGAAGGGCAACTACCTCTGGCCGGCGATGTGGAACAACGCCTTCAACGAAGACGACACAAACAACCCGGTGCTGGCGGATGAATATGGCGTCGTCATGGGCAATTCACATCAGGAGCCGATGTTGCGGGCGCAGAAGGAATGGGACCGCCGTTACCAGAAAACACTCGGGAATTGGAACTATTACACGCAGTCCAATGTTCTCCAGCAGTTCTGGCGGGATGGTATCAGTCGGAATAAGAATTATGAGAGCATCATCACCATTGGCTTGCGGGGAGAAAATGACACAGAAATGATTCCGGGCGGCACCGATGCCCAGAGCATGGACTTGCTGACAAATATCGTAAGTGTTCAGCGGAGCATGATTGCCCAGGAAGTGAATGCGGATGTGACCAAAGTGCCCCAGTTATGGTGTGCCTACAAGGAAGTGCTGGCTTACTACAACCAGGGTTTTCGCGTCCCCGATGATGTGACGCTCTTGTGGGCCGAGGATAATTGGGGCAACGTCCGTCGCCTGCCGACCGCTGAAGAACGCAAGCGCAGCGGCGGCGCCGGAGTCTATTATCACTTCGACTACCACGGCGGGCCGCGGAGCTACCAGTGGATCAACACCAGCCCGATTCCCAAGATCTGGGACCAGATGTCCCTCGCAAAACAATATGGCGCCGACCGGATCTGGATTGTGAACGTCGGCCATTTCAAGGGTTATGAGTTCCCCCTCGAATATTTCATGAACCTGGCCTGGAACACGGACAAATGGACCAACGACAACCTCGATGAATTCACCCGGCTGTGGGCGGAGCGGGAATTCGGGCCGGCCTACGCCACAGACATCGCCGACATCATCGCCAAATACACCAAATACAACGGCCGCCGCAAACCCGAGTTGCTTGAGCCAAATACCTATAGCCTGGTCAATTATCAGGAAGCGGAAAACGTGGTGGCGGATTTCAAAGCCATCACCACCAAAGCGGAGAAGATTTACAGCCAGTTGCCCGAAGCCAGACAGGATGCGTTCTACGAATTGGTGCTGTTTCCAACCAAGGCCAGCGCGCTGGTGAATGAATTGTACCTTGCCGCGGCAAAGAACGCGTTGTACGCCCGACAGGGCCGGGCCAGCGCCAACGGCTTTGCCGCCGAGACGCGGACACTTTTCCAAGCGGACACAAACTTGATGGCTTATTTTAATCACACATTTGCCAAGGGCAAATGGGATCATTTCATGGACCAGTCGCACCTTGGCTATACGACGTGGCGAGATCCGCCCCGGAACAGCTTGAACGCGGTCAAGCTCGTCGAGATTGAAGTGCCGGACGCGGCGGCGATGGGTGTCGCCGTGGAAGATTCTGACGCCGCCTGGCCCGGCGGGCCTGGCGACGCGGCCCTGCCGGAGTTCGATGCGTTCAACCAGCAGCGCCATTTCATTGACGTGTTTGACAAGGGGAAGGCGCCTTTTGAATTCACCGCCACCGCCAGCGATCCCTGGATTGTGCTCAACGAAAACAAGGGCGCGGTCGAAAAGGACAAACGCCTGTGGGTCAGCGTGGATTGGAGCAAGGCTCCCCAAGGCGCGGCCAGCGGCACGGTGACACTCGCCGGGACCGGTACAAACGTCACTGTAAAAGTAAATGCTTTCAATCCAACAGAGGTGACGCGCGATTCCCTGCAAGGCTTCGTGGAGGGTGATGGCTTTGTTTCGATTGAAGCCGAGCACTACACAAAGAAAACCGACGCGGGCACCAATTGCTGGATCAAGATTGACGATTACGGCCGGACCTTGTCCGGCATGAGGGCCGAGGCGCCCGTGGACGCGCCCAGCGCCATACCGGGAAAGGATTCACCCTGCCTCGAATACCAGATGTATTTGTTCAGCACGGGGAAAGTTGATGTTGCCGCCATCATGGCCCCAACCTTGAATTTCGTTCCGGGTCGGGGACTTCAATATGCGGTGTCCTTTGACGATGAGGCGCCGCAGGTGGTCACGCTGGTTCCGCAGAAATACAGCGCCCAGAACGGAAACCGGGACTGGGAGAAATCCGTCGAAGACAACGCCCGCTACGGTCACACGTCACATACGTTGATGAAACCCGGTTATCACACGCTGAAATTCTGGATGGTTGATCCCGGTATCGTGTTGCAGAAACTTGTTGTGGACCTCGGCGGAGTGAAACCCAGCTATCTCGGTCCGCCCGAAAGCTATTGCAACGGCAGTAAACAAAACCGTCCGGCGAAAACAAACTGACCGGTTGTTTCGCTAAAGGGCAGTTTGCAGGACCGGAAGCCTCTGAATTAGAGGATTCTCCATGTGAATCGCAGCATCGTCCATTCCTGCATCAGATTGCGATTGAAATACCGCGCCTCTTTTCAGAGCACGTTAGAATCGTGTCCGGCCAGTTTTTGTAAAACAACAACATGATGAAAAAGTCCGCCACCGGCCCGCCGATTTACAAGAACCCAGCGTTGCCAGCCGCCAAGCGGGTTAAAGACTTGTTGTCGCGCATGACACTCGAAAAAAACCGTGCAGATGGTTTGCGTCCGGCAGGGAAAAAGCCCAGAAAGTGGTGGATGCCGATGGCGTCTGTCGCAAAGAGGGGGTGGCACGCGTTTTTTGTGAACGGGAAGGACGCATGGCCGCCATCAAACAGTTGATAATTTTGCCTTGTCCTCGCCCCCTGTTTTTCGTAGAAAAGGACGCACATGAACGCATCACAAGTGACACAGCAGGGGCTTTTTGTTCGATGCTCGAGCAAGTCATCTTCCGACTGACGCGCGAAGGGTCAAATTGGAGAACAATGATTAACACACCAGACAAAACCGTTGCCGCAATCAACGCCGAACGCGCCGGCCAGCCTGCTTTGAAAGACATTTTCAAGGATGACTTTTATATTGGGGCCGCCCTCAGTCTGGATCAGATTTCCGGCAATGAACCGGACGCCATGGTCCTTGTGGAAAAACACTTCAACAGCATCACACCGGAAAATATTCTAAAGTGGGAAGAGGTCCATCCGGAACCAGACAAATATAACTTCGAAGCGGCGGACCGTTATGTGGCGTTTGGTGAAAAGCACAAAATGCACATCATTGGTCACACCTTTGTCTGGTTTCATCAGACGCCGAATTGGGTGTTTCAGGATGAATCGGGCAAACCCTTGGGTCGCGAGGCGTTGCTGGAACGAATGAGGGAACACATCTTCACCGTGATGGGGCGCTACAAGGGCCGAATCCATGGCTGGGACGTCGTCAACGAAGCCATTATGGCCGACGGCGGATTCAGAAAATGCAAATGGCTGGATATCATCGGCGAAGACTACGTGCTCAAGGCCTTTGAATACGCCCGCCAGGCCGACCCCGGCGCCCGGCTTAATTACAATGACTACGATTTTGAGATTCAACCCAAAGGCGAAGGCATCATCCGGCTCATCAAGAATCTGCAGTCAAAAGGCGTCCGCTTGGACGGCGTTGGCATACAAGGACACTGGTTCCAGGACTATCCGCGGATTGAGGTGATTGAGTCCTACATCCAGGCTCTTTCCAAATTGGGAGTCAAGCTGATGGTTACGGAGATGGACGTAAGCGCACTCCCTTTTTATCCTGTCGATGCCAAGGCAGTGGACATCTCCTCCTTTGATCCCGAAACGCAGAAGAAGCACAATCCCTATCCCGAGGCCCTGCCAGACTCCGCTCAGAACGCCTTGGCCAATCGGTATGCTGAATTGTTTTCGCTCTTTCGCAAGCATCGGGACAAGTTCAGCCGGGTGACGTTTTGGGCCGTCCACGATGGCCAGTCGTGGCGCAATTACCTGCCCATCAGGGGCAGGACCGACTATCCCATGTTGTTCGATCGTCACTGCCAACCCAAGCCAGCCTTTGACGCCGTCGTCAAAATAGTTCAGGACAAAAAGTAAAAAACATTGACGGACAAGTTGTAACTTCGATAACTTGCCAGGAAATTATCCTATGGAACCTAAAGTCGTGAATAAGAAAAATCTTGAAATTGTAGCCGCCGGTCATACCTGCCTTGACTTGATACCTGCTTTTACCATCGAGGGAAAAGTGGACAAGATGACAGACGTTCTTGTGCCGGGCAAAATGATAAATATGGGCAACTGCGTCGTCGTCGGAGGCGGCCCGGTCACAAACGCCGGGGTATCCATCCGGCGGTTGGGCGTAAAAACCGAACTCATCGGCAAAATCGGCGATGATGATTTCGGCAAACAGATTCTCCGCTGGTATGAAGAGCACGAAGGCCATTTCAAGGGCATCCACATGGTCAAAGGAGAATCAACTTCTTATACCGTCGCGATATGCATCCCCGGAATTGACCGTTTTTATCTGCATCATTGCGGGGCAAATGACACCTTTGGTTATGACGACATGGATTTCGACCTTGTCGGCAGGTCAAAACTGATGCTCTTCGGGTATCCGCCCTGGATGAAAAAGATTTACGACAACACGGGTGCCGAGTTGACAAAAATCCTCAAAAAAACCAAGGAATTGGGGACCACCACCGCACTGGATCTTTCACTACCTGATGTAAACAGTCCCGCCGGCAAGGTTGACTGGAAGGCAATCCTTAAAGATTGGGTTCCGCTGTCGGACATCATGGTGCCCAGTGCGGAGGAAATATTTTACTTCCTATACAAGGAAAAATTCCTTGAGAAAAAGGCAAAGCTCGGTCCCAAAGAGAGCGTGCTTGACCATATGACGGTCAAAGAGATTTCCACCCTCGGGAGCGATTTGATCAAGTTGGGAACGGCAATCGCCATGGTCAAATGCGGGCACCGGGGATTGTATATCCGGACCGCTGATAAAGACCGGCTGAAGAAGCTGGGTGCGGCAGGATGCTCCGACCTCGACAATTGGGCCAATCGCGAACTCTGGTTCCCGGTTTATCAGGAGGAAAAGTTTGTGGGAGCGCTGGGGTCGGGCGACTCGGCAATCGCAGGATTCCTTTCGGCGTTTGTCCGGGGGCTTACCATCGAGTCCTGCTTGAGATACGCGAATGCCGCCGGGAGCATGAACGTTACGGTTCCCGACGGGCTTTCCTGGAATAAAGGCTTCGATGATTTGACGAGGCGGATTAAAGCCGGGTGGAAGACAAAAGATTTGAGAATTGACGAGGCCGGCTGGAAGAAAGAACGTGAATTCTGGGCCGGGCCGGATAACCGCGGTAAATGGGAATCATGAACAACCAGCGTAAAAAAACAGTGTAAAAAAACAGGAGAAAAAATGTCAAAGAACAGCGATGCGAAAAGAGATGCTTTTGTCAGTAAAACAATAGCGAAGATGAGTTTGGAGGAGAAGGTCGGCCAGCTTTTAACCTTTACCCGGCGCGGCGCAATGATCACGCCCAGCGGCATTGAGCAAATCACCCGATTGCAATGCGGCGGCCTCTGCCTGGAACCCTACGCGGTTGAGACCTGCAAAAACCTTTACTGGGGCAATTCCCAGTTGGATAAGACCTTCAAACCGCCTAAAGATTACTTCAAAATAGCGAATACTTATTTTGCCGGCAAAAATTTCGGCATCAGCATAACGCCGGGCGATTACACCAAGGACCTCAACAAATTACAGAAAATCGCGATGGCAAGACCATCGGGCATTCCTCTGCATATGACCATCGATTTCGAGGGCGATTTCAAAAACGATTATATGGCTGGCGGCATAAGGCAGTTCCCGCCCCCAATGGGTATGGCCGCTATCGGTGACCCCAAAATGACCTACAAAATCAATAATACCATCGCAAAGCAGTTGAGCAATATCGGCGTAACGCAGATGTATTCGCCGGTTTGCGATGTGAATATCAATCCCAAGAACCCGGAAATCGGCGTCCGCTCATTCGGCGACGACCCTGAGGTTTGCGCAAAACACGCCGTCGCATTTATACAAGGTTTACAGGACGGCGGCATTGCGGCAACCGCCAAGCACTTCCCCGGCAGAGGCGACTCAGGAACCGACGCACACGACGTGCTTGACGTGATAAGAGCCGACAAAAAGAGAATGTATGAAGTCGAGCTCGTTCCCTTCAAGGCGGCAATCGCGGCGGGCGTAAAGGCGATTATGACGGGCCATTCGGTTTACCCGGCTTTCGATGATAAATACCCGACGACGATATCGGAAAAACTGCTTACCGGGCTATTGAGAGAAGAGCTCGGTTTCGACGGCGTGATTGTTTCGGACGCGATTGGCATGGCCGCAATTTTGAAACAATGGCCACTGCCAATTGCCTGCGCGATGGCGATCAAGGCGGGGTGTGATACGATACTGCTGAAGGCTGACGACGAGTCGAGGTCGCAGTGCTTCTTCGGCATCAAGCAGGCCGTGGAAAACGGCGACATTTCCGAAGAACGGCTCAATGAGGCCGTGACGCATCTTTTGAGAATGAAGTATGACCAGGGCCTGTTCGAGACAGCGGGCAAGAAGGACCCGAAGAAGGCACAGGATTACGCGATGAGCAAGCCCGTCGTTGATTTCTGCTGGGACGTCTCAAAGAAGGCCTTAATGGTCCTGCGGGACGACAAGAAGATGCTGCCATTGAGCACCAAGGAAAAAACGCTGGTCATCGAACAGCGTATCCCATACGAGTTCTGCGGCAAAGACCCCTATATGCATCAGCATATGTTCTGCGAGGATATGGTGGCACATAATCAAAACCTGATTCTGGTCGATACCGACTTTGCTGCGAATGAGGATGAGGTCAAGGAATGCCTCGAACTGGCAAAGCAGGTTGACTTGGTGGTTATGACCAATTATTACGCCCGAATCGTGAAAACGGGGAACAATCGGTTGCTGGTCAAGAAGCTAAAAGAAATGGGCAAGAAAGTCGTTGTCGTAACCAACTTCCCATACGTCGAAGGCACGACCGTTGAGGCCGACGCTGTAATATGTAACTTCAGCGGCACGCCGGATTCAATCAGGGCTGCGACTGATTTGCTTTTTGGAAAAATCAAGCAATGTCCCAAGACCAGATTGCCCATAACCCTGGGGGTTCAGCGGGAAGCCCAGGTAAAAAAGCCGACGCCGCGAAAGCAACAACCTCTCGTCTTATCATATTGTTAGGAGTAATACATAAAATCCGGGGCTGCTTTACATAATCGTTTTGCCTGGCTGGTTACATCAACCAGGAACGTGTAATATTAATCAACAGAGGAGATATTAAATGCAAAGATGCCATAGTTTGAAAATCAGCGACATTTTTACAATCTCAGGGAAACAAATATCAACAATTTATGTTGATAACAAAATGGGGGTTCATTTTCAGGGAATGTCAAAAACCCTTCAATTCCCCCATACCATTGCCCTTCAGGGTGCTCCTACCTGTTCGATAGGCATTTCTCCCGATGGTTTATACAACAGACTTAATAATGCCGGCAGGCTGATCTTATTAAATCAAAACGCAATTCAACTTGCCGCAGCGCCATTTATCCGCATCGGTGACGAGTTTGTCATGCTCACCACAAAAAATCCAAAGGTGGCAGAAGGTCCTGATGATGTACCTGCCTTGAAAAACTATTATCATCCTCCAATATCTGAAAAGCAGACTTCAATTTCCATTGCTACGCCTTTACTGGAAATAGCCTATAAACTGGGGAAGGTTAGCTTGATAAGAAGGCTGATTTCTCCCTTCCTGTCTGGAAATGTCGAGGCCCTGATGCCCGTCGGTGTGGAGGAGTATGAGGTAAAGAATACTACAAATAAAGTCCAGGAAGTCACTTTGGTGATACCCAGGCCATCCCTGGTAAATCTCCAGGAAAAGGAATTAAAGCCAACGGATCAGGACACCGTTTATATATGCTCAACACCGGTAAAAGGACATGTGCATGAAGACTTTAGATCTGCAGCCATCAGGGGAGTGGTTATGGGCAGCAAGGAATGCCCGGACAGGATGGTGGTCGCTTTGCCGGAAATGAGAGGCGTAGAAATAGACACACAACCTTATTTTTGCTTAAACAGGCTTAAACAGGATTTGTTGTTGAACGATGACGGTAGTTTTTACGAAAAGAGAAAACCTATATCCAATCAAGATTATGGAACAGCCATCAGTGTTACTTTTAAATTAGAGCCGAAAGCAACCGTAAAAATACCGCTTGCCATCGTTTTAGACTTCCCGCAACAACGGTTTATTGATGGAACAACTTTTGAACGTAAATATGTCAAAAGTTTCAAGGACAAGGAAACCAGGGCCGTGGATATGGCAAAAATCGCCCTGGATAATTATCCTGAATGGTTGAACCGGACATTAACAATTCAAAGCGGGATATTTGATCAGATACGGAAAAGTCCTTCCTATAAGAATGACAAGGATGGCGCTTTGAGACTAACCCGGTTGATTTTAAACGAATTTAGTTTTCCCTTGTCAAATGCCGCAGTCTGGGTTGAAGACAAGGAGGGTAACGATGCCGCCAGATTCCTGGAATGTTTTGATTACGCTTACATTAATCCCTCAGATGTTGATTGGTATTCAATGTTGCTGCTTGTACTCTTTCCCAACATAGAGCGAGAACTCTGCCAGCGATTCATTGACTCGATTCTGGCAGAAGATCTTGCACCGCGGTATTATCATATCCACGCATCTTTTGTTGAAGCCAGAAAACATTTTCAGGAACATCCGGAAGAATACGAAGGCAAGTCGCTTACCCAGATAAGGGATGCCTTCAAGATCAAGGGGAGCGTGGCGCATGATTTGGGCGCTATGCCGAAAGGTCATGCGTTGCGCAATGTCAGTGATTATGCCTGGTACAATAATAACTATTGGGTGGATCTTTTCCCAAAGCTCGCATTAAGAGTACTGCGCAACGTTAAATTCATTGGGGATACGGATTTTTTAAAGAAAAACTGGCGGACTCTCAAATTTGGATTTGAATTTTCGCTAAAACTTGATATAGATGGAGACGGCATCCCCGAAGGTTATCCCAATGAAGTTAAAAATACCTTTGATAATCTGACCCTTTTCGGCGCAGATGCCTACGATACTACTACTTTCCTGGCTGGTTGTCAGGCAATGATTCGAATGGCAGAGATGATGAAAGATAATCAAGCCAAAAAACAATACGAGAGGTGCTATGAAAAGGCCTCCGCTGTTTTCGAAAAATTATGGAGAGACAAGAAAAACAGCAGAGGCCACAGACTGCAGTATTATGTCACCTGCTACGACCCGGTGACGGGAAAAACAAACACCGATGTCTGGACCAATCAGCTCGACGCCTTGTGGTATTTGATTGCGATGGGAGAAGAGCCGTTTATCCCCGCCGAGAGGGTAAAACAAATCCTCAATACAATTTATCACAATAACCGGACCACCATGGGCTGGGCTATGGCCCGGACAGAGGATGCCGAACCGGTGGAATCGGATCAGGGAAAGGACGTATATACGACGTCCAATTATGTTTTTGCCCAGCTTCTTGATTATTACGGGCTGGTCAAAGAGAGCAAAGAGGTATATAAGGTGATGGATAAAGTTGTCTTCCACCATGCCAATTCCTTGATAACTCCGGACAACCTCAGGGCTGAATTTGAAAAGGAAGCGGGAGAATCAAAAGCGGGGCCCCATTATATCGTGGCCGGTTATCCCAGGCCCGGTGCAATATTAACGCAATTAGCGCTGCAATTTATTAAGGAATTTCAAAAGCGAACGGGTGCCGCAAAAACAGACTCTCAGCCATTGAATTCTTTTGTAACTGCTTTGTTCATGAAATCTCATCAAACGAATTAAAGGGGATTTGCGAATTCTCCCTGACCTTGGCTGGAGGAAAACGGTTTCGCTGTCAAAACTCTTTAGAAATGTCCCCCTGTTAACTCAGGAGAGAATGCCCCCTTTTTTTGGTTGTTGTTCGTTGATCTATTGCCGATGCTTTTGCCGGCGGCGGCGCACCGTCCCACTTCCCGGTGGCCAGCGACCAGCGCCGCAACGTCTCGTGATCCACCACCAGCCCCGCCTGGGCCCGATGTTCGGCCATCAGCGTCGGACCGAAGTCCGCATGGCGTTCGTCCTCATACCTCCCCCAACACTTGCGCCCGCAACGCCGGCGGCTTGCGCCGGGGACTGGGCTGGCCCCGCAACCGAGGCACCAATCCCGCGTCGCCCTCGGCCTGATAACGTCGCCAGACCCGCTTGGTCTGCCGGTGGCTCAAGCCCAGCATCTCCGCGGCTTGCACCGGTGTCAGTTCCTGGCGGCTTCACGCCAGCCATAATCGTCAACCGATCCCGTTCTTTCCGGCTCATTTTCAATGTCTCCATGTTGTGGCCGGAGTTGCTACCGCAACCCCGCCCCAAAGGGGACATTCTCATCGAGTTCCGACGGGCGCATCTCAATTTTTAGCGGGGTCACCGTGGGTTGAATGAGGGAAGAGCACCTGCCAGCGTCCGTTGCGCCAGAAAGTTTCCAAGCACATCAATGCTTCGTCTCCCGCACAACTCCAAA
>Ga0116110_1000515_pt1 | contig 22596 bp, 19 predicted proteins | sample June2015DPH_8_50_FD_89719 | JGI IMG/M metagenome (GOLD analysis project Ga0116110, IMG submission 89719) | Peatland microbial communities from SPRUCE experiment site at the Marcell Experimental Forest, Minnesota, USA - June2015DPH_8_40 | ecosystem: Environmental > Terrestrial > Soil > Wetlands >...
GGAGCGGTAATGTTCTCCCTGCTGCGATCCTCAATTCACCAACGGTTATGGCGGCTGCTCCTTTTTCCTTGTTCATTACAAGCTTACTCACCACACCTGGAAATGGGTTCGCATCTGGTACATCGCTGAATCTGATCGGTTCTGCCAAGAAGACCTCCCTTTATCCGAGATTATGCAGCAACCTTGACCACCGTAGTCAAAAATTGGTTTTTGGGGCCTCATGGCCTGGGGAAAATCCCCCAAAGTTTTACGGCCGCGGGCTTTGCCGCAAATTACCTTCCGGATACAAGCTCTGTACGCCAGCGCAGCCCTTCCTCGGTTCTTGCCGCCGGCTTATACTCGCAGCCGACCCAGCCGCTATAGCCCATACGGTCGAGATGTGCGAACAGATAGGGGTAGTTGATCTCGCCAGTTCCCGGCTCGTGTCTTCCGGGATTGTCCGCAATCTGAATATGGCCGATGTGCGCCAGGTTCTTTTCAATCGTGTTGCACAGATCACCTTCCATGACCTGGGCGTGATAAATGTCATACTGAATGAATACGTTGTCAGAATTGGCAGCCTTGATGATCTCGAGCGCTTGCGCCGTACGGTTCAGATAAAAGCCCGGCATATCTCGTGTATTGCATGGCTCGATCAAGAGACGAATACCGGCCTTCTTTAGCTCGACCGCCGCAAAACGGACATTACTCACAACCGTGTAATGCAACTGGAGTAGACTGACATTTCCCGGCGCGAATCCCATCAGGCAGTTCACCTGCTTGCAACCTAGCGCCGTTGCGTATTCGATGGCTTTGCCGACCCCTTCCTGGAACTCATTCACTCTGTCCGGAAGGCAGCCAATCCCCCGCTCGCCCTTCTCCCAGTTCCCGGCCGGAAGGTTGAGCAGTATCTGCACAAGGCTGTTCTTCTGTAGCTTCTCAACAAGCAGTTCTTTTTTGTAAGCGTACGGGAACAGGTACTCGATTCCGGTAAATCCAGCCTTTGCTGCCGCCTCAAAGCGATCCAGGAAGTCCACTTCACCAAATAGCATTGAAAGATTGGCATCAAACTTAGGCATATTTACTCTCTCCTGAAACCAATGCATTGCAGGCTCAGCGACTGAGCCGTTGAACCCAGAGGCTCCGCAGTTGGAGCTCTCTTTAGGGCGAGTTTGGACCGCATTTCACACTTCGGTTGACCGAGCCCGGCGGTCGGGACCTTGCTTATCCGGTTGATTGCCTATCACGCCGTCGGGTGAATCAACTCACCGCTGTAAAGTGTTTTGTACGTAGGTGCTGAGGTATGGGCTGCCAGCCCTAGGGTGGAGTTGGAGGCCGTCATCGGGTAGAAGCGCCGATTGAACCGGAACACAAATTCATTGAGATAAGCCTGCAAGTGACGGTGGCTGACGCCGTGATGCGTCCCCAGCAACCATGTTTTGAGGTTTGAGAAGGCGATGTGGATCATCGGGAGGTGAGCCTCGGTTCTTTCGGGGTCTCCATCAAGCACCAACGGTTCGTGAGCGTAACCCAATGTCGCCAAGTCATCGTAGCCCGTCCCACAATCGGTACGCACAACAGCCCCGCTGAAACTCGGGAAGCGTCGTCGGAAAGCCTCGGGGGTCCATTCCGGCAAATTACCATCGATTCACTTAATTGGCAATCAGCCGGATAGGCAAGGTTTGGACTACCGCTTCCCGGATTGACTAGATCTCCGAACGTGGCGTTACACGAACTCCCGGCAGGCGTTAATCGCACCACCCATCGAACAGTCAGCCTCGCGTGCCACGATTACATCAATCAAGTACGAGACTTTCGACTTCATCGCCCGGTCGAATGCCGCGGGAAGATCCTGAGGCTCGAAGATTCTCTCCCCCTTGCCGCCAAATGCCTCCACCAGCTTGACGTTATCGGGATAGATTTGGCCTTTGTCTCCGTACCACAAGCTGACCCCGTACTCATAGCCATAAGCATATTTTTGGTTCTGACGGATCAGTCCGAGGTATCCATTGTTGACCACCACTACGATGACAGGCAGATCGTGTTGTCCAGCCATGGCCAATTCTTCCCCCATGAACAGCAAGCCCGCGTCGCCTACTACAACGACACAAGGATCGTTGGGGAAAGCTACCTTGGCGCCGATTGCGGCTGGCAGCTCATAGCCGAGCGTGCCCGCTCCGCCCGAAGGGATATAGCGGCGGGGCAGTTCGATGTCCTGCAACTGGCCTGACCAGATCTGCGTAATGCCGCAGCCCACCGTGAAAATCGTGTTCGGCGGGAAGAACTTATTAAGTTCCAGGAAGAGGCGGTGCGGACGGATCGGCACCTCGTCAAGCTCCATGGGGCGGTGCAGTTTGTCGCGCGTTTCTGGCAGTTGCTTGACTCTCTCCGAGGGCTCCGGATGATAGCCACGTTTCTTCGCCTCTTCCAAAAGTGCAATCAAGGCGGCCTTGGCGTCCGAAACGATGCCCACATCCGCGGGGATCACATTGCCGATCTGATGAGGTTCGATGTCAATGTGGATGAACTTGCGGCTGCCCTTGTACACAGCGAGTGCGCCAGTGTGCCGGTCGGTAAAGCGGCAGCCAACGCCGATGACGAGGTCGGATTCGAGGAAGGTCTTATTGCCAATCGGCTGTCCGACTTGAATACCTGCATGCCCCGCGTTTAGCGGGTGCTCATACGGAAGGCCGCCTTTGCCCATGTATGTCATGATCACCGGAATCTGGAGATACTCGGCCAGCTCGCGAAATTCGGCGGTCGCGTCCGAAAGGATGACGCCACCCCCCAGAATCATGAGAGGCGCCTTGGCTTCCATGATCAGGTCCATTGCCTGGCTGATGGCTTTGGGTTCCGGCATCGGCCTGGACCACGGCAACGGGCTGTCTTTCGCCGGATCATAGTCGATCTCGGCCATCTGCACATCGATTGGCAGATCGATCAGCACTGGCCCGGGCCGCCCGCTGCGTGCTGTTCGGAACGCCTCTCGCATGATCTTGGGCACGTCAGCGGGGTTCGTAATACACCAGGTTGCCTTCGAGACCGTCTTCGCGATGGTCGCAATGTCGACACACTGGAAGGCCTCTTTGCCAAACAAACTGACAGCAGCGTTGCCGGTAATGGCGATCAGCGGAATGGAATCCGCGTGTGCCGTATACAGACCGGTGACGAAGTTTGTTGCCCCCGGTCCGGAAGTGCAAATCGCCAGGGCCAGTTTTCCGGATACCCGGAAATAGCCGTCCGCGGCATGCACCGCACCCTCTTCATGGCGTGCAATGTAGTGCTTGATTTTTGACTTTTGAAGAAATCCATAAACTGGATTAATAGCGGCGCCGGGGATACCGAATGCGACCTGGATACCCTCGTCTTCGAGAATCTTAACGACTATTTCCGCAACTTTCATGGGATGTCCCCTTTGAGTACAAAAGCTGGTGACGGTCTTCCTCTACCCGATCACGCTTGTTGATTTCGTTTCTTGCCGCTTCACTTCAACATGTGCCAGCTTCTCGTAAAACCGCACGATCGCTCCGTGATCGAGATCACCCATGCCGTCAACTTTGAGCGCCTGCATGATCTCCATCACGGCGGCGGACAATGGCAGCGGCACCCCAATTCCGTGGCTGGTTTCGAGCACGTTTCCAAGGTCCTTAATGTGCAGGTTGATGCGGAATCCGGGATTGAATTTCCGGCCCATCATGAGTGGCGCCTTGGCATCCAGAACCGTGCTTCCGGCCAGACCTCCGCGGATCGCTTGGTAGACCAGTTCCGGGTCCACGCCTGCCTTGGTTGCCATCACCAGCGCTTCCGACACCGCAGCGATGTTTACGGCAACGATGATCTGGTTAGCCAGCTTGGTGACATTACCGGCGCCGATATCTCCGGTCAGCACCGCCGAAGATCCCATCGCCTTGAAGATAGGCAGTATTTCGTCGAAATCCGCCTGCGTCCCGCCGACCATGATCGAAAGGCTGCCATCGATAGCCTTTGGCTCGCCGCCGCTCACCGGCGCGTCCAACATCCGGATGCCCTTCTGGGCAAGCGCTTCAGATACCTCCCGGCTGACAAGGGGGGCGATCGAACTCATGTCTACGACGATAGAGCCCTTCTGCGCACCTTCAATGACACCATCCTTGCCCAGAACCACCGCCTTCACCTGTGGTGAATTGGGCAGCATGGTGATGATGATGTTAGTTTTCGAGGCCACATCCTTGGGCGAGATACCAACTTCCGCCCCGGCCTGTTTCAGCTCTGCCACTGCGGCCTCATTGATATCGAAGATAACGAGTTGGTGTCCCGCCTTGAGCAGATTTTTGCTCATGGGCTTGCCCATGATTCCTAAGCCAATGAATCCGATTTTGCTCATCTTTGCTGTACCTGCCTGCCTTTCCGGTAATAATGTGCTGGTAAGTGTGGCTCGGCTGGTTTGGTTTTGCTAAAGCTTTCCTGAATTTGCCAGCTCCGCGAGAGCTTCGGTAATGGACTGGTCCTCGTTCAGAGCGAGACCACTTACTCCTATCGCACCGATTACCTTGCCATTCGAAGCCTTGAACAGGTTTCCGCCGGGGAGTGGAACTAGGTGTTCCCCAAAATAGCTGGCTTCCAAGTGGTCCTGCTGAAGCCGGGCCAGGAACTTATCCGTCGGCACGCCCATACGGACGGCGGTAAACGCCTTGTCCTGCGAAATTGAAATGCTCCGTAACGGCGCTCCTTCCATACGGGCGAAGGCGACCAGAAACCCGCTTTCGTCACATACCGAAACGCAGATTGGCCGGTGAAAGTCGGCGTTGGCCTTTGCAACTGCTCCGGCAACCACCTTCTGGACACATTCGAAGGTTAGGGTTTCCATCACATTCTCCTTATCTGCCTTTCTGAGCTAACACTTCTTGGCGCGTGTTTCACTGATCGATTCGGCCTCGAGCTGGGCACTCTTGCAGGTGGGGTGAGATTTGGCACTTAAGAGTGAGCAAGCAACGACTAATTTTCTTGACAAATGCGCACTGGGCGTCGATCTTGCCTCCGTTGCCGAAACCGCAGCAACAGAAAAATGCTAGCATGGTACGATCATGCTGTCAAGAGAAAAATCGGGAATTGTATCCTTGACAAACCTGACCTGCCCCCCAAAAACTGATCCACGAGTTTGGGAGCCTTGATCCCGTCACCCACCAGAAGGAGCCTTCCGTTTACCCGGAAGATGGCCGGATGGACCTTGAGGAGAAGTGTGACCCATGTCCGGGTGAGGACCTCAAGATTCAGGGCCTTGCTGTGGAAGAAGTCGAGGATCCGGTCATAACTGCTTTCCTTAAGGCCGAGGGCCCGTACCATGCTCGTTGCGCCCCGCAGGTCCGACCGAACCGTCATTCCAACCATACACACGGAAAACCATAGGAAACTCCTCAGACGGGAGCAGGCGGGGCTCAACTGCGACACCACGCTCCACCACCGCATCCATAGCTCCATCGGCGCCTCCTCCTAAGGATTGTTCTTGATTTCCTGCACCAAGTATAGCATATATATCACATGGGAGGAGCAGCTCTATGCCAGGAGGCACGTGGCTATGGCCGCAAGGGCCGCAGGCTGCGTAGCCATCGATTGTCCCTTCGTCGCTTTTGCGGATACGGCAGGATACGAAAAGAGCGTGCTCCAGGGAAGGCAGATGGGCTACGAGGGTAGGATGCTGATCCACCCGAACCAGATAGAGCCGTCGAACAGGCTATACGCGCCCTCGGCCGAGGACGTGGAATGGGCCAGGGGCGTAGTGAAGACCTTCGAGGAAGAGGGCCTCGCGAAGGGCGCGGCGCCCGTCTCCTATAAGGGCAAGATGGTCGATACGTCGGTTTACGACAATGCGAGGGCGATCCTCGCCATTATGGATGAGATCGAGGCATTTGAGAAGAAGCGCAAGGGCTAAGAGTTTTGACGAAAAACCGGTAGGGCAGCTTCCTTGATAAGGGGCGCCCCGACTGTCTCTTTTATCCGGACGGACCGGACCACCCAAAAAGGCGGTTTCGGGCAGTCATGATCGAGGGCAAGGGCGCCGAAGGACTGGAGATCCATTTTAGGAGGGGGTGCCAATTATGGACAAAGATCAGGTCCGTGATGCGCTTCGGCGCATTGTGGGGAAGGACAACGTCCTATGGAAGGACGTCGATCTGGTGGTCTATAGCTACGATGCCGGGCTTGCCAAAGGCAGGGCGGACCTCGTCGCCTTCGTCGAGAACAGCGATCAGGTAGCTCAGATCGTCTCGCTCCTCTACAGGGAAGGCATAAGGTACGTAGCAAGGGGCGCAGGTACGAACCTCACGGGCGGCACCGTCCTCATGGACGGGGGCGTCGTCATCGAGTTTTCCCGGATGAACCGCATCCTGGAGATCGATATCGAGAACGAGAGGGTCGTCGTCGAGCCGGGGATCTACAATCTCGCGGTCCAGAACGCGCTGGCGGAAAAGGGCTACTACTACGCCCCTGACCCTGCGAGCCAGAAGGCCTGCTCGATGGGGGGCAACTTCGGGGAGAACGCGGGCGGACCCCACTGTCTCAAGTACGGCGTCACTAGCAACCACGTGCTCGGCGCAGAAATTGTTCTGCCGAACGGAGAGAAGACCTGGATAGGCGGTAAGGCCCTCGACCCGCCCGGTCCCGACCTGATGGGGCTTTTTGTCGGCTCGGAGGGCACCCTTGGCATAGTGACGAAGATAGTCTGCCGCATCATGCGCAGCCCTGAGCGGGTGATCACCATGCTCGCCATCTACAACTCAGTCGAGGCGGCCGGCCAGACCGTCTCCGACATCATCGCCGAGGGGATCATCCCTGCAACACTGGAGATCATGGACAACGTCGTGATCAGGGCGGTAGAGGACTCAATGCACGCGGGCTATCCCCTCGATGCCGAAGCGGTCCTCCTGATCGAGCTCGACGGCCTCACGAACGGCATGGATGAGCAGGCGAAGAGGATCACGGAGGTCTGTGAAAAGGACGGCGCGACGAGCTACAGGATCGCCAAGGACGCTAACGAGCGCAACAGCCTCTGGGCAGGGCGCAGGGGCGCCTTCGGCGCGGTGGCCAGGGTGCGGCCCGCCTATCTCGTCTGCGACGCGACGGTTCCCCGCACGCAACTCCCGAAGGCCCTGAGCGAGGTGAAGAGGATCAGCGAGAAATACAGGCTCCCCATAGGCAACGTCTTCCACGCGGGTGACGGCAACCTCCATCCCCTTATCATGTTCGATGACCGCGATGCCGACGAGCTCGCAAGGGTGCACAAGGCGGGAAGCGAGATCATGAAGGTGTGCATCGATCTGGGCGGCACGATCAGCGGCGAGCACGGCATAGGCTCGCAAAAGCTAAGTGAGATGCCCTTAGTATTCAAGAAAGGCGACATCGGGATGATGCGCGGCATCAAGAAGGCGATAGACCCGAAGGGTCTCTGCAACCCCGGAAAGGTCATCCCCAAAGAGGAGGCGAGCCCTTGATGAACAAACCAACTACCGATAATGGCGCGCCCCTTCGGACCCTCGAGTCCATGGGCGTTGCGGCAAAGCACGTGGAACGGCCCAAGAAGGAGAGGGAGGCGCAGCAAATCCTCGCCAGGGCCGGGAGAGAGAAGCTGACTGTTCTGCCCGTGGGAGGGGCTACAACCATCGCAGCGGGAATACTGCCCGAGCGCGTCGATATCGTTCTCGACACGACAGGGATGGCAGGGGTCGCAGCATTCGACATGTCGAACCTGAATATGACGATTCTCAGCGGGACCACCCTGGACGGGATAAACGAGTTTCTCGCCAGCCAGGGCAAAGGTTTTTTCCTCCCCCTCGACCCGCCCTTTTCAGACAGGGCGACAATCGGCGGCGTCTATGCCTCGAACGGGAGCGGTCCTTCCCGCCTCCGCTACGGCACCATGCGGGACCAGTCGCTGGGCATCCGGGGAATCGACGCCGGGGGGGGCGAGGTAGGCTTCGGGGGCAAGACCGTAAAGAACGTTTCCGGGTATGACCTGACCAAGTTCCTTATCGGCTCCGCCGGCAGTCTCTGTCTCATCACCGCCATCAACCTGCGCGTCTACCCCCTGCCCGGGGCCTCGTCAGTCTGCGAGGTGACCTTCCAGAAGCTCGAAGAAGTCGAGAAATTCCTTCAGGCGCTCCGCTCCTCGGTTCTCATACCTTCAGGCGTGGTAGTCGAGCCGGGAAAGGGGGGCTTCAGAATCCTTGCTGCCTTCGAGGGTCACCCCCTCGCCGTGGAACGGGAGAACAAGGATCTCCTCGCCATGGCAGGCAACCTGGGCGGCAAGGGGGAGGCCAAAATGGGCCGGGACGTCATGCGCCATGAGGTCAAGGGGGCAATCGAGGCCGACGGCGACGCGATGGCGATCAAGGTAACCGTGCCCATCTCCGAGGGTCCCCGCGCGCTCGCCAAGCTTGCGGACCTCGCAGGCGGCGCCAAGACGGTGCTCTTTGCTGGAAACGGCGTACTTTTAGTATATGCGGCGGACGAGCGGATCATCGAAGGGGCAAAGGCCCTCGCGTCGCACGGCTATGTCGTCCCCTTGCGGCTCCACCGGAGCCTGCTTTCCAAGTGGGGGCCGAGGGTAGACGCTACTCTCGAGCAGTTCGTGCTGCGGCCCATCAAAGAGAAGCTCGACCCGGCGAGTGTCTTTCCCTCGATCCTATAGAGAGGAACATCCATGAATCAACATTATAAGAGTATATATGAGGAAGTCTCAAAGTGCAACCGTTGCGGCTTCTGCCAAGCCCACTGTCCCATATTCGCGGTCACCGGCATAGAGAAGAACGTGGCCCGCGGCCATAACGTCCACGTGCGCCTTCTGGCCGAAGAAAAGATGGAGATCAGCCCGGACTTCAAGGACCCGCTCTTCGAGTGCCTCCTCTGCAAGGCCTGCGTGGCCAACTGCTTCCCGGCAGTGAGAACGGACAAGGCCGTCGTAGCAGGAAGGGCCGAGTACATCAAGCGCGTCGGCCAGCCCAAGGCCATGAAGCTCCTCTTTCACACGCTGCTCCCGGACCAGGAGAAGATGGCGAAGTACGTACGCCTACTTGCCTTCGCCAAGAACACCGGCCTCTCCAAGCTCGTCAGGGCCATGGGCATCCTGAGCTGGTTCGGCAAGGATCTTGGAAAAGCCGAGGGCCTGATCGACAAGATGCCGGGCAGCTTCTTCCGGCAGAGGATCGGGAGCCTTCGACTCGAGCCTGCAACGGCGAAGATGGAGGTGGGCTACTTCGTCGGCTGCGGCTTCAACTACATGCTGCCCAATGTAAGCGAGTCGACAATCGAGGTGCTCGTCGGCCAGGGGGCCAAGGTAAGGATCGCAGACAACTGCTGCTGCGGCCTTCCGGCTTACACCTACGGCGATGTGGAGGCCGCCCGCAACATGGCCAGAAAGAACATCGAGGCGCTCGAGAAGCTGAACACCGAGGTAGTAGTCACAGAGTGCGGTAGCTGCTCGGCCTTCCTGAAGGAGTATCCCGAGCTGTTCGAGGACAACAAGGCCATGAAGAAGCGCGCCGCGGGGCTCTCGAAGAAGGTGAAGGGCTTCAGCGAGTTCATGGTTACCCAGGTCGGCGAGCTCGCAGCCAACTCGCTTTCCGGCAAGAAGGTCACCTACCACGACCCCTGCCATATGAGCCGCTACCAGGGAGTGGTGAAGGAGCCGAGGGAGCTGCTGAAAAAGATATCCGGCCTGACCTATGCCGAGATGCCCGAAGCAGACAGGTGCTGCGGCGGTGCGGGCAGCTACCACCTCACGCACTACGAGCAGTCGATGAAGGTTCTGGAAAGGAAGATGGAGAACCTGAAAAAGACGGGGGCAGACATCCTGACAACGGAATGCCCGGGCTGCATCCTTCATTTGAGCCACGGGGTCAGAAAGGCAGGGCTGCCGACTAAAGTCCTCCATATCAGCGAGGTGATCATGGATGCTACCCGCCGCTAAGCTCGTGGAGAGGCAACTCTGCCCAAAAACTAGGGAACACGGGCACAAATCCCGGGGGAGCTATGAGAGGCGGAACCTCTCCCGGTACGGGCAGGGAGCGCCAAGCGTCCGCAGCGGTAGAAGAGACATCCCGACCGGAGGCGACAATACTCATGGAGGAGGTGATGCGCCGCGAAAATCGGATTAATAGCCTTTCATGAACCGCCGTATGCCGAACGGCACGTGCGGTGGTGTGCGAGGCCGGGGCCGCAAGGCGCCAGCCTACTCGATGCTTTTCGCTACGCCTCGGTCTTTCCTTCTTCATTGCCCGGGAATATCTTTCCCGGGTTCAGAAGCCCCCTCGGGTCAAACGCAGCCTTTATCCGCTTCATCAACCCTATCTCCACGGGAGACATCTGGATAGTCATGTAGTCCTTTGCCGCCAGACTCCGGTTTCTCTCTCGCGCCGCGTGCAGCCTAAGAGATTTTGCGTCAACCTCGGCCACCGCAGTCAAAAATGGTCTGGGCGACTTCTCATCTTGAGCTTAACAACATGAGAAGGTGCATTTTTCTGTTTTCATTAGTCATGGAGAGGACTCTTAAGGGTGAGAAAACTCTTGGCCGAAAGGTAAGTGTAAATGGAGGTAGTGTTAGGAGTCCCGTGGCCGAGGCTTCAGGGAAGAAGATGGAATTGCAGTTCTCCTTACTACGGATGGTTATCGATGACGAAAAGGTGATAAGAAATTTCTTTCAGTTTTGGAATAGGCATTCCTCCGGTGGCTGTCAAGAACAGGTTTCGTCCCCATTTTGCCACTTGCCCAACCAGACGACACCCGCCGGGAGGGGCCCCAGATGGCGCCGGGGAACCGCACCGGCCCGGTTAATCATCAGATATACTATCCAGATCATATCCGCAATTTTTCCCGCCCGACTGATAAGGGTCTATTGTGGCAAGATATCGTAATGTTCACCAAGGATTCTAAAAGCACAACAAAAAAAGGCGGCCCGCAGGCCACCTCTGGTATTGCAAGTGAGTTTAGAAGTGGTAGGCCACCCCCACCTGGCCGCTGAACAGTTGGTAGACCGGGTTAAGCTTGAAGGTTTCCGAGCCGGAAATATTAGTGTCAAACCCCGAAAAGGTATAACTGGGCTGAGCATAGCGGTACTTGAAGGAGATGTCAAAGGAGACATTTTTCAGGGCCATGATACGAATGCCGGCATCCACCGCCAGGGCGATGTTGGTAGACGCCTGGGCGCCAGGGCTTATTTGCGCATATGGATAACCGGCAAAACTTCCAACCACACCTCGGGTGGTGATCTTCGGATCCATGGAGGAGAACATGATGGCCGGGCCCACCGCCACATAGGGCTGGAGGCGGCCGAAGGGCACTTCCGAATCCGGATAGAAGCCGTAGCGGCCGGCGAACATGAAGGCCCAGGTGGCTATTGAGCCTTCGCTAGTAAATTCCCCGGCATTGAGATAAGCACCCGTCGAGGAGCCACCCCATTTGTTTGTGCCGCTGAGGTCCTGGCCGCGCAGGTCCAACTTCTGGTAGCTGAAATCGGTATAGAACCCGAAATACTTCATCCAGTCGGGATAGCCGCTATACCCGGCGAAGCCCTCTTTGACGAACCAGGTGCCGAGCTTTAGGCCGCCCAGCACGGTCGCATCGGATATTCCAGGAAATTGCAAGTGGTTGGCTATGGTGCCAGCAAACCCTCCATAGTAGCCCTGTTCGGTAAAAGCTTGACCCATATGAGCTGCCGCCGTTCCGCCCAGGTAACCTTCCATGTACATCTCGGCGCTTGCCGCTCCCCCGAGCAAGAAGGCCGTCGCCAGCGCTACTGCTAAAACTCCAATCTTTTTCATTAGGCATCCCCTCCTAAATCAATAGTTGAACGCTTTTGGGCCAATCGCCAAAATCGCATGACTACTAAATATGTAAGGCACAAAAATACTTATGGGTCAATAATAATAAATTATGTATATCCAAAATTCATTATACATGAAAGTTTTCCATGGGTTGTTTATGCAACATGAATGCTCACAAACCACTTCATAGTAATATAAAAGCAGCAACAACATGGATCAACTTTACGGGGTCTTATCCATATGGGAAATTACTAAGGATACTTAAAGAATGCAGATATCTGCTATATCTCCGCACTTCGGCATCCGGCTTTTGGCGTGCTGTTATGCTCATCATAGCTGCAAATCAATCTCGTAACATACTTACCCCCTTCCATTCCTAATAATTTTCATGGCGTCCCCCAGTTCCTCGTTGACCCGTATGGGTATGAATCCGGGTGGTGGCCAGGTGCTCGTGTCCCAGGACCTCCTGGACCAGACGCAGGTTTTTAGTGGCTCGGAGCGACGGGGACTGGTGACCACTTCGAAGACCGCCTGCCCTTTGCTGCACAGGGTCCCCTGGTTGATGGGATGGTCCGGATCGCCTTCCACATCCACCAGCTTGCCGTTCTTGGTATAAGCCACCAGGCCGCAGCCCACCCCGCAATAGGGACAGATGGACGTAGTGACGGTGGCCGTGGTGATTTTGGCGGGCGCCACCAATCCGGCCCACCCGGGGCGCCACAAGATGACGTCCGAGAGGCCCAGGGCGGTAAGCCCGCTCCCCAAACCCTTAATAAAAGTCCTGCGGGAAATGCGCATGTCTACCTCATCTGTCTGGTTTCGGCAAGGAGATGGTTGGTGGGGAATTAATTAAGGATTGACCGCTTATATAGCCTTGCTCCTTAGTGAACATGTTAGATGATTTTTTCATACCCGTCAAAAAAAATGTTTATCCAGAATTAGAGGTGGAGATTAATTTTCCGCGCCGGGGAATTAGAGGTTGACTTGTGGGCAGGATATGCGGATATTAATAGCCTAAAGCCAACTGGTCATCGGCGGGGCGGGTTTGCAACCCGCCCCTGCATTTGCCAGTGCAGGTCGTGCTCCCGCAGTTGTTAGAGAAACGTCTGGTTATCAAAGTGGAAAGGATAGCCGAGCCTACACCCCAGCAGTGCGGGCCAGGCTCATCGGCCTGGCGGCGGCAAACCACCCAAACCGCCTCCCTTGACTAAAGGTTAATGGAGTCTTGCATGATGAAAATGACCCTTCGCATCCTGCCGTTGCTTGGCATCATTTTGCTGGTCCTGGGCCTCAGCGGCGGGGCCGGGGCGGCGGCTGATGAAGTCAGCGTGCCGGTCCTGGTCTATCACCGGTTCGGTCCGACGAGGGCTGACAGCATGACCGTAACCACCAAGGTGTTCGAAGCGCAGATGCAGTGGCTCAAGGATAACGGCTATACTGTCATTCCGCTGCGGACCCTGGTTAATTATCTCCTGGGCAAGGGTCCGGCGCCGGCCCCCAAGTCGGTAGTGATCACCGCGGATGACGGCCACAAGTCGGTCTATACCGAGATGCTGCCCATCGTCCGGAAGTTTAATATTCCCGTGACCCTGTTTCTCTACCCGTCTTGCCTGTCTAATGCTTCCTATGCCCTGACCTATGAGCAGGTGAAAGAAATGCAGCAGACCGGCCTCTTCGATGTGCAGAGCCACACCTTCTGGCACCCCAATTTCAAGCGGGAAAAGAAGAGGCTCAAGCCAGCCGAATACCAGAAATTCGTCGAGACGCAACTCGTCAAGTCCAAGATGGTTTTGGACAAGCGCCTCGGCACCAATATAGACCTGCTGGCCTGGCCCTTCGGCATCTATGACGACTATCTGGAAGCGGAGGCCCAGAAGGCCGGGTACGTGGCGGCCTTCAGCATCGATCGCCGGAATGCCTCAAAGTCCGAGAAAATCATGGAGGAGCCCCGCTACCTGATGGAAAACAGTGACGACGTCAAGGGTTTTGCCGCCATCGTCAGCGGCCGGGCCGCGGAACGAAAAGGAACGCATAAGACCATGGCGTTTTAACGGAGTGAGGCCGGTAAAGAAGGTGTCAGCTATCAGCTAAAAGCAAGACCTGGTTAATGGTTTATTTGACGTTTCCTTTTGCCCTTTTGGCCTTGCCTTTGCCTTAGCTGAAAGCTGATAGCCAACGGGATAGAATGACGGTGCCCGCCCCTGCCTGAAGCCATGGCGCGTTGCCTGCAAGGGTCTGTAACTCACCTGCCTTATGGCAGCTTTTTAGAAAAATTAGGCTCGTTCCGCATAATAGAGTGGACAGGCGCAAAGGGAAAAGATGAAGAGACTGACCATCGGCTTGCTAATCCTGCTGGGGGCCGTGCTCCCGGCAGTCACGGCCCAGGCCGCCTATATCGGCAAGGTGGTGAACGCCCAGACCAAGGAGCCGGTTGAAGGCGCTCTGGTCACCCTGGGTGCGGAGGTCTTCCACACCGGCACGGACGGCGGCTTTCGCCTGGAGGGCAGCGGCGAGACCCTGAAACTGCGAGCCCCGGGTTATGCCCGGCGAGAGATGTCCACCTCGGAGCTGAGCGGCCCCACCCCGGAGATCCCCCTTACCCCCCTCAGGGTGAAAGCGCTATATCTCACGGTCTATGGCACCGCCAGCAAGAGTCTGCGTGAGGCCGCCCTGGAAACCATTGAGAAGAACCGGATGAACGCCCTGGTCCTGGACGTCAAGGGCGATCGGGGTTTCATCCCCTTCAAGGTGGACCTGCCCCTGGCCGAAGAGGCCGGGGCCCAGAAAACCATCCTCTTCAAGGATTATAAAGGCATGCTGGCGAGCCTCAAGGAAAAAGGCCTCTATCTCATCGCCCGCATCGTGGTCTTCAAGGACGATCCCCTGGCCGCCGCCAGACCCCAGTGGGCCGTCAAGACCAAGGGCGGCGGAGCGTTCCGCGACCGGGAGAAGCTGCGCTGGACCGATCCCTTCAATAAAGAGGTTTGGAATTACAACATCGCCATCGCCAAAATCGCCGCGGAGCAGGGTTTCGACGAGATCCAGTTCGATTATGTCCGCTGCCCCGATAACAAGGCAGTGGCCTTTACCCAGCCGAACACCCTGGCAAACCGTACCCGGGCCATCACCGGTTTCCTGAAGGCGGCCCATGAGGCCCTGGCCCCTTACAACGTCATGGTGGCCGCCGATATCTTCGGCTACGTCATGTGGAACCTGAACGATACCGGCATCGGGCAGCAGGTCGGCGATGTCCTCAATGCGGTGGACGTGGTCTGCCCCATGCTCTATCCCTCCGGCTATCAAGCGGGGATTCCCAACTATCGCAATCCGGTCCAGCATCCTTATGAAATCGTTTACCTGTCGCTGAAGCGGGCCCAAGAGCGCACCGGAGTTTCGCCCCTGCGCTTCCGCCCCTGGCTGCAGGCCTTTCACGACTATGCCTTCCATGGCGGCGACTTCGGGGAGGAGCGGATTCAGACTCAGATCGAGGCGGCGGATAAATTCGGCTCCAGCGGTTGGATGTTTTGGAACCCCCGCAACATCTATCCCGAGGGCGGTTTCAGTAGCGGCGGCGGGGAATAGAGACTGACCGCCTCCTGGACAAACGCCGGCTGATACTTATATAATTAAATAGAACTTTCTCCACCGCCCTCTCCCTCTCTTAGCCTGCTCTCCCGAGCCCCCGCGGCATAACGCCCAGTAACTTCGCCGCGGCCGTCGGGCGACCCGGCGCCCGGTGTCAGAAAGCCCGCCAGTTCCGGTAAGTAGATATGAAGGTCCAGGTTCCTGAGCGGCTATTATCCTTGGATATCTTTCGCGGGGTGACCATCGCCGCGATGATCCTGGTCAACAACCTGGCCTATTGGAGCGACAGCCTCCGCGTCCTGCGGCTGACCCATGCCGAATGGAATGGCTGCAACTTCGCCGACCTCATCTTTCCGTTTTTCATTTTCATCGTCGGCGTCTCTTCGGAGTTTTCCCTGGAAAAACGGGTCAACGCCGAGGAATCCCTGGCGCGGTACCGGCATATCCTGGTACGTACCGCGGTCCTCTTTTTCATGGGGTTGCTCACCGGCAGCGGTCTCATCTTCGGCTGGCTATTCCAGGTCATCTGCCCACCCGCCGAGGTCCAGAAGAGCATCTGGGGGATCTTTCTCTCCCCGCCTCCCGGCGCCGAGGTGTACTTCTTTTCCCTGGCCAACCTGCGAATTCCGGGGGTGCTGCAACGCATTGCCCTGGTTTATCTGCCGCTGTCGATTATTTTGATCCACACCCGCTGGCGGGTGCAGGCGCTGCTGACCGGGGGCTTGCTCCTCTTATACTGGGGGTTAATGAGTCTCCCGGGCTTTGCCATGCAGCCCGGGGAAGACCTGGGCGCCGCCATCGACCGCGCCGTTTCCGGGGAAGCGCACCTGTGGAGGTACACCCGAACCTGGGACCCTGAGGGCCTGCTCGGTACCCTGCCGGCCATCGCCACCGGACTCTTGGGAGCCCTCACCGGCCGTTGGCTCCATAGCGATTGGGAAAGGCACCGGAAGTTGACCGGGCTTTTACTGGCTGGCTTTCTGGCGATTATCGCGGGCGCCGCCTGGGGGCTGGTGTTTCCCCTGAACAAGTACCTGTGGACCAGCTCCTATGTGGTCTATACCGCCGGCTTCGCTTTAATCTTTCTGGGCTTTTGGTATTGGCTGGCGGATGTACGGCAGTGGCGGACGCTTTTAATGCAGCCCTTCGTCTGGCTGGGAATGAACCCATTGGTGGCCTATTGCGGGGCCCAACTGGGGGCCCTGGCCCTGGGCGTCCTCTACCTCGGCACCCCGATGGAGCACACCCACCTCAGCGCCCTGATCATGAAGACGCTCTTCGGAGAAGATTGGGGAGGCGCCGGTCTGACGTGGTTATCGGACCCCATCTGGCCGTCGCTCTTCTGGGCCTTGATCTACCTGAGCTTCTGGACCATGCTGATGGGGATATTTTACCGTAAGCGCCTCTTCTTCAAGATTTAAATCCGGAAGGCCTGCGGCTCAATCCTCACTTTCCGCGCAGGGGCTGTATTTTTGAATGTCGAGGACGTAGCTGTAGGCGGAGAGGGCCGCCTTGACGGCGTCCCCTGCCGAGAGGTTATTCTGTTTAAAGGGATCGTTGGTCACGTCGCCCGCCGCGAAGATCCCCCACTTGGAAGTCTGGCCGGTGCGGTGATCCACCAGGATTTCCCCGGCCTGGTTGGTGTCCACCAGGGTCTTGATAAAATCCGAGTTGGGCACCGAACCGATGGACACCAAGACCCCCTGTACCGGCAACTCCTTCACCGCCCCGTCATTGTGGTCCAGGTAGCGCAAACCGCTGACAGCCTGATCGCCCAGGATTTCCTGGACCTCGATGTTCTTGAGCAGGTTCAACTTGGGGGAGGCCGCGATCTTCTCCTGGATGACCGGGTCGCCTTTCAGTTGGTCGCCGCGGACGAGAAGATGGACCTTAGCGGCATAGGAAAGCAAATCGATTACCGATTCCAGGGCGGTATTGCCGCCCCCCACCACGGCAACCTCCAGACCTTGGAAAAATGGGGCATCGCAGGTGGAACAATAGGCTACCCCTCTCCCCTCAAAGCGGTCCTCCCCGGGAACCTGGAGACGCCGGCGCCGGCCGCCGGAGGCGACAATCACGGTCTTGGACCAGTAGCGGCCGCCTTTATCCGTGCGCACCTCATAGGTGCAATCCGGCCCTTCCAGAACCGTGGTGACCCTTTCCGGGGTTTGGATCTCCACCTCTTTTTGAGCCCGGACGTGTCTCTCCAACTTTTCGGCCAACTCCTTGCCGGTTATGGAGATTTCCCCGACCCAATTCTCAATGTTCCCGGAAACCAGGGACTGTCCGCCGAATTCTTCAGTGACCACCAGGGTCTTCAGCTTCTTGCGGGCGGCATAGATGGCCGCCGCCGCCCCGGCTGGGCCGCCGCCGATGACGACGGTGTCATAAAGCTCGCGACTCATGGAATCTCCTCCTTCAAGAGGTGCTTGCCTGTCTTGATGATAAGGGCGCAGAAAAAAAATCCAAGTCCTGAACCCGCCATCTTGACCCTTTTCCCGCGTATTTTGTTGACAACGCGGGCCTAAGGACGCATGTTGACGTTATTAGAAACAGAGGGGGCGCCCCAGGCAACCTGGCTGTTGCTTCCTATGATTGGAGGATCGATGATGTTCTTGAATAGAGAGAGATTTATCGCCGTCATCCTGTCAGTGCTGTTCGCCTTCCTGGTTTGCGGCTGCGCCGGTGTGGAGAACACCCAAAATTCTGTCGTTACGGAATATCTCCTGAGGCAGGCGGGATTCGCCAAGTTGGAAGTAACCAACCTGACCCCCAAGAGACAGGCGTTAATGGATGCCATCCCCAAGGGGCAATTTACTACCTACAACGGCGATGGCAAAAAATATTATGTTTATAAAGATGCGCCCTCCCAAGCCCTCTACTTCGGAGACGAGGCCGCCTATCAGAAATTTTCCTCCCTGGTAAGCGATAAGAGGGTCTGCCAAAGCATGGATGCAACCTCATCTGAGCCATTTTGGTCTTGTTTCCAGGAATTCCAAAATCCCGGCCAGCGCTAGCCAGCGTCCCTGCCTGGGCAGCCGCGCCGCCACGGGTTGTGGATCTCGCGGTTTTTCCGCAATTGATTATCCATTGAAAATGGCTGGATTTTTACCCCCCTTTGGCAAAGGGGAGTAAGGGGGGGTGATTTAATCTAACCTATTTAAATAACTCTAAAACACCATTTTTCAAATGGGGACTTAATGACGCCGTTGGCCAGGCTCACCGCGAGTGTCTCGAATAATGGCCCGGATGGTCTTTTCCTGGGATTCGACGCTCTCCGTCAGCTTGAATTGGGCCAGGGCCCTGAGCAGATTCTGGTCCCGGTCTCGGACCTTGAAATAGACGTTGCCCTCCAGGTAGTCGGTGAAGAATCGCAGTCCCAGCTCGAAGGCGATGAGGCGGACGGCGTCGTACAGATATTCATAGTCGTTCCCGGTGAGAAAGCCGCCAGCCCGGGAGAGATAGCCCCTCAGGATGGCCCGGCAGATATCGGGCTCGAAGCGCACCGTCTCCCACGACTCGATCTCCTCTCCCAGGGGATTACAGCCCGAGCGCAGGCAGTCGCCGATGTCATAATGAACCAGGCCGGGCTTGACGGTGTCCAGGTCCACCAGGGCGACGGCCTGTCCGCTGTCCCGGTCCACCATGACGTTGTTGACCTTGGGATCGCCGTGGATCGGGCGGAGCTTGAGCCTTCCCTGCGCCTTGGCCCCCTCCAGGACGCAAGCCCAGCCCCGCCGCCGGCCAATGGCGCGCAGGCCGAATGTCACCTCTGAGGATGTACCGGCCCCCTGCCTGGTTAACACCTCGTCAAAGTGCCGCAGGTAGCCGGGAGTCTCGTGAAACCCAGGCAGGGTGTCAGCCAGGCTGGCTGGGGCCAGGTCGCTCAGTAGCGCCTGGAACAGCCCCAGGGCGTAACCCACCTCCCGGGCGTGCTCCAGGTCCCGGATGACCTCCAGGGATTGGGCGTTTTCGATAAAGCTGAGGGCCCTCCAGAAGGAGCCCCCGGGGTCGAGCCAGTGGTCGGCGCCGTCCCTGGAGGGCAGCGCCCGGGGCACCTCCCAGCGACGGCCCGCGCCCTGGGAAACTTCTGCCAGCCGCCGCTGCAGGTGCCCGGTGCAGGTGCTGAAGTTGGCCAATACCTGCTGCGGCCGGCGAAACACCCGGGTGTTGAGGCGTTGCAGGATAAAATGCGCATCATCGGCCGCCTCCCCGTCCCTGGGGATGGCGCCGCGCCCCGTCACCAGGAAGGTGTCATGGACGTTGCCCTGGCCATAGGCCTCAACCTGGAGGATTTGCCCCGCCGGGGCAAATTGCGCGGCTGCGGCTAGAAATTCGCCTTTCCCGGTGGTATTTATCATCTTAAGTTTTTTCAGAGGCCATTGCTTCAAACGCCAGGAACTAGGGTATAATCAAAACTCAATAAAGACAATGTAAAGAGGGGTGCGATGTCTTCCGGTAAATCTCCCGCCTCCTTGATTACCGTTATCGCCCTGGCCGCCGGGCTCGCCTGGCTGGCCGGATGCGCGGAAGCGCCGCCACCCGCCGCCTGGAAGGCGCCGCCCCCTGTGGCGGCCCCGGAGGCGCCGCCGCCCGCCCCGGCCCCCGAGGCCACCGAGCTGAACGACCCTCGCTTCGCCGGCATCCAACCCGCGGTTAATCAAGAGATCGCCGCCGGCCATACCCCCGGGGCCGTGGTCCTGGTGGGCACCCAGGGCCGGATCGTTTACCGCCGGGCCTTCGGCCTGCGCGCTCTCGAGCCGCGGCGCCTGCCCATGACCCCGGACACTATCTTCGATATCGCCTCTCTTACCAAGGTGGTGGCCACCACCACGGCCATCATGCAGTTGGCCGATGCCGGCCGCCTGCGCCTCGATGACCCGGTGGCCAGGTATTGGCCGGCATTCGCCGCCAACGGCAAGGGATCCATCACCATCCGGCAACTCCTGACCCACACCTCCGGTTTGCGGCCCGATGTGAATTCCCATTACCGCTGGTCGGGTTACGAAGGGGCGCTGGCGGTCATTGCCGCCGACCGGCCCATCCGGCCGCCGGGCACCGGGTTCCTCTACAGCGACATCAACTTTATCACCCTGGGCGAGATCGTGCACCGGGTCTCGGGGCAGCCGCTGAATATATACTGCGCCCAAAAGATCTTTGAACCCCTGGGGATGCGGGACACCTCCTTCCGGCCGCAGCAGTGCCTGCAAGAGCGGATTGCCCCCTGCGACGTGCAATCCGGCTGCCTGCGCTGGGGGGAGGTGCAAGACCCCACCGCTTATCGGATGGGGGGAGTGGCCGGGGATGCCGGGGTCTTTTCCACCGCCAATGACCTGGCCATCTTCGTACAGATGCTCCTGGACGGCGGCCAGAGCCAGGGCCACCGGATTCTCAGCCAAAAGGCGGTGTTGGCCCTGCGCCAGCCCCAGTCCGTGCCGGGAAACGCCACCCGCCGGGGTCTCGGCTGGGATATCCACTCCCCTTATAGCAGAATTTTTAACGCCACCTTCCCTGCCGGTTCCTTCGGGCACACCGGCTATACCGGCACCTCCATTTGGGTCGATCCCCACTCCCGGACCTACCTGATTATCCTTACCAACCGTCTGCATCCCAGCGGCGGAGGAGAGGTCAGGCCGCTTAGGGCCAAGATCGCCGCGGTGGTGGCCACGGCCGTGCCCATGGGCCCCCCGGCGGCAGGGACAGCCCTAAGTGGCTTGAGGATGAGCGGCCATGGCCAGGCGGACGGACCGGACCGGGTGCGGCCGGGGATCGACGTCCTGGCGGCTAACGGTTTCGCCCCCTTGGTGGGCAAGAGCATAGGGGTGATCACCAATCAGACCGGGGTCGATGGCGCCGGACGCACCACCTTGAGCCGTTTGCTTCATGCGCCCGGCGTCCGGGTGCGGGCGATTTTCAGCCCCGAGCACGGCCTGACCGGCTCGCTGGACGAACTGGTCCCTGCCGGCCGGGACGCGGCCAGCGGCCTGCCCGTTTATAGCCTGTACGGCGCGGTCAAACGCCCCACCCCCCAGATGCTGCGCGGCCTTGACGCCCTGGTTTACGATATCCAGGACGTGGGGATCCGCTATTATACCTACATTACCACCATGGCCTATGCCATGGAGGCGGCCGCCGGCGCTGGTCTCGACTTCTATGTGCTGGACCGGCCCGACCCCATCAGCGCCGCGCTGGTGCAAGGCCCCTTGCTGGACCCCGACTTGTGCTCCTTCATCGGTTATTGCTCCTTGCCGGTGCGTTACGGCATGACCTGCGGGGAGTTGGCCCGGTTTTTTAACCGGGAGCGGGGGATCGGCGCCAAATTGCACGTGGTGCCCATGCAGGGATACCGCCGGCAAGATTGGTTCGACGAAACCGGCCTGCCCTGGGTTTCGCCTTCCCCCAATCTGCACTCTCTGACCGAGGAGCTTCTTTACTCGGGGGTGGGCCTGGTGGAGTCCACCAACGTCAGCGTCGGCCGGGGCACCCCCACCCCCTTCGAAGTCGTCGGCGCCCCCTGGATTGAAGCCGACGGGCTGGCCCGCTATCTGAACGGGCGGCGGCTTCCGGGGATTGCCTTCGAGCCCGTGGTCTTCGTGCCCCATGCCAGCGCCTACCGGGGGCGGAGATGCCAGGGGGTGCGGGTGCGCCTGGTAGATCGGCAGGCCCTGAATGCGCCGGCCCTGGGCGTGGAGATCGCCTCCGCCTTGTACCGCCTTTATCCGGGGGAGTTCCATCTGGGCGAGACCCTGTCCATGGTGGGTTCCCGCCAAGTCCTCCAGGCCCTGAAGCGTGGCGATGATCCCCGGGAGATAGAGCGCCTCTGGCAGCCCGGGTTGGCAGCCTTCGACCGCCGGCGCGCCCAATATCTCCTCTACTGATTCAGGCGATCAGCCTGAGCGGTGCTCAACCTCTTCCAGCCGTTCAACCTTGAAGCCAGGTTTCGCGCCCCCTTTAATAACTGACAGCACAGGCCAGGGGCCTGTGCCGATAGCGGGTAGCATAGGCGTCTCGCCTGTGTTGCTTTGCCGCGTCCTGAGGCTAGATGGGCGGCTCCCACCCCACCGGAGGCAAATCGGAGGATTGCCAGCCCCCGCCCAGGGCCTCGATGAGGAGCACATTGGCGCTCATCCGGTTGCCCAGGATGGTGATGGCGGTCCTTTCGTTGGCCAGGGCCTGAGTTTCCACCACCAGGAGGGCGATACGGTTGAGGATCCCGGCCTTATACTGGTTGGTGCTCACC
>Ga0116110_1000518_pt1 | contig 22494 bp, 14 predicted proteins | sample June2015DPH_8_50_FD_89719 | JGI IMG/M metagenome (GOLD analysis project Ga0116110, IMG submission 89719) | Peatland microbial communities from SPRUCE experiment site at the Marcell Experimental Forest, Minnesota, USA - June2015DPH_8_40 | ecosystem: Environmental > Terrestrial > Soil > Wetlands >...
GAGAGCGGTCCGGTGTTTGCGCAGTTTCAAGTCTCGCATCCCTTTGGCAACGGCAAATTCGCTACGCGCGTGCGCCTCTATCGCGGCGTCCAGCGCGTGGACATCCAAACTCGCATCGTGAACAATGACAAGCGAGTCCGCTATCGCCTTCTGGTTCCGACCTCGATCGCGAGTGGCAAGCGTTTTGATGAGATACCTTTTGGCAGCGTCGAGCGGCCGACCTCGCAGGAATTCCCAGCTCAGAATTGGATTGATTGGGGAGACGGCGCACGAGGCGTCGCGCTCTTGAATCGCGGCCTTCCAGGGAACAACGTTTCGAGCGGCACTCTCCTTTTGTCGCTGTTGCGCTCAGCAGTCATCACGGCTTACTCTTATTCCGGCGGGTACGAGCCAGGAGTATCTTCGGACCTTGGCCTGGAGCTGGGAGAAGAGCGCGGGTTCGATTATGCGCTCGTTCCTCACAATGGTGACTCGCGGGAGTCGCAGATCTATCGGGCCGGGCTGGAATTCAACAATCCGCTGATCGCGCGAAAGACTTCGAGACACGCGGGTCCGCTTCCAAGCCATTGGGGACTCGTCGAAATCACGCCGCCCAACGTGGTGGCCTCGGCGCTTAAGCTGGGCGAAGATACAGGACTGATCCTGCGAGTCTACGAGGCTGCCGGCAAAACAACTTCCGGAGTGAAAATTAAGCTGCCCCACGGTTCACGGAGGGCCTCAGAAGTGAATCTCATCGAGCAGCCCCTCCGAGATGCCAAGGTCCTGGGTGATAGCATAACATTCGACCTGCGGCCATTCGAAATCAAGACATTCCGGATTGAGTTGCCGCGGGCGCACTGAGAGTCTGTGTGAAAACTCGATAAGTCTGTCATTCCGAGGAGCCCCGGGCGACGAGGAATCTCGCACTGCTGTGAAAACGTGCAGGGGTAGGGCTTGTCCAACCCCGTCGATCCGGGGACGGCAAGCCGTCCCACTACAAGCAGGTGATGAGGTTCCCACTGAGACTCTCACTGCGCTATGCGGTCTTGTAAGGATTGCCCAGAGGGTCTTTGCGTCTGGCCACGGAGTATCCCCAGCGATCGGTAGCGGCTTCGTACACATGGTTCTTACGCAAGGCGACAAATTCCTCAGCAGTGTTCATGACCTCGTGAGGCCTGAGGCGGCTGCGGACGAGGAAGTCAGGCTCGGGAGGATTACACGCGAGAGGCACGCCCACGGTGCCGACGTTTTTGGCCTCGCCGGCCAGGCGCGTGATGTGGGCGTTTGTCGGCAGTGCCGCGCTCTGGTAACGAAGGTCCATGCTCCAGCGTACGATGTCGGTTTTGTTCTCGAAGCTGGCGTGGGGCGTGCGATTGGTGAGCAGCAGGACGCCACCCTTGGGCACGGGCGCGCAGACGGGCTTACGGCCGCCGAACTCGTCGTCGGGAATGAGCAGGTAATGCGCCATGTCGTCGGGCCGGTGGAAAAAGAGCCCGCCCTCGTGCACCCGCGGCATCACCCACAAGCAACCACGCTCCTCGGTGGCATCGACGAGCGGAAGCCAGACCGTCAGAATCAAGCCCAAGTCGCAGTACGCTTCGAAGTAGGCGGAATCCTGGTGCCACGGCACGGGGCTCCAGGAATGGCTAGGGACCTTGGGACGCAGGCGATAGACGCTTGAGGCAATGAGTTCCGGGCCGCACAATTGCTCCGCGACGTCGAGCAGCTTAGGATTCGTCATCAAGCCGAAGAAACTCGGCAGCACCACCTTCATGTCCCACATGGATTTCGAAATCTCCTGGGTTTCCGCGTCTACGTGGGTCAGACGGTGCTCGAAATCGAACTCCTCGTAAGTGCGAGTAAGCTTGCCGGCAGCGACGGCCTCCCGACAGCGCTGGTCGAGGTCGGCGGAGATCTCGTCGATCACGGGTTCGAGTTCCGAGTCCTCGAACAGGCGATCGAGAACCAAATAGCCCTCTTCCTGCATATGCCGGACTTGGTCATTCGATAGGCGAAAATTGACGGTGCCGCTCATCATTGTGCCGCCCCTTCTACTTAATAGGATGCAGCCAGCTCCTGTACGACTGCAACGATTCTCTCGGTCGTTGGCACATAAAACCTCTCCATTACGGGCGCGAAAGGAACGGGAGTGTCGGGGGCGGCGATTCGCCGGATCGGAGCATCCAGATAGCCGAAGCAGCTCTCACCCACTCGGGCTGCAACCTCGGCGCCCCAGCCCCCTGTCAGGTTATCCTCTTCGACGAGGACGAGTTTCCCAGTCTTCCGAACGGATTCGGCGACTGTCCCCCAATCAAAAGGCGCCAGCGTCCGCACGTCGATGACCTCTGCTTCAATTCCGGACTCCGCGAGAATTCCCGCCGCTTGGAACGAGCGATGCACCATCAACAGATTGGCGACGAGCGTCACATCCCGGCCCGGCCTCACGAGCTTCGCCTGTCCGAAGGGAATCAGGTATTCTTCTTCCGGGACAAAGCCGAGCACCTCAATGCCACCTGCTTCCTTCCGGGCGCCCTTGCTGCCATAAAGGAGTTTGTGTTCGAAAAAGACAACGGGATTATCATCTCGAATTGCCGTCTTGAGAAGTCCCTTGCCGTCATAAGGATTTGACGGGCAGGCCACTTTCAGCCCCGGGACATGAAGAAAAAACGCCTCCAGCGACTGCCCGTGCTGCGCCCCGCGCGTGGTGGCGCCCACGGGCGCCCGCATCACCATCGGCACGCGCAGTTTGCCCCCCGACATGTAGCGTAGTTTGGCCGCATGATTGGCAAGCTGATCCATCGTCAGAAAGAGGAAATCTCCATACTGCACGTCAGCAACCGGGCGCAGGCCCCCCAAGGCCGCCCCAATCGCCGCTCCCGTGATCGCCGCCTCCGAAATCGGGGTGTCGATGACGCGCCGATGCCCGAACTCCTCCGCCAGCCCCAGCGTCACCGTAAACGCTCCCCCAAATCCACCTTCGACGCCAATGTCTTCGCCCAACAGGATGACGGTCTCGTCGCGGCGCATCTCCTCGCGCAAGGCTTCGCGCAGCGCCTCGACCATGGTGAGTTTGCGATCCGGTGTCGAGCTGCTCTCGATCTTGTTCTCAGGCGAAGACATCATTAAGGCAATCCTCGGGTAGCGGACTTGGACTGTTCTCGGCAAATCGAACGGCGTCGTCCAGCTTACGATCAATCTCGGCCTTAATCTGGTCGATCTCCTCCGCGCTCAGGTGGCCTTGCTTGAGAAGCACACTCTCATATACCTTGATCGGATCTCGCTCCCTCCACGCCGCCACCTCCTCTTTCGAGCGATAGTGGCCGGGGTCGCTCCTCGAGTGGCCTGCGAATCTGTAAGTTTCGAGCTCCAGAAGGGTGGGGCCGCTTCCCTCCCGGGCTCGCTGTGCGGCGCTGGACATGGCGTAATAAACCGCCTCGACGTCGTTGCCGTCGACCGTCTCCCCTGGTATCCCATACGCTGCCGCGCGCTCGCTGACGTGCTTGACCTTCATGACTTTGGTGACCGAAGTTGATGCACCATATTTGTTGTTCTCGCATACGAAGACCACGGGGAGATTCCAGATGGCCGCCATGTTGATCCCCTCGTGGAAGGTGCCGATATTTGCCGCGCCATCCCCGAAGAAGCACGCCACAATGTTTTTCTTGTTCAAATTCTGGAACGCCAGGGCGAGTCCGGCTGCGATCGGGATACCACCGCCGACAATAGCGATTGCGGGAAGCATACCCGCCGCGAAATCACCGACGTGCATCGACCCACCCTTCCCCTGGCAACAACCCGTCTTTTTGGCGAGGAGTTCCGCCATCAGGCTCTCGACGCTTAGCCCGCGAGCGATGGCGTGGGAGTGCGGGCGATGCGTACTCGTGATCACATCTCCATCCACCAGTACCGAGCAGACGCCTACCGCGCTGGCCTCCTGGCCCTGAGATTGGTGAACGGTACCCGGCAGTCTTCCTTCCAGAAAGAGGTAGTAGATGCGGTCTTCAAACATCCGGCAGAGAAGCATGCGGCGATACATTGCCAGCTTCTGGTCGGGCGTAAGCTGGAGATGAGTGAAAGCGTGTTCAGGCATCCCGGAATCTGTGATGGGGACGGCCCGCGAGGCCGAGTGCGCCGCCGGAACTTTCTGGCTGACGGAGCTTGCCTTGCTCGGAGCTGAATCAGATACTTCGGCAGACGAATCCCGGCTGCCCGCGCTCTCAAGGGGTTGCTCGAACGGCTCGTCCGACTTGTCCGTGACAATCGCAATCGGGTTCAACGCGCTACCCATCTGACCCTGCTCAATAAGAATCGCACGCAGATACCCGCTGACGTAGGACTCGACCTCTATCGTTACCTTATCGGTTTCAACTTCCAGGAGAAATTCCCCCCTGGAGACTTTGTCTCCAGGTTTCTTCAGCCACTTTAGGATCTTCCCTTCGCTGACCGTCTGCCCCAAATCGGGCATGGTTATCGTGTGGACCATTTAGTTCTCTTTGCCTTCCTTCCCGCATTACTTGAAAAAGAATGACCGTCTCAAAGAGTTAGCCGCCTGTCATCCTGAGCGGAGCGAAGGATCTCTGTAGTTGTTGTCACTTCGTCCATTCACAATCAACTGCTGAGATCCTTCGCTCCGCTCAGGTTGACAGAGAATTAGCCCTGGATGACGGCTGTTGGATAATTCACACGTTCAATCTCTCAGCCTCGGCGCGCTGCCTTGCCGGCGGATCCTGTAGCAGCTAGGAGCTCTTTCACCTTTTTCTTCACGGCTTCCTTGCCCGCAACCATTATATCTTTCTTGCCGCCCATACCGAGAAAGGGATGGGGGTCGGATCCGGCTGAGTAATTCTTGAGCCCTTTGTCGATCGCCTGCAAGTAGGCTTGCTTGAGCACCGTGCCGAAATTGAATTTGGCCACTCCGAATCGCATCGCTTCCGCGGCGAGCTGCAACGGGAACCCGGTGCCTCCGTGGATAACTAGAGGGATCTCAATCAAGTCATGAATGCGTGCTAAGCTTTCGAAATCTATCGAAGCCCGCCCCTTGGTGAGAACGTGCACGTTGCCGATCGAAATCCCCAAGGCGTCGACTTCTGTTTCCTGGACAAACCTCTTCGCGACGGCAGGGTCTGTCATCTCTCCTTGCAATTCACCTCTGTCCCCACGGTAAGGCAAACGCCCAACTTGAGCCTCGACGGAGACTCCGCGGGAATGCCCAATCTGAACGGTGTCTTTAACGACACGCTGGTATTCCGCGGCGCTAAGGTGGTCGCCCTCGACCATCACAGAGTTGAACCCCAACTCGATGCCGTATCGAATCTGAGCTAGATCGTCGGTCTCGTTGAGCAGGAAAGCCACTGGAACCGATACTGCCGAGAGAGCTTGACCCAAGCTGGCGTAAAGCGCCAGGTTTTCCGGCTTGGCTCTTTGTGGATGCATCAAGAAGCCGCCATTGAATCCGGCGATAATGGGAGAATCCGTTTCTTCGGCTGCCTCCAGCGCCCCCTCGAAGGATTCGATGTTCCAAGCTTCACAATAGCACACCGCATAATTGCGTCGTCGAGCGTCCAACAACAACCCTGCCATCGACTCCAAAGGCATGCTGACCTCTCAGCCCTACCATGTTTTTCTAAATGGATCACCCGCTTCGGCGCGCTTTTGGGTGGTCATCTTCGTCCACTCAGTTTCCCGCTCATGCTGAAAGACGTACTGGCTCAGGCCGGAACAGTGCTGGGCGATGGCTTCGAATAGCTTATTGCCAAGCACCAGATTGCCCACCTTATTAGCATGAACCCCGTCATAATGGATCAACCAGTCAGCGCCGCCACCTGCAAGCCCTGCCAGGCTGGAAGACGTGCTCTTGAGAAAAAGTCGACGATTCACCGTGCGGTCTCCTTCTCAAACCTCCAGCTTCAGCGTTGTAATCTCCCAAGCCTGTATCTTCAGACTGAGCGAGCCGTCGGCGTTGGGCGCGATCGACTCCTGATTTTCCTCGATCAGGCTTGTCCTCCAGGCGCTCCGAATGGCGCGTGGCAATTCAATTCGCGCATCGCTTAAGTACCCTTCCGCTTCGTAAAATCGGAGCGCCACTTGGTTACCATCCTCGCTCTTCTTCAGAGCGGTCAGGATCAGGTTGGAGGGTTCGAGCCGCAGGAAGCATTGCTCGACCGGCAAGGCTGCGCTGCTTGGCTCTTGCTTTGGCTCACCGACGAATGCAATAAGCGGGTAATTGAAGGCGATCGCATCGCGATAGCGCAGTCTCCAGTCGCCTTGATGCGGCATCAAGGCCGCTCGGTACCTATGATCACCTGCTTGCGTGAACCAGTATTCGGGGTTCCAGGCTAGACTCTTTCGCGTCGAGAGCAGGACGTGCTGCAAAATGGGGTAGGTCACCGGGTCAGTGGTTTCGTCTCGGAAGAGGTGGACTGTGCAGTCGGAGGCGGCCAAGCAGCCGTTTCGTTGGTAGCTACGCGAGGATGCGTCGATCCAGTTGACGGCCTCGCGGAAGCGGAGGGGTGCGTTCCCGCCGTAGATATTGGGCGCGAACTGAGTGTCGTCGTCGAACGGAAGCAGTGTGAAATCCAGCTCGTCTTTTCCAATTTCCACTGTCCCGAAAGGAACTTCGTAGCTGAGACCAGCGTCATCGAGGTTAATCGGAAAGACTACGCGCAATTCGCGCTGCTTTTGCCCATCCCAGCCCAAAATCTCAGTTTCGACGTCCAAGCGGGGAAGACCATCGTAGAGATGAATGCTCTGCCGTAACTTGAAGCGCTTAAATGCAGCCTCGCGCACGGCCGTCGTGCGAACGGGCGTGCGGATAAAGGATTGTATGGGACAAGGATGGTTGGCAGTCCGATCGAAGTTCGCCATCGTGACAATTTCAGGATCTTCCCAGGCAAGGCCAGGGGCAGTGAATTGCAGCACCTCACCGCCCTCGAACTTCTCTGTCCTCAGTACCTCCCACTTTTGTTGCTTTTCGTAAACACTCTTGAGCCCGGCTCGCCCAAGAACAACCCGGAAGAATTGGTTTTCGAAGATGTCACCCGAGAGTGGCCTTGTCGCGGCTGGCGTTCCGGCCTGCTCAAGGAAGTAGGTGCGGTAACCGGTGGCCGGCACGTCTGCCGCGAGGAAGACCAGGGTTGCAGGGGATGCCGTTGACTTGGCCGGGATCAACTCCAGGTCAATGTTGTGTCCGGCTTCGTCGTGCAGTTCCGCGCCGTTCCAATCGGCGGGTAATTTCACTTGGCAGTTCACCAAATCGGTACGTCGCCAGGAAAGAGGATTAAACACAACCACCGGCATCTGTGCGGGTGCGGTTCGTTTCACTCGTGAAGTAAGTGCAGTACCCGCCTCCGAAAGGAGCTTCTGGGAAATCTCTTTTGATTTGAAATAAGACTTGGCATAAACCGAGTCGGTGATCAGTCCCTGGTTCCCGCCCCAGCCGTGGTCCGGCCAGCAGTTGGCTCGCCAACCCTCGGTGATAGTGCCCGAGGGATAATCGACCAGGCCGGCGGCTAGACCCAGGCCGGTGTAAAGCCGCTCGGCGGCGAGCAACTGATTATGGGCGGTGCGGCCCGCGAGCAAAGCCTCGCGGTTGCCGGGTTCATCGTAGTAAGCCCAGGCGAAGGGCCAGTCGCCTCGTAACGTCGTGATGTCGAGCGGGTGCTTAGTAAAGTCGTCAAGAAAATCTTCCGCCGCGACAAAGGTGATCTCAGGGGGATGAATCTGGCGTTCCGGCGTCGAGCGGAAGTGATCGTTCCAGGCTGGTGCAAACCGCTTCATCGCTTGGTTCTGCGCCCTTGCATACGGTGGAAGGGCAGGTTGGGGCGGCAGGTAGTCGCTCGTGTAATCGTACATGAACTGCGGGGGAAGCTGATGGGCCTGGTAGTAGGCCTGACGCTGATCGGCGTAGCGCAACCAGCCTCGGTTGTCCAGAGGGTCCAGCAGACGCATCGGATCAACGTAATGCTGGGCGTAAACTAAGACTGCCGATCCGTCGGGCGCCTGCCAATTGTAGTAACCAAACGGCAAGCGCCCCTGAATGATGTATTTGATGCCGGCTTTGGCGACGATCTGCGGCATCTGCAGGGTCATGGATGGGGGATCTGTTTTAACGTAGAACCGGGTATCGACACCCGGAAAAGTCTCCTTAAGCCAGAGGCGGCCTAAATAGAATTGACGAACCAGTTTCTCGGGGCCGACATGCACCTCCTGGCACTGAACGTAGCTTGCTCCCCAGCCGAAGCGCCGCTCGCGCATGCGCTCTGCCATTTCATCGCGCAGTTCGGGATGCCGCTCCAGGAACTCCATCAGGTAGGTTGTCGATTCCATCATGTAGATAAACTCGGGATATTCATTAAGCAGCTTCAAAGCCGGCAAGATTATGTCGGAGGAGCGAAAGTCCGCCGTATTGGCTTGAGTATTGAGCCATCCAAGATCGTTATGACATGTGCAGTGGAGAGCGAAGAGGCCCGTGTCGAAGTAAGAGTGATAAGGCTCAACCCTCAAAGTGCGTCTCAGGCCCAGCGATGCATTTCCTGCCATCAGCTCGAATTCCATGGATATGGGTTCGAACGGTGCGGGTATCCAAGCGTCTTGAGGAGTGCGCGAGCGCCCGGGGATCGGCGCTAGCGGAACGCGCAGGACCTCTTTGCCCATTTGCGAGATGACCAGTTGCGCGTCGCGAAGTTCTTCACTGGGATTTATGAGGTGCAGGGTGGCGGATTGCACCGCAATGCCCTCGCGCACGTCGTACTGGTTGTAGACATCGATCTCGAAGCTGTGATCGTGAGCATGCGGATAAATCCGCAGCTTGCCCAGCCCTGTTTCCTTTCCGCCCGGTTTCGTCCACGCCTCATCGACAGTAAGGCGCACGTACGAAGTCTTGACAGCCTTGGGGAGAGCGATGATTTCAAAATATGGGTGCTGCCCCAATTCAATAGGTATGCTGGTGTGGTCCGAGAAAGAGCCGGTGAGCTTGCGCGGCGCTTCGAGCAGGGCCACGCGTGAGTAAGTCATCGAGTAAACGTCTTGTCCAACGATATTGCGCGGCAGCGGCTGCGCTAGAATGAATAGCTCGCTGACCTGCCGAGGCTCTGGAAAGTCAATCTGCAACCAGGCGCCAGCGGCCTGCTGGTCAGCTTCCCATCCGACATACAGGTTGCCGCCAACAACATTTTCGGGCGCATAACCTCCCGGCGGGTCGCCGTAGAAGCTTGAGGCTGTGGCTTTCGATCCGAGCGCCACCCAATCGGGATTAGGAGTTTCGGCTGGCGCCTCGGCCGCTATAAGGCGTGATCCGTCAGAACCACGCCGCCAGCCGCTGGCCGCGACCGATAATGCTGCAAGAGTACCGCCCTTCAATAGAGTCCTTCGGTCCATGCGATCCCCCAAACGGCGTGCTAAACGGTCAGCGCAGTTTTTGCGCCACGATTCGCAGTGTCAACGATTCGTGAGGTTTCAGATTCACTTCCACGGAGTGAGCGTTTACATTGAGCCCCTCCTGATCTTCTTCAAGGGCAGTGGCCAGCCACGCGCGATCGATAGTAAAGAGCGGCAGGCTGAGACGGGCGGTGACGGCTCTGCCTCCAGTTTCGAGTAAGCGCACCACCGTGCCGGTGCCGTCCTCTGCCGTCTTCCAGTCCTCCACCGCCACATTTTTTGCGTCCAGGCTTAGGAAGCTGGTTGGCGCTTCGGTGAGCGGCCGTTCGGGATTCCCGAATTTGTCGTTCGGAAGCAGTTGTCCAAGCTCGAGAGGGGTCATTGCTGAGCGCCCGAGTCTGGCCAAATCTTCCGGCTCGAGGTTGCGCCCGCTCGTCAATACTAACCGAAAGACGAACTCGCCGCTCTGCACGCGGCGGAAATTCGTATGCCAGTAGTTGTTCAGAACGTAGGAGAAAATCGTGCCACTCTTCGCTTCGAAGCGTTCAGGCCAAGTGCCCCGATTGATGTCGCCGAGCGTCACCAGGGGTGAATCAATGGGCACAAGGCCGACGCTCAAGCCCGGCGAAGAGACTTTCACCCAATGCTGGACCGTGAACCACGCAGAGTTTGCGCCGTTTAGCAGATCATGAAGTGGGTCAACCCACCCATTCTGGATTTCGTAGCTGAACTCCGGGGGCGCAGCGGCGACGGGAAAGGCGAAATATACGGCATCCTTCTTGTCAACCGGGTCCTTGGGCAAGCGGTTGATAAACTCGAGCTTCTTTTCATGGTCGAAAAGAATGATCTCGGACTCGATGGATGGCGCGTGCGGCCCGCTCGTTACGTAAGTCAGGACTTGCCCATACGAAGTCTTGTGGACTCGAGTCACTCGTCCGCCGCTGGCAGTGCTGACGGTCAAATTCGCGAGGGGAAGCGACTTGCGCAGGTAGACAAGTTGCGTCTCGCCGTCGCCGCCGGAGACGTAGAGATACTGATTGAAGCGGTAAGGACCCGCCGCATCCACGAGCTCCCGGCCGATTTGTTTATCGTAGACACTCTTCAGTGCTCCCTCTGCTGGATCCACCTCGATCCGATAGTAGTCATTTTCACATACGTTCGAACTGGGCAATGCTTCGTCGCCCGGCCGTGGAGATCGGGGATCGTTGCGCGGCGCTGCCGGGTAAAAACGGTAGCCGAGCGAGGGCACGTCACGGGCAAGAAACCTCACGTGATCGTAATCCGCGTGGTGAGCGAGAACTTCCACCGGCACCGGCGAACCGCCAGAAGACTCGACAATGTCATAGCCGGCATCCAGATCGGTCTCCACCAACTCGCTCCGCGTCCAGTTCAGCGCGTTGAAGACCAATCCTCCGGGCGCCGGAACGTGAATTTGGTCTGCCAGTTGGCTCAAGGCTTGGTCGAGAATGGCATTAACCCGCTCGCGGCCGTCGACCGCGAACTGGTCCTTGGTGGCAAATTGGCGAACCGTCTCCTCGCTTTCAGGCCGTGAGTATCCGCCCCAGTAAGTGAACGTGTGCTCGGCGTAAAGAACCAGATCGTCCCACATGGAGCGAATTCGTGCTGCAGGGCCTGACACACCCGGGTGAAGAAATGTGGCGATGGTCGCCAGCTTTTCGGCGGAAGGCGCCCGCTGCTGGCTCGAACGGTCGATCTCGAGGTAATGAGCGTCCGTGCCGTAGCCGTCCTCCCAGTAGGGCCCGCCGTCGCCCACGACCGTCGGAAGATCTGGGCCGAAGTGCTGGTCAACATATCGCATGTAATCCGGGAAAGTTGCAAGGATCATCCGGGGATACGCGTATTTTGAATTCCACTTCTGGACAAACTCCGGCTCGCCGGGGATAAGATCTGTATTTTCGATCTGGCTGCCATACATCAGCACCGCATCCGGCTTATAAGAGGGCGACTGATACTGCTGGAAGAACGTGGGCAGCGACTGCCTGCATGCCGCTTCCTGCGCCGGGACCCCACAGACAAAGGAAAGCTGGAAATACTGCCGTGCGTACGACATCAGGACCTTGCTTCCGTCAGGTCCTTGCCACCAGAAGGGAGACTTTTCATTCCAACGTCCATAGAGGAGAATTGGCGCTCGATCATTATTGCTCGCAGCAGAAAAATATCTTATCCCAAGCGCGTGCAGGGCGGAAGGGTAAGACCACGTATAGCTCGGAACGTCTGTGATGTTGACATAGTCGAAAGGGATTTTCTCCTCCCTGTGTAGTTGAGCGGAATAAGCTGTGGAGCGAATCAGCTCCTCCATGGTGGGATAGCCTGTCATCAGGTTTGCAAGCTGTGCCGGAACTGCAATCTTGCTGGCGCGCACCAGGCTTAGGAGGCGGGCACGCGCCTGGGCGTTGCGAGAAGCAAGATATTGGCGAACGATCCAAGAGCCGTCGAGGCTGAAACGCATTTCCGGACGTGCGTCAATCTCATCCAATAATTTATCGATGTTCCGATTGTGAATTTCCGCCACTTTAGCTTGGTAATCCGTATAGCCGATATCGAGGTGGGCGTGTGGGGCAACGTAAGCCGTCCACTTGCGCTGCGGAACCAGCCGGAGGTGACCGGTGCGCATTTTGCCGTTGACGTGGATCGTAGTTTCCGCATCCGTCGGTCCGCTTAACTCGGGGATGGCCGATTCCTGGCGCCACTGGCCGAAATCGGCAGTAGTCGCAATCGCACTGCGAAGCTTTTGCCCTGCCACAGACAGCACAATTTCGCCCGCGCGGACGGGGTCGTCCAGGGTGACCGTGACCGTCGCCAGTTCCGCCAAGCCGCCGTCATGCCGTACATAGAATATGCTGGGCGCCACGTCGGCCTGCCACAGGCCCACGGGCTTGCCGGCCTCGTCCTGCGTAAGGCGTAGCGCATCGTAGGAAAGCCCTGAATCACCCTCGCCTTCGCTCGGATCGTCCACTGCCGTTAAGACAAGTTTGTTTTCCCCAGCCTTGAAGAGCCGGGTGGGAAGCTGGACCCGCACCCGATCGCCACCATAGATCGGGGAATCCACGCCAAAATCACCGGGGTAGTAGCTCACCTTGCGCTGGAAATAGAACCGGCCTGACTTGCCGTTGAGCTCCACTTGCAGGGAAGGAACTCTCGAGTGGGATAAGATGACGGAGACCTCCAGCCACCAAGCGCCTCGGGGCGGCTCGCTCAAGTTGAAAACTATCGTGTATGGGTGCGCTCGTCCCGCCGCATCTTTATTCGCCGAACCAGGCTGCTCTGCCGGCCAGTCCTTGTTCGGATCGCTCTTGCCGACGGTGAATACAGGGTTGTCCTGGGGGGTTGCCAAAATCGATCTGCCGCGTGAACTCCCTTGAAGATTGGTCGAATTTGCCGATCTCCCAAACGGTGCGCTCTGCCCCCGCGAGCGGCCACACACCGGAGAGAATAGAAACCAAGACGTATGAAATAACTATTGCGGCTTTGCAACCCAAACGCATAAAAGCCTCCATGAGGTCGCTGACGATCAAAGCTCGCTACCGGTCTAAAGTGCAAGCGGCACAAATCGTGTCCGCAGGGGGGAAGGGCAGCCTCGTTGCGGCATCTACATCGACGGCGGCGCCGCATCTGGGGCGCTACCCCAATTCCGATTAGGCTCCGGGCCCATATTCAACACCAGTTTCCCGCCCTTCGCTATCTCCGTGTGCGTGAACCACGGCCGATCAAGCGGCTGGCCGTTCAGCGTCGCCGACTGGATTGCTAACGCATTCCTCCAATGCCCTGATTCGGAAGTCCTCAGACCAACGTCGATCGCGAGCCGGCGTCCTTCTCGCAGCCCTCGAAGTGCGTAAGATTTCTATCACGGCGTCAGAACTCAACGCAACCCAAGAGTTTAGGCGGCTCCAGCGACGTGCGACGGCGCCACGCCCCAAAGACGCGACTCATTGTTGCATTCGGCGGCCGCGGGATGTACGGTACACTAACAACGATGGGGCAGGAGCTTTTATGGCAGCGAATAATCGGTTAGGAATCGCCTGCGGCGGCATCTGGGTGGTGGATCTTGTGAAAGTGACCGACCACTACCCGCCGGAGAACTCGATCGCCTATATTTCTGAAATATCCAAGGGCGGCGGTGGCTCGGCCCACAACGTCATCATTAACTTAGCGAAGTTTGATTCGAACCTGCCGCTCTATGCCCTTGGCCTCATTGGCAACGACGCTTACGGCGACTATCTCGTCGAAGAGTGCCGCCGCTATCCTAATGTCAATGTCGACCAACTAAGTCGAACCGACCTGGACGCCACCTCTTTTACCGATGTTTTTAGCATTAAGGCCAGCGGACGGCGGACCTTTTTTCATTACCGGGGAACCAACCGATTGTTCGAACCCGCGCACGTCGACATCAAGAGCTTGCCCGTTAAGATGTTCCACCTCGGATACCTACTCCTGATGGATGCGATGGACCAACCCGATGCGGAGTTTGGAACCGTGGCGGCACGTTTTCTCGCACAGCTTCAACGTCACAACATCCGGACCTCAATCGATCTGGTATCAGAAAACAGCGACCGCTTTCGTCACATCGTTCCCCCTGCGCTCAAGTATACCGACTACTGCATTATCAATGATTGGGAAGCCGAGAAGTTGACCGGCATCCCACTGCGGACAGGAGCCAAGCTGCTGCACGAGAACTTGGGCAAGATCGGGAAAACGATTTTCGGGTTCGGAGTTAAAGATCTGGTGGTCGTTCATTTCCCGGAGGGCAGTCATCTGCTTTCCAAAAACGGAGTCGAGTTATTGCAGCCCTCACTGGAACTTCCCGATGATTACGTCGTGGGTAGTGCCGGCGCAGGAGATTCCTTTTGCGCGGGAATTCTCTACGGGTTATATCATGGTTGGAGTCACGACAAGATGCTTCGCCTTGCCACCTGTGCCGGTGGGATGAACTTGAGCGGCTTGACCACCACGGGGGGCATCAAGTCATGCCCGGAAGTACTGGGCATGGAAGAGAGATTCCCCTACCGAAAGAGCGTGGCCTAGCTGCGACCAGTCTACGATGCCGGCGATGCCCGATGGGCGCCTCGGCTCGAGACTACATAGTTTTTGCCGTGGTAGTGAGAACGGAAAAACCATAGCCCAGATTCTTGTCGATCACGCCTGCCTTTTCGGTCACATCTGTGAACGATCCATCGCCGTTGTTGTGATAGAGGACGTCGGGCGCCCCCTTCAATCCGCGAGGGCCACAAGCTTGCATTACTTTGTTGCGATACGTACAAGTGGGCTGGGCAGGTTGAGGAGGATGGCGCAAGTCGAAGTCGATGTGGCCCGCCACGTAGAGGTCCACGAAGCCATCGTTATCGAAGTCGCCAAAGGCCGCGCCGCCACTCCAGATCTGGTGCGGCGCCGCAACCCCCGCTTCGACGGTCACGTCCGTGAAGGTCCCATCACCGTTATTCCGATACAGAATGTTGGGCCCGTAGTTGTAAACATACAAGTCTTGAAACCCGTCATTGTTATAGTCCGCCGCAACCGCGCCGAACCCCCAGCCATGCCCCTCGACACCCGCTTGGCGCGTTACGTCGGTAAAGGTCCCATCACCGTTATTGCGGAAGAGGTAGTTGTGGGGGCGGTGCTTGACCTGCGAAGGTTGGAGGAGATTCTCGATCGTGGATCCGTTCACGATGTAAAGATCCACGTAGCCGTCGTTGTTGTAATCAAACCAAAGGCAACCACTGCCGTAGACCTCTAGAATCCAGTTTTTTTCCGGCTTCCGCAGGTCAGTTCGGCCCTGATCCCGGCATCAGGTGCAACATCTCGAAAGAACGCAGAATTCGACGCGGTTGCGCGGGTTTGATCGGTGGGGTCCCCCGCCGTTCCCGCAAGCAGGCTTACCCAGGCCTTCGCGTTGACTGACGGCAACAACAAAGGCGCGCAAAGGCGCTGCATGAAGCTGCGTCGGGAATTCCTGCGGGAAGGAACGAGCATAGGTAACTACGATCCTCACCTGCGTTGGTTCGAGGCTCGCCACGGACTTAATCCCCAACGGGTCAGGAGGAAACTCTCGCGGGGCGCGCGCCAAACCAGTCAGTCGCGAACTTCCTAACTGCGTTAAACTATAACACGCAGCAGGACGGGTGTGTACGGTGTGCCGATTGGGCGATGGCAACGACAGTGAAATTGAAAAGGTCGAGTGAGGCAGCGCGGAGCCTGTTCGCGACACGTTGCGGGAGGCGCGACGGAGTCCGTGTGGGCCTCTTCATAGTTCTTTTTGCTTGGTCTGCCGCCGCACAAAAGCTGCCCTCCGGGACTCTGATGGGACCGCGAGCGGCTGAAGAAATGTCGGAGCACGAGCGCCGTGGCGATGAGCTTCTCGCAGCGCGCCGCTTCGATCAAGCCATTGCCGAGTATCAAAGAGCGCTGGCCACCAGCCCGGCTATTCCATCCATTCATGAGAAGCTGGGAGTGGCCATGGCGGCCTCGGGTGATATGACAGGGGCGGTGCATGAATTCGGAGAGGCCGTGCGTCTCGACCCGAGGAACGCCAGGGCCAGGTCGGATCTGGGCATGGCTCTCGCGAGGACGGGCAATCGAACAGGAGCACTCGAGGCGCTCCACGTTGCCGTGGGACTGGACCCCAACGACGCCGTCTCTCACTACCGTCTCGGTGTGGTCCTTTCAGCCGGCGAAGATGCCGGAAGCGCGTCCGAGGAATTCCGCAAAGCCGCGGAGCTTGGATATTCTAACGGCGCGGCTTTTGAGTCTAAGTGAAAGCCTACCTTGGACTGTCATTCCGAGCGAAGCGAGGAATCTCGCAGTGCCTTAAAAATGTTCAGAGCGAGACTCCTCGCGGAGTTTACCCTGAGCACCCGGAGCGAGATCCTTCGCTTCGCTCAGGATGACAGCGAAAGGCTCGGAATGACACTCCAAAGGAAGTTTCCACACAAATTCTGAAGCCCCGCTCTTCCGAGGCCGGTATGCTGGTCGGAGTGCGGGAGGTGTGACATGAGTCCGACTCTCCGAAAAGGTGTGATCCTGTTGCTGCCCTTCGCGTGCTGGGCGATCCTCTACGCCGCCGCCCAGGGGCATGGAGATCCACAATACCCGGATCAGGTTACACACTTGCCGCCTCAACCCAGCACTCGCGATGCGTCGCCGCTGGGCGATTTCTGGCAAAAGAAGCTCAATCCTTTTAAACCAGGCAATTCCATCAGACCCTCGGATATCAAATGCTCCGTCATTGAGTGGGAGACCGGTTCTCCTAAGCCGGCGCTGACGGTGGTTTGTCCTCCTCCGGAAATTTTTTCGCCTCTACGAGTGTTCTTGAAATTCTCCTGGGTGGACGCCAAAGACGTTCCCAAAGAGGCAGCCAAAGTCGTGGCGGAGCCGAAAACTGCGACGAAAATCCAACTCGGGAAGGGAAGCGTGCGGGCTTTCCTGAAAATTTCGAAAGAGCCCGACAGTCCGACCAAAGAGAAGTGGGTCGGCTTCAACTCACTCCAGAGTTTTGCGATTGTGCCGGCGCCGGAATGAGGCTGATGAAACTTTGGAGTGCGGTAGCGCGGGTTCTGCTGCTTACACCGATCCGTTTTTTGTCTGCGTTACTGATGTTGCGTTTTCGTGGCGAACCGCGAAGTTTATTCTCCGTGCTCTCTGCGCCAAGAAAAGACGAAACACGGAGATCACTGAGCGTCTCCGTGTGCTCCGTGTTGTGCTTTTGAAGATACTGAGTACACGGAGAAGTCTTCTTGGCTGCGGCCAGAGGCCGCGCTTTGTTTATCTGTGCCGTGACTTGAAGGGCTTGTAAGGCGAGGCGATTTGTCCTTCGCCTTCCCGAACCACGAGGATCCGATCCGCGCTGACGTTATTGAGCCGGTCGATTTTTCCGCTGGGCCAGGCGATCTCCACGAGTTCGGCTCCCCGGCGGTTTCCCATCCCAAAGTGCAGTCGCATATCGTTGCCGGAGAGCCACGATCCTCCCGTCCGGACGCGGTCGTACTGGGTGAGGTCACCGGCAACAACCTTAACCCAAGCGCCGATGCCATCCCGGTTGCTCTTCGTCCCTACGGTCTTGATCTGCAACCAGTGGCCGGAGCGATTTCCGCCATCATTGCGCAGCAGAAGAGGGCGGCTGTCGATGGTAGTGATCGCGATGTCGAGGTCGCCATCGTTGTCATAGTCGCAAAAAGCTCCGCCGCGTCCGCCCACCGGCAAGCCGGAAATCCCTACCTCCGTCGACACCTCGACGAACTTTCCGTTGCCCTGGTTCTGGAACAGTTGAGGGTTTTGAAGGTAGTGTTCGTCGGCGAAGAGCTTATCGACTTCAGGATACAAATGGCCATTTACAATGAAAATGTCTTTCCACCCGTCATTGTTGTAATCCATGAAGAAGGTCGCCATGCCGAGATAAGCGATCGTGGGGTCTCCGAGCCCCGAAGGATACGATACGTCTGTGAATATACCTTTTCCATCATTATGAAATAAGGTTTTATTATCGTGAGCAAAAGTAGTAATGAACAGGTCGGTCCATCCGTCGTTGTCGTAGTCCCCCGCCGCGATGCCCATGTTGGACTGCTCTTGTCCCTCGCCGTTGTAGGCAATTCCAGCGGCCGTACCTATTTCCTCGAACGCGCCATCCTTTTTGCTCTTGCAAAAGTAGTTGGGACCTGAGTCGTTGGCGACGACAATGTCCGGCCAGCCATCGCCATCCAGGTCCTCGAGCAGAACCGCAAACCCATAGCCCAATTGCGTATCAATTACGCCGGCCTTTTCGGTGACGTCCGTGAAAGTGCCGTCACCGTTGTTGTGATAAAGCGCGTCAGGGGCGCCCTTGAGCCCGCGCGGGCCGCAGACCCTCACCATATTGTTACGGTAGGTACAGAGGGCCTGGCCGACAGGAGGGGGGTGGTGCAGATCAAAATCGATGTGTCCGGCTACATAAAGGTCGAGGTAGCCGTCCTTGTCGTAGTCCCCAAAGGCCGCGCCGCCGCTCCAGACCAGTTGGCGTCCGGCCAATCCGGCTGAGCCGTGACGTCTGTAAAGGTGCCGTCGCCGTTGTTCCAAAGCCAATTGTCGTTATCGAAGTGGCAATAGGCGTGCACTAAACAAAGTGGGCGTGTCTATCTTCAGGTAATTTGCAGATGCAGTTCGAGGGTATCGATGTCCCCTATAGGAGAGGGTAAGGTGTTATTGCGGCGGGTCGAGCCGGTTCTCAGGTTACTTGTGCTTCTGACCTTAGTCGCCCCGGTGTTCCCGGCCCAGAGTAAGGGCCCGGGGCCGGACTGGCTCCAGGAAGCGAAGGCAGCCGAACAGTCTCGAGATTTCGACCGAGCTGCCGACAGCTACGCGAACTTCCTGAAGGAACATCCTGACCGCGCTAATGTCTGGCAGCGTCTCGGACTCGCGTCCTATCTTGACAACCGGGTTGACAAGGCTAGTCCTGCCCTCGAACGCGCGTTTCAACCGGATGCAACGTTGTGGGCAGCCGAATTGTTCTTGGGGATCAGTGAATCTCGCATGGGACAGTTTGCTAACGCCCATGCTGCCCTGGAGAGAGCACTGGCGATAAAGCCAGACGTTCCAGAGGGTCATCTCTGGCTCGGGTCTACCCTGATGGCCTTGGGCAAGCACGAAGAGGCCACGGCGAACTGGAGAAAGTACCTTCCGGTTCTTCAGTGGCAATAGATGCGGATTACCAGCTTGCCCGTGGGTATCGTCGAGTGGCAGAGGACTATTACGAGCGCCTTCAGAAGAGCGACGCGAATTCCTGTCGCGCCCATCAATTGTCCGCTGAGGCGTTCGCCTGGCACGGGGAGTACCAGAACGCGATTCTCGAATACCGGAAGGCGTTGCAGTTAAAACCCGGCCTTGAAGGCGCCCACCGGGGAATAGCGGAAATGTACTGGGAGCAGAGACAATACGAACAGGCAACCCAGGAATATGAAGCGGAGTTGCAAAACTACCCCCTGGACGACCATGCACACCTGCGCATCGGCGAGTACCGCTTGGCCCAGGGCAGGATTCAAGACGCCATTGCAGAACTGGCAGCGGCGCACCAAGTGAACACAACCTCGTGGGAAGTCTGCCGAGCGCTGGGCCAGGCGTGGATGGCGGGCGGCGACCCGGCCAAGGCGGAAGCCTTGCTCGAAGCCGCTGTCCAGAATAACCCCACGGACGCTCTCAGCCACAAACTACTTGCCGAAGCGTACCGGGCCACCGGCCGGCCGGAATTGGCCGAGCGTGAACACGGTATCTTCCACAAGCTTTCGGCGGCTGAAGGCAATTAGGGTTGTAATCTAACAAGAACCAAGCACGACCGAAACCCAAAAGGAGGAAAGCATGAGAGGACAAGCGGTCAAATGGCTGGGGTTGCTGGGGAGCGCAGTGATTCTGCTCGTCGCCCTCGGCCTTGGAACGCGCGTCATGGCTCAAAAGTATTTCGGCATCATCGTCGGATCCGTGACGGATCAATCTGGGGGGGCGGTGCCGGATTGCACTGTGACAGCCACGAATGTTAATACTGGAATCAGCCGGACATCCAAGACCGATGCGACCGGAGGGTACCGATTCGACTCTCTAGTTCCGGGACCTTATACGGTAAAGGCTGAGAAGGCGGGATTTCAAACCTCGGAAGTCGCCCAGCAGGAATTGCACGTGGCCGCCTCGCTCACCATGAACGTGGTTCTACAGATCGGCGCGGTCACGCAGACGGTCGAAGTGCAAGCCGTGGCGCCTTTGCTCAACACCACGAATTCTACGGTGGGAACCACAATTGACAACGCCAACGTGCTCGAGATGCCGCTTAACGGCCGGGCTTATACTGACTTGCTTGAGCTCATTCCCGGCAGCGTGAACAACGGAGGCGGGACCTATCAGGCTACCGGCACCAACTACAGCGTGAGCGGCAACCGTTCCGAACAGAACGATTACACGCTGGACGGCGTATCCAACAACGAAGAGTTCTTTAAGGCCTACGGAATTCAGCCGGCCATCGACTCGATTCAGGAATTCCAGGTTCAGACCAACATCACCAGCGCGGAATTTGGCGAGGCTGCCGGGGCCAATGTGGCTGTGGCCACCAAGTCCGGCACCAACCAGATTCATGGTTCCGCTTACGAATTCGTGCGCAACGACCTGTTTGACGCGACCGAATTCTTCGACGACCGTACGGGCACCCCCAAGACTCCCTTGCGCAGAAATCAGTACGGCGTGACCGGAGGCGGCCCGATCTACATTCCTAAAGTGTATAACGGGCACGACAAGGCCTTCTGGTTTTTCAACTATGAAGGCGTAAAGGTTCGAGAGGCGTCGACGCTACTGGGCGTCATTCCCACCACGGCGCAGCTCAACAGGGATCTCACGGACCAACCCCCGATCTACGACCCTACCACCGCCACGCAAGTCGGAACTGGCGCCGGCGGCGCCCCCATCTACTCGGAGCAGCAAATCTCCTGTAATGGCGTGCTGAACACGATTTGCCCGAGCCGGATGGACCCTTTCGACGCGGCTTATGCGGCAGTGTGGTACCCGAAGACGAGTCTACCGGCTCAGAATGCGCCCGGCGGCTACAACAGCGTGGTGGTTTCTCCCGATGCGCTTAACCAATACCAGCTTAACGGCCGCGTGGATTACAAATTGAAAGACAACATGCAGTTGTTCGGGCGTTATACGGATCAGAAGCAGATCAGCACCAGCCCGTATGCCTTGCCCAACAACTACAACACCTTGGACAACCATTTCCAGAACGGCATGGTCAGCTTGACTTGGCTCGCCTCCCCCACTACGGTCGTGGACCTCAAGTCTGCCGTCAACCGCACTTTGATCTTTACGGCGGACAACAACCGCGGCTGGGCATCCTTCCTGGCTGACCATCCCATAGACGGCACACCGGTACAGAACTCCAAGTATCCCCTCTTCCCCCAGATATCGATCGCCTCGTTTACGGGTCCTTCACAAACCGGAAACCCGTTTTTGTCGTCGATCTGGCAGGAACTGGCGAGTGTCTCGATGATTCGGGGCAAACACTCGATGAAAGCGGGATTCGAATTCAATTACATGCAGGGCTGGACCGACGGCCTGTTCACAAGTGAGTTTGACTTCGCATCCATTCAGACCTCTGACCCGAACCCCGCCGACACTGCCAGCACGGGCTCGAGCCTGGCATCGTTCCTGCTTGGCATCCCAAGCGACGGCACGCGCAACGTCGGCATTACGGCAGCCTACATGCGCGACAAGACCGAAGCTCTCTATTTCCAGGATGACATCAAGCTGACCCGTAAACTTACGGTCAACGCGGGCCTTCGCTGGGAGTATGACAAGTGGCCCACGGAAGTTCACAACCACCTTTCGGAATTTGACTTCTCGGACAACAAGTTCGTATGGGCAGGCCCCAATCCGCTGCTCGGCGTAGGCCCGAACATCGGCGATCCCTCGCTGATGCGGCCCGATTTCCGCGACTTTGCGCCCCGTCTGGGCCTGGCCTATGCCTTGACTCCAAAGACCACTGTGCGCTCCGGCTTTGGGATGTTCTACGGCTCGAACTACTACTGGGAGGGGCAGGGCGCCCGCGGCACATGGCCGTACGCCATCGCCGACACTCCGTCGGGCCTCAACGCACCCGGCTCTACGATTGTTTATACAGAACACATGTACCCGACTTACGACATCCCTATACCGGGCACACCTGCCGACGCCCAGCACACCATGGCCCGCTATAACCGGACGCCGTACAGCGTGCAATGGAATGCCGGGGTGCAGCGAGAGTTGGCCAATAACCTCATGCTGGAAGTCGAGTACGTGGGAGATGGCGGCAGGCACATGCCGCTCTTTACCAACGAGAACGATCCTCTGCCTGGGCCGGGTACCGTGGGCCAGCCAGGACACTTCCGGCCTTACCAATATGCTGACCCGAATTTTGGCACCTACCCGACCTCACCCGGGTTCGGAGCGGATAGCGAATTGGACAACGTCGCAACCTCCGTTTACCATGGGCTTCAGGTTAAGATCGAAAAGAAATTCTCCAATGGGCTGCAATTCCTAGGCAGCTACGCCTGGGGCCACTACATCGACGAGGGCGGGTCCGGATTCTCCCAGAGTTCGGCTCCTCAGATTGATAACAACTTCGCCGCCGACCGCGGCGAC
>Ga0116110_1000523_pt1 | contig 22451 bp, 27 predicted proteins | sample June2015DPH_8_50_FD_89719 | JGI IMG/M metagenome (GOLD analysis project Ga0116110, IMG submission 89719) | Peatland microbial communities from SPRUCE experiment site at the Marcell Experimental Forest, Minnesota, USA - June2015DPH_8_40 | ecosystem: Environmental > Terrestrial > Soil > Wetlands >...
AATCGGCGGATGATGGCTGGTTAGCCACAACACCACTGCCCAAATCAGCCAGCCCATCCAAAAGTATTTTGCAAGCGGGATGAGCGCGACCACAATCGCCAGCGAAACCCAGCGGTGTAATTTTGGAAACACAGAAAATAGAATGTGCCCGCCATCGAGTTGGCCGCCAGGCAACAGGTTCAGCGCCGTTGCAAACATTCCCACCCACCCCGCAACCGCGATCGGATGCAAGGAAAGCGATGTTACCGGAACGTCAAGGTGCAGCAGGCGTGCGGCAAGATAAAAGGCAGGCGGAAATCCCGGCTCATTGTCGAGTGGTCCGGCGAACATGAGCGGATGAGACAACGAAAGTCCTGCTACGACGGCCGCACATGAGGGGATAAAGCCGGCAATAGGACCTGCAATGCCGATATCGAACAATGCCGTGCGTGTGGGAATCGGGCTCTTAATGCGGATGAAGGCTCCGAATGTGCCGATCAAGCTTGGAAATGGAATAAAGAATGGCAGGGTCGCGTGCACCCGATAATGCCGGGCGCAAAGGTAATGTCCCATTTCGTGCGCAAGCAATATGAACATAAGGCTGAGCGAAAAAGAAAGCCCATGCATCAACCTTCCCGGAGCCTGCCACATCCACTCGATTGGGAACAGAGGAATATTCTCATCATTAAACGAAAAAGCCGGTTGGTGAAGCGCGAAATTGGCGTAGATGCGTGCGCCCACGGTTAGCGTGCTCAGGAACGTCGCCGCCAAAAGCAGGAGATGCAACCCCCAGCGCTGGCGCGGCGGCCGTGTGACCCAGACCTGGGGCTGAGCCTGTTGTTCCCATTCAAGGGCAGTCGGAAAAGGGGATGTGGGTTCGGACATGAGGAACCTGAGGTCAGAGGTTCGAGGGCAGATCGCAGAGGTGAGGGTTGCTTCCGCAATCTGACCTCCGCCCTCTGCGATCGCGAGAGCAGCTAGTCAATCGACTGCAGTTCCTTGCCCGGCTTAAAGCGGACAGCCTTGCCCGGCGGAATGGAAACTTCCGCGCCCGTGCGCGGATTCCGTCCGATGCCAGTCTTGCGCGGGCGCACGTTAAATACGCCGAAACCGCGCAATTCAATGCGGTCGCCGGCGGAGAGCGCCTTCTTCATGCTCTCGAAGACGGTTTCGACCGCCAGCTCCGCCTTGGTCTTGGTGATCCCGGTGCGGTTGACCACTTCGTTGATGATGTCAAGCTTAATCACGGGTATCTCCCGTCTCCCAAGGATTAGCGTTCCTCAAGTCATTGATGCTAAGGGAGATAGGTTGGATTGTCAACCGGGGGATCAATCTCGTAATATGGCAGACACCAGCCCAAGCAATTTGTAATCGGTAATTTGTAATTTGTGATTGAACCCCTTCACCATCCGGGGCATCCATCCAGAGCAAAATTACCAATTACAAATTACCAATCACAAATTCCCAAGGAGTTTCATGATCAAGAGTGACCGCTGGATCCGGCGCATGGCGCAAGAGCACGACATGATTAATCCGTACTCCGAAAAGCAGGTGAGCGCGGGAGTGATTTCTTACGGCGTGTCGAGTTACGGATATGACTTGCGCGTGGCCGACGAGTTCAAGATTTTTACCAACGTCAACAGCACCATAGTCGACCCGAAGCATTTCGACGAGCGCTCGTTCGTGACCGTGAATGCCGATGTCGCCATCGTGCCGCCGAATTCGTTTGCGCTGGCGCGCTCGGTCGAGTACTTCAAGATTCCCCGCGATGTGCTGACCATCTGCGTGGGCAAGTCGACCTACGCGCGCTGCGGAATCATCGTAAATGTCACGCCCTTCGAGCCGGAGTGGGAAGGTTTCGTCACGCTCGAGATCTCAAACACCACGCCGCTGCCAGCCAAGATCTACGCGAATGAAGGCCTGTGCCAGATTCTCTTCTTTCAGTCCGACGAGGTCTGCGAAACGAGTTACAAGGACCGCAAAGGAAAATACCAGGCGCAGAAGGGGATCGTGCTGCCGAAACTGTAGGAGTGCGCCTGGCTTCGGGCTCCGGTCGGAAGCCGACACCTACTTCCGGCCGTTCTCGCCTTCCTTGAACATGTACTTGATCGCGGGCTTGTAGATCATCAGGTTGGCGGCTCCGCTGCGGTTCAGCTTGATGCAGTTCTTGTCGTACCACTCGATATAGCCGTGCACTTCCTCGCCATCGCGCAGCACGATGACCATGGGAGTCTTCGTCTGCATCTGCTTCTGATAATAAAAATTCTCGGCGTTGGTCTGTTCGGTGGGCGTCGTCTTTTTGCCGGGAGCCGCGGAACGCTCTCTCTCCCTGTCCCGGTCTCTGTCCCGGTCTCTGTCCCGATCTCTGTCTCGGCGTTCTGCGGGCACATGATTGTGTCCGTGGTTGTTGACGGCGTGCTCGGCACGATTAAGCGTCGGGCGGATCAGTTTGCGATTCGCGAAGCTTTCCTGATCCGCGGACTGTTCAGCCGGTATGGAGTCGATCGTATCTTTCAAATCGCACCACCTGCACGCTGGGCGGGCAAAATATGCCACAACACTCGAGCCTTTGATTGTGGGTCCAGAGGTGTGAACTGAGGCTTACGGTATCACAGCAGGCAGGGGATGACAATATTTTGTGCATTGTCTCTTGTGCAATCGCCTAAACCGTACCCCTTACGATACGGGAGCAGACCGTGCCGTTTTTCGGGCTCAACAGGCTGCGAAAGCCAGGATTCGTATCAGGGCATCGCTTTAGCGATGCTAAAAGTCCGCCAATCAGACGCCCCTTTAGGGGCTGGAGTCGGCTCAGCCTGCGCGTTCCAGCGCGGTCGCGAAGGCATCGAGCGAGAGCGAGCGCAGCAGATTTCGCCGCAGCCCGCGCTCGACTTCGCCGAGACCGTCCGCGGCGCGCTGCACCCAGGTGGAGTCGGCGGATTCCGCCATTTTCCTGAGTTCGCCCATAATATCCGTATTGCGCACCAGTTGCGCCGCGCCCGATTGCAGAAACATCAGGTCTTCAAGCAGCGAGTAGAGCGTACGTAGAAGGCTGTCGATTTTCGCACGGCCTTCGGCGCCGGGACGGTAGCTTTCCGTGACTTTGAACAACTCGGTGTGATCCCCTGCGCCGAGCGCGGATTTCAGCATGATGAGCGCATCGTTGCGAGCGGCGACATAGCCGTTGAGATCGAACGATAGCGCACGTCCAATGGCGCCTTCGCTAAGGCGGGCGACCAGCGCGCGCTGCCGGGCATCCCAGTCGGGACGAAGCTTGGCAAGTCGGCGCTCGATCTCCGCGAACGAGAGCGCGCTCAGGTGAAAGGTCATGGAACGGGAACGAATCGTGGGCAGCAATTCTCCCGCGTTTTCGGTCAGCAGAAAAATGCTCGCGAACTCGGGCGGCTCTTCCAGAACTTTGAGCAGCGAGTTGGCGGCCTCTTTCATGAACGCCGAACCGGTGAAGATGTAAACGCGTTCGCGGGCTTCCGCGGGCCGATAGTAGATCGTCTCAATCACGTGCCGAACCTGATCGACCTTGATCATCATTTGCGGCGGATCGGGCGGGATGATAAGCACGTCAGGATGAGTCTGGACGAAGAGCCGGGTTTCTTTCTTGTCCGTGTCGCGGAGATTTTCGCGAGCCTCCACGGCTTCGGCGAAGCGGGAATCGAGGTCTTCGGATTGAGCGATGCGAGTGCAGTTCGAGCAGCGTCCGCAGAAATCGGGCAAGCCATCGGTGGTCGCCTGTTCAAGACAATTCATCGCACGCGCGAGCATGAGAGCGAGCGTGTATTTGCCCGACCCGTGTGCCCCGGAAAGAATAACGGCGTGCGGAAAACGCTTCCGCGCCAGCATCTCGCGCAGCCGATGAATGGTTTCCGTTTTGCCGACGAAGTCTGAAAATGGCACAATTCAAAATCTACCACGGAGGCACGGAGATACAGAGAAATCTGAGACAGTCGGTTGCTTTTCTCCGTGTCTCCGTGCCTCCGTGGTAGATTCTAGATCTTCAGTTTCCTCCGCACCAACTCCATGATAACGGTATGGGTCTCGCTGGGCGTGCCGCGAGCGTTCACGACCTGCACCCGGTGCGGTTCGCGGGCCGCAATGCCCAGGTAGGCGTGGCGGACGCGTCCGAAAAAAGCCCGATTTTCCTGCTCAAAACGGTTCTCGTCTTTCTCTGAGCCTTTTTCTGACCGCCCGCTCTTATGTTTTCGATTGCGCCGCCGCGCGCGCTCGACGCTGAATGCCACTTCATTGTCTAGTAAGACCGTCAGGTCGGGCTGCAAATTGCCGCAGAGAATTTCGTGCATCTGGAGCACTGCCTTCGATCCCAGCTTGCGCCCTCCACCCTGGTAAGCCTCAGTCGAATCGGTAAAGCGATCGCAAATCACGATGCGTCCTTCGGCAAGCGCGGGCAGAATAACCTCGTGAATGTGCTGGGCGCGGGAAGCGAACATGAGCGCCATTTCCGTGAGCGGAGAAAGTCCTGAAGTAGCGGAGTGCAGCAGCACTTCGCGAATCTTTTCGCCGGCACTGGTGCCCCCCGGCTCGCGTGTGACTGTGACCGAATGGCCGTGGGCGCGCAGCGAACGCGCCAACTTCTCGACCTGCGTGCTCTTGCCACTGCCATCGAGACCTTCGAAAGTGATAAATTTCCCGCGCGCAGGCACGTTCGAGATGATAGCAGGCTGGGAGTACGCTCTGAGTAAATGCCAGCATTGTGCGGAGTCGGCGAAACCGCTCCGTCAGACTGTATATTCAAAGTGCCGTTCTATTTGGATCGCTGTGGACAGTCTCGATAATTCCGGAGGGTGAATGGGAATCGGTTCGGGTGGCGGGGTGCGGAAAGTCTTTTGTCTCGTAATCGTTCTGTTGTCATCGCTCTCAGTCTTTGCGGCAAATGCTCCAACCATCACGCTTTCTGTGGACGCGTCCGAAGCGCCGCGCAAAATCTTCCACGCACAATTGCGCATTCCCGCTAAGCCCGGGTCGCTCACGCTCTACTATCCGAAGTGGATTCCCGGCGAACATGGACCCACGGGTCCCATCACGGACTTGACCGGCCTGAAATTTACCGCCAGCGGAAAGACGCTGAAATGGCGGCGCGATCTGCTCGATGGTTTTACTTTTCACGTGGAAGTTCCTGTCGGCGAGAACGAAGTCACCGTAAATCTCGATTACGCTTCTGCCGCGACCGCTGAGCCGGGATACAGCTCCAGTATCTCCGCGACCGAAAAGTTGTATATCCTCAGCTGGAATACGCTGTTGCTATATCCTGCTGGGTACGGTTCCGATCAACTTACATATAGCGCGAGTTTACGGCTGCCCGCCGGATGGAAGTTTGGCACCTCCCTGCATGTTTCCGATCAAGTCGACAACGCCCACGAAATTCACTTTGCGCCCGTTTCGCTGACTATGCTGGTGGATGGTCCCGTCATCACGGGCGAGTATTTGAAGGTAGTGCCACTGACGCCGCCCAACGAAAATCCTCCCGCGGAACTCGATCTTGCTGCCGATAGCGCCGCCGCGCTCGATGCCCCGGAAGAAGTCTGGCAACATTACCGGAACCTGGTAAAGCAAGCCGGAATTTTGTTTGGTGCGTGGCACTACACCGATTACCACTTCCTGCTGACGCTGAGCGATCACGTCGCGCATTTCGGATTGGAGCATCACGAATCGAATGACAGCCGAGTCGACGAGCGCTCGCTGATCGAAGAAGACGGACGAAAGATAACCGCTGGACTTTTGCCGCACGAGTACGTGCATTCGTGGAACGGCAAGTACCGGCGTCCGGCCGATCTGGCAACGCCCGATTACGAGAAGCCGATGCAGACCGACTTGCTGTGGGTGTACGAAGGCCTGACGTCCTACCTGGGAGATATGCTCGCAGCGCGCAGCGGCGAGCGCACGCCCCAGTTGGCACGCGATGCGCTGGCCCAGATGGCAGCCGATCTGGATCATCGTTCGGGCCGCGTCTGGCGCAATTTGCAGGATACGGCCGACGGCGTTCCCGACCTGCAGAACGCTCCCCACGCCTGGGAAGATTATCGCCGCGGGCTCGATTATTACGATGAAGACGTGCTCAACTGGCTGTGGGTGGATGTGATCATCCGTCAGCAAACCAAGGGCGCGAAATCTTTGGACGATTTCTGCAAACTGTTTCATGGCGCGCCCAGCGGTCCACCCATGGTCAAGACCTACACCTTCGACGACATTGTGGACGCGCTGAACCAGGTCGCTCCCCAGGTCCCTCCCAACGACTGGCGTGGATTCTGGACGGAGCGATTATCAAACCATGGTCCCGGCGCCCCGCTCGGCGGAGTCGGAGGCAGCGGATGGAAACTTGTATATGACGAAAATCCATCGGAATTGGATCGCGCCCAGGATCGTGACGGGAAGGCGATCAATGCGCATTACTCGGTCGGACTGTTCGTCGAGAGCGATGGCGTGATTCGCGATACAGTCGAGGGGATGATTGCCGCCAAGGCCGGCATCGGGCCGGGGATGAAGATTGTAGCCGTGAACGGCCGCAGGATTTCGGCGGAAGTCTGGCGCGATGCGCTTCGAGCCGCCAAGACCAGTCCGGCGCCGATTGAGCTCATCGTCGAAAACACGGATTACTTCCGCGTGGTGAAACTGGATTATCACGGTGGCGAAAAGTATCCACACCTGGTGCGAGACGAATCGAAGCCAGATCTGCTGACGGAGATCTATCGGGCAAAGTAAGGGCGGGGATTTGGGTTCCCATAGAGACGGGGCTTGCCCCGTCTCAGCGCGGCGGCGAGCGAGACGCGGCAAGCCGCGTCTCTACAGCTGAGCAACCGGCTCTTCGTCGCCGATTTCCTCGGCAGCCGTCTCCTCCAGCATAAAGCCCAAAACTTCCTGCGGAATAGGCGCGTTCCACACTGGCGAAAACGACTGGCGATGCAGTGGCGAGGGTCCGTGCTCGCGCAACGCCCGGAGGTGATGCGGCGTGCAGTATCCCTTGTTCGAGGCCAACCCATACACAGGAAAGACAGGATCCCAAGCGGAGATCATGCGGTCCCGTTCGACCTTCGCGAGGATGGAGGCGGCGGCAATAGAGGCAGAGAGCGCGTCACCGTGAATGATCGGCTGTTGGGGAAGCTCGCAATCGAGTCTGACCGCATCGACCAGAAGATAGCTCGCCACCGGCGACAGTTGCTGCACCGCACGCAGCATGGCGAGGCGGGAAGCCTGGTAAATGTTGATTTGATCGATGCGGGCGGAATCCACCGCGGCAATGGCCCAAGCGATCGAATGCAAGCGAATCAGCAGCGCGAGTTCTTCGCGGCGTTCGGCAGGGAGCAGTTTGGAATCGCGCAAGCCGCGAATGCGGTGGCCAGGATCGAGTATTACGGCAGCAGCGACGACCGGACCGAACAGCGATCCGCGGCCGACTTCATCGACTCCAGCCACGTGCTCTGCGCCCGCAGTCCAAGCCCGCTTTTCAAAATTAAGAGTGCAGCGCAGTTTTTTCAGCAAACGCAACTTGGCGGCGGAGGCAGAAATGCCGTCTGCTTTCGGATGTTTCGATGTGGATCCAGACTTGGACACGGATGCTGATCAGCATCTTCGCCGAAGAAGGTGCGCGAAGCAAGAGCAGAGTTCCGTCTGGGAGCACCCAGACTGAGTACTGGATACTGGATACCGCACTACTGCTGTTCGACTTCCTTCAACCGCGCCGCCTTTCCCTTAAGTCCGCGCAGGTAGTAAAGCTTGGCGCGCCGGACTTTGGCTGACCGCACCACGTCAATCTTGTCGATGACCTTGGAGTCGATAGGGAAAATGCGCTCCACACCCTGGCCAAAGCTGATTTTGCGCACCGTAAAGCTAGGTTGCGCGCCGCGCGTCCGGGAAATGACGACCCCTTCGAACGCCTGCAGTCGCTCTTTTTCGCCTTCTCTGATCTTGACCAGCACCTTGACGGTATCGCCGGGACCAAACTTCGGGATATCTGTGCGGCGGGATTTCGCCAGCAGTTTTTCGATAATCGGATTGCGCATAAAGTTTCCTTCCTAATCAATCTTCGGTAGAGACGGGGCTTGCCCCGTCTCGCAATATGTCCTGATCTAACTTGATCTGGTCCCGCCTGACCTGATCCAGCTTAATCTGATCCAACTTAATCTCGTTCAGCAATTCCCTGTCTTCCGCCGTCAGCGTAACCCGCTCCAATAAGTCAGGACGGTTGCGCAGCGTCTTCGCCAAAGCCGTTTTGCGACGCCAGATTCGAATCTGGTCGTGGTTGCCGTTCACCAGCACTTCCGGTACCGCCATGCCGCGAAACTCCGCCGGCCGCGTGTAATGCGGATAGTCCAGCAACCCCCCGGAACCGCAAGTAGAACTTGGGCCGTCGCCCGCCAACTCCGGTCCCGCGAACGACTCGGTGAACGACTCCTGCCGCGTCGAATTCCGATTGCCCACCGCGCCCGGAATCAACCGTGTGATCGTGTCGACAATCACCGCCGCACCCAGTTCGCCACCGCTCAGCACATAGTCGCCAATCGAAACTTCGCGATCTGCCAGATGCTCGCTGATGCGTTCATCCACCCCTTCGTAGCGTCCGCAGATCAGCACGATCCGGCCGTGCTCGGTCTGACTCAGCGCCGCAAGTTCCGCCACCAGCGTCTGGTCGAGCCTGCGGCCCTGTGCGGAAAGCAGAATCACCGACTGCTTCGCCTCCACGCTTAAGCGCGCTTCCCGCGACGCCACGTCGCCGAACGATTCCAAACACTCAAAGATCGGTTCCGGCTTCAGGACCATGCCCTCGCCGCCGCCAAACGGGCGGTCATCCACGGTGCGGTGCTTGTCTTTCGTGAACGCCCGCAGATCGTGAATGTTGATTTCCACCAGGCCCGTTTCCCGTGCCCGGCGCACAATTCCATAATCCATTGGTCCGCGAAAGAAGTCGGGAAAGATCGTGAGAATGTCGATCTTCATCGCTGAAACCAGTTGTCAGTGGCCAGTGGTCGGTGGTCAGCTGAACATTACTTCGCTTTCTTGGGCTGGCCACTGGCCACCGACCACTGACCACTGCTCTCGTTCACTTCCAGCAACCCCTCCGGCAACTTCATACGAACTTGTTTCCGCTCCAGATCCAGTTTCTCCAAGAACGCTTCGGCGAAGGGAATTTCGTAAGGCAGTTTCGCTTTCTGCTCTTTCCCTCGAACTACCAGCAGCGGAGCTTCTCCCGCCCCGAACTGCAAATCCTCAATCTCGCCGATCTCGCGCTGCCCATCGAACACTGTACAACCAATCAGGTCGCTCAGGTACGTCCAGCCCGGCTCCAGTTCCGCGCGGTCGCCTCGCGGAAGCTGAAGTTCAGCGCCCACCAACGCCTCGGCGTCGGAAATCGTTCCGATGCCCTGAAATCTCAGCACCAGAAAGCTCTTATGCGGCCAGAGATCCTCAACCACGACTTCGCGGCGTTGGCCGTCTTTCGCGAGCGCCCACAGCCGCATGTCTCGCCGGAAGCGGTCCGGAACAGCGGTGTGCAATTCAGCCGCTACTTCTCCACGGCGTCCCTGCGTTTTGATCACGACCGCCAGGGTAATCCATTCGCCGCTTGCGCCCGGTGCCGCGATTCGATGATCTCCTGTTCGACGATCTTCTGTTCGACGATCTTCTATTCGCTGCTTCTTCTACTCAACGATCTGCTATTCAACGATCTCGAGCGCGTAACGCTTGTCCACTTTCGAGCCCGCCGCGCTCAGCACGTTGCGCAAGGCACGGGCCACGCGGCCAGAGCGTCCAATGATTTTGCCCAGATCGGACTCAGCCACTTCGAGCTCGATCACGGTTTCGTCCCCGTCTTCGTACTCCTCAACAAAAACTTCGCCCTTGGCCTCGACGATCGCCTTGGCAATGTACTCAATCATGACGCGTGGGCTGGCGCTCGGCTCGATCATTTACTGCTCCTGAATTGGAGTGTGATTGCGGCTAGGCGACCGAAGCGGCCGCAGCCGGCGCGGGAAGAGCAAGCAGTTTCCTGACCCGGTCCGAACATTGCGCGCCCTTTGAAACCCAGTGCTCAATGCGCTCCCGTTTCAAGTCGAAAGTGGCCGGATTGGTCCGAGGATTGTACGTCCCCACCACTTCCACCGGCCGGCCATTGCGAGCGTGCTCCTTCTCAATCACCACCACTCTGTAATACGGTTGTTTGCGCGCACCAAAGCGCGCCAGTCGGATCATTAACACAGACTTCACTATCCTTTGCCCGGAAGAGTCCGGCGAGATAAAGACAAACTATTATTATGCCGAAGCTTAGCGCTTTCCGCAATGGTGCGTTCCCGAACGAAGCGAGGAACCCGCAGGCCCGCCCATACTATCGCGTGGCACCGAATTTCTTCGATCTCGCGGCTTTTGGTCGGGCCAGACCATCCCTACGTTCCAAAGTTCAGCATCTTCGCCTTTTATTCACCAAGCGGTTATGGCAGACTGGGCGGGTGGCGGAAAATAATCCACAGCAGCGCACCCTTTTTGCTAACGATTCACAGTTGCGGTGTAGTGCGAGCGGAGTGTACAAGGAAGTACCGATGGCAACAGCTCTTCAGCCGCTTCCACGCTCGGTCAGAGCGAAAGCCGAACCGGACAAAATTTCCGAATATTCGCCTTTGGCATCCGTGTGGTTCGGCGAAGACCGCGAACTTCTTGAACGAATGCTGGACTTTTACCCGCGCAGGAAACCACGCAAGATATTGGACGCCACCGTGAACGGCGGTCGCTTTTGGAAAAACAGCAAACGTCCGGTGCTGGGGCTGGATATCGATCCCCGCCATCGTCCCATGGTCGTCGCTGACAATACCAAAATGCCCTTCCGGGATGGTTATTTCGATGTCGTGGTGTATGACCCGCCACATATCCCGAATCAAGGCAAAGACAACCAGAAAGACTTCGGCACACGGTTCGGGCTGGTGCTCCGCTCGTCAAAGGAAAACCATTACACCTTTTCGCACACGTTCCCGCCGTTTGCGAAAGAGGCCCATCGGGTCCTGAAGACGGAGGGCATCTTGCTCTGTAAATTGACCGACTACGTACATCATCATCGGTATCAGTGGGCACACATCGAGTTCATAAATGCTGCGTGTCAGGTGGGCTTTACGCCGTGCGACTGCATCGTCAAAATACGAAAAGGGCCAATTATTGACCCGAAGTGGAAGACTGCCCATCACACAAGAAGGCAGCACTGTTTCTGGCTGGTGTTTCGTAAGTCAAAAAAATGCGAATAGCGGTCAGCGAACCATCCAAAGATGCCCAAGACTGGCAAGCCGGCTAATACGACCGACGATGTCGGGCTCCGTTTGCGCGCGCCAAGCCCGACCCGCCAAAGTGCAGTTCCATCAATTGCTTGTCGCCGCACGAAAGCAGTGGTTCGTGGATGCGCTATCCGAAGCGCTGGCGCATCTAGACCAGAAGGCAGTTAAGGAACAACTCGATCAATACGCTCCTGGGGATGCACAGAAAATCCTTGCGGCTGCTGGCGTGAGGGACGAACACGTCTTCCCGGTCCCCGTCGTTATCGAAAAGAAGCCTTCGCTTGTGGGATATTATCGCTTGCTCTTGGGTTCCCCTCAGAAGACATTTTATGCCGGACCAACCGGCATGGGTCGGTTCAAGAGCATGGAAGAGAGAAACACGATCGATAACAAGCAAGTAATCCTGGTGCCCGCCTTCTGCCGCGCGATGGCAGAGCCTTTGGCCGAGCTAGTGCGCCAGATACCGAGCATCAGCCAACGCGACCTTCAAGAACTGCAACTTCTCACGTTGGGCTCTAAGTTCCAGGGAGCCAACAACACGCAGATAGGAAAAGCAGCGATGCAGGGCGTATTCGTTGCCATAGCTGCGATTGTCGATAAGTATGTGATTGACAAGAAAGACAAGAAACTCACCTTGAAAAACGCGTCAGACCGCACGGTCGTCATCACCATGTCCCATGATCCAGATGTGTGCGTGAGGGAACTAATGGCCGATGGTATGACGAACAACACAGTGGCCATCGAAGTCAAAGGTGGGACAGACGCCAGCAATGCTCACAATCGAGCCGGTGAAGCGGAAAAGTCCCATCGGAAGGCCAAACAGCAAGGATTCAAAGACTTTTGGACGTTAATCTCTAAGAAGGGCGTGGCGCTGTCAAAACTTCAAAGAGGTTCGCCGACCACAAACGAATGGTTCGACGTGACCGAATTGCTTACACAGAAAGGACCGGACTGGGAAAACTTCCGGCAGAAATTATCGCTAGCAGTCGGAATACCCGTGGCCGAGGTTTAAACGACTCTTCGACACTGCAATAGCCACGCACTGCAACTCCCTCCAGTTTGTGGTAGAAAATACTGTAATGCCAAGTAAGAAATAATGAACGCCTTTGGCAGTCCTAATCCGCGAAAATCAGGTGCGCCGTGCTGAGGGCAACCTTCATAGCCCTGTCCGAGAGCCGGTGGCTGCGTACCGTCGCCGAACGCTCCCGCCTTGGCCAGCGCGTTTCCACCCGCTTCGTAGCCGGCAAAGAGGTCGCCGACGCCATCCGCGCCGCCGCCGCCATGAATCAAATTGGCGCCAGCGTCTCCATCGACAATCTGGGCGAAAACGTCACCAACGCCGACGAAGCCCGCGCCAGCGCCCAGCTTTATCACCAGTTGCTCGATGAAATCGCCGCCGACAAGCTGAACGCAAATGTCAGCCTCAAGCTCACGCACATGGGCCTGGACGTCGACGAGACCATGGCCTACGAAAATGTGCGCGGACTAGTCGCCAAAGCGGCCAGCATGTCACCGAAGAATTTTGTTCGCGTCGATATGGAAGGATCGCCTTACACGCAGCGTACCCTCGCCTTCGTTCATGAGCTCCACCGGGTTCCAGGGTACGAGGACAGCGTCGGCACGGTGATCCAGTCCTACATGCGCAGCGCCGAGGCCGACATCGACAAGCTGCTCGCCGAGCGCATCCGCATCCGCCTCTGCAAAGGCGCCTACAAAGAGCCCGAAGACATAGCCTTCCAGAAAAAGTCCGAAGTTGACGCCAGCTACGTGAAGCTGATGAAAGTCCTGATGAAGAGTGGCGTCTACCATGGCTTAGCGACCCATGACGAGACCATTATCAAGGAAGCCAAGGCCTTCGCCACGCGCGAAAACATTCCGCGCAATGCGTTTGAATTCCAAATGTTGCACGGCATCCGCCGCGACCTGCAGCAGAGCTTGGTGAAAGATGGCTGGGGCATGCGCGTCTACATCCCCTTCGGCACCGAGTGGTATCCCTACTTCATGCGGCGCCTGGCAGAACGCCCGGCCAATGTACTGTTCATAGCAAAGAATCTTCTGCGGCCGTAAGTCCAGCGGCATCAATTAAATAGTGGAGAGCCGGGCGTCCCCGCCCAGCCAGACGAAAAGCCAGCCGCTCAACCATCCCACGCCGGCCCACGGGCGAAGTTCCATTTTTTTCCAAAAAAGTGAAGGGGATTGCCGAGCATTCTCGTTCTATCAGCAGGAAGCCAACTTGGATTGGATTCAGAGCCTGCCCCCTCGGCGATGTGCTTGTGTCCATCTGGGTACAAAGGGTCCGTGGCTCGCGACGTTTCTGCATCGAGACTCCGGTTTCCACTTCAAATCCTCTGCGTCGCCAAGGGGAAGGGCGACGCGGAGGTTTTTTTGTTTGTGCGCCTTGCTCGTGTGGGGACGCGCGTCCCGCGAGCCTGCCCTGTCTTTGCCGAAGCCCCGAGCGAAGCCGAGGGGGAAGTCGAAGGGTCCAAGCCGAGCACAGCTCGGCACCTGTCCGTTACCCCTCCCAAACAAACGCGTCAAACACCCTCGCAGTTTCAAATCCAATGCGCTTATAGAGCGCGATGGCCCGGTCGTTAGCCTCAGTCACCGTCAGCGAGATGAAATGAAATCCACGCCCACGCAGATTCTTGGTTGACGCCGCCAGCATAGCTTCGCCCAGCCCAGCCGACCGGTATTCGGGCAGCACGCAGACCTGGGTAATATGCCCGACATCGGGGCGCACCAGCGAGCAGAGAATAAGTCCAATCAGCGTCCGAGTACGGCGCTCGACGACAACGAAGGATGCCCCGGGATCGAAAGTCCCGCACCCGGGGAAGCGCACGATGTTGTTGAGAAAGCGCAGCGAGCCAGTGAGCGTCCGGTACTGATCGTTGATTTCGGAATCGACGTGGCCGCGATAGGCGGCGGTGATTAGCGCGGCGGCGGATTGGTATTCCTGCTCCGACCACGGACGAATCTCGAACTGCGCGGGCAGCGAAGGCGAAGTTTGCGGATGCTTGCCAATCTCAAAATTCATGAAGACGCGAGGATGCCGGCTGAAACCTTGCTGCAGAAACGGCCGCGCAACTTCTCCGGTATGGTGCGCCAGCAACTGCGCCTCCACGCGATGAATGCCGGGCGATTGCTGCAGGGTTTCGATGACGTGAGTCAGCAGTCGTTCTTCGACCTCGTGACGGCCGACCTCGTGACGATCGGGACTGCGGCCAGAGTCGCGGACAGATTCACGGACAGATTCACGGACAAAGAGGTCTCCGATGACGCCCTTGCTCTGTTCGTAAACAAAGAAGGAGTAACCGAAAATGCTGCCGCGCTCAATCGCGGCGTACCCGGGGAGAATCTTCGCATCCATGTAGCGCAGGATCATCTCGGCGGAGGTGGCGTAGTCCCACGAGAGCAGCCGCCCCCACATGGCGATCTCATCTTCCAGCAGCGGGCGAAGGTCGGCGGAAGAGAAATGTCGGAGATCGAGAATTTCCATAAAGAAGGTCTTAGGTCTCAGGTGTCAGGTCCCAGGAAACAAAGGCCCGAGGTCCTGTGGCTAGCCTAGAGTCTGGGGCCCAAGACCTGACACCTAACACCTAAGACCTGACACCTTTCATTTTCCCACCCAATACAGATCCAACTTCTGCGCCGGGATGCTGGTTAAGTATGATACCCGGCGTCCGGGAACGAGTTGCGCGACTTGTAATTGCGTGCCTTGTGCGGCCACCAGAACATGACCCGCAGCCGGAACATTCCCGCCTTCGTAGGATTCGGCCGGACGATTGAGATAAAACTCCAGGCCGTATTCCTGCACTCGACTGATGTGATAAAAAGCGATCGGGACAGATTCATGCGAAAAAGCCTGAATGCTTTCGGCAATAGGGCGCGCAGATTGAGTGGCGTCGATCACGGGCGCGGCGAAACGAATGACCACGGCCACGCTGACGACGACGGCAAACAGAGTGGCGCGGCTCAACAGGCGCAATCCGGCGCGGGAGACGAGCGCGGCGCTGATGCCAATTGCAAACACGCCGGCAACGACCGCAGCAACCCAGGTTCCGCTTCCCCACACCAAGCGGTGATTCATCGCAACTGATGCGGCGGAGAGCGCAGCAAAGATCAGCAGTCCGCAGAGAATTCCATGAGCGGCGGCGAACGGAAACGAAAACTCCCGCGGCCTCCCCGAGACCTCAGTGTCCTCCGCGTTGAAGCGCTTGACGCCGCGGGAAGCCAGATATTCGGCAACCAGCAATGCTCCAGCGGGAACAGCGGGCAAGATATAGCCGGGCAACTTGGATTGGGAAACGCTGAAAAACAGAATGGGCACGAGCATCCAGATAAGAAGAAATAGCGCCCACGAATCCTCCGGGGTGAGGAAAGCCGGCTTGCCCTCCGCCCACATCAGGCGAACGCGTTCAGCGACAGCGAGGACGAGCACAAACGTCCAAGGCATCACGGCCAGCATGAAGACAGGCAGGTAAAACCAGAAAGGCTGGGGGTGGTGATAGATATTCTGCGAGAAGCGCGCAAAATTGTGTTCCAGGATGAAGACGCGGAAGAACTCCGGATTGCGCAATTGAACGGCGACGTACCAGGGCAACGTGACGGCAAGATAGATGGCGATGCCGGGGATCCAGAGTGTGCGCACGATCGCAAGCCAGTCACGTCTCGCGGCAACGAAAAGAAAGAGGATGACAGCGGACAAGGCAGGCGCAACCGGCCCTTTGGCTAACGTTCCAAGTGCCAGAAAAACATAAAAGGCGGCAAGATAAATGCGCAGGTGGTTTTCGTACCAGGCGTACCACCCGAGCAATGCAATGGCAAAGCAGGCAGCGAGCGGCATGTCGGTCGCGGCGGCGTGAGCAAATCCAACTACACCGGCGCAACTGGCCATGATCAAAGCGCCATCGAGTTCACTGCCGGCGCGGAAGCGACGTTGGAAAAAATAGATCGCGGCGATGAGCACGGCAGCATCGAACGCAGCGGGCAGCCGCGCAGCCCGGTCGCTGACGCCGAAAACACGGAACGATAGCATCGCCTCCCAGTAATAAAGCACCGGCTTTTCGAGCCAAGGTTTGCCCTGCAGCGTGGGCGTAACCCAATCGGAGCGCTCCAGCATTTCGCGCGCCACTTGTGCGTAGCGCGGCTCGTCTGCGCCGAGCAGGCCGAAAGCCCCGAGGCCATAGAAGAAAAGGAACCCGCAGAACGCCACCAGCAGCAACCGGTCGGTGCGATTTCGCGGATTTGTCCGCGGGTTCGCTCTTTGACCCGTTAGTTGCGCATTCGTCAGTTGCGGATTCATCGGTCGCAGATCCATTCGTCGCGTGCGTCAGCTCGTCGATGCGTTCGTGTTCATGGTTACCGGTTCTACGAGCAACCGCTCGACAATTCGGGACACGGCGACAGCTAGAGGCCCGTCGATCGAACACCCGCTGGCGCATTTGTGGCCGCCGCCACCGAAATGCTCGGCCACGCTGGAGACGTTCACTTCTCCTTTGCTGCGGAGGCTGATGCGATACCGGTGATCGGGTAGCTCGCGAAAAAAAATCGCCACCTGCACGTCGGCCATGGAGAGCGCGTAGTTGACCAGGCCCTCGCAATCTTCTTCGCGGGCGCCAAAGCGCTGCATCTGTTCCTGCGTCACCCAAATCCAGGCCAGCGGCCCTTCGCGATGCAAATTGGAAAGCGCGGCGCCCAGCAGCCGGAGTTTGGCCGTCGAATGCCCGAAGTAAATGTGGCGCGCGCAAAGCGCCGGGTCGGCTCCCGCCAGTACCAGTTCGCGAGCGACCGTGAAAGTGTGCTCGTTCGTGCCCTCGAACATGAAGGATCCCGTGTCCGTCATCAGCGCCGTGTAAAGGCAGGTCGCAATGTCGCGATCGACCGGGACGCACGCCAGGCGCGCCAAGCGGTAAACCAACTCGGCGGTCGCCATCACCGTCGAATCGATCCAGTTGACATTGGCGAAATTGCGGCCGCTGGCATGATGGTCAATGTTGATGAGGAAACATTTTTCCAGGCCATCCAGCAGCGTGCGCTTGATGCTGTCGCATTCGAGCAGGATGACGGCATAGTCCGAGAAAGCGCCCGAGAGAGCGTCCGAGAAAGCGCTCGCCGGGACGGCATCAGCCTGCACCACGCGATCCGCGAAAGGAAGGTTCTGATAAATCCGGGGAACGCCGTCGTGCATGACGACTTCGGCATCTTTGCCCATGATGCGCAGGATCTGGCCACAGGCGAGCGCAGAGCCGATGCCGTCTCCGTCCGGCCGGGCGTGCGAGGTCACCACAAAGCGGCGACGAGCCCGAATTTCCTGTAGAACCCGCTCTAGCATGAGTTGCTCTCGGCTCTTGCCTATCGAGTTCTCAGTTCCCAGTTCTCAGTTCTCAGCGAGAAGCACTAGGGCACTTACTGAGAACTGAGAACCGAGAACTGAGAACTCTCTTTAGGGGCCCGGCTCAGCCCGTTTGCGAGCGCGTTTTTTCGCCCGGCCCAGAAGCTCCTCGACCCGGCTCTCCAATTCATCGGCACGATCGATCTGAAAATAAAGTTCCGGAGGCCGCCGCAGACGCAGCCGTTCCGCCAGTTCATGCCGCACATAATTTCGAGCGGCAGCCAGCCCTTCGAGCGTGCGCTCGGCCTCCACCTCATCGCCCGCCACGCTGACCATGATGCGAGCCGATCGCGCGTCCTCGGCCATGACCACCGAGCTGACACGAGCCAACCCGATCCGAGGATCGCCCAGTTCGCCTTCAAGGATGGTTTCGATCTCCTCCCGAATGGCCTCGCTCAGCCGTCCGCGATGATATTTCTGTCCGCGATGCTCCAAGCCCCACCTCGAATGGAGGAAAACTCGTAAGAATATCAGAAAGATAAAGACTAAAGATGAGGTCCCCTGAAGAATTTCACGATCCTGGGTAGTCTCCTAATTTGCCTCTCTTCACCACGGAGTCACCGAGTCACGGAAACAACCTTGAACCTGCAAAAGCCAGAAGGAGAAGGTTCTGCCAAGCGGTTGGGGTTCTCCGTGTCTCCGTGACTCCGTGGTGAAGAAACTAAATCAGGACACCACTCGATCCTGAAAACCCGGATCCACACCGGTTCGGGGAAGGACGCGCCCTCACAAAAACTCCACAAACGAGTCCGTAACTTCGGCGCCCGCATTGTTGGCGATGCGGGTAGCGGCGCGCTCCACATTTTTCATCAGTCCGTCCAGATAATCGCGAGAGTGAGAAACGCTGACCACGCCGATGCTCGCCTGATTCCAGAGCGGGCTGGGGTCAAGTTCGGCGACCCCAACATTGAATGAAGCGCGCAATCGGTCCTTGAGGCTGCGCGTAACCTGCCGCTTGTCCTTAAGCGAGTGCGCCCCTTCAATGCGGAGTTCAAGCGTGAGAAATGCGATCATGGGCAATATAAATGTACACGCTAACTAAAAGAATCCGTTGCCCCAACCAACCTGAGAATGGCCACCCATCCCAACCCAAGCAGGGCAGGCGCCGTCCAGTAATGTCTTGAGCCACAATAGCTTATCGGAATCAAGCCAACCAATAGGACGCCCCGGCCGAACTTTTCAGCCCTTTCCCCCACTTCTGTGCTATACTAAGAATCGCTAAAGACTCACAAGCAGTTGAAGGTCGGTACCGCCAACCAGCGTCACCCCACTTCTACAGCAGCGAATCTTCTCAGCACATTTCAAGAAACAAGAAAAAGGAACATCAATGGCAGAACAAGGAACAGTGAAGTGGTTTAACGACGCCAAGGGCTACGGCTTTATCAGCCGTCAGAATGGCGAAGACGTTTTCGTGCATTTCTCCGCTATTCAAGCTGGCGGCTTCAAGAGCCTGCAAGAAGGGCAAACCGTGCAGTTCGACGTGACCAAGGGCCCCAAAGGCTGGCAAGCGGAGAACGTTACCGCTGTCTAGGTAGCGACAACGATCTCTACGTAACAACGGTGCCCGGGATGCGCAAGCATCCCGGGCATTTTTGCGTCTGGGATTATTGCATGTGCGCACAGTTCTGAAGAAGCTCCTGAGGAAATCAGGGCTGCAGTGGTAATTGATAAGCGATAAGCGATTATTAGAAGAGACCAAACCTCGTATCGTAAGCTAAGATGTGGCAAGGAGCAGGATTCCATGCACCGCCTGATTGACGAGAAGCGTGAGGAATTGGAGCGCGTGTGCCGCCGCCGCCGCGTGCATCGTATCGAGCTTTTCGGCTCTGCTGCCGGGCCGAACTTCAACTCCGAAGATAGCGATCTGGACTTTTTGGTGACATTCCAAGAGCTGGATCCCGATCAGTACGCCGACACCTACTTCGGTCTGCTGGAAGATCTGCAAGCGCTGTTTCAACGCCCAGTCGACCTAGTAGTCGCCTCCGCCATTCAGAACCCGTATTTCCGCCAGACCGTCGAGTCCACCCGAACACTCGTCTATGCGGATTGAGTCAAAGAAATATCTCTACGACATTGCGCGCGCAGCCAAACTGGCCCTTAGTTTCATCGCCGACAAGAGCTTCGTGGATTACAGCGCAGACCCCATGTTGCGCTCGGCGGTAGAGAGGCAGTTGGAAATCGTCGGAGAGGCGCTTGCCCAACTAGCCAGGACCGATCTAGCGGTGGCCTCGCAGATCGGCGAATATCAGCGCATCATCGCCTTCCGAAACATTCTCATCCACGGCTATGCCGAAATCGATCACCGGATAGTCTGGAATGTATTGGAACTCAAACTGCCGGTCGTCCTCCGCCAAGCCAGCAACTTGCTCGGTACCGAAGAGCAAAGCGCACATAGCGAATAGCAACAACGATCTCTAAGTAAAAACAAGGTGCCCGGGTGCGCAAGCCTCCCGGGCATTCTTGCGTCTGCACGCGTAGAGCGGACACTCCTGTCCGCTGCCTTTGACGTTGACCTTGCCTTTGATTTTTGTCTAACCAACCAAGTCGGGGGTGCCCCACTTCTCGCGCCTTTCGAGAAGTGGGCCGCCGGACAGCCGACACCGGAGAGGGTTTTCCACTTCTGCACCGCCACGACGAGATCCGTCCTCTCACGCAGAAATTCGGCAATCGCCTCTTTACACACCCACGCGTTGGGCTATGATGCAATCATAGTGTTGAGCGCTTCGAACAAGTCGGCATTGCTTGCGTACCAAAACCTCGCGGCATCACAGGTGGTGATCGACGCAAACGTCCTTCTCGCGCTTGAGAACTGGAAAACGGGCGTAGAAAAACTGATCACCGAAACCTCTGCCCACCTCGAACAGATTGCGGAACTAGCGTTTCCCCCTTCATTAACCTACGACCTTGAGTATTCCGTGACTGCACTGGTAGCGCCACAAGCCACGATCGAGGAGATAAATCTGTCTCGATGGCAGCGAGAAGCTTCAAACCGAATCATCACCGTTGTACCAGGGCCTGACACAACGGGATGGTTCGGAGACACGACGTCTCAAATGGGGGATCTCGGCCGTACCTTGTGGCCGCCCGCCGGCGACCCGATCGACTGCCGGATGCCGACAGATATTGCTTCCGCCTTCAACCCGCCCGGATATTATGCATTTGTCGGCACCGACTCTGAGACTGTGAGTACCTTCGTTTTCTTGCCCTGGTTCTTGCTCCTGCGTGAAATTTCCGAATATCAGGAACTGCTCGGGGTCGTAGTAACCGCTATCGCGACGTTGCTCTCGCGACTACGGTCGATTGCTGTGTCCCACGCCATTGCGGTCTGCCAACGCAGCTTCTTTACCCACCACGGTGCGCACCCCCCGGAGAACCGCTCCCAAAGCCACTTGGGGCCGTTTTCGGGAAGGGTGTTCCAGACCCAAGTCGCCGCGTAAGTACACAAAAAACCCTCCCGGAAAGGGATGGGTTATGGAACCCAACTACACAACTGAGTTTGAATCAAGCCGCATAATGCCGCGGCCACTTCGTGTTAACAACATAGCCCGCCGCCTCGGGAGATCAGAGCGGCGAGTACGACAGCTGGCAAAGTCGGGGAAGCTGCCTGCCTTTAAGATCGATGGCAAGAGCTGGGGCTCCTGGCCATCCGACGTTGATGCCTACAAGCAACTGCTGGAGTCGCGCGATGCCGACCGTTGCTAACGTTTGGCTCGTGTCGGGCTCCGCCCGAATGACACTTTCTGTCGCTCCCATCATCCCTAACTGCAGGGTATAAGGTGCGAATCGGCCGCGGCAAGACGACTGAAAAAACGAAGGTAACCAGACCTCCGTAATTTTGTAAATAGCACAAGTGGCCGTATCTTGTGGATGTAAGTTAGGGTTTGATGGCGATTGTTTCCGGGTTTGGGGGTATCTTACCGGTTCAATACGGAATATTCCGGAAAGATACGTGCTCCGCATTCAGCATTGAGTCTGGCTCAAACCGGAGTGGTGGGGATAATGAAAAAACAACGACAGAAGGAGTTCGACGATTGGTTCGAGTTGGCAGACAAAGTGACGCACCAATGCGGCCTTTTGCTCATGATGTGGATTGGGCTAATTTTCGCCCTCGTCAGCACTACCGTCGTCTCGCTGCTCGGAGTACAAGAACTGCTGCGAAGGTTGGCCCATTGATCCACACAACCCTCGGGCGCAGCCGCCATCAGGCGCGCATAGCTTCTGAGATTACGTCGATCGCCGCTACAGTGCAGGCGAATCCGAGGGCCCGATAGCTCTCAAACTGCGACTCGTCGAAGAACTGGTCCACGGTCGACTGGTGCGGAAAGCTCGCATGCTGTCTGGCGTAGGCGAGCACGTCCTGCGGCAGCTTCGGGATCAGGCAGGGCTTCAGATAGATCAATGTACCGCTGGGTTTTTCGAGAGCATCGCCTGGGTAGTAGATGTCTCCCCGGAAAAATGGCTCGTCCGCATTCCGGCCGGCATGGCTAACGTCAATCTTGATCTCGGTTCGAAAATCCACACGGCATTTTTCCACAACACTCGCCAGATCCCCGCAGACGTAATCGGGGTCCGCTCCGGCGTCCACCGAAATGATAAGACGGCATCGGCGACGCACCAGTTCGTATACTCCGAGGTTGTCGAAGTGTCCTCCGTCCGATAGATACACTTCCGCGCCGTCGTCGTTGGTGCTGCCCGTCAGTTCGCTCATCAGGGCGCGCCACGACGACCTGGGATACCCGCTTTCCCAGTCTTTCTTATGTCGCGGGTTGCCCAACCAAAATCCCAAACGCGCCCCAAAAACCGTC
>Ga0116110_1000525_pt1 | contig 22304 bp, 20 predicted proteins | sample June2015DPH_8_50_FD_89719 | JGI IMG/M metagenome (GOLD analysis project Ga0116110, IMG submission 89719) | Peatland microbial communities from SPRUCE experiment site at the Marcell Experimental Forest, Minnesota, USA - June2015DPH_8_40 | ecosystem: Environmental > Terrestrial > Soil > Wetlands >...
CAAGACCAGCAGCAATGTGGTGATCACCGGCGAAAGCGGCACGGGCAAGGAGCTTGTAGCTAAAGCGATCCACCGCCAGAGCGCAAGGCGCGACGAACCTTTGGTGATAGTAAACTGTGGGGGCGTCCCCGAAAACCTGGTCGAAAGCGAGCTTTTCGGCTACAAGAAAGGCTCTTTCACCGGCGCTGCGACAAACAAAAAAGGGCTCGTCGAAGCCGCCCAGGGAGGCACTCTCTTCCTCGATGAGATTGGAGAACTCTCCCCTCTTCTTCAGGTCAAGCTTCTCAGGCTCGTCCAGGATAAAACAATAAAAATGATCGGTGGGACCGAGGACATCCTGGTGGACGTCCGGATCATTTCGGCCACCAACCGCGATCTCGAACGCATGGTGATGGACAGGACTTTTCGCGAGGATCTGTATTATCGGCTCAATGTGCTCCCTATCCGCATCCCGCCTCTTAGAGAGCGACGCGAGGACATCCCCGTTCTTGCCCAGTATTTCCTCTCGAAGTTCACAAAAGATTTCGGCAAAGACATCCACAAAGTCTCTTCCTATGCCATGGATATACTCTACAATTATGAGTTTCCGGGAAATGTGAGAGAACTCGAGCATATAATTGAACGAGGCGTGGCGATGGAATCGTCGAGGATCATCCTGCCAGACTCTCTTACTCTTTCAATGCACAGGCGAAAAGAGCAGGAACAGGCGGCCACTTCCGATGTTTTAGAAATTCCAATCGAGGGATTCGATCTGGACCAGCACATGGCTGAAATCGAAAAGCGACTGCTTCAGCAAGCATTGCACCAGACGGGCGGCGCAAAACTGAAAGCAGCGCAACTCCTCGGGATCTCCTTCCGCTCCTTCCGATACCGGCTCCTGAAATATGGACTGGCAACCGAGGACGAATTGAAAGTCTAGGTAACGAGTATTATAATTCAAAGCTCGCATTCCGAAAGAGTGGTTTTCTTAAGCCGGGTTGAGTACGGAAAAAACCTTGACCTTTCATCACAGTTCCAATAAACGGGACTGCATCAAACAACAGTGCAAAATGGGGAACTGAATCATGCCGAAGAAAAATATGGAGAGCGACCAAATGATGGATGACTTTGAAGATGATTCCGGCCTTGAATTCGAGCAAACCGACGAGCTCGATTTCGCCGGCGAGGACGACCTGCTGCTGGAAGAAGGCGATGACGATGAAGACCTGCTCCCATCGGTCCTCTATAAAGGGATAACAAGGCCGAAAACCGACGACGATTGGCGCCAGTTGCTGCTCGATGCCAGCAGGGAGGGTATCCCTGCCTACAAGATCTCGGATAACTATAAAGAAGGCGCTCTGCTTCTGCACGCTGACTTCGGGATTGGCGTAGTCACCAAAGTCATCTCGCCGCGCAAGATGGAAGTAATATTCGAAAACAGCAAAAAACTGATGGCTATGAACATTGTCCCCTCGAGCCAGGCGGCCTGATCGATCAACTCTGAGCTTCCAGCGCGGGTGACAGCCACTGCTGCACCTGCTCCAGCAGAAACTGGTAGACCAACGGTACGCCTCCTACAACATTTCCATTGAACAGGTGATTGTCCTCGCCCCGGAAATCGCTGATCATGCCGCCGGCCTCTGTGATAAGGAGCGCGCCGGCGGCTATGTCCCAGGCTTTCAGGCCGATTTCCCAGAACCCGTCCACTCGTCCCGCAGCCAGGTATGCCAGATCCAACGCTGCAGACCCACCCCGCCTGATTCCGCTTGCGCGCATAAAAATCGATTTGAAAGCAACCAGGTAGTCATCCAAATATTGCTTGGCCCTGAAGGGAAACCCTGTCGCAATCAGCGCCTGATCGAGATTCACTTTTTCGCGCCTCGGAAGTCTCGATCCGTTCAGCCAGGCCCCTGCGCCCTTTTTTGCCAAAAAAAGCTCGTTTCGAACAGGGTCCAGCACTAATCCCAAAACCGGTTTTTTCTCCAGACATACTGCGATGGAAACGGCAACAAACGGAAACCCGTGGATAAAATTGGTCGTGCCGTCCACCGGATCGATAACCCACGTGTACCCCGGCTGCAAACCCTCGTTTGCCGTTTCTTCGGCCATAATGTTGTGGTCGGGGAAATTCTCCCGGATCGCTTCGATGATCAGCCCTTCGCACCTTTTATCGATCTCTGTCACGTAGTCCGACGGGCCCTTCATTTGGACCGATGAACCGGCCACCTGTCCGATGTGCTGCCGGATAAGCTCTCCCGCCTCAAAAATTATCTTTCTCGCTATGGTTTCCATTTCGTTGAGCATCTTCTCTTGATCTCCTCACCGGCTTGCATGTAAAGCCGAAATCGGTTACAAAATGCCCCACATGGGAAGATATCCACTTCCCCGGCATCATACCTCATTAAGACCAACGGAGCGTTCTTCAACCTTGATTATAGACGTCCATACTCATATTTTCCCGCCCGATATCATTCGCGAGCGCGACACGTTCTTTGGAGGCGAGCCTGAATTTCAACTTCTATACGGTCCCGCCGATTCGAAAATGGCATCTGCGGAAATGCTCATCCAATCGATGGATGAAAACGCGATAGACCGCTCAGTGGTATTCGGGTTTCCGTGGCGAACCGTCAAGTTGCTCGCGCGTCACAATGACTATGTGCTCGATGCCGCCGCAAGATTCCCTGACCGCCTCCTGCCGCTGGCCTGTCTTGACCTTTTCTCGCAACGGTGCGTCAAGAATGCCGAAAAGCTGCTCGTCGATGGTGCCCGTGGCTTCGGAGAACTCGCCGTTTACACCGCCGGCGGGAATATGGAATGTCTCTTCGACAATTTCAAGCAAATTGCCCTTCTTTGCCGTGAAAAAGACCTCGTGCTCCTAATCCACGCAAATGAACCCGTCGGACATGAATATCCGGGCAAAGCTCCATTCGGCCTTGATTTCTACCATAACATGGCAAGGGCCGCCGCTGGAGCCACACTCATTTTAGCTCACTGGGGCGGAGGTCTGCTTTTTTTCGAACTTTTGAAGAAAAAAGACCTCCGGCTTTTTGCAAATATCTATTACGATACGGCGGCTTCCCCCTTTGTGTACAGGAGTGACATCTACAGGGTGGCAGCTCAGATAGCGGGGTCAAATAGGATTCTTTTTGGCAGTGATTATCCCCTGATCACTCCGAAGCGGTATTTTACCGAGATGAAGCAGTCTGGCCTCCCCAATTACGATATAGAGTGCATTTGCGGGAAAAATGCGGCGGGTATTTTTCGCCTTTAAAGCCGAAAATTTCAAAACTGAAAAGTTCCGTCTTTACCCTTACTGCAATGGAAACCATTCAATTCAATTTGCTCACCTCAGCCCCGTTCCGGCTGGACCTGACGGTCTGGGTACTGCGGCGGCGCGACACCAACCGGATCGATTCCTGGGATGGAAAAACATACCGGCGGGCAATGATTTTGGACTCTCAAATCGTCCTGGCAAGTGTGGAACAAAGAGGGTCTGCGGCACAACCTCAGTTGGGAGTAACTCTTGTCTGCGAAAACCCATCTGCCCGGATCAGGCTGGCGGCCCAATCAGCCCTCATTAGTATGTTTGGTTTGAACATAGACCTGAGCGGATTTTACGCGATGGCGCAGGCTGACACGCATCTGAGCCCCGTTGTGAAAAGGTTCAGGGGAGTTAAGCCCACACGATTTCTCACGCTCTTCGAGTCCATTGCAAACGCAATAGTCTTACAACAACTTTCAGTGAATGCCGGGATCAGCATTCTCAATCGGCTGGCCGAGAGCTACGGCGTCTCTTGCGATTACGGTCAAAACGCCTGTTATCTATTCCCCGAAGCACGATCAATTGCCGGGCTTCGAGTTGAAGAAATAAAAAGGGTCGGCGTGTCGGCCAACAAGGCAAGGGCACTTGTTGAAGGCGCGCAGAGAATCATGGAGCGTAGTCTGTCGTTTGACGATTTTGAAAAAATGGATAACGAGCCGGCTTTTAACGAGCTTGTTAAGTTTCGGGGCATAGGCAGGTGGAGTGCCGATTATGTTCTTCTAAGAGGCCTGGGCAGGCTGGACGTGTTCCCGAGGGGAGACTCGGGCGCTCGAGCGAGCCTCGATCGCTGGCTAAGACCCGATGGGAAGCTCTCCGATCCCGAACTGGAAGATATTATGTCAGGATGGCGTGAATATGCGGGGCTTATCTATTTCCACCTTCTGCTTCGCGGACTCGCGGAGAAGGGGTTCATTGCATGAGCCTCCGGAAGGTGATCTATCCATCGGCCATTCCACGCGAAGCCTGGTAGAGTTCATCAGTCTTCTGCATCAATTTTCGAAATCAACTACCAGTATGCTTTCGCAGTGTTCTCTGATTTTGACCAATACCTTCTGATGTGCGGGGTGAGCCTGGTAGCGCCGCATGGCTTCAAGATTTTCAAAGCCCGATACCAGCGCGAAGTCGTAAGACCTTTCGGAGCGCACCACATCCCTGCCTGACTGGAATTCCATTATTTCCGGGATCATTCCCGGAAGTTCTGCGAGACCCTTTTCTATTGCGCCTATGGCGGATTCGGCGCACCCTTTGTTGAATTTTAACAGGACCACGTGCTTCAGCATATCTCCACCTCCAATATGAATGAATTTGCAAAGCCGGACGAATTCAACCGATCGCCCGAATCAGACCTTGAAGCGGGTCAAAAACGTATTGAGTGCCGGGCCTTTTTATAAACCCGTCTCGCTTATTTGGAAACGAAATGGCAACATAGGCGCATCTTTTTTACCATTGAACTTTATTGGAGTTCAACCTGATTTAGGTTTTGGGGGACGATAGGGATGTGTGAATGTTTTCGCGATTCTACTTTTCCAGGGTCCGTCATATCCGATTTTCCGTCAACTGGTTTCCGTCTTTTTTTCGCTTGACAAGATACTGGATACGCGCTTAAGTGGTTGCGTATTTTGACAAAGTTACCTAAAGGGTTTTGTCCGCGCATGTTAATTTTATCACTTGCCGGGATTGCTCCAAGATGCATAAAGAGCACAATCTTTGCCGGGCCACTTCATCCATTCACGGAAATGCCGAGGCTGTCCTATGAACCAAGAGAAAAGTAGCTCTTCTGCCAAGAAGTCACTGGGGGTGATTTTCTTTCTATTGGGCTTTATCGGCTCCCTTGCCGTCGGATGGGTCGTTTTTCCTAACCTTCTCTATTCCAAGAAGGCTCAACCTATTAATTTCAGCCACGTGGCTCACCAGAGCGAGGATTGCGAGTCGTGTCACAGCTTGCGGGTCGATGGCACCTATAGCGGGATCCCCAGGATAGACCGGTGCAGGGAATGCCATGAGTCGGCCCAGGGGCGCAGCGAGGCGGAGGCCACGCTTGTTAGCGACTATGTAGAGAAAAACCGGGAAGTGCCCTGGAAGGTGTATGCCTGGCAGCCCGACAACGTCTATTTCTCCCATGCTCCGCACAAGGGACAGGGTCTGGAGTGCACCCGCTGTCACAGGGACGTCTCGAAAGAGGAGAAGGTCCCGCTCTACAGAGAGAACCTGATTACCGGATACAGCATGTCGACCATGAAGATGGTGGAATGTGAGAAATGCCATGCCCTGAAGGGGGCTTCGAACAATTGCGAGATCTGCCACAAGTAAAGCGAAAAGTCACAGTGATTTCCAGCAGTTAAGCGGCACTGGAATGATTTCCGGGTCACTGGTTTTGATGAGAAGGGAAATGCAATGAATTTTGCTCGGAGAGCTTTCTTACAGTTCGCTGCCGGAGCAGTCGGCGGCTCGTTGCTTTCACCCTTGCCATGGCAATTGGCCGCCGACTCTGCAAGGTGGTCCCAGAACTGGTCATGGCGTCCTTCCCCCGAACGCGGTGAGGTCACAAAAGTTGCAGGCATATGCACGATGTGCGAGGGAGGCTGCGCGATACAGGCGCGCCTGGTAAATGGACACAGGGCCATATTGATCGAGGGAAATCCGGCAAATCCGCTAACCGGGGGCGGTATTTGCGCCCTTGGCTCATCAGGGCTGCAGTTCCTATATGCCCCTTACCGTATTTCAAAGCCCATGAAGCAGACAAAGAGCCGTGGAGACGCGTCGGGCTTCAGGCCGATCTCATGGGATGAAGCGCTGGCCGAGCTTGGAAAGAAGTTTGGCGAGTTGCGCGCGGAGGGCGATTCGTATGCGGTGGCCGGTATAATTTCCAACAGGCCGAGCAGCATGGCCAACCTGTGGCTTCAGTTTTTCACGGCGTATGGTTCTCCCAACCTGTTCAGGACGCCGTCTGCCGCCGACGGTCTCAAACTGGCCGCCCAGCTTACAACGGGCAAGGCTTCGCCGTTTGCTTTCGCACTCGGAAATGCCGAATACATCCTGAGCTTCGGGTCGAACCTGTTCGAAGGCGCGGGCGCCACGAGCGTGGTGTTCCCTGCCCTTCGCCAATGGACCCAGGGAGGGAAAAGATCCGTAAAACTCGTTCAGGTCGAGTCCCGCTGCTCGATGACCGCGTCCAAGGCCGATCAATTCCTTGCCGTTGCTCCGGGAACCGAAGCCGCCCTCGCAATGGGAATAGCTCACCTGATGGTGCGAAACGGACAATATGACGCCGATTTCGTGAAAAGCAGCGTCTCCGGTTTCGAAGACTGGACCGACGGCACGGGAAAGAAGCATGAGGGATTCAGGAGTTTCGTGAGTTCAGCGGCCTACTCCCCTGAAGAGGTTGCGAAAGTGTGCGGCCTTGAAGCAAGTCAAATAGACCGAGTCGCCAAAGAATTCGCCGCACAGCCAAAAGCCCTGGCAATCTGGGCAATTGGCCAGCCCGACAACGCAAACGGCATCTATAACCAACTGGCCTTTGCGGCCCTCAACGCTTTGAAGGGCAATCTAAAACCCAACGGGCTGGTAAGCATCGCTCCAGGCGTTGCGCTCGCCGGCCTGCCGCCTGTGCACAAGGACGAAGCGGCAGACGAGGGGGCCCGGCGGGTTCGATTCGAGCCGGCGAAATCCGGGGCTGCTCCGTTGCGGCAATACGGCCTGTACGAGTTTCTCGAAAGCGTCCGCACAGGATCGCAATACCCGATCGAGATGCTCCTGGTCCACGAGTGCAACCCGTTGTACAGCATGCCGGGAAACAAGCTCTTCCAGGAAGCCCTTGCAAAAATTCCAACGCTGGTTTCGTTTTCGTCTTACATGGACGAGACAGCGGCCCAGGCCGACCTTATACTGCCCGACCACACGGCCTTCGAACGTTTAGACGACGTCATGGGTATTCCCTGGGCGCCTTTTTCCTACTATGCCGTCAGCACGCCCATACTGAAGCCGCTTCTGGATACCAGGCACACAGGGGAGGTGCTCCTGGCGCTGGCAGAGGGCATCGGGGGTTCGGTGGGCGCTTCCATGCCGTGGAAGAGCTATGAAGAATACCTCAAATTCCGGGTCGAAGGCCTTGCCCAATCCAAAAAAGGAGCGGTCGCCGACAAGCCTGATGTGCCAATCATCAAGCTTTCCGCCGGTGAATCCGTGCAGCCGAATTTCACCGATGGCGCACAGCTCTGGAAAAAGCTCAAGGCAGGCTATTGCTGGTATGACGCGCCTGCGGCAATCGCCGGTTTCGAGACCGTTTCAGGCAAACTGGAGTTAGCATGCCAATCGATTGGCGCCGTTGCCGACGATAAGCTTTATCTGCCTCACTTTGCACCTGCAAACTTATCGGGAGACGAGGGCGAGTTCCCTCTGCTGCTGGTGCCCTACAAGCCCTCGTTTACTGCCAGCGGCTACTTACCGAACCCGCCCTTCATGAACAAGCTGATTCCCAATTCAGTCCTCAAGGGTGCGGACGTATTCATTGAATTGAATCCCCAAACGGCTGCCAAACTCGGGTTTTGGCATGGCCAGCTCGTTTCACTACAAACGACTCAGGGCGAAGGGACCGCGCGGGTAAACATATCCGGGACGGCCCGCCCGGGGGTCGTCTACCTGCCCGTGGGGCTGGGGCACAAGGCCTACGACAGCTACGTTCAGAACAAGGGTATCAATGCGAACAGTTTGATGGAAGTTCAACTGGATCCAGTGAGCGGCATCGGGACTGCGTGGGCTTGCCGCGCTCAACTGCGTCGCGTGTAAGGGGGTAATCCGTGAGCGAAAAAGAACATGAGCAAGGCGGCGGTGTTCGTTTCGGGATGGTGATCGACCTTGACAAGTGTACGGGCTGCAGTGCATGCAGCACTGCCTGCCAGGCCGAAAACAATATATCTTTCGGGCCCGACGATTCGAATAAGCTGCGCTCCATAGCCTGGATGTCGATATTCCAGTTAAACAACGGCGGGGATTACCCTGATTATAGATATACGTATCTGCCTCGTCCATGCATGCATTGCGACGCGGGCCACCATGCCCCCTGCACTTTCGTCTGCCCGGTCAATGCGACAACACGGGACGAAAACAACGGGATCGTGACGCACATTTATCCACGCTGCATCGGATGCAGGTACTGCATAGTCGCTTGCCCGTATCATGCCAGGTCTTTCAACTGGTGGGACCCCAAATGGCCCGAGCCGATGGAAAGCATGCTGAGCCCGGAGGTAAGCACAAGGATGCGCGGAGTAGTCGAGAAATGCACTTTCTGCCATCAGAGGCTTCTTAAGGCGCGTTCGCAGGCCTACAAGGACGGGACCGATCCCGACAAGGCGACATACAACGCCGCCTGCGAGGATGCATGTCCCGCGAAGGCCATAACTTTCGGGAACCTCAGGGACCCGCATTCGGAGGTGGCCAGGCTGTCAAAGGACCCGAACGCGTTTCGGATCCTTCAAAAGCTCCATACCGAGCCAAAGGTTTACTATATAAGCACTCAGGACTGGATAAAGAAACTTTCCGATAATGTCGTTGCAGAGAAATCATAGGACGGTAGATCAGGATTGTGTGCGCAAAATTGTGCAAATTGCAAAAGATCAAAAGAGCGGGGGAACTTTTTTTCACTTTAAAGATACCCCGCACCCCCGGGGATTCGGCAGCGCACGTTGAACGCGCGCCACCGAGCGCTCGGCGAAGAAAACTTTCGGCACACTGTCCAAAATCAGCCTAAATCCGACGTCCTTGGCTACGAGGGGTAGAGAATGGATAGAGCATTAATTCCAGAAGGATTGAAGCGCTGCCCGCTTCCGATTTTCGGGCTCTGGACCCTGGTTCTGGTTGGAGTGATCTTCTGGGGCGTACTGGCTGGAGGCCTGGTGCTCATGAAGGCCATGAACCTTACGGGGCTAAACGACTATTTCGGCTTCGGGGCCTACATCACCGCCGACCTGGCCATTATCGCGCTAGGCGCCGGGGCGTTTTTTTCCGGCTTCCTCTACTACGGACTCTCGCGTTTCTTTCCTGCCCTCAAGGAACTCGGAAAAATAATAAACCTTGCGGTTGTCGTGGGATTCGTGTGCTACACGGGGGCGCTGGCGGTCCTTGTGCTCGAAATAGGGCAGCCTCTTCGCGGCTGGTTCGGATACTGGCATGCAAACGTCCACTCGATGCTGACAGAAGTTATATTCTGCATCAGTTGCTACGCAATTGTGCTGATCATCGAATATGTTCCGATAATTCTCGAAAACCGCAAGCTGGGCGAAATGAAGCCTCTCGGGGTATTCGGACACAGCATGCATGACCTAATGGCCATATTCGCCCTCACGGGCACATTCCTCAGCTTTTTCCACCAGGGATCTCTGGGCGGGGTCGCCGGCGTTCTGTTCGCCAGGCCCTATGCATACAGGACCGGCCTTTTTATCTGGCCCTGGACATTTTTCCTTTTCATTCTGTCCGCAATAGCTTCCGGACCGGCTTTCACGGCTCTTATCTGCCGGACGATCGAAAAAGTCTCGAGAAAGAGGATGGTGGACAGGAGCGTCTATGAGCTGATCGGCAAGATCGAAGGCGTGCTCTTGGGCATCTACATAGTGCTCAAGATTGCCGATACTGCATATTGGGGTTTTGTTCAGTCACCCGGATTCGGTTTGAAGCTGGGCGATTTTTACTGGGGCCCATACGGAATCTGGCTGCTGATCGCCGAGGTCGGCGTCTGCGGCGTTCTTCCGGCCATCATCCTGCTTTCGCCTGCAGGCAGAAAGAGCAATTACCTGCTATTCGGCGCTTTTTTCCTGGACATTATCGGCGTGTCGCTCAACCGCTTCGTAATGACTATCCCGGCCATCGCCGCTCCCGTGATGCCCTTCGACAAATGGCAGGTATATATTCCGACTATCTATGAGACAGCGCCAATCCTTGCGATGCTTGCCTACTGCGCGCTGATCATTTCGCTTTCATACAGGTATCTGCCGCTTTTCCCTCGGGAGAAGGAGTTGAATGGATGAAGCAAGGAGCGGGGAGCGGGGAGCAAGGAGCGGGGAGGACTGCTCAAAACTATTTATCCGCAGATGAGCGCAGATGTCCGCAGATGAGCGCAGATGAGCTGATGATGGACAGGAATAATTGCCAGGGAGCAAGGTTTCACGTGGAGCGATAGAACCAAAAGGAATTATTTCCTGAGAGCTGCAGGCTGAGACACGGATAGACACGGATAGACACGGATTCCAAAATCCACCACAGAGACCCACAGGGCACAGAGGGCATTCACCGGTTCCCGCTTGCGCGGGAAGAAGCGAGAAGGTTCTTCGCCCTGCCCTGCTTCCTGCTCCTTGCTTCCTACTCCAATTTGGCCTTCTAAGAGCGAAAATCGCCACTTGCTGCAATCTTTTGGCTGTTTATCAGGTGCTTGGCCTGGATTGGCCCCGACCTCACACATCACTCATCGCCCTCCCCTGCTTCCCGCTTCCTGCTCCGTCACCCTCCCCACCTATTCACCCGCTCTTAACTCAACGTTGACCTATTCACACGCTCTTAAGTTAGCTGCATTAGGCCAGACCTCGTCCGACGCCCGCCCTGCGGTTTTCAAGGGAGATTTTTTGCAGCTTTTGGTTTATTGTATAGTAATGGGGCAATGCCGCCCGATGGAACGAGACTTTAAAGCCAGTCGGAGTTTATCGGCAGAAAGGTGTGATATCGTGTCTAAGCAAGAAATTCTGGAAGAGTTGAAAAAGCTTGCACCAGCGGAAAGGCTGGTTGTCATTGAAGCCGCGTTAGAGGAACTGCGTGGAGAGATACTACAGACAGAACCTCCATCAACCAAAGAGGATAGGAAAAGACAGCTTGCCTCGGCGGCCGAGGCCCTGTTTGCCGACTATGCAGCCGAAGGCGAATTGACGGCCTTTTCAGTTCTCAACGGTGAGGATTTCCATGCATAGGGGCGAAGTGTGGCTAATCGATCTTGATCCAGCGGTCGGCTCAGAAATCAGGAAGACCAGACCCGCAGTCATTGTGAATGACGATGCGATTGGATTGTTGCCGTTGAGGGTGATCGTGCCCATCACGGAATGGAAAGACCGTTATGGTGTTGCGCCCTGGATGGTCCAGATTTTACCGAATTCGGAGAATGGTCTGGATAAGCTTGATGCCAAGAAGGGGCTGAGGGAGCCATGAAACAAACATCGAAAGCACTCAAAGAGCTCATAAAGGAGCTTCCACCCGACCTGCACGGGGAAGTGCGCGATTTCGTCGAATTCCTTTTGGAAAGGCGCGCACGAAAGAACGGCCGGATGTTGCGCCAGGATTGGGCTGGGGCCCTTCGAGATTACCGCGAAGAATACACGTCCCTTGAGCTGCAAAAAAAAGCGCTGGAATGGCGAGGAGATTGATCCGTGTATTTGTTAGACACGAATATATGGCTTGAGCGCCTCCTCGACCAACACCGATCAGAGGAAGTAGGCCAACTACTCGACCACGTATCATCGGAACAGCTCTTTATGACTGATTTCACGCTACATTCCATAGGCGTTGTCCTGGGCAGGCTGAAGCAGACAGAGGTGCTTATAACATTTGTGACGGACGCGTTCACTCATGGTGCTGTCGGACTGATTCACCTGGAACCGGGCGACACCGGAAAAATTGTTCAGGCTATGACCAAATACGGGCTCGATTTCGATGACGCCTACCAGTACGTTGCTGCTCAATTATCTAATCTGGAAATCGTGAGTTTCGACGGCGACTTTGACCGTACCGACTCCGGCAGAAAATCCCCATCGCAGATATTGAATTCATGATGCAGAGAAGCGGTGAGTAGTGACGGAGCAGGGAGCAAAAAGGGACTGGTGAGACACGGATAAACACGGATAGACACGGATTCCAAAATCCACCACAGAGACCCACAGGGCACAGAGGGCATTCACCTCTCCTCGCGTCCGCGAGAAGAACCGGGAACTCGCGTAGCGATAGAACCAAAAAACAAGAAGCGGGGAGCGGGGAGCGAGGAGCAGGGAACAAAAAGGGACAGGTGAACCACGGATCTGCGCGGGTAAGCGCGGATTATTTCAAGCAATAGACAGGTGAGGTCGCCCTATGAAAAGACTCATGGAGCGAATTTACGTTGACCCACATGTGTGCGACGGTCAGCCGTGCATTAAAGGCACCAAGATTATGGTGTGCCTGGTCCTGGAACTCCTGGAAACGGGGCTTGACGCGGACAAGATTATTCATGAGCATTATCCAGAGCTTGATAAGCAAGACATCAAGGCCTGCCTGCACTATGCAGCCAGTTTGATACGTAGTGCCATAACTGTCCCTTTTGAGGGGAGATGGTTGAGGACGGAGTTACCCGGAGAAAAAGCGGGAAGCAATAAAGTGTTGTATATAACTGAAGAGTGAAGTGTGAAAGAGTAGGAAAAGAGTGATGAGTGATGAATCAGGAAGCGGGGAGCAAGAACTCGCGTAGCGATAGGACCAAAAGGAAAAATTATTTCCCGCGCCTGCCCTTCACCCATTCACCTACTCGCCTGCTCTGAATTCAGTCTCTGCCCTGCTCGCCACTTCATGCTTCATGCTTCATGCTTCCTGCTTCTTCCCTTCAATTTGGCCTTCTAAGAACGAGAACCGGCACTTGTTTCAATCTTTTGGCTGTTTATTAGGTGCTTCGGCTTGGCCAGAGGCCGGCCGACCAGGACTCCCTCCAAGGTCGGGACAAGTTCGGACTCCCTTGAAGTGTCACCTATCCACCCATTCACCTGCTCACCTGCTCTGAATTCACTGTCCGCCCTGCCCTGCTTCCTGCTTCCTGCTTCTTCCCTTCACTCCTCACATCTCCCTTGCAATCCGAAATTTATTATTGTATTTCTAAACTACATATTCGGATATACAAGGACATTTTGATTCATGATCCAACGTCCACAGGCCTTAAAAGCGGTTGAGACAGCACTGGAAGAAAGCCCCGTGTGCGCTCTTTTGGGGCCGCGTCAATGCGGCAAGACCACCCTGGCGCGGCAGATAGCCGCGAAGAGAAAGGCCCACTTTTTCGACCTCGAGACGGCCATCAGCCGCACCCTGTTGGAGGATTCACCGGAACTGGCATTGAGCGAGCTGCAAGGACTGGTCGTAGTCGATGAAATCCAGCATCTGCCGGGGCTGTTTACCACCTTGCGTCCGTTGGCCGACCGTCCCGGGCTGCCAGCGCGGTTTCTAATCCTCGGCAGTGCCTCGCCGGAGCTGGTGAAGGGGGCTTCCGAGTCCCTTGCCGGCCGTGTGAGCTTCGTGGATCTGGGCGGATTCGATCTGGAGGAGGTGGGCGCGGAGAGTCTTCCCGTGTTGTGGCAGCGCGGCGGTTTTCCGAGGTCATTTTTGGCCGCAAGCGACAGCGCCAGCGAGCGCTGGCGGCAGAATTTCATCCGCACATTTCTGGAGAGGGATATTCCCCGGCTGGGCATACGCATTCCGGCGGAAATGCTGCGGCGATTTTGGATGATGGTCGCTCATTACCACGGGCAAATCTGGAACGGGGCCGAGTTGGCGCGTTCGTTCGGCGTGTCTGAAACTACGGTGAGGCATTATCTCGATCTGCTCACCGGAACTTTCCTGCTGCGGCAGTTGCCGCCGTGGTTCGAGAATATCGGTAAGCGGCAATACAAGGCCCCAAAGGTTTATGTGCGCGACAGCGGGCTTCTGCACAGCCTGCTGGGCGCCCGCCGGCGCGACGAATTACTGGGGCACCCGAAGCTGGGGGCCTCATGGGAGGGATTTGCCCTGGAGCAGGTACTGCAAGCGGCCGGGACCCCGGAGGCGTTTTACTGGGGCACGCATGCCGGAGCGGAGCTGGATCTGGTGCTCTTTCGCGGAGGACGACGCTATGGTGTAGAGTTCAAACATGCCGATGCACCGACGATGACCAAATCTATGCACATTGCGCTGTCGGACTTGAAGCTGGAACGTGCATGGATCGTTTATCCGGGGAAGGAAAGCTATCGGGTGCATGAAAAGGTGCGGGTCTGTCCACTGCCGGAGATGCTGGAAGAAATGCGGGTGAGTAGGTGAGTCAAGAGCGGGTGAATAGGTGAATGGGTGAGTCGGTCCCTGCTTCATGCTCCCTGCTTCAAGTTTAGATTTGGCCTTCTAAGAACGAAAATCGCCGCTTGTTGCAATCTTTTGGCTGTTTGTTGAGTGCTCAGCCTGGCGCGAGCGCCGACCTTACCTCAGAACCAAGGCGCTTTACCCGCCTCCTTCTCTGCTCTTGCTCTTGGTTAATTTTTGTGCCAGTGTGACTACTTCGTGTGTTTATTTCACATGTCCCGGACCTATCCCGTATGCCCCTACTTCATTTTGAGTCGTGTACCATTGCCTTCCGGTTTCAGCTTTCCAGCCTGAGATAAGAATCTTTGTCCCAGTAGCCCTGCAAGTAATCACGAAATTCCTGGGCCACTCTATCTAGATCTACAGCTTCCCACACAATTTCCTGGCTTGGCCTGAAAGAACCTATTCTGACAGTCTTGGCAATCTTCCCCCCCAAGACCGCATTCAGTTGCTTCGCAAATGCCTTTCTCTCTTCGTCAGATGCTTTCAGCAATACGTTGCTGGCCTGCTCGTCGGAAGTGGACGCTATTATCAGCTTCAGGATTTTTGACGGCGGGTCAATTGTCTGGAGTCGCGTCATTACACCGGTGGATCGCAGGAACGCCGCAAAACTTTTCAGTGCCTGCGCTGCAGAATCCTTGAGCTTTTCGATAGATCCTCTGCGAAGGTTGCACTCGGACACAAGCCGACTAAAAGTTAATTCCTCGTTTCTGATCGTATCTTTTACCCGCCCTTCACGTCTAACCTCGATTTCAGCGGCATCGCGGCTTTCAGGTTTTCGCCTCAGCCTTTCTGGGAGGCTGCTAAAGCTGGCCCGGCACTCTTTCATAATGTCTTTTGCCTCAGAAATATCCTGAGCAAAGTCTGTGAGGGATTTCAACTCGTCGCTTTGTCTAACTAGTTCAGAATATTCTTCCATTTCATTTTGGAGACCCTCCAGTTCGATAAGCTTGTCGAGGTAAGTAGGAACGTAAAGTTCTTCCAGAACTTGCAGTCGTGGTTCAAGGCGGGTGTTTACAGAATCGGGGCTCAGAATCAGATCAGCAGCGTTTTGGAGTTCCTTGAGCAATTCCCTTTGTGCTTCTCTGATCGCTTTGAAGTCTGGGCCTTCCGGTAGAGGCGCTCGTGCCAGTTTGGCGGCGCGAAGGAGCAAAAGGCTCGTTTTTGCGAAGGATTCCTGCAGTTCTTTGAGCCGCCGGTGGTTGCTTCTGAATGTGACGAGATGATCAGAAGTAAGTTCCCCGGCCTCTTTAACATCGGTCGCGGCGAAAAGACCGCGACAAAATGCATCGAATACCTCTTTTTCATCAAAGACCTTGGGACGTGGCTCTACAGCCGCGGCCACCCAGTATAGCAGGAGATCATCAAATGGATTACGGTCTGCCATCTCAAGGGCCGTGAATAGGCCCCGGATGTCGCTGTCTACGCGCTGAATGTCCGTGTATGCAGGCCAGTGTTGTTCCCGAAGAGACCGGAGTGCCTCTTCAGCGGATGCTTTATCATACTGCGGCCCGAGACTCCCGTCGGACAAACCGACCTGGACCTCAACATAGGGATAGAGAATCTGCCAATTATCGAGCGCCCTCGGCAGCTCGATTCGGACGAGACCTCGCAAATCTTCCGGTTTAAAATCTATGGTTCCAATGGTTGATCGGTCAATCCAATCGCCGTGCTTTCTCCGGCTGATCCTGATGACTCCCTGCTGCGCCAGGGCCAGCAAGTAAACGTCCACCATTCTTCTAGTGAACCCAGCCGATTCCTTCCCATCATTCGGGTCGTATCCCGTAAACCAATTGTAAACTGTTCGAATTTCGATCCCGGCTCCGCCATGCTTTTCAACCTTGGCGCGAATTTCCCGATAAAAAGACGAACCACCAGGATCGAGTTTATCCAATGTTCCTTTGCGAACGAGACCGAGCGGCTCTGCAAAATTCTCGACAGCACTCCAGAGCTGATCACCTTCGTTTACCGCAGTGCCGCGCTTTACAAGCCCGTTAATGAGCTTCACAGCCCCCTGGGTATCAAATTTCCGATTGCCAAAGTCAATATTCCGTGACCTGTAACATGTGTCCAAAGCTTCTGACGCCATCTTGGCAACGGAGCCCTCGGGTCCTCCCAACGAGGAGATTGTTAGCGAAGTCCGGCTGGTCTTTGCAACACCACGGGCATATAGTCCCGCCATTGCACCATAGGCTCGATGAGCATCACGTTTGAATCCTCGGCGGCCTTCTTTTTCGAAGAGAGTGTCTCTATTCTCTTCTGCAACCAGCAGGTGCGCCAGTACGCCAGCCAGCTCTGATCTCTCCTCCTCTGTAGGTTCTGCGGCTGCCCACACGACTATTCGTGGGTCTGCAGGCTTCTCCTTCTTCAGGAACTGATCGGCCTCTTTATCCGTCATTGGCCTTCTGGTGATAATTACGAGAAAGTCATCTTCGCCACCGTTCGTTTCTACCTCGAAAGAGTCAACACTTACGCGCCTCAAATCAGCTGTGGTTACGCGACCAGTTCGCTCCTGACCGTGCCATTTGTCCAGTTTAAATTGTATTCGCCGTCCATCCTCTTCGGAAACAAGTTTCGAAAAAGGGGATTCGGCTTCCGGATCTGAAAAAGACATCAGGTGATCTATTTTTTGCCAAAGAAGCTGGGCGTCTGCCTTTAGGCGCTCCGTTGCCTGAAAAACAAGCTCGTCATACTGTCCTGTCTCTTTTGGGACGAACTCATACCGCCCCTGACGGAAACGAATCTGGCTGAGTTTCTTCCGCATTTCGTCCAGGATGGTCCCGTAATGGCCTAATTGAGCCTCGAGCTCGTCTTCGCCAGGCTTAAGGTCGCAGACGGCGTCCAGTACTTGTTCTCGTGTAAGTCCAGCCACTCCCGCCAGATTGTAGAGAAACAGTGTAATCAAAATCCTTTCGGCACGTGACCGGTTCTGTGGCCTTGCGATCTGACCGTCCGTGATTCTTTTGAGGGTCGCCTGGGCTGCTTCGAGTGCTGCCACTTCTCCGCGGAAGCGGCTTCGAATGCTTATGGCTCCCGATGATGAGGTAGATGGGGTCTCATTGTATGACATCAGATCGTCGGAGACTTTCCACAGAGGGACAAGCTCGTCGGCCTTGTTATTTATGGCATTTTTGAGGGCTTTATGGAGAAAACTTATTGTCGACCTCGTACCGGTAAGCTTTGTGGAAATGCTTCTTAAAACTGAAAGAGCGTCTGGCGGAAAGGGAAAGGATGCTTCAAATTCCTCTTTGGCGGCTGCTTTGACCCAGGGCAGAAGGTTTCTGTAGCCGGCATAATAGGCTTCAACCTGTTTGATGTCTGTGATCGTACGGGACCGCTGGATGACAATGTCCCGAAACCGTTCGGCTTTATGTTCCAGCAACTCTTCCCTCAACCGGTCTGGGCCGATTATCTTCATTGGGTTAGTATGGGCCGACTGAGCGGCGACAAGCGTCCATATCGGCAATCCCTGCGCTTTGGCGAGGGAGCTTGACAATGCAAGCAGGCAGTCCTCGTCATCGGCAGTAAATTGGGACCTCCTCAGGTATTCCGACATCTCGTCTACCGCAATGAAAATTCCGTTATATCCCGATTCGAGAACGTCCCGAGTGGCTCGGCTTATCCTTTCTCCGCGCTCAGTCGGAACATCCGGCTTTAGCCCTTTGTATCTGTAGAAGGCCATCAGCACACGACCCGCATCCCGCTGAGCCTCCGGTCTTGCAAGCGCCTCAATCAATTCATCGTATTCAAAACGGGCAAGGCCTCTCATAAGGCGCTTGTCGGCAAGGAATGAGCGCAGATCGTCCTGGAAAGCTTTCCTGTGTTCTTTTAGAAAGAGCCTTGCAAGGTGTTCTTCAGGGTAAATTGCAAGGGGCTTCCCCTCCCGCAGTGCGAAAGTCTTCTGAGCCTCTTCCAGGATAAAGTCTTCCAGTTTACGTTCTTGGCCTCCGCCGCAGCCCTCAAGACTGAAGACAACCGGAAAGATGCGCTTGCTTTGGATCTTGCCACGCCACAAATTATCAATTCGTGCTCCGGGTCCCGCTTTCTTTTCTTTGTCTTCGCCAGTTCTCGCCTTATCCCATGCGTCAGGACCGCCCACTGAGAGTACAGCAGTCGCAGCAAGCAGGTGTGACTTGCCAACGCCAAACTCAGCCTGCACCCAGAACCCTTGCCCCTCACCCAGGGCAATCTTTTCGAAAATGCGATTGAGATACCCACGGACTGGATCGATGAAGAGTTCGTCGAGAGTCTCTAGACGCACTTTGTTGTTTTTCTTGGATTCCCTGCGCTCTTCCTCATTCGAACCCGCCCAGACGTGTTGTGTAAGAGAATAAACACTCTCAACCTTATCCGGAACTGAGAGAAAGGCTGAGAGAGGCCTGCGGCCACTGAATGCTGAAAATCGAAGCTGGCTCATTCTTCGTCATCCTCCAGGGACTCACTCGCTATGCCTTCTTCCTCGTCCTCGTCTTCCGCCTCTCGTCGTTTTCCGGCTCTTCTACGGCACTGGGCATAATAGTCTTCAGCGTCATACCGATCGTCTTCGGACAGCTGCCGAAGTTGGGCCATGAGACCGCCCTGTTCGAAAAGAATTTGCCCTTCTTCTGCAAGACCGAATGCCGCACAGTGCTTCAGCCACGCAACGAGGGTTTTAGCATCAGGTATTTTCTCCTCGGGAAAGTCTCCTTCCCCTTTCAGGTATGAAACGAACTGCCGAATGCGGCGACCAAGCCCGGTTTGACGGGCTTTTTTTAGAGCAGAGGCTTCAACTTCATTCGGGACACGATATAGCCACTTGTCGGCCTCTTTAAATCGAACAAGGTATTCTTCAAGGAAATCAGCGAGATTCCGCCGCGGGGTCCTTCCCGCCGACCGCCCCTTGAGGAAGTGCGTAAGATAAAAGAAGAGGCAATCGTAGAATTCAACCCCCTTCATCCGTGCTCCGAGTCTGAACTTCGAATCGGCTTCTGAGTCGTGAATGAAGGAGCGCTTTATGTAAAGCTCGATCTCACCTTCGTTGACGTCCCCGGATGCAAGGTTAGGAGTTGAGAGCGTCATTTGGGCTGCCACCTTTGCCGGCACTCCCGTACACCGTAGTCGGGCGAATCGGATCAGTGCGTCACCTGCTGTTGCCTCATTCTTGATGTCGCTCTGAGACAGGCTTTCATACTCTTCTTTCAGAAACCAACGGCCAGATTCCGAGCGGAACGCCACTTCGGCTAACAGATCATCAAAGCGATGCTCCGCCATCTGTCCGCGAGAGAGCAACCGCTTGAGAACAATATCCCAGAGTTTATCACGGGGCAGGCCGCCTGTGACAGAGAGGGTTTGTATTAAAATTTCGCGAACCCTGCGGGATACGTATCCTAATTCTCCGCCATTGCCGTTTCCATTTATTTCTCCAATACGAGGTTTACGGCAGTTGAGAACTAAGTCTGATTTAACAATCTTTTCCTTTGTTACTTGATCTTGTTATTTTTGCTTCGGGTCTAAAATCAGGACATTCTCAATTATAAATCCAGCGTCTAAAAGTGCATTTTGAATCAGGGACCAGTTCATCTCTGAGGTATCATGATAGCATATAGAAGCAAAACGCCCGGGTTTAAGAACTCTGAAGATTTCACATATCGTTGTACGAAGTCTAGAAACGGCATCATCCCAAAAAATGCCTCGAACCGGATTGAGGACGATTTCATTAGAAAGCCATTTAGATTCTTGCCCTAGCCAAGCTTCCCACACGAAGTTCATCTCACCATATTGCACTTCGAGATTAAGATATGGTGGATCGGTAAATACATAGTCAACGATGGAGTCTTCTACTTGATGAAGAGAAGATGCGTCTGCATTGTGGACGAGGATAGCTTCTCTTCCCGGACTCTTGAAATGGACAAGCTGGCGCATTCCAGAGATAACTTTTTTAACAGCAGAGTCCAATCGATTTGATGCATTAAGAATTCTCGACTCAGGAGGAATTAGGTATTTGCCTGCTGTCAACCCGCCACCCTGACTCCTATTCCCATTCATCTTTGAAGACTGAAGACATGCTTTTGTGATAGCCAATTCAAGAACCTGATTCTTTGACTGTTCTAACCACGCCGCAAGTGCCCATAGATTTCTACTATCATAAAGCTCTTGAATGTTTTGAAAACTCGCGACCCCGGCACGGTACTTTACGCCCCAACGAACTTGAGATTCCGGCGTGTCCATCATTCTTCGTTTCGGGTACCAGTGCGGGATTTTTGCTATTTCGATAGCCTGGATTTTTTCAATATCGTATTTCTTAAAGTACTCATGTTTCCGAGTCCCTGGATTTTCACGATGGTTCCGTTGACTGCGCGCGGGCTTGCATCCATCTAAACAATGATAGCTTACAACAACCGGCACCGGTCCAAATTTCTTACTGCGTGTTGATATTACAAAATCTCGGTGGGGTTCAAATCCATTTTTGGCAAGACAAGATGGGCAAACCCGCTTCTTTTTGAGCTCGGTTTTTGGGCTGCTCTTGCTCCCGGCAGGATAGGAGACCTTGGTCTCCGGGCAATCAAACAGATTAATTATCTCTCCACATTTGGGGCATTGAAATCGCTCAGAGTAGATAACGTATTCCGTGGTTGCGTTACCGCCGCACCGGTCACATCTTGTGCCATATAACCAGTCGAGCTCTTCCGCAAGGTTATTAATTTCCCCTCCTATGATCTCCTTGAGCTTCCTTCGGAGATCCTCGGGGTAAGGCTCGATTAGCATTAGTTCATAAGCTTCTTCAAGCTCTGCGGGATCGACCGGATGAGTGTAGCAGTGCGAGATGAATGCGGCGGCTGGGGAGGCATCGATCAAAACGCACGACCTTCCCTCCATCATGGCGGCCACACCGGTCATGCCGGAACCGGAAAAGCAGTCAAGTACTAACCCGGTCCCCTTGGGATAGAACTTTCGTGGCAAATAGTGTCTAATGTACTCGCAGATTGCTGCCCAGTGCTTTTGGGACCAGTACCGGTGCATGCTGTAAATTGCCTTAGGGGCCTGGACTTTGTCCACAATTAGGTCAAGTTCAAAGGCAAGCACCTCATAGCTATCATTTTCCGATTGATAAGGGATTGAATGCTCCCGGATGAATTCGTCGAGCTCGGGATTTGGTCCCGGAATAAACGGCTTGTATTCACCTTTTTGCGGGCCAGCCCTCTGGCTTCTACCTTCGACTGTTCGCATTTGCCTGACGGTATGGCCTTTACTTTTTCTAACCTTCATTCTATTTCGATCCTCCATAACCCGTAGGAATTCTAGAAGGGTCTCGATCCTGTGGCCCTATTGGCTTTCGGACAATTCGAAAACCCATCCTGAATTCCTGAACACCAGCGCGTCAGGGAATTCCCGCCGGGACTCCTGGTCCTCGTCGAATATCCAAAGGCGGCCGTCTCGCATGGCTCCGGGTACGAGTAGGCATACCCGCTTCCCGTTGATAGCTACCTGGCGCACGATGGAAATGTCAGGTCCACCGAGATCATATGCATAGAGCAGCTCGAAGTCGGCCAATACGAGACCAACAGTGTCGGTTGCTTCGATTCGTGTCGTAACCAGATCGCGAAAAGCATGTGACAGGATCGACCGGAACTGATCGGTCCGTTGTTGATCCGCAAGTCTTGAAGCATTCTCGTACTCTCCCCTTCGTTTAAGATGTTCAACTATGTCACCGTTCAACGAAAGGTATTCCACCCGGCCTAGGCTATTAAAACTTCCTCTGAGGATTTCTTCCCTGACACGCTTCTGAAAGGGACGCAGGCGGCTGTAAGGACCAAAAACGCAGTAGACATGTCGATCATGAGCTTCGGCCATGAAAAGTCTACCGAGCTCTTGCAAAATTTTGTCAGGTGATATGCGCTTCACACTATGCATTATAGTTCTCTGGGCC
>Ga0116110_1000526_pt1 | contig 22303 bp, 16 predicted proteins | sample June2015DPH_8_50_FD_89719 | JGI IMG/M metagenome (GOLD analysis project Ga0116110, IMG submission 89719) | Peatland microbial communities from SPRUCE experiment site at the Marcell Experimental Forest, Minnesota, USA - June2015DPH_8_40 | ecosystem: Environmental > Terrestrial > Soil > Wetlands >...
ACGATACGTTCCTCAATCGTCATACGCTGCGCATCCAGTACCGGCTGGCCCACCACCTGTTCGTGCATACCGAAAAGATGAAGACCGAACTCGTCAGGGAGTTTGGCGTACAACCAGCTCGGATCACCGTCATCCCTTTTGGGATCAACAATGCCGTGCCCAACACGTCCCTTTCACGTGCCGAGGCGAGGCAGCGCCTGGGCATACGGGAAGGCGAAAAGACGATCCTCTTCTTCGGCAATATCACTCCTTACAAAGGCCTTGAACTGCTGGTCAGCGCATTTCAGCAGATCCAGTCCCGGCTCGACCACGTTCGGTTGATCATTGCCGGCAAGCCAGACAGATTTGAGGACTATTGGCGGATGATCCAGGAGGCCGTCCATGAAGACGTCGAGAAGGGGAGAATACTGCTGAGGGCCAGCTTCATTCCAGACAGCGAGACAGAAGTCTATTTCAAAGCTGCGGATGTTCTGGTGTTGCCTTACAGGCACGTCTACCAGAGCGGCGTCATGTTCCTGGGCTATAGTTTCGGCCTACCCGCCCTCGCAGCCGACGTGGGCTCGCTGAGGGATGAGATCGTGGAAGGCAAGACGGGATTTGTTTTCAGGCCCGATGATGCAGATGACCTGGCAAGGGCCATCGAAAAGTACTTCGCGAGTGAGATCTACTCGGACCTGAGCAGCCGGCGGCAGGAGATACGCGACTACGCGGCTCAACGCCACTCCTGGGACATCGTCGCTCAAATGACCATGAGTGTGTATGAACGCTTGTGCAAAGCGCCTTGGAGCGCGGCTGCGGAATTGCCGCCTTCCGCTCGCTAGAGGGATGCTGAACAGTCCATTATGTCCACCCGTCAACAGTTGCTCGACACCTTCAGCACCGAACATCTTCACGCGAACTTGAAAGGCCGGTCTCTTCGCGGAGGTTTGCTGACGCTGGGCTCGCAGGGTACCCAATTTCTTTTTCAGTCGGTCGCGACCGTGATGCTAGCGCGGCTGTTGACTCCCTCCGACTTCGGACTGGTGGCCATGGTCACGGCCATCACCGGGCTAGGCCAGGCATTTGCGGATTTTGGACTTTCCGAGGCAACCATCCAACGCCAGGAGATCACCCACGAGCAGGTCAGCACTCTTTTCTGGATAAACGTCGGAATCGGACTCGCACTCATGCTGGCCGCGGTGACTTTGGCTCCCTTCATGGCGTGGTTCTACCACGAACCGCGCCTCAAGGCCATCACCTTTGTGGTGTCTTTCACGTTCCTGTTTGGCGGCCTGCGGGTACAACACAATGCGCTTCTCAAGCGCCAGATGCGGTTTTTGGCGTTGGCTCTTCGGGACATTGCCGCCTATGCACTGGCTGTCCCGCTCGCCATCATCATGGCTTGGCGGGGAGCCGGATACTGGGCCATCGTGGCTCTGCCGTTGACGTTGAATTTCATCCAGATGGCGCTTTCCTGGTTGCTGGTGAGATGGATCCCGGGCCTGCCCCGGCGCGACGCCAAAGTCGGCTCGATGATATCCTTCGGCGGCAAAGTGGCGGCCTCCTACGTCATCGGCAGCGTGAATCGCAGCGCCGATGCGGTGCTGATTGGCTGGCGGTGGGGGGCCCATCCCCTGGGGCTGTACTCGCGCGCCTACAATCTGCTGATGCTCCCCGTGCGGCAACTCAGCACCCCGGCGGGCAGCGTGGCCGTCCCGGCATTCAGCAGGCTACAGAACGACCCGGAGCGATTCGCGCGATACTATCTGCGCATGGCCAATCTGATGATGTGGATCACCACCCCATTGTTTGGCTTCCTTTTCGTCGCGGCACAGCCAGTGATCATCCTCGTGCTCGGCCATCAGTGGCAGGACGCCGCTCCGGTCTTCCGGATCCTTGTCATATCCGCACTGGGCCAAATGCTTTTTGATTCGACCAGCTGGTTATTTGTAAGCCGCGGGGAATCGGCGCGGCTGCTCAAACTCCTGCTGGTCATTTCCCCGATCATTGTCGGCAGCTTCGCAATCGGCCTGCCGTTCGGCATTAAAGGAGTCGCGCTGACAGGTTCCCTGGTCCTCGTCGGCATGTTCCCTTGGCTACTTAGGTATACCTTCCACGGCACCCAATTGAACTTGCAGCGCCTTGGGAAGGCTATCCTAACCCCGATTGCTTTGTCGGTGGCCGGCGTTCTTTCCGCTGAAGCCGCACTGCGCCTGATAGTTCCGCAGCGGATCATCTCACAGCTTCTGACTGCCGGTCTCGGCTTCGGAGTGGTCTATCTGATTTCCACACTCGTGCGGCCGGTTCGGGACGAGGTGCTATCGCTCAGGAAACTACTCAGCGAGTTGCGCCTGACCGGCCAAGCCGTTTAGGGCGGAGAGATTTGGCGAGCGCAGACCGATGGGGCGTGCGGAGTCTATGCGAAAGCCTCCTTTTGGACTGTCATTCCGAGCGAAGCGAGGAATCTCGCTCGGAGTATTTGCAACGCCCTGCGAGATTCCTCGTCGCGTGCGCTCCTCGGAATGACAGGCCAAACGAGTACTTACACAGACTCGTGCAACTCTCAAACAAAACATGAGCTTGCTGAACGATCTAAGTCAAAAAGCCACGGTGGAAATCGGCGACGAGCTGCACCAATTCGCCCGCGAGCTTTTCCCCATTTGCCGGAGCATCACTGGGGATGGAGTGCGGCAGACATTGGCTTTGATTCGAGGAAAGATTCCGCTCCGCATCACTGAGGTACCAACCGGGACTTCGGTCTTCGATTGGACCGTGCCCAAGGAGTGGAACATCCGGGACGCTTACATTAAAGCGCCGGATGGCAAGCGGGTCGTGGACTTCCAGAAGAGCAACCTCCACGTCTTGAGTTACAGCATACCGGTGCACGCGCGCATGCCGCTTCGCGAACTCGAACCCCGGCTCTTCACAATTCCCGCCCACCCGGACTGGGTCCCTAATCGCACGTCCTACTACAAGGAGGACTGGGGATTTTGTCTTTCTCACAATCAGAAACTGGCGCTCAAAGACGGTGAATACGAGGTGTGTATTGATTCCAGCCTCGATGACGGCCACTTGACCTATGCCGAGTGCTATTGGCAGGGCCGATCTAGCGAGGAAGTCCTGATTTCCACTTATACCTGTCATCCCTCCCTGGCGAATGACAACGTCTCGGGTCTGACTGTCGCGACTTTCCTGGCGAAGCTGCTTTCCGGACGCGACCTTCGTTATTCTTACCGATTCCTGTTCAACCCCGCCACCATTGGAGCCATCACCTGGCTGGCGCAAAATCGTGATGCAGTGAGTCGTATCCGGCATGGGCTGGTGTTAACCTGCCTCGGGGATGCAGGCGGGTTCCACTACAAAAAGAGCCGCCGGGGGAATAGCGAGATTGACCGGGCTGCGGCTCAGGTGCTTGGTCATTGCGGCGAACCTTTTGAAATCCTGGAGTTCTCTCCGTACGGGAACGACGAACGGCAGTACTGCTCGCCCGGGTTCAACCTGCCGGTCGGCACCCTGATGCGCAGCGTATGGGAAACCTTCCCCGAGTATCACACTTCGGCCGACAACCTCGATTTCATCCGGCCCGCTCAGCTTGCCGGCTCGCTGCGGGTTTGCGCAGCCATCCTGGACGTGCTCGAAGAAAACCGCTGCTACCGGAACGAGAACCCCTATTGCGAGCCCCAACTGGGACGGCGCGGTCTTTTCCGATCCATGGGGGGCGAGGCGGGTGGCCAGGCAAGCGGCGAAGAGATGATGGCCCGCCTCTGGGTGCTTAATCTCTCAGATGGAAATCACTCGCTGCTGGACATCGCGGAGCGGTCGGGTATTTCCTTCCCGATGATAAAAGAAGCTGCGGACCTGCTGTATGAAAAGAAGCTCCTTTCGTTGATCCAGAACAATTCTGCCGGCGCCGGCGAGGCTGCGCAGAATGGCAATCGCGCAGGGGCCTAGTCTAACCCAGGGCTTACGCCCCTTAGGCGTTAACCTAATCGCGCTTCCGGAGGCCCGGAGGGCCGACAGAGAGTAGCCCATGGCGTAAGCCGTGGGATCGAGGAGCGGCCCGGGTTGTATAAGCCCCGGGAGGGGCGACAGATCCCCCGGCAACTGTCTCTGTCGCCCCTCCGGGGCTGCGATATGAACGCCGTACGAGGTCCCACGGCTTACGCCGTGGGCTACTTTCTGCCGCCGCTCCGCCGCTCTGGTAGTCCTCGCGTCTTTAGGTTAGCGCTTATGGGGCTTGCGCCGTGGGCTACTCTATGCCGCCCTGACGGGGCTCCGAAAACCCGCGCAAGCGAGAGGCTCTCTTGACGATCTTCTGACTCAGCACACTCGCCTTTCAGCTGCCGAGCTGAAGGCGCCGACATGAAAGCCGGCGCACCTTTCAATTTAGTTTATAATGGAAGCCCTTTTGTAGTTGGATATCGAAAGAGATGATTGGGGTTGAATTCGAATGAAGATAATGCTGACGGGACACAAGGGGTACATCGGAGCCGTGGCCGGGCCTGTATTGCAGTCCGCCGGGCACGATGTGGTTGGGCTGGACAGCGATTTATTTGCCGGGTGCGACTTCGGCCAACCTGCGCCCCCCATACCGGAAATTCGCAAAGACCTGCGTGACCTGACGCGAGAAGACCTTCTTGGCTTCGACGCCGTCGTGCATTTTGCCGCGCTCTCGAACGATCCGCTGGGCGACCTCGATCCCAGCCTCACCTACGATATCAACCATGAGGCCTCGGTGCGTCTCGCGGAACTGGCCAAGGCGGCCGGAGTCGCGCGATTTGTGTTCTCGTCGTCTTGCAGCACTTACGGCGCCGCGGGGGACGATTTCCACGATGAAACCTCTGCGCTCAATCCCATCACGCCTTACGGCGAGTCCAAGGTATCGGTCGAGCGCGCCATCGCGGCGCTGGCGGACGAGAACTTCACGACTACCAATATGCGGAACGCCACGGCCTATGGGATCTCGCCGAGGCTAAGGCTGGACATTGTTCTGAATGACCTGGTCGCCTCGGCGTTCACCACCGGCCGAGTGTACATCAAGAGCGACGGAACACCCTGGCGGCCCATCGTGCATATCCGCGACATCATCGGCGCCGCCCTCGCCGTGTTGGAAGCGCCCCGCGAGGCTATTCACAAGCAAACCTTCAACGTTGGCCGAACCGAGGAAAACTTCCGCGTTCGGGAGTTGGCCTGCATTGTTGCCGATACCGTTCCCGGCTCGCGCATCGAGTATGCTCCGGATGGAGGTCCGGACCTCCGCTGCTATCGCGTCGACTGCGATAAGATCCGCCGCCTGGTGCCCGGTTTCGTGCCGCAGTGGACCGCCCGTGACGGCGCCCGGGAGCTCTATGAAGCTTATCGCGCCGCCGGCCTCACGCGCGACGATATCGAGTCCGGCCGCTACACCCGGCTCAAGCACATCCGTCGCCTTCTCGAAGCCGGGAGGCTGGATGCATCTCTGCGCTGGCGCCCACAGGTTGCCGGAACCGCGAAGGTTGCATAATAGCTTCTGCAAATGACCATAGTCACAACCCAACTTCCTGCTAAAGAGCCGCGATCGCACCCTGCGAAGTCGTGCCGATTCTGCGGGGCGGAGCTCAAACGAACCTTCATCGATCTGGGGATGTCGCCGCTTTGTGAGACCTACCCGTCGCCGAGCGACATCGAACGCGGGGAGGTTTACTATCCTCTGCACGTTCAACTCTGCGAACGGTGCCTCCTGGTGCAATTGGGAGAATATCAACCGCCGGAGAATATATTTACCGAGTACGCCTATTTCTCGTCGTATTCGGACTCCTGGCTCAAGCACGCTGAGAGTTACTGCGACAAGCTGGTGGCGGAGCTAGGCCTGACCCAGCACAGCTTTGTCGTCGAAGTGGCCAGCAATGACGGTTACCTGTTGCAGTATTTCGTGCGGCGGCAGGTTCCAGTGCTGGGAATCGAGCCCGCAGCGAACGTAGCCAAGGTAGCCGTCGAAAAGGGCGTGCCCACCCTCGTGGAATTTTTCGGCGAGCGTGTGGCAAAAGACCTGGCGGCCGGGGGACACACGGCCGATCTGGTCGCCGGCAACAATGTGCTCGCGCAGGTCCCGGACCTCAACGATTTCGTGGCGGGATTGCGCGTCATACTGAAACCGGACGGAGTCCTGACGCTGGAGTTTCCTCACCTGCTGCGACTGATTGAGCGCAACGAGTTCGACACAATCTACCACGAGCACTTCTCCTATTTTTCCTTGCTCACCACTCTCCGTATTCTGGAAGCGCACGGCCTGAAGGTGTTCCATGTTGAGGAACTGTCGACCCACGGCGGGTCGTTGCGCGTCTATGCCTGCCGGGCGGAAAGCCCGAGGCACGAAATCCGGCCGAGTGTCGGGGATGTGATCGCGGAGGAAACAAGAGCCGGGATGGCGTCGGCCGACGGCTACGCTCACTTCGCTCAGAAGGTCAAGGAGACCAAGTTGGCGCTGGTGGAGTTTCTGATCGGGGCCGCGCGTCTCGGCAAGTCGGTCGCGGGGTACGGAGCGCCGGGGAAAAGCGCCACGTTGCTCCACTATTGCGGCATCGGCAAAGATTTGATCCAGTTTACGGTGGACCGCAGCCCGTACAAGCAGGGGCGATTCCTGCCGGGCAGTCATATCCCCATCCACCACCCGGACCGTATCCGGGAAGCGAAGCCTGACTACGTTATCATTCTGCCGTGGAACCTGAAAGATGAGATTATGACGCAATTAGAATTCATCCGGGATTGGGGTGGCAAGTTTGTTATACCGATCCCTCAAGTCACAATCGTCTAGCATTGTCCCGGAGCCTTGGCAGGTTGCGGAAAAATCTCCGGGCTGTCATCCTGAGCGCAGCGAAGGATCTCTGCAGTTGTTCGTAAGTCGTGGGGTCCATGAGAAACTGCCGGGATCCTTCGCTGCGCTCAGGATGACAGGCGTCGATTTTTTCACAGGTTCAGATTTTTCACAGGTACAGAACCTTCGGACAAAAGTAGTAACGAGGTGAGAGTTGAATATCTACGTCAATTCCAAAATGAGCGATGCCGAGCGGCGCAAAGAACTGTACCGGGGATCCATTTTCACGCTTTCTCCAAGCCAGGGCGCCTTGAAGCTCTGCCAACTCGCGAGAGAATTGATCGAGGAGGCTTTTCGCCCCCTCGATCCGCTTCGTATCCACGAGAGCTTGCCCGCTGAGAAGTGCGCGGAGCTTCTCTCCGTACTGAAACCTAAGTTCATTCACCACCCCAAAGCCAAAGAACACCTGGCCGAAATGCTGAGAGAGAACGGATGCGATCTTGAAAAGACCTATTTCGACGTCCCAAGAATGCGGACGGCGTTTCCCGGCGATTATTTGAAAACGGGCATCGCCTATGCGTTTCATCCGCATCGAGACACCTGGTATTCCGCTCCCTTCTGCCAGATTAATTGGTGGATGCCGGTCTTCGAACTTAACTCTGAAAACTGCATGGCGATTCATCCCCAATATTGGGAAAAGCCTGTCAAGAACGGATCGAATCTGTACAACTACCACAAATGGAACTTAGAAAGCCGGCGCAGCGCAGCCCAGCATGTCAAGAGCGACACGCGCGTCCAGCCGCGTCCCGAGGAACCGGTCGAACTCGATCCGCAAGTGCGTCTGATCGGCGATGTGGGCGGCGCCTATTTGTTCTCAGCGGCACAGCTGCATTCAACCGTGCCCAATACCTCGAAGGTAATCCGCTATAGTATCGACTTTCGCACCGTTCACCTGGACGACGTGCAGGGCCGGATGGGGGCGCCCAACGTCGACTCCGCGTGCACTGGGACTACCATGGGAGACTACCTTAGGGGAACGGATCTGGCGCACCTCCCCGCGGAGGTAATGGCTTTGTATCTTGACGGCACCGAGATCCAATACACCCAGGCGGTGGGATCGCCACAGTGAGGCAAGGCCGGTCCAGGTTGGACGGTGCAGGGTTGTCACATCCATTTGGAGTTGGCAGGAGGCGAGTATGAAAGTGGTTCTTTTTTGCGGCGGCGCAGGCATGAGGTTACGAGGCTACACCGAAGACGTCCCCAAGCCCATGGTGACCATCGGCACGCGGCCGGTGTTGTGGCACGTCATGAAGTACTACGCGCACTTCGGCCACAAGGACTTTATCCTGTTGCTGGGCTACAAGGCTAACGTCATTAAAAGCTACTTTCTCGACTACGAGGAGTCTGTTTCCAACGACTTCGTTTTCTCCGAGGGCGGAAGAAAGCTGGACTTCATGCAACGCGATATCGACGACTGGACCATCACTTTCGTCGACACCGGGCTGCAGTCAACGATCGCCGACCGGCTGCGTCTGGCCGAGCCCTACCTGCAGGGGGAGGAGATGTTTCTCGCCAATTACAGCGATGGCCTGACGAATTTCCCCCTGCCCGAACTGATTGAGGAATTCTCGCGCCGCAACGATTACGCGAGTTTTCTCTCCGTACAGCCTCGCACCAGCAGCCTTGACACGGTTCAGATGGACGAGGATGGCGCCGTCCGCGAAATCAAAACAATGAAAGAATCCGGGGTCTGGGTGAACGGAGGCTATTTCGTGCTCCGCAAGGAAGTTTTTCGATACATCAAGCCCAAAGAAGAGCTGGTGTACCAGCCTTTCACGCGCATGATTGCCGAGGGCCGTGTCTGGACCAGGAAATATACGGGATTTTGGCAGTGCATGGACACGTTCCGGGACAAGCAGATCCTCGACGAACTCGAGGCCTCCGGTGAGGCTCCCTGGTGTGTATGGAAGAACTCTCGTCTGGCAAGGCAGATAGTAGCATGATGCAACTGTCCCTTCCAGGCAAAGACACCGAAGCGCTCAACGTTCTCTGCCTGGGCGCGCACGCGGATGACATCGAGATCGGTTGCGGCGGGACCGTCTTGTATCTCGGCCGCGCTTTACCGCGCGTGCGCTTTTACTGGGTGGTCCTTAGCAGCCCGGGAACGCGCCGCCAGGAAGCATTGAAAGCCGCCGATCTTTTTACCGCCGGGTGTGACAAGCAAGTCGTCCTCGAAAACTACCGGGACGGTTTCTTGCCCTACAGCGGAGGCGAGGTGAAGGATTTTTTCGAACGGCTGAAGGGCCAAGTTAACCCAGACCTGATTTTCACTCCCTGGCACGGAGACGCGCACCAGGATCATCGTCTGGTGGCAGAACTTGCCTGGAACACGTTTCGAAACCATCTGATTCTCGAGTACGAAATTCCGAAGTATGACGGCGACATGGGGCGTCCCAATGTGTTTGTTCCTTTGCAAGCGCCGCTGTGTCAAGAGAAAGTCGATCACTTGTTTGAGGCGTTCAAGTCACAGTGCTCCAAACCATGGTTCGACCGCGAGACCTTTCTAGGCCTGCTGCGGATCCGGGGCATGGAGTCGAATTCCCCGAGCGGCTACGCCGAGGGCTTCTACGCTAGGAAAGTAGTCCTGCAGGCGGCCGCAGGAGCAGCAGGCGCAATTAACCCAGGAAAATAAACGATGATCAAGCCAGCCGAACAGAAGCTCTACGCGTTAGGGTTGCAGCAGCCAGAGTGGGTCTATATGCGCGGTGATGTTCGCCCCTGGGAAGAGGCGACGTTGCACATTTCCTGTGAGGCCGTAACCAGGGGTCTCAATGTTTACGAGGGTTTGAAAGGCTACTGGCAAGAAGACCGGCCTGCCTTCGGAATCGTGGAGCTTCGACGACACTATGAGAGGTTGACCCGCTCCGCAAGCTTGCTGCACATCCCCGTTCCGGTCAGTTATGAGGAGTTCAGGGATGCGTGCGGGAAGCTGCTGAAACGGCTCTTGGAGCCCGAAAGAGATATGTGGCTCCGGGCGACCCTCTACGTGGTGGAAGGCCATTGGGGAGAAGGCACGGTCGCTGACTTGGTTCTTACGGCTTACCATCAGAAAAAGCAGCCGCCCACTCCGGTGAATATTGGCGTCAGCACCTGGCAGCGGGCGAGTGACCTGAGTTTATCGCCGCGCATTAAGACCAGCGCCAATTACCAAGTCGCGCGCTTGGCGCGTATCGAGGGAAGAGAGCGCGGTTGTGAAGAGATGATTCTCCTGAACCAATTTGGCCGGGTGGCTGAGGGCACCGGCGCCTGCGTGGTGATGGTGCGCGATGGTTCGGTGATCACTCCTCCCGCTTCCGAAGGCAGGCTGGAGAGCATCACGCTCGAGATCGTCCGAAAGATCTGCCAGTCTCTTGCGATTCCGTTCGTCGAGCGCCCAGTGGATCGCACAGAACTTCTCGTCGCCGACGAACTTCGCTTGGTAGGTACGCTCGCCGAATTGACTCCGATCGCCCGGTTGGATAATTACAAATTGCCCGCAGGCTCGCCCGTCACTGATAGAATAGCGGCGACGTTCTGGAACGCGGTGCGGGGCGTAGCAGCCCATCCCGCGGTAGAGTTGACGTTTGTTTAGCCGATGAATTCAAAGGAACCACTGGTCAGCGTAATAACGCCCTTTTACAACACCGCGGACTACCTTGCGGAATGTATCGAGAGCGTCCTTCGGCAGACCTACGATAACTGGGAATACGTACTGGTCAACAATCGCAGCACCGACAAGTCGGCAGAGATCGCGGGACACTATGCGAAGCTCTATCCTAAGAAAATCCGCCTCGAGCACAATGTTGATTTCCTGTCTCAGGTCCAGAACTATAACCGCGCCCTCACCTTGGTTTCGCCGAAGAGTAAGTACTGCAAGTTTGTGCAGGCGGACGACTTGCTATTCCCGGAGTGCCTCTCATTGATGGTAGAGGCTGCGGAAAGGGACCCTTCCATCGGCGTGGTGGGGTCCTATAGCATCGAGGGCCGCGACTTGGCATTCGGCGGCCTGCCGTATCCCTCTCCGCTGGTTGACGGAAAGGCAGTCTGCCGTTTGTTCTTTTTGGAAAATCGCTATCTTTTCGGCTCTCCAACCCAGCTTCTGCTCAGGTCTGACCTGGTGCTCGAGCGCACGCCCTTCTACGACGAATCATACATTCCCTTTGAGGACGCCGCCGTCATCTTCCAGTTGCTGCGGCAGTGCAACTTCGGCTTTATTCACCAGGTTCTCACCTTTAGTCGCCGCGACAATCAGTCCATGATGAAGTCTCTCCTGGATTTTAACTGCCCGATCGCTTTCCAGATATTCATGCTGCGCGATTTCGGCCATGACTTCCTGACACCGGACGAGCACCGGACGGAATTGCAATGGAGGGAACGCGCTTACTTCCAGACCCTCGCTGACGGCGTGGCGGAGCTGCGGGGGAAAGAATTCTGGAAGTTTCACAGGTCCATGCTGAAGCGAATGGGCTACTCTTTCAAGTCGGCGCACGTTTGGCGCCTTTGCTTGGGGGGCGCAACTGACATCGTTCTGAACCCCAAAAGGACAGTGACGCTTTTTATCGATAGCCTGCGGAGCCTCAGAAAACAGAGGCTGGCGCGACGACCTGCCCCGTCCGGCTACACGCCTAAACCTGCGGGCCTGGTTCAGGACGCGAAGGGACGCGATTTATCGGATTAGGGAAGCATCCGGCGCGCCTCGGGTGCGCCCAACAACCCATGAAGGATTCACTTATCGAACTCTACCAATACCGCGAACTCCTTTACATGCTGGCTTACCGCGATATCAAGGTGCGGTATAAGCAGTCGATCATGGGTTTTCTTTGGGCTATCCTGATGCCTATTTTGATCATCATGGCGGGAATCGTGGTTCGTTACGCCTACGCCTTGGCTTCGGGCAAGCCGCTCGAGAGCGCGGATATCATCGAGGTAGCGGTAAAATCCGTGCCTTGGGCATTTGTGGTTTCTAGCGTGCGGTTCGGCTGCAACAGCCTCGTGAACAACTCGAATTTGGTGACCAAGATCTACTTTCCGAAAGAGGTTTTTCCCCTGGCGGCGGCGCTTGCCAGCCTTTTTGACTTTGCCGTAGCCTCGTCTGCTCTGCTGATCGTTCTAGTGGCAATTCGAGTGCATTGGAGCGTCCAGCTTCTCTGGGTTCCCGCATTGCTCCTGATCATGGTGGTTCTGGCCAGTGGATTCGGGATGATGGTATCCGCTGCCAGCCTGTTCTTCCGCGATGTGAAGTACCTTGTCGAAGTACTGCTCACTTTCGGAATATTCTTCACACCGGTCTTCTATAGCGTGAGTATGCTCGGAAACAAGGGTAGGTGGTTGTTGCTTAACCCGGTCGCGCCCATCCTGGAAGGGCTCAGCGCCTGCATCGCACACCAACAGTCCCCTAATTTGCCCTGGATCGGGTACAGCCTGAGCTTTGCGATCGCGGTGTTTATCGGCGGCTATCTCTTTTTCAAACACCTGGAGCCGGCCTTTGCGGAGAGTATTTGATCCGGGGAAGCCACGGGGCGCTGCGATTCCGTGCAACCCGCCTGTTAACGAGAGAGCCTGATGTCTGACGTTGCAGTCCGAATGGAGAACGTTTACAAGAAGTTCCGCAAAGGCGAGATCTACAACACCTTGCGCGACCTGATCCCTGCTCTCACCGGGAAGATGTTCCAGCAGCAGGAACTGAGTGCGAGCGACAAAAGAGAATTCTGGGCATTACAAGATATTTCGTTCGAGGTGAAACGCGGGGAGGCATTCGCCATCATCGGGCCCAATGGAGCGGGAAAGAGCACCATGCTCAAGCTCCTGAGCCGCGTTATGAAGCCCACGCGGGGTTCCTTCTACCTCCCGGGCAAGTGCTCGGCTTTGATTGAACTGGGAGCCGGGTTCCACCAGGACCTCACCGGGCGGGAAAATATATATCTCTACGGCACCATTCTGGGCATGACGAAGCGTGAAATTGCCACCAAGTTTGACGACATCGTCGATTTCTCCGGACTGGCTGAGTTCATTGACACCCCCATCAAACGATATTCCTCCGGCATGTACACGCGACTGGGTTTCGCAGTTGCCTCCCACGTGAATCCCGACGTCCTCCTCGTGGACGAGGTTCTGAGCGTAGGAGATGCCCTGTTTCAACGCCAGTGTATCGAGTACATGCAGACGATCATTCAAAATGGGGCCACGGTTCTGTTCGTGTCTCATAATCTAAGGACGGTAGCAGAGTTCTGCCCCCGAACTCTTCTGATTGACCATGGCCGCGAGGTGACGACCGGTCCGACAGCCAAGGCAATCAACGAATACAAGTCCCGTTTGCAAGAACACCGCCTAGCCGACCAAAGCCGACCTGTGGTTATTACGGGGGTTGAGGTACGCGACGATAATGGGCCCTGTCACCGGTTCCAAACCGGGCAGAAGGCATGGATTGATATTGAAGCGCTGGCCCACCAAGCCTGCAGCAAGATAGCAGTAGTTATCGCCGTGCTGGACGAAAACCACGACGAACTTTTCGCCACCTCAACCGAGAGGCTCCGCCACGGCAGCGTTTCTCTGAAATCGGGGGAGGTCCTCCGGTGCACCTTTGAGATCGATCTGGGTCTCGGCCCAGGAATCTATTACCTCTCGGTGTTTCTCTTTCGATACGATAGCGATCACCGGTTCGACAACTGGCAAGTCACGGAGTCAATCTTAGTCTGGAGCGCGGACGACACTACCGGGCCTGTGAATCTGTTCCCTAAGGTGGTTCGACATGAGGTGTGCGGCAGCGGCGTCACTCAGAATCGACTGAATCCCCTGGTCAGGAGCCGGTCGTGAAAGAGCGAATTGCACTGCTGACACCTTATAATGGCGGTAACCTAGGCGATGCCGCGATTCAGGATGCCTTGATCTCGAACCTTCGACTGAGGCTTCCCGGCGTGCAGTTTTCGGGCATTTCTCTCAACAGCCGCAAATTCGTCGAGCGGCACGGGACGGCGTCTTTTCCTCTGTGTGTATCGGACAGACCTTCCTATGCGATGGAATGGATCAGTGTGGCCGAACCGCGCGAAGAGAGGATGCAGGTCGGTGCAACATCCGGTGAACAAAGAGTCTCGAGCTTCAAAGCCCTGAAGCAGGCGCTCAAACAGATCCCCGTCCTCGGGTGGTTTTTGAAGAAGGTCCTTTCTCTTGGAAGGATCGTCTTTGGAGAAATGCGTCATTGCGTTCAAGGCTACCGCTTCCTCCGCGCACACGACCTGCTGATCGTGTCAGGAGGCGGACAATTGGACGAGGCATGGGGCGGCGCCTGGGGACACCCGTTCGCGCTCTTCAAATGGGGCGTGCTGGCTAAGATGGCCCGAATCCCTTATGTAATCGCCAGCGTCGGCACCTGTAAGGTAGATTCAACGACCTGCCGCTTTTTTCTATCGGCGGCGCTCCGCATGGCAAGTTACAGGTCGTTCAGAGACGAGAAGAGCAGAGACGTTGCTTCCGGCCTGTTCGCGCGTGCCGCCGAAGACCCCATGGTGCCGGACTTGGCTTTTAGCTTGCCGCCCTCGGAGTTGCCTGCCCCCGCTGGCCTCCTTCCGATTTCGCAGGGCCGAACGATCGTCGCCGTGAGCCCGATTGCCTACTGCAAGCCGGGGAGTTGGCCCAACGCGGACGGTGCTCTCTATCGCCAGTACGTACAGCAGATGGCACAGACTGTATTGAAGCTCCTCGAACGCGGTAGTTTCCCTGTGCTCGTCTGCTCGTCTATTGGAGACGACGACGGCGTCATCCCCGATATCCTCGGCTCGATGGGCGGCGAGTCAAGGACGAAGTTTGCCGGGCAAATGCACATTCCGGCAATCAGGACCTGGAAGGATCTCGTCGCCGTGCTCTGGGATGCTGATTACCTCATCGCCAGCCGCCTGCACAGCGCGATTCTCGGCTTCGCAACCCAGACGCCGACCATCGCCATCTCCTTCGAGCCAAAGGTAGACTGGGTGATGAAAGACCTCGGGCAAACCGATTACCTCTTGCAGATCCGCACGTTCGTAGCCGAGGATGTGATCGAAGCTGTGAATCGGATCGAATCCCGTTCGGACGGCGTTCGGGAGCAGATTGGCTCGTACCAGCGCCGAACCCTTTCGGCATTTGCGTTGCAGTATGACACCCTCTCCGAATTTGTGCTCGGGCCATCAGCAGCGTAATACAGGGAGCCGCTTGGAATCCACACCTGGGATTAGGATCGCTCGGTGGCGCGCTCCTATGGGGCTGCAATAATGTGGGCGAACTAATGGGCCCAAGCGTCGTCCCTTGGATAACGTCGCCGAAACTAAACCTGAAAGCCCAGACTCCTGTACCCGTGTCGTCCGGTTCGTTTACCTCGACGATACCCGCAAACAGCGTGGTGACCTTCGTTTCGGGGCGGTAGACTAGAGTTGCGTTGCGCTCTGCTCGAAATCGCGCTTGCAGGCAACAGGTGTTACCACTGAGCCTTTCCTAATCAAAAGAAAACTCTCGTCAAGGGTACACGATGTGTAGTATGCTGGTTGGTACACACGACAAACTAGGGAGACATCGTGACCAATTCAGCTCTAGGCGAGAAGACTGCGATCTCTGCACGGCATTATGTCGGCATTTTCCTCATTTCCGTTGCCACGCTTCTGCTGGAGCTGGCGCTGACCCGAATTCTTTCCGTTACCAATTGGTACCACTTTAGCTTCCTGGTGGTTTCCACGGCGCTGCTGGGGTTTGGCGCCGCGGGTGTGACCCTGTCGCTTTGGACAAAGTTGCGCGAGCAGACGCCGCTCGATCTCGCCCTGGTTTCGGTTGCGTTGCTGTTTAGCTTCGTCACATTAGCCAGCTTTTGGCTGATGCAACGAGTTCCTTTTTATCCGTTTCGGGTTCTTATTGACCCCTGGCAGTTGCTCGACGGCCTACTCTACTACCTGGTGCTCGCGGCGCCTTTCTTCTGTTCCGGGTTGGCGATCTCTCTGCTTCTTAGCCGGGGCGGCCGGGAAGTTAATCGCCTCTATGCTGCCGACCTGCTTGGCGCGGGCGCGGGGTGTGTGGCCATCTGCGGTGTGATGCCCGGTTTCGGAGGATCCGGTTCCGTCGTGATAGCGGCCATGTTCGGTGTGGCGGCCGCCTTGGCCTTCAGCTCTTCCCGGTTGTCAAAGCTGACTCTCGTCTGCGGCGGGGCGGCGATGGGAATGCTGGCGCTGGCGTTCGTTGCCGGGCGCGTACTGCCCATCAGAGTGATACCTGAAAAGTGGCACCCGCTTCTTCCTCAGGGACGGTCACCCATTCTTACGAAGTGGAACGCCTTTTCCAGAATCGACGTCTACGACGCACCGTCGCTCGACCCAAACCAGCCCGGTCCCCACTACTATTCCTTGATCATCGACGGAGGATCGGCGGGGACAGGTATTGACGATCTAAGTATGGGCGTGCGCAATTTCCTGTCTCATTCCTCGCAATATCACCCTGCGGGTGTGGAGTTTGTCGGCAAGGATCACCCCAAGGTGCTGATCATCGGCTCAGGGGCAGGACGTGAGGTCCTGGAGTCCCTGTATTTCGGCGCCTCGTCCATCACAGCCGTGGAGATCAATCCGATTATCAATGACATCGTCACCCGACGGTTGCCAGAGCATTGGGGCGGATTATTCGAACAACCCGAGGTCAAGCTAGTGACTGAAGACGGCCGCAGTTTTGTTCGCCGGTCACAGGAAAAATACGACGCCATCATTTCTGTCAACACCTACAGCTCCGCCGCTCTCACTTCCGGCGCTCTCACCCTAGCCGAAAGCTACATACTCACGCGCGAGGCACTCGAGGACTATTGGGACCACCTCACTCCCGATGGTGTGGTTCTCATCCGGGGCTATAACGTCTCGAAGCTCTTTGCTACAACCCGCGAAATGTTCGATCGTCTGGGTCTGGGCAGTCCTGCCACTCATCTGTTTGCCTTTCTGGGCACGGGCGCCGCTTTCGGGCACGATCAGTTAGACCTGGGGGTCATGTTGAAGAAATCACCGCTGCTTCCGGAAGAAGTCGATCAAATGGCGAGGCGGGTTGGCATCGGGGTTGCCGGACACTGGGGAGATGAAGGCAGCCCTGAGATTCTCTACTCCCCATTTAAGCCGAGCGGCAAACAGGGAACATTTCTCGCGGAACTACTCACAAGCCCTGACTTGGAGCGGATCTACAATTCCACCAACTACTACCTCCGCCCGGCCACCGATGACAAGCCCTTTTTCAACCAGACACGGCGCTGGAAATGGCCGCTGGGTTTTCGGGAAGTGCTGACTGCCCAAGGAGGCAGACCCCGGAGTTGGGCCGCGCCGGTGGGTCAGGTCACCCTGGTGGTGATGCTGCTACAGTCAATAGCGGTGGGGGGAGTGATGATTCTTTTCCCGCTGCTGCGCTTCAACCGCCAAGGTCTGAGAGTAAGCGGGGGTAGGTCATTCCTCACGTACTTCGCCGGTTTGGGGCTGGGCTTCATCCTCATTGAAATCGTTCTTCTGCAACACCTCGTGTTGTTCCTCGGCCAGCCAACTTACACCTTCTCGGTAGTTCTTGCTAGCCTATTGTGCTTCACCGGCTTGGGTTCCTACCTGGCAGGGCGTATCCAATTTGTGTCCTATCACACCCTCGCCTGGCTTTTGGCCGCGACGGTATGTGGGATCGTGCTCACTCTGATTTCGATGCCTCTGGTTCTCTCCTGGGCGCTGGGTTTCACGCTTCCCTTGCGCATCTTCATAGCCGTACTCCTGATTGCGCCATTGGGAGTATTGCTGGGTACCCCTTTTCCAACGGGCTTGCGGGTCATCGCCAAGGAGGCTTCGCCGCTGGTGCCCTGGGCATGGGGAGTCAATAGCTTCTTTACTGTAATCGGCTCCGTGGGTGCGATGATCCTGGGAATGACTCTGGGTTTCACCGCGGTGTTAATCGTCGCGGCAGGATGCTACAGCACCGCCCTGATCGCTGTGGTAGCAAGGAGAGCGCTAGGGGCGGGGACGCGACAGTTGCCTGCCTACCGAGTTGAGTTGCCGGCAGGCACGATATCCGCAACCGGCGCGGTGACTTTCAGCACGGTAGAGCAGTCAGGGGACTGACCGGATCCATAGTCGGCTTTTGGTTCTATCTTGCTTCAGCCCGAGTGGTGATCAATTGGCGGAAGGGATGCCACATCAGCCAATCTGCCTGCGCGCCTCGGCCTAAGCCGAATAAGCGCACCTAAAATCTCGACTTACTCTTTGTTCCCGGGAACGCCGTGAACTTAGCCATTAGTGGAAAGCTGGAAAAACTCGGCACGCTGGCGTTTCGCCTGCTGCTGCGCCCGGAGGTTACCATCGGGGCGCTCACCCCCGCCAATGTCAACGCCGGGCACTATCGGCCGCTTTCAGGCATTCTGTTTCAAGACAACCAAGGTCTCACCGATTCTTTCGGACCTCCGGCAAAGCGAGCGGTCGTCCCTGGGATGACGTCGCCGAAACTAAACCTGAAAGCCCCGACTCCTGTACCGGTGTCGTCCGGTTCGTTTACCTCGACGATACCTGCAAACAGCGTGGCGGCCTTCAGTTCAAGGCGGTAGGATGGATATGGAGAAGCCCAAGCCGGAGACCAATTTTTGGCTTCTTTTCGCCGCAGGTGTGGTTGCGGTAATCATCTTGGCGGCGATCCGCTGGTCCCTCGACCATCCCTATGGCACCTCGTGGGATGAAGCAGAATACATCAACCAAGTCCTGTTCGATGCCCAGCGCCTCGAACACGGCATGCTGCTGAAGCTCGCAGGGAGAATCCTGGTAAAGAGCTTCCCTCGCCCACCTGCCTACCGCCCTCTCGCGCTGCCATTCCTCGTCCTGTTTGGGCTCCATTCCGCGTCGGGGCGAGTGCTCTCCCTCGTGTGCTTTGCGTTGAGTGCTTGGTTCATCTACTTGTCGACGCGCCGGATCGGGAGCAGAGTTGCCGGCGCCTTTGCGGTCTTGATCTTCGCTTTATCACCCGAAGTCGTTTCCGCAAGCATGTGGCTCAGCACGGAGGGCCCGCTCTACCTGGCGACCTCGGCAATGCTATATTTCCTGTTTGCGGGCTGGACCGACGAGTCTCAGCCCCGCGGTAATTGGGTGGGCTTGGGACTCGCCATGGGTTTGGGGCTCCTATCGAAGGCATCATTTGTCTTGATTGGCTTACCCGTGCTGGCGTTTGGCTTCGCTCTGGCTCGCTGGAAACGACCCGCTTTTCCCAGTACGGTGACGCTAAGCAAAGCCGGCGCGCTGGCGCTGGTAGTCGCGGGGCCCTGGTGGTTGTTGAATATTAAACCCGCGATTGTCGGCGTCAGAATGGCACGAGGCTTTGCCCCCGACTCTCTTGGACCGCCATCCCTCGTGACCTGGCTGCACTGGTTCCATACGGTCCTCCAGAGCCTCCTGGGACACGGACTCAGCATTCTAATTGGTCTGGTGGTGGTTGCGTTCTTCTGGAAAGCTGTGATCCGAAGCGAAACGAATCTAGACTCCCTTCAAAAGGCGGCGCTCAGCGCGTGCACTTGTGCCGGGCTGCCCATCGTGCTCGCTCAACTCACGGGCACGAACCACCTGCTTCGACACATCTCCCCGGCAGTCATCCCGCTGGCTATCGCCATGGGGATTCTATCGGATAGGGCTGGATGGCTCCACTCCAAAGCCGCCATCGCGGCTTCAAGCGTTCTCTTATGTGGCCAGTTAATACTCATAGTTTATCCTGCCTTCTTTCCAAATACCCAAGCTGTGGATTCGGGCTTAGTTAATGGCCGGCTTCCCTGGAGGGTCATGTTTCGACGCGACCAATGGGACTGGCGCCCGGTTCAGGATATAGCCCAGCGCTGCGGCGTCCCGGCGCCGGCCATTTCATTCTTAGGATACGCGGATGGCTATAGCCCCCCTCAAATCCAATTCCCCTGGGCGCTAAAAGGCGCGTCAACGAACCACGCTGTCTTGGATTTCCCAGATGTGACATGGTTGTGGCGGTACGATGAGGGACCCATCAATTGGCAGAAGGTGATGGATTCGGCAGGCCGGAGTGACATTGTCCTGACAGCGCCCCACTGCAGTGGAGATATGAACGACGATTTAAATAATCAACACAATGCGGAATTTGTGGATCGCCTCTCGCGTGACCCGGACTTCCAGGCACCCATTCGCCTTCAAATGGGGCGTTTCGAGCCCGTCGAGGTTGACGTTTTTGTGAAGAAATCTCTTACTTGCGGCCGGGGGCAGGGCGCCTCGATTAGCCAACTACCCAAGTAGAATAGTTCGGCAGGCAGCCAAGTCGGACGCGCAGCAATCCTCTGCAGCCGGACAACCCATACTTGGCTTGGGACTCATGACCCGGCGGCACAGCCAAGCTTGCAACGTATGCATATTTTCCCTCTCCATATACTCAGAGTGGTCTGGCGGGAACGTATTGGGTTGTTTTGGCCGATCTGGACCACCACGACCGCAGTTGCCGCGGTGGGTGTATCCTGGGTGGTCAGACGGTCAGCGGCAGAGCTCCAGGTCGCGAAGCAGAACCCGATCACGCCGACAAGGCGAAATAACCGGTCGGGTGGCACTGTCGCTGCGCTCACGCTGCTCGCCGTGTTCGTAGTGTGCTTCGTCGCGCTTACCTTGAAGTGGGAGGACTTCGCCGACTACGACGACGCATTTTACACCACGACCACGCTGAAGGGGCTTAACTTCGGACCGGCGATTTGGCGCGAGAGCGGACGCTTTTTCCCACTTTGCGATCAGGAGTTCAATTTAGTACGCCACTTTACCACCTCGAACACCGGATATCATGTCCTGCCGCTGGCCGAACTCCTCATGGTCACTTGCATCGTTCTCCTCCTCGACGATGAACTGAGCATCATAGTGAGGGCCGCACTCGCAGGATTCCTACTGACGCTCCCAAGCATGGTCGTCAACTTCACTGGACTGGTTTTCCAGGAGCGGAATGTTGTGTTTTACCTGGCCTGCTTCGTGTTTTTCGTCAAGCGTTTCGAGGAGACGCACTCCGTCGGGTGGGCGGTGGCGGCAGCACTTTCCGCTCAGGTGATGATTTATTACAAGGAAACTGCAGTGCTACTGCTTATGAGCTTTGCCGTGGCACGGCTCATCTTCCGTTGCCGGAGATCAGGTCGGCCACGCTGGAACTGGCACGCGCTGCGTGACCAAGACAGTCGTTTAGACCTGTGCCTGGTCTGCCTGGGGTCTGTGTTCTTTCTGTACTATCTGGCGGCAATGTTTCCGCGCCCAAACCTGCAATACGCCGAGATGATGGGGCTTCCGCTAGCTCAAGTAGTTCCTTTCTACTTCGGGGTCGATCTCTTGGCTTGGCTCTTTTTGGCCGTAGTGCTACGTAGGATCTACTTGATCATGCGCGGGCGGGCGGCATTCTCGCCGCTATGGGACGGACTGGCAATTGGCGCCGTCGTTCACTTCATGGCCTTCCTCTGGCTCCATTTGGCTTCCATCCACTACACGGCGCCTTTGGATTTGATCGCCGTGCTCTACCTTGGCCGGCTTGCTGTCCTGGCAAGCGAAAAGGTGCAGTGGCGGGGCAGGGTCGCCGCCGTCGCTTTGGCACTCGTTATCGTACTCCAGGCTGTCTCGATTTCAGCTTTTCGCGTCTTCGAGCGCAAGAACTACATCCATGCAAAGGTGGAGGTAGCCAACCTTATCGTGGGCCGAATTCGCAACCACCGGAAAATTGGTCAAAGGCTCTTCTTTCCCTTTGCGGACCTCTACTCACTGACCGAGTTTGCTTCTTACCTTAGCTATCGGGGCGTCCCCTTGGAGGAGATTCCCGATACGTCTTCTCGGTCGAACGGCGTTGCTTTAGTAACCACGGCTGTCTCCGATGAGGGGCTCTGCGAACCCTATAGGAATTATGTCTGTCACCCGGGCTCGAGGCCCCTTCCCGGCGATCTGGTTATAGAACTGCCCGATGATGAGGAATCGCTCGCTCAATTGAACTCGTACCGGGACGGCGGTGAAACACTGCTAGCCTACGAGCCACAACCTCATATTCCGCAGTGGTTGTACCCGTACTTCAGCCGTCTGCGCGTCGCAGCGATCAGAAGCTCCGAGCGCACAAGACTTTCCGATCGCTGGCTGCACGCGTCGGTGACGATCTGGAAATAGTCCGCCGGGCCGGGAGGCTACAAGATACCGGAAGAGGTTTAAGAGGGGCGGCCATTCGCGAATGAGCCGGGGTAGCGTAAGGCGCACCTCCCGTGGAACACCTCGTTAACTAACCGTCTGTTCGTGGCTGAACCCTCCACTATGAGATCTCTTGAGAATACGACCGTCGCGGTTACCGGCGGCTGCGGGTTTATCGGCTCGCACCTCATCGAGAGGCTGCGACGTTGCGGAGCACGCGTGCTGGCTATCGACAGCCTGGGTTATGGCAGACGGGAGAACCTTGACCTTACCGACCCGGATATCCGGTTCGAACAACTCGAGCTGCGAAGCGGAGCCGGCGAAAGGCTGGGTGATTGGCTTACAG
>Ga0116110_1000537_pt1 | contig 22075 bp, 22 predicted proteins | sample June2015DPH_8_50_FD_89719 | JGI IMG/M metagenome (GOLD analysis project Ga0116110, IMG submission 89719) | Peatland microbial communities from SPRUCE experiment site at the Marcell Experimental Forest, Minnesota, USA - June2015DPH_8_40 | ecosystem: Environmental > Terrestrial > Soil > Wetlands >...
AATCTTCTGCCGATGCTCGGTGTCAAACCGCTGAAACCTGAGCGCGCAGACTTGGTAGGACGATATGCCTTGCAGGTCTTTTGGAACGATGGTCATTCATCCGGTATCTATTCCTTCGATTACCTGCGCAGCCTCTGTCCTTGCCCTCAGTGTGAGGTTTCTCGGCAAGCTGCCCGGACATAGTCGGTCAGTTTGATGTAGAAGCGGCTTTACGCCACCACGTGGCGAGGTAAACTCGCCGCTACAACCCCAAACTGACCCACTGCCTGCCCGGACGCCCGATTGATGAGTAGGGGCGAGCGGCGCTCGCCCGAGGGCCGAACGCCGTTCGGCCCTACAATGCGTGTTTGGCTGCGGCGATGCGCCGCGCCGTACGCTCTGTGTTGAGGTTTTGGAGGCACGGAGAACACGGAAAATCTCGTTTCCGTGCGGCCACCGGGCCGTGTTGTGTTAGGATGTGCCGTAGTTGTTACCGAAGGGGTCTGCAAGGAATTCAGACAGCTTGGAGGGTTTCAATGCAATGCTACAGCCTGAGGACGCTCGCCTTGGTCTGCCTCAGTCTGGTCGTACCGTTATGGGTGGCTGCGCAAACTGAGACGCCGCCCTCTCATGGCCTGCTGCTAGTGGCAAACAAAGACAACCAAACGCTGGGGATTGTCGATCCTGAGACAGGGCGCGAAGTGGCGGAGATTCCTGAGGGGGGAATTACTGGGCATGAGGTAGCGGCATCGCCCGAGGGGTCGATGGCTTATGTCCCGATTTACGGGAACTCTGGCGTAGGCAAGCCCGGCACAGACGGCCGCACGATGGCGGTGATTGACCTCGCGAGTCGTCGTGTGGTTAAGACACTGGATTTCGACAAGCCCCTGCGTCCGCACGGCGCGGTCTTCGGACCTAAGAACAGCCTGCTCTACGTGACCACCGAACTTGCCAATTCCATAACCGTCATTGACCCGAAAAGCTTGAGAATCGTCTCCTCCGTCCCCACCGGTCAGCGGGAATCGCATATGCTGGCCATCACTCATGATGGGCAGCGCGGGTACACCGCCAACGTGGGGCCGGGAACTGTCTCCGCAATAGACCTGGTCGCACAAAAACCCCTTGCCATTATTCCCATCTCGCGCCAGACCCAACGGATTTCACTTTCGATTGACGACCGCTGGGCTTTTACGGCTGACCAGACGGCGCCGCGCCTCGCGGTGATTGACACCTCAACCAACAAAGTACAGACCTGGGTCAAGCTCCCCACCCAGGCTTACGGCACGGCGCCGACCCTCGACGGGCGCTGGCTCTTGATCACACTTCCCACCGCTAATAAAGTCGGCGTTCTTGACCTTGAGTCAATGAAAATGGCTAGGATGGTCGATGTTGATAAGCTGCCCCAGGAAATCCTGGTGCGCCCCAACGGGGAAGTGGCTTACGTTTCCTGCATGGCAAGCGGCAAGATTGCAGCCATCAACCTGAAGACCTGGAATGTTGATAAATTGATCAATGCGGGACCGCAAGCCGACGGACTCGCCTGGGCGCCGCTGAACCCATGAGATTGGGTGGGAGGGATCTTTCGGAGTCGGATGTCATTCCGAGCGCAGCGAGGAATCTCGCCCTGGGCTGGGGCGGATCGCGCTGAGTGTGGGCAGAAGGGGTTGGGGTGCCAGCCTTGAAGACTTACTACGTCTATATCATGGCGAGCAAATCCCGCGCACTGTATACGGGTGTGACTAGCAACTTGGAACGTCGGGTGCTCCAACACCGAGGCAAGCTGTTGCCGGGGTTCACGGCACGCTACAACATCAACCGACTGGTGTACTACGAGGTGTGCGGCGAAATCTGGGCCGCCATCGCTCGCGAGAAGCAGATCAAGAGCTGGGGCCGAAAGAAGAAGATTGACCTGATCGAATCGGCGAATCGTGATTGGAAGGACTTGAGCGCCGCTTGGTAGGCAGGCCCCGGTAGCGTAGCCGGAGCGTAGGTGGAAAAAACGATCAAGGCAAGATTCCTCGCTGCGCTCGGAATGACACCGGGACCCTCGGGAGGGTTGATATGGCCTGGCAAATGTGCAAACTCCTCCGGCGGGGTTAAAACCCCGCCCTTCCAGCCGCCCGACTCGAAACGGCAACAGGTAGTGAGAAACCCGGCCTAAATAATCTCCACCTGGCAGTTCTTTACCAGAGATTTGAATTCCTGCGCGTCGCCTTCTGTGCCCACGATCGCCGCGTAATGCATCGGCACGACGATCTTCGGCTTAATCGCCTCCGTAGCCTCCGCCGCCTCTTCGGCCGTCATAACATAAGTGCCTGAGACGGGGAGAAGGGCGATGTCACAGGTGATGGATTTCATTTCCGGGATGAAGTCCGTATCGCCGGCAAAGTAGACGCGCGTCCCGTCCATCTGAAATACGAACCCCAGCTTCTTGTCTTCCTTGGGGTGGAATACACGCCCCGGCTCTCGAAACTTATTCACGTTGTAAGCAGGGACTGCCTCGATTTCGACCTTCCCGATACTCAACTTGCCACCGGGATCGAGAAACTTCGTTTCCTTCGCCTTCACCCTTTTGAGCCCACCTTTGCAGCTTGGGCTTGCCACAATGGTCGTCTTGGGGGAAATCACCTTTTGAAGGTCTTCCAGACTGAGGTGATCGAAATGCTCGTGACTAATTAAAACGATGTCAGCCTCATCCGCCTTCGTCACCTTGAAGGGGTCAGTGTAAATAAGCTTCGAGCCTTTGATGCGAAAGGTATCATGCGCAATGCGGGTGAACTCCAGGTTCATCAGTTTCATCGCCAGGCCTCCAATCGATTCATCAAGCTATTCAAGGTGCCTGCCACTCGCGCGGCACACCACGTGTAAGGATATCACTAACCGCCGCCGCAGGGAGGGGCTACACACGGCGGGACGAGAACAGGGTCGCGTCAAGGTCCCCGAAAGGTAACATCCCAAAGCGGCTCTGCCGCGACCCTGGGGACGGGAATGACCTTGATTCGCGCTTCGGCACTCAGGGGGTAACGTCGCGCAGAATGAAGCGAGCCCTTAGCGCCGTCTTCTCATCATCTCGAACGATTCCAGGATAACCTTGGTGGCCATCTCGGTGAGGTGATACTTCGGCAGGTCTTCCCGCCGCGCCCAGCGGGCGTCGACAACGTCGGAGGCGGGCTTAAGCCGACCGCGCTTCAGCCGGCAAACGTAATCCACGATGACGTAGTGGTACTTGACGCGCTTCCCTTCCCGCGTGATGCGGTCAAACGCCGCGACGATTTCCAGTGGCTCAACCTCCAGGCCGGTTTCTTCCTTCAGTTCGCGCCGCACCCCTTCGGCCAATTCCTCGCCAAGCTCGAGCATTCCGCCGGGAATAGACCACTCGCCCTTGAGCGGCTCGCTGCCGCGGCGAATGAGGAGGGCGCGGTGGCGGTGAACCACCACTCCGCCCACGCCCACGATTGGTCGATCTGGATACTCGCGCTTCATCTTTTCGGTCGGCGCCCGTAGACCTCTGTAGGGGTAGGGCTTGCCCTACCCTCGTCGGGGACCTCGCCGCTAACAGGGGACGGCAAGCCGTCCCCCTACGCATCGCCCCTCAAAGCCATGTGACATCAATTGCCGCTCTTAACGCCGGCAGTTGTCGCTGCTATTGATTCGCCGCCCGTGCCACGACTTCAAAGAAGATCTTCACCCCCCGGCGGAGCTGTTCGACGGGCACACGCTCATTGGCCGCGTGCTGAGTGGCGTCCACTTCTGGTGTTACTTCGAGGCTGTTGAACCCGTAGCAAGTAATCCCAAGCTGGCGGTACATCTGGCTCTCAGTGTATCCGCCGCCCAGCGCCGGGGCAACAATCGCCTGCGGATTGTATTGGTGCACCACCTGCTCAATCAGCCGATAGAGGCTTGTGTCCGTAGAGGAAGAGTTCGGAGGCTTGAAGGGGCTTGCAGGCGTAATCCGGATGGAGTCATCCGCCAGCACGGTTCGAAGCTGGGCCAGAAACACCTTGGGGTCCTCACCCGGAAGCAGCCGCACATCAAGTTCGGCGTAGGCGGTATCGGGTATCACGTTGGTTTGAGGACTGCCCTGGAGGATGGTGAGTGAAACGGTGTTCCTTAGCAGAAAGTTGAGGTCTTCGTTCCGGCTGATACTTCGGGCGAAGGCAGGGTCCTGAAGCGCTTTTCGGATGTTGCGGAACTGTGAAGCTTGCGGTTCCGGTTCGAGTCTTGCGATCACGGTGAAGTACTGTTCCACGGAGGGTAGCAACCGGATGGGTGGCTGCCAGTCCGCCACTCGGGCGAGGGCCTTTACCAGCCGGTTCGGCGCTGAGTCAGGAATGGGGACAGAGCCGTGGCCGCCTCTACCGGAGGCCGTCAGGCGAAGCCAGAAGGGGGCCTTCTCCCCCACGCCCACCCCGTAAATCGTCCCCCGCTCACGGGTAATCAGATTTGAGCCACCCTCCGTAATGAGGAATTCCGCGTCGCGCACCAGTTCCGGATGGTTCTCAAGCATCCAGGCGCTACCCGTGTCGTTGACTTCCTCATCCGAGGTCGCCAGGAAAATCAGGTCGCGCTTCAGGGGCAGGTGTTCCCGGGCCGCGATCAGCATGACCATGGCCTGAAGCAACCCCTCGTCCTTCATATCCTCTGCGCCGCGCCCGTAAATCTCCCCCGCCAGGATTTCTGCGGAGAAAGGGGGAAGCCGCCAGCTCCTGGCGTCTGCTTGGACCACATCCATGTGGTTCAGCAGCACCAAGGGCCTTAGCGTTCCATCACCTTTGATGACCGCGTAGATATTGGCTCGCCCCGGGGCATAAGGATAGATGGTGTTGGGAATTCCAGCCTGATCGAAAAGCCGGTGGAAGAATTCTGCCGCCGCCAGCTCGTTCCCGGGCGGGTTCGAGGTGTCAATACGCAGGTACTCGCGCATTAACTTCACCGTCTCGTCCTGGTAGGGTGGCCAGGCAATCGCCTGGAGGTGGTCATCAAGCTGGGTCTCTGCGAAAGCGGAAAACGAGAGCGCGGCCAGAACCATCAGGATGCGGATCGGATGAAGTCTACCGAGTGTGGTGCGTCTGCCAGATGTGTTTTGGAAATCAACCATAGTTTTATTGACCAACTTGTAGGGACTCGACATCAAATCAAAGAGACCGGCTACTATATCAGATGACTCGCCTGAGGTGAGCATTGAAGTTCGCGGGTTAATTCCTTCGAGCAGAATCAGCCGTTCTTACTGACCAATTCGGGAGGTCAGGCGGCAGCGGATTTAGGTTCACCATTCCCGCAAAATTCTTGCGTTTCTTCAGTCAAAACCTTTATAGTCAACTCGTTGAACCCCGCGGAAAAAATGCTTGGGGAGTGTCTGTTGGCTAAACCCACCACACCTCGTATCTTCGTCACGCTGGCGGGTCCTAACCTCGCGGCATTGGAAGCCCAGGCAAGCCACTTGAGCGGTGCTCCCGTGGGCTACGAGTTGCGATTGGATCACCTCCAGGACTTTACCCAATTCGAGGTCTCACTCCATCAGGTGCTTTCGCGGTTGCATGTTCCACAGACCATCGCCACCTGCCGAAGGGAGGAGGCAGGCGGAGCTTTCAAGGGAACTGTGGAACAGCAAGCAGCAGTGCTTGCTGCCGCGGTGCGTGCGGGTTGCCCGTGGGTGGACATCGAGTTCGAGTCCATCAAGGTAGCGGGTTCCTCGCTGCTGCGGCAATTTCACCCGGCAAGGGTGATGGCTTCCTATCACAACTATCGCAAGACCCCCTCGCTCGGCGCCGTCTATCGCCAACTCGCTCGCCTCCCGGTAGATATGGTCAAGGTCGCCACGCAGGCGCAGCATTTGCGTAACAACATTCAAATCCGACAACTCCTCAAGACCTATCATCGTCAGAGTCCGAAGCTTGTGGCGGTGGCGATGGGCGCGTCGGGCATTCCCTCGCGATTGTTGGCTCTGCTTTGGGGTTCGGCAATCACTTACGCTTCCCCGGGAAACCATTCGGTGGTGCCCGGCCAAGTTGGCGCAGAAATCATGCGGTCCATTTACCGGGTGGACCGGCTTAACCGGCGCACCCAGCTTTATGGCGTGGTCGGGTCACGCGCTTCGATTTCGCTTTCGCCCGCCATGCAAAACGCGGCTTTCCAGGCCAAGCATGTGAATGCCGTTTTCCTGCCCTGCGAAACCAATCAACTCTCCGACTTCCTCACCTTCGCGCGCCAAGCGGGCTTGTTCGGCTTCGCTGTGACCATGCCCTACAAGCGCGCCGTTCTGCGTTCGCTCGATTGGGCTGACCCGCTCGCCACTCGCATCGGCGCGTGCAACACCGTTGCTGTCCAGAACGGCAAATGGATGGGCTGGAATACCGACGCGGCGGCGGTGGTCGAAGTGCTCACGAAGCGGTTGAGGTTGTCCGGCAGCCGCATGCTGATTTTGGGCGCGGGAGGAGCCGCCCGCGCCGCCGCCTACGCCTTGCGCGCCGAGGGCGCAAGAGTCATCGTCGCGGCGCGCCGCGAGGAGATGGGGCGGCGGCTGGCGCGCGCGGTCAATGGCGAAGCGGTCTCCTGGGAGGGCGCCGAGGGGCTGGAAGTAGATGCGGTGATTAATGCTACTCCGGTGGGCATGTACCCCTACGTGGATTCTTCGCCCCTCGACTTAGCGCGTTTGCGCGCGTCCGTGGTTTTCGACATGGTGTATTATCCCCTCGCCACGCGCTTCATCACGGAGGCCAGGGGGCGCGGCTTGATCACTATCTCCGGCCTTGAAATGCTGGTGGCGCAAGGCGCGCGTCAATTCGAAATCTGGACTGGGCTCACGGCCCCACGTGCCCTGATGGAGCAGGCTGTCCGCCAACTCCTGGATCGCTCCACCGGCGGATAGCTGCTCGTCGGTAAGTGGTCAGTCGTCAGTTGTCAGTTGAGAAGAAGAGTTGTGGGCGGGATGTAGGCGTTTTTCCCCCGCCGCCAACCTACAGGTTTCTGACTTCTGACTCCTGACTCCTGAATCCTGACTCCTGAATCCTATTCCTATGCCCGACATCGAACCCACTTTCGCCGAATTCCAGCGCCTAGCCCGCCGGGGAAATGTTGTACCTGTTTACCGGACGATTGTGGCGGACCTGCTCAGCCCTGTTTCTGCTTACTTGCGACTTTCCCCGGAGACCTCTGCCGGGGCGAGCCACCGTGCCCCTGCCGGCAAGGCGCATCCCTATAGCTTCTTGCTAGAGAGCGTCGAAGGCGGTGAGCGGGTAGGGCGCTACACTTTTTTCGGCGTTGACCCGTTTGAGGTGATTTCCTCTCGCGGCGATCGAATTACCATCGCCCGGGGCTCGCGGCGGACGGAAGAATCCGGTGACATCTTCGAATGCCTGCGTCAGGTGGGCGCGCGTTACCGCTCCGTGACCCTGCCCGGCCTGCCGCCATTCACTGCCGGCGCCGTGGGCTTTCTTGCCTACGAAGCGGTCCGCAAGCTGGAGCGCCTTCCGGCCCGCGTCGAGATGGACGTTGACGTGGACGACGCTGCCTTCATGTACTTTGCCAACCTCGTCGCCTTCGACCACGTCCAGCACCGCCTGTTCCTGATTGCGAATGTTCTGACGGAAGAAGGCAGTGGCGCCCTGCGCGCCAAGTACGACGCCGCGGTCCACCAGCTCGCGCGGATGGAAAGCCTGCTGCGCCGCCCGCTCGTCCTGCCACGCCTCCGCCCGCCTCGCGGCCCCTGGCGCGTGCGTCACAACATGACCCGCCAGCGTTACGAAACCATGGTGGAGCGCTCGAAGGAATACATCCGCGCTGGCGACATCTTCCAAGTTGTGATCTCGCAACGCTTGGAAGCGCCGGTGCGCGTCCCGCCCTTCGAGATTTATCGCGCCCTGCGGGTGGTGAACCCGTCGCCTTACATGTACTACCTGCGCATGGGCGATTCCACCATCCTTGGCTCTTCCCCGGAAATGCTCGTGAAGGTTTCCGGACGCGAAGTGGAATACCGGCCCATCGCCGGAACGCGCCCCAGGGGAAAGACGGAGGATGAGGACAAGCGGCTGGAGGAAGAACTGCGCGGCGACCAAAAGGAGCGCGCCGAGCACATCATGCTTGTGGACCTGGGCCGCAACGACATCGGGCGCGTGTGCGAGTTCTCGACCGTGCGCCCGCAGGAAGTCATGTTCGTCGAGCGCTATTCCCACGTGATGCACTTGGTCTCATCCATTCGCGGCCGGCTCCGCCCGGATGCGGATAGCTACGCCGCGCTGGCAGCCTGTTTTCCCGCCGGCACGCTCACTGGCGCGCCCAAGGTGCGCGCCATGGAAATCATAGACGAGCTCGAACCCACCCGCCGCGGCCTCTACGGCGGCGCGGTGCTCTACCTCGACTTTTCCGGCAATCTCAACTCCTGCATCGTCATCCGCACCGTGCTCATTAAGGGTAAGCGCGCATACCTACAGGCTGGGGCCGGAATCGTTGCGGACTCCGTTCCCGCCCGTGAGCACCAGGAATGCCTCGATAAAGCCAAGGCCATCCTCAAAGCTTTCCAAATCGGCGAAAGGGGTTTGTAGGGGCAGGCCCATCGACCACCTACTAACTACCTTTCCTTTCAACAACATTCCCGCTTCTAAGGGCTAAGTGCCTTTGTTTTCATAGACATTCCCGCTTCTCCCCCGCCCGTGGAAAGCCGACCCTTTGTTTTCATAGACATTCCCGCCTCGATCCGTCAAAAAAACAATCCTTTTTCAGGGTTGGTAGGCTTTCTTGAGCCGCAGGACAGGTCGAGCGAGTGATGCTGGCACGCACCGGCGGCGGGCAGGCCTTCGTCCCCCAGCCCCCAGCCCCTGTTCTTAATTCCCCACCCACCACCTGCCACATGCTAACTACCTGTCTTTTCAACAGCATTCCCGTTTTTAAGGGCTAAGTGCCTTTGTTTTCATAGACATTCCAGCTTCGCCGCCACTCTTTCCACAGCGGTCCTTTGTTTTCAATAACATTCCCGCGTTGTTCGTTCACTTTTTAAAGTTACTAGTTCTTTCTTTCCCTGTCGGCGGTGACATCTTGTCCAGGGCCTGCCATGCCTGCCAGGAGCCCTCTCCATCCCGCCTCCCTCAAATGCAGTCGACAATCGGCAGTGAGCAGTAGGCAGACGGCAGGCGTAGCGCAGGTCCCGTCCCGCCCTGCGGGAGACCTGCGGCCCTTCAGAGGCAGAAGGCAGTCCGCAGTGGCAAGGCCTACGAAGGCACCTCACATCCATAGGTCACAATTCACAGTTCAGCACTCACCATTCACCATTCAGCATTCAGCATTGCCTCAGCCCCACCTACTATCCTAGCCTATCATCTGCCGCGTGTCAAGAGACGCAAAGTCGTCCCCCATTCGCGGATAAGGTTGGCGGAAACCTCTTCAGAAACTAGGCGAAAGTCCTTTGGAAAGCCATTCACAGCGAATTTCTCTGTGCGATGTTGCCCAGCACGGTAGCACTGGGCTTAATCGTTCTCCTTTGAGTGGCCAGATCCACCGCAACAATACCGTACCTCGGCTCGAAACCGGACATCCACTCGAAGTTGTCGAGCAGCGACCAGGCCACATAGCCGCGGACATCCACGCCGTCGTCAATGGCGCGCTTCAGGCCGGTGAGCGCGCGTTGAAAATATTCCACGCGCCGGGTGTCATCGGTGGTGGAGATTCCGTTCTCCGTGACAATGATGGGCACACCCGTTTCCTTACTCGCATAGCGAACCACATGCTCAACGCATTCCGGGTAAAACTCCCAGCCTGCCTGCGTAGTCTCGGCGTCTTTCGGGGGAGGTAAGTCCTTCTTTCCCACTAGAGCTCGTGAATACGTTTGCACCCCCAGGTAGTCGTTTTGTTTTGCAACTTCCAGCCACGGACCGTACACGTCAGCCCGCTTCTCGGCCACATGACTGTCTGTGGGCGCCGCCTGATCGTCCATGATCGCGAGATTGAACCCCACTGGCATGTCGCTCCGCACCGATTTCATCGCGGCTTTGCCCTTGTGGTGCGCCGCCAGCAGACCATCGCGGATCTTCTTCCCGTCCCCCAGAAAGAAATCTGCGAACTCAGGCGCGTTGAGCTGCTTGCGCACTTTAGTCCAATTATACTGGAACATATCGGTCATACTCGTTCCCGGCTTGCCTGGCAAATTAATCCAGCTCAGCAATTGGGGAACGTCCGGCTCATTGAAGGTTGACGCATAACCCACGAGGTCTCCCAGGTGCTTAGTTGCTTTTTCACAGAAGCGCGCGTAAAGATCGGCCGCCGCAGGATTCTGCCATGCACCCTTGTAGGCAAACCAGCGTGGGATGGAGAAGTGAGAATAAGTGAGCAGCGTCGTCAAATGGTGCTCGCGGCAAGTGACCAGCACGCGCCGGTAATGTCGCAACTCGGCGTTGGAAAAGAATCCCTCTTCCGGTTCAATGCGTGACCACTCGAGCGAAAAACGATAAGAGTTGAACCCAAGATCGGCCAACATGCTTATATCTTGTGGATAGAGATGGTAGTGATCGCAGGCGTCGCCGGAGGGTTCTTTGAACATGCTCTCGGGTAAGTGTTCTACCGTCCAAAGGTCGCTGTTGGTATTGTTGCCCTCTACTTGGTGTCCTGCTGTCGCGCAACCCCACAGGAACTTATCGGGGAAAGTTTTGGTCTTATCTGCAAGGCCGGAGGCAGCCGCCGCTGGCGGTTTTTCGCTGTCGCCTGCTTGTGCGAAGGATCTGCTTCCAATCATCCCTGCCACTGCAGCCACAGAGGCGCCTTGCAATAGGGTGCGCCGGGTTATGGGTTGCGATGTCGATTCAGTAAGTGTCCGTTGTGCTTCTTTCATGTGTACCTCTCCCTCCTAAGGATTTCCAACAAACCTCTCCAGAAACTCGCCGGAGGGTCAGCAAGGGATACCCCGCCCTCACCCTCACTTTGATTACGTCACCTGGGCGGTCTTGCGGTCCTAAGATCGGCACCGTGCGATGACCAGTGTGATGTCATCTGCCTGTTCGCCATCACTGAACTTTTGCACTGTTGCCACGATTGCTTCGAGCAGAGTGGAGACAGGCAGGTGGCGCTGAAGGCGCAGAGTCTCAGCAAGGCGGCACTCGCCAAACTCTTCCCCTTCGGCGGTCGCTGCCTCCGTGACCCCGTCGGAGTAGACCACCAGCGTGTCACCCGGAGTCAAGCTAACTTCCTCAACGGAACACTCCCAGTTGTCGAACAGTCCCAGCACGGTCGCCGTGGCGGTGAGACGTTCTATCGTGTCATTGCTTCGCAACAGCATCGGTGGACAATGACCGCAATTGACATAGCGCAGCCGGCGACCCGAGTCTTCGTAGTCTGCGAAGAAGAGGGTGGCGTAACTGGCTTCGGCGGTATTCTCATAGAGAAGATGGTTCACTGACCTGAGCAGTCCCGGCAGGTCACTCAAAGCCACCGCGTATTGGCTGCGCAAGTTGGCCTGCAAGTTGGCCATGAGCATTGCGCCGGAGATGCCCTTGCCGGCAATGTCCGCCAGGACCATACCGACTCGTCCCGGACCCAGGTCGAGGAAGTCGAAATAGTCGCCCCCCACTTCCCGTGCCTGTGTGCACGTGCCGCTATATTCCAGGGTCGCGAGCGGGGGCAGCTTTTGTGGGAACAGCCTGGCCTGAACCTGCCGGGCAAACTCCATTTCCTGTGCCGTGCGCCGCTCAGCCTCGATTCGCTCGGCGATCTGCTCACCCAGGCGAATGCTCTCCAGCGCGACGCCCGCCTGGCTGGCCACCGAAGCCAGCAAGTATTTGTCTTCTCTCGAATAGGGCTCCTCCGAGAGGCGGGGGCCCAGTACCAGCAAACCTACGAGCCGGCTATCACGTCCCAACATGGGCACCAGGCAATCGGGCCGAAGCGCCAATAGAAAAGGTAGATTGCTCAGGCTCTCCTCGGAAACCTCCCAAGGCCGGCCCTTTCGCGCCAGATCCGCCAAAAATGGCTGCGTGGCAGAAATAGTTTGCCATGCAGGCGGGACATCGCCACGCACAGCGCAAAGTCGATTCTCACGCGTTTCGAGATAGACCGCAAAAGAACTGGGTTGAAGGGCCTTGATCAAATGGTGCTCCAGCAATTCCGCCAGCTCTTTTCGGTCAGTCGCGGTTCGGGTCTTCTCGGCCAAGTCCTGCAGGATCACGCGAGCGTCGTAGGCATTATGGAAGAAGGCCCGGTCGATCCTCCCGCCCACACCTTTATGCACCTGCGCTCCCGTCCAAAGCAGGAGTGTGCCGAAGCCGGTCCCCAAGGCTATACCTCCCGGTACAGCGGCCCCTGTTAGCGGTTCCAGATAATGAGCAAAAGCCAGGGCGAAAACCAACGTCACACCGACACTCACGAGAGCCAGCAAAATCGTAAAACCCCTTTGCACAAGCAGGTAACGAGCGCTCCTCCTGAGCAGGACCGGGATCTCGAGCACCCGGTGCTTCACGACGGCGTAGGCAAAGGATATGGGAAAAAGAAACACCAAAATCACGAACGCAACACCGAGCAAGAAGGGCGTGTGAAATCCGAAGAAGTCATCGGCTCCACGTTGCAGCACCACCGGTACGACGCCCACCAGCGTCCCCCAAAGAATCACTCGCATCTTGCGGCGCGCCTCGGCGGTGGTGGTGCTGAAGGCATTCCAGGTAAGCGAGACCAAGCCCAAGGCGACAAACCCATAGAGGAAGGACAATCGAATAATGTCGGCGGCATGTTCCCCTACCAGCCTGAGCAGTACCGCGGGAGCGTGTGGATCGCCCACCCTCAGGTTGGCCAGCGCCAGGGAAGCTCCAGTCGCCAGGCCCACCCATTTCAACCACGAAGCTCGACGATCGAGCGGCGACCGCGCCGGGAACACCGCGAAGAAGAAGTAGAACAGCGCCCCAATTGAACTGTCGAAAATCGCCCGGTAGGCCATCGCGAACGGGCGCAAGGATGGCCCCAGGCCGGCGAACCCATCGGGAAAGGAGGGTACTGCGATGAAGCCAGCGAACATCAAAGCCAGGAGCCAGGCGTTTGGGTCTTCCAGGCGAAGAAACAGGACTGCCAAGCCGACCACTAGGAATGCGACGGGGAACGTGTCGATGACGTCCTCGCCCAGGTGCTGCGTTATCCCTCCCTCCTTCCAGCCGAGGTGACCGGCCCGCCGAAATACAGCCTTGACGACGAATGGGGCAGAGACGCTGGCGCGCGCGATTGTCAGCTCGACGGTGTCGCCGGGCCGGCGCCTCTCCCAGACATCACTGAGCGAGTAAGCGTCCTCGATCTGCCGCCCGTCGATCCTCAGAATCCGATCTCCCGGCCTTAACCCAGCTCTTTCCGCCGGGCTGCCACTCACGATGCTCCTGATAAGCTCGCAGTGTTCGGATGCAACGTACTCGTTATCAAAACCTAATTCCAAGCCGCTCTGCCAGTGGGTGGCGGTGCCGTACATCCAAAGGCCGCTGTACAGGATTGTGGCGGCGGCAAAAAACATCGCCAACGTCACCAGCAGCAGTTTCGGGAGTTTGGGGAACTTGCGCATAGTCTTCAGGCTCAGCGCCAGGGAGCCTATCCTGGCGAACACCCGCACGAAGCTTAACCTGAATCCTGCGTCAGGAGCAACTTGCGAACGGCACAAAACGTGGCGGAAAGCGTCCGGAATGGCGAGGCAGCCCATCAAGGGCCTATCCGTGGGGCCTTGGCGCGAGCGAGAACAACCTTCGAAAAGCCCGCCGCGGCGGGAGTCCCGCAAGGCGGGACGCCAGCCTCAAGGCGGAGCACAACCTGCCCTACGCGGATTGCTTCGCCGCCGCCCTCGCCCAAGTAGCGCCGACCTTTAGGTCGGCACGTGCTGAGCTAAAGCTCAGCGCTTATTGACGAGTGACAAGGATTTCGAGGGCGTGGGGACTGCCCTCAAAATTCCTCGGGTCTGAGGTTGCAGGTCCTCTGTAGCGGCGCTCGGCGCCTGCCCTGCCTTGCGGTTCGTTTGACATAACCAGGCGTCGCCTCTACACTGGCATCAGGGGGAAATCGCCGAGTCCGCCGGGAGAATTGGCCATGCCTATCCAACTGAAGCCCGAACAGGAACAGCGCATTGCGGAAGCGTTACGCTCCGGCGCTTATCAAAGCCCCGACGACGTGATCGACCGGGCGCTCGAGGTGCTGCACGAGCGGGATGAATGGTTAATGGCCAATCGCGAAACGGTGGATGCCAAGGTCCGCAGGGGAATCGAGGAACTTAATCGGGGTGAAGGGATTCCCGAGGACGACCTGGACGCGCACCTTGAACGACTGAAAGCTCAACCGGAATGACACGGCGATGTGTCCTGGCTCCGCAGGCAGCCCGCGACTTGGTACAAATCTGGCGTTACGTAAAGCGGGAAGTCGGCAGGGAAGCAGCCGACCGGGTTGAATCTGTCATTCGAGCCAAGTGTGTCTTCCTGGCCAGCTTTCCCGTCGCGGGCCACTGGCGGCACGATTTGACCTCCGCAGATGTGCGGTTCTTTTCTGTGTACTCGCGCGCTTGCCAGAATAGTGTCTCTGAGTCATAATAAAGAATGGTAGACGATGTTACAGAAGGGTAGAGACGCCATGAGCCTGAATGTCAAAGACCCGGAAGCCCACCGTCTGGCCCAAGCCATTGCCGAGGCCACCGGCGAGACCCTGACCCGTGCCGTCACTGAAGCTCTACGGGAACGCTACGAACGCCTCCGGGTCCGCCGAGGCAAGGCCTCCGTCGAGGAACTTCTCGCTATCGCCAAGCGAGCCTCTGCCCAGGTCAAGGGTCCCTATCTCGACCACGCCGAATTCCTCTATGACGAACGTGGTCTTCCCCAATGATCCTGGACACTTCGGCACTTGCCGCCATTTTTTTCGGAGAACCCGAGGCCACCCTCTACACCCAACTAATCCACGGTGCCGACCGCTGCCTGATGAGTGCCGCAAACTTCGTCGAGCTCTCGATCGTCATTGAAGGTCAGATTGGGCCGGACGCTGGCCGCCAATGCGATGCTTTTTTCCGCAGAGCTGAAATCGTCATCGAACCTGTCACCGTCGAGCAGGCGCACTTGGCGCGGCAGGCTTTCCTCGACTTCGGCAAGGGCCGCCACGCCGCCGGGCTGAATTTCGGCGATTGCTTCGCTTACGCGCTCGCCAAGATCACCGGAGAGGCTCTCCTCTTCAAAGGAGAGGATTTCAAGAAGACCGACATCACCCCCGCTCTCTAACTGGAAAGTTAACAAGACATGTTGAGAGGTTTGTGATGGCGGCGAATTCGGCAATTGAGTGGACGGAATCCACTTGGAATCCGCTTACGGGGTGCACTAAGGTCAGCCCGGGGTGCAAGCATTGCTATGCAGAGCGGATGGCGCTGCGGCTCCAGGCGATGGGGCAGCGCAATTACGCCAACGGCTTCAACCTGACCCTCCATGAAAACGCGCTGGAGCTGCCCTTGAGGTGGAAGAAGCCCCAGACCATCTTCGTGAACTCCATGAGCGACCTATTCCACAAGGCTGTGCCCGTGGAATTCATCCTCAGAACTTTTGATGTCATGTGCCGGGCGAGATTCCTCGTCGTCCCGATTAGATCGGGACTCCTCGGAATGACAGGCGAGGCGGGTTTTCCAGCATCCTGCTAAGCGGGACGAGTGGCGAGTCCGTGCTGTCACCCTGAGTCCGTTCTTTGGCTGGCGCGGAGCGTTTGCGGTCTGCGTCCGGAGATTGGACTTTTGAGCCCCAAAGGGGCGTCCCGCCCTGCGGGATTAGCCCAGGCCGACGGCCTGGGTCAGGACGCCGGACCTGCTTCAAAGCGCCAGCCCTGAAGGGGCGTGCCACGTGAATCTGCATGGGTCGATCGCTCTTCAAACTGCATCTTCATTTTGTGTTCAGCAGCAAGCGTCGCGGACCCTTGCGCTTGCCACCGCGGCAAGGGCTCCTGAACGCTTATTGGGCCACCTTCCTCACGAATCAGGACTCCCCCGACCGCCAAGATTGGGGGCGCGAGCCACCACGTTCATATTCTGAGTGGCGGGCTTGTTAGCACGCCCTTTCAGGGCTGGGTGTCAGAACTGCCGCCCGGTGGACCCTGGGCGTTGCCCAGGGCTGGGATGGATCGCCCCTTCGGGGCCGGCGAATGTCCAAACTGCTGACGCAGAGCGTTTGCGGTCTGCGAGGGGTTACTTGGGAGAGGCTCGAACGTCAACAAGCGAACGTCATGACCCTTCGCCATTGAGCAGTAGAGAAGACTCGGAAGAGCGGTTTCTTGCGGTAGTTTCAAGCACTGCTGAGTAGTTACTTAACAACCTGCCGTCGGTCAGCCCGTGTGCTCGAAGAAGTTCCATGGCCTGGTGGCAGATCTCGAGGGAAGCTTTCATGAGAAAGGATTTTGCGAGAGACAATATTTTTCCGGAAGCGGCCCCACGGTTGACAAGCTGAGCGCCGGAGCGGATTACCTGACCGGCCACCCATAGTTTGGTACCCAGGTCTGCAACCTTAATTGCACTGGATTGCGAACCCGAAGACAAATCCTCACAACCTTCAGCCTTCTTGATTTGTTCAAGTGCAATCCGGAATGAATCGCTTGCAAGTTGAAAGGCATGATGAGACAGGCCCCAGGGGGAGCCCGCAGATCCGCTTGTCAATCCGGCATCACTCTCCAGGCTCTCCAGCGAAGGTATGAGGTCCTCGCCGCCAAACCCAGGCTCTCCCAGATGCCCGGCAATGGCGAGCCGCAGGATTTCGGAGGCGCCTTCCCCAATGGTTAACAGGCGTAGGTCACGGTAATTCTGCTCGACCTTGTAATCCCTCATGTACCCGTAGCCGCCGAGGAGTTGGATGGCCTCGTCGGCAATGCGCAAGGCAGTCTCCGTAGCAAACACCTTGGCCATGCACGCCTGCACCTTGAAGGGCTTGGATTGATCAGCTAACTGGGCAGCACTACGCACGGCTTGCCACGCCACCCACAAACCTTCTTCCATGCCGGAAAGTTTCGCGCGTGTAAGCTGTTGCTCGAAAAGTGATGCCTTGCCGATCTTTCGCGCCTTCGTGTAGCTGGTCGCCCGCTCGAGCGAGTCGCGGGCAAGACCCAGGGCAAGGGCCGCTACACCAATTCTTCCCCGCAAAAGGACGCGTCGCGTAACCTGTCCAGCGCTTCCAATTGGACCCAGAATAGAGTCCTCAGTAATAAAGACGTCATCAAATTTCACAGCCGCGGTGTCGGTGCGCCACATTCCCATTTTTCCATGGAGCGGCGAGGAGGCGATGCCGTTTTGATTAGCTTGCCTTTCGACAACGCAGCCGGTTGGACCTGCGTCTTGTCCGTCCTGGCCGATGGCCTGCGCTATGACGAGATAGAGATCGGCGTGACATCCGTTCGTGATAAAGGTCTTCTCTCCGCTTAGTATCCAACCTTTCGAAGTTCTTGAGAGCTTTGCTCTCATATCGTTAAAGATGTTACTACCTGCCTGAGGCTCAGTGAGACACCACGCGCCGATTTTCCTACCCGCCGTCAAGTCGGGGAGGTATCTCCGCTTTTGCTCGTCGCTCCCTGCCAGTAAAACATGCGTTGTGGCAAGTGATTCATGAGCAGCAAGCGTGAGGGCCAACGACCCATCATAAGCCGCGATACCCTCGATGACAGGTAGAAACCCTTCCAGCGTTCCACCTTGACCCCCGAATTCGCTAGGGATGGCCGTGCCCAGAAATCCACTCCCGGCAGCTAGCGGAATGAATTTGTCTGGAAACTGCTCCTTGCCTAACTCTCTAAGGTACGGCACAAGCTCGCGCTCACCGAATTCACGTACTGCCTTGGCAAGTAGCAATAGATCGTCGTCCTGAAAAATTTCTGCTAGAAGTCCGCGCGCCCCCATGCGAAGCCTCCCCCATACTTTATTAGAGCATAATGTGGGAGAATTGGTCTAATGGGATGCTGAAAAACGCCTCTGAACCCTGTTATTCCCTGTGCCAATCGGCGTGCGGACCAGCGAAGGAAAGGTGTGGGACACGCTCAGCCCCCACGGGGGACAGGCCCGGAAGCTGCGCAGGACGCGATAAACCTCAGACCAAATGTGGAAACTCGAGACTCCCGCGTAAGCGGGGCCCACGTCGATTCTCCGCCCGGCATCTAGGCTTGCAATGGATTCGTTATGATATTAGAGTGTGCTAGCAACTGTAGGTTTCTGTCAAGAAACGCCTCAGGAAGCTGTCTGATCGGATCTGGGCGGGTCCAGCGCGGCGAAAGCCGTCGCTGCGAAAGGCTAACAGGTAACTGACATGCTCTGGGCTAAAAAGCCACTCAAGGAGGTAGCATGAGCGAGCTGAGCTGTGGGTCGGGTCCACTATTTATGAACCCCGATAGCGAAGCCGCCCGCGCCTTTTTTCGGCAGAAGAACAGGGCACTGACGAACAAGCTGATGTCTGTGCAGGAGGCGGTGACAAGATTCGTGAAGGAGGGCGACTACATCGCCTCCGGAGGCTTTGGGACCAACCGAATCGCTACGGCAATCCTGCATGAGATATTACGACAAAAGAAGCGGAATTTAGGGTTCGCGGGACACACTGCGACGCACGATTTTCAGATCGTGGCCGCAGGGAACATGCACGGGGAGAGGCTTATAGCGCGCCTCGACTTGGCGTACGTTATCGGGCTTGAGGCGCGTGGCCTGTCCCCTCACAGTCGACGGGTAATCGAGAGTGGTGAGATAGAGATTTGTGAATGGACAAACTACGCCTTGGCCTGCCGGTTTCGTGCTGCCGCTGCGGGAATCCCCTTTATTCCCTCTTACACGATGTTGGGAACAGACACTTTCCGTTTCAGTGCTGCCAAGGAGATCGAATGTCCTTTCAGCCACCGCAAACTAGTTGCTCTCCCGGCTCTCTATCCGGACGTCGGAATTATTCACGTTCACGAGGCGGATTGCTATGGCAACTGCCGCATCCGGGGAAACACGGTCGCTGACTTCGACATAGGCCGGGCATCCAAGCGTGTGATTGTTTCTGTGGAACACCTCGTGAGTAATGACGAGATCCGTAGTCACCCCGAGTCCACTATTATCCCGGCTTTTTGCGTGGATGCGGTCTGCGAGGTGCCTTTCGGGTCTTACCCGGGGAACATGCCAGGCGAATACTATTCCGACGAAGAGCACTTGCGCCTATGGCTCGAGGTTGAAAAGGACGAAGCTGAATTCAGCAAGTTCCTGAAGAAGTACATCTTCGACACACCGGACTTCGAAAGTTACTTGCGGCTCTGCGGGGGAATGAACCGAATCAGAGAACTGCGCGCCCTGGAGTTACTGGTGCCACAGGCGGACTAGACATGGCTGACTACAATGCAATGGAGTTAATGATCTGTGTGGCGGCGAGACTGCTTGAAGATGGATCCACGGCCGCGGTGGGAACGGGCGCGCCAGTGGCCGCAGCCGTGCTGGCCCAGAAGACTCATGCGCCGAACCTCCTGATTGTCTTTGAAGCTGGGGGGCTTGCGCCGCTGATTCCATCAATGCCGATTTCGGTAGGGGACTCGCGCAGTTTCTATCGGGCTTTGATGGCAACCAGTATGAACGACATCATGGAGACTTGCCAGCGTGGGATGATGGATTATACCTTCCTGAGTGGAGCGCAAATCGACCCCTACGGCAACCTTAACTCCACAGTGATCGGTGAATACGCAAAGCCCAGGGCCCGCCTGCCGGGCAGCGGAGGCGCCAACGATTTGGCAAGCTTCTGTTGGCGAATCATGGTGGTGATGCTGCACGAGCGAAGGCGCTACGTTGAAAGGCTTGATTTTCTCACTACGCCTGGCTATTTGTCTGGCCCAGGGGCACGTGAGGCAGCAGGTCTTCCTGGCGGGTCCGGGCCATACCGGGTCATTTCAGACCTCGCCGTGATGAGTTTTAATAACGAGTCAAAGCGCATGCAAGTGGAGAGCTTCCACCCCGGGGTAACCTTTGCCCAGGTTCAAGAAAACACCGCCTTCGAAATACTTGCGGCACCTGGTGTAAAGCAGACAGAGCCTCCAGAAAAGGAGGAACTGCGAATCCTGCGTGAAGAGATAGATCCTTTGCGTTACATTATCGGCCGGTAACTAATGGGCTTTCAGCGCCGATAGAAGCAGCCCTCACTGGCCAAGAGCCTAACAATATGCGCTGAGCGGGTAGGGCAGACCTCCGTCCCGCGCTTGCGGGATCCGCGGCTCTTAGCCCGAAATCACCTATGTCGTCGCCCTGCCTGGCACTGGCCAATGGTCTGTGCAGCCCGGCAAGGAACGGCTCAGGATCAGGGAAATACTTGGCTTACGAATGTGGTCGATTTCAGAGTTAGGCATTCGCGACGTTGATGAACCACCTCAAGGAGGGAAGAAGGTTCGGATGCTTTGTCACCCGGCACAAAAGCGCGACAATTTCATCTGCCAGTATTGCGGGAAGGACGGCTTGCCTGGATAACTGGCATGATTCCACCATTGACCACGTCCAGCCGCTCAGTCGCGGCGGAAAACGTCAACTGGAGAATGAGGTAGCTTCTTGCAATTATTACAGCTCAATCAAGGGCGAAAGATTGTTTGTGAGTGTTGCCGAAGCGAAGGAATACGCGAAGAAGCGGCGTGACGAACTCCAGAAGGACTATGAAAGGGTCTACGCTGAAATTCGCGGCGGGAAGCCAAACGGCTAATTGTGATCCGCAGAGGGACGGGACCAGGCTCGCAACCCCCTCACCCGGCCCGTCCCGGCTGGAGAAAACGCCGGCGGCGGGCCACCCTCTCCCCCAAGGGGGAGAGGGCTAGCCCCTCAAGCTTAGGTAGCGCGGGCCTCCGTCCCGCGCCTGCGGGGTCGCGGCTCTTATCACGTTCAACGAGTCAGGACGTGGTCCCGTCGAAGGGAGCGCGGAACGCGATCAAGGCGAGTGATAGTTTCCAACTCGGGTTTATTCAGCACCAGCGTTCCCTCGACTACCAGATCGGTTAGCGCCGGGCTCTCAAATCCTTCCCCCATGCCTTCTGTACTATCGCGCAGCCACGCGAGGAGAACAGAGGGGTCCTTTACCCTCAAGATCAAATCCGCTTCTTCAGCACTCTCCTCTCGCACCTGCAACTTTCCCTTCTTCACAGCAAAACTGAAATTTCCACCGCCCGTCTGGACGTTGACAGTCCGATTCCAGTTGGCAAGATTGGCAGTCGCTCGCGCGCTTTGCGGGACCATTTCGGCAAGCTTTTGGAAATGGATCTTGACTTCTCGCAAGGCTTCCTGAAGTTGCGGAGTGGCCTGGCCTAGATCATGTTCAGCGAGCCGGCCCCACTCAATCTCGCTTTCAAGCAAGGGACTCTTGGCGAGTTGCTCAGCCGTAAGCTCAGACTGGGGCAGCGCAAAGATGTCTTCGATCCCGCCTTTTCTTTCGTCGCGGAATGCGATTTTGACAGGCGTACCCTTCTTATAGATCCCGGGCCGTATCGTTCCCCGTGTGGTTCGTACCCTGATTAGCATGGCGGTATCACTGAGCTTGCCGTCCAGAGTCTCGAGGAACACCCGGCCCGTGCCAAACGGCACCTGTCCCTTGAAACGGCTGGGAGCAAAGACAGTGATTACCGGGGTGGCAGCCACAACGCCCAAATCCTTTACATACTCCTTGCTCATCTCGACGAAATTACATGCCGGGCAACGCTTCATAAAAGGCGGGATGATCAGGTGCTTGCACTGCGGGCAACGGTGGCCGAAGACTTTGCCTTCATCTCGAAGCGAAAGAAAGAAATCAGAGAATTCCCCCTGAGCGTGCTGCATGGCAGTGAACATGACATCGTTTCGCAACAGGTATCTACTGCCTCCTGCTTGGACTTCCGTAATCGCCACCATTGGGAGCATCGCAGGTGAGATCACCGGCTCTTTCTTTCTCCTCGGCATGATCAAACTCTCCTTTCCAGCACTATAGCCACACCGTACATCGAAAGCGATGCGCCTGTGCCGTGGACCAGCCCGTGCTCCAGGTTCTTCCCACGCAGTTCCCGCATGACGCTCCAGGTCGACATCATATTGGACCCCCCAACGAAGTGTCCGCCGAACACGAGTCCGCCCGAAGGGTTCACCAGGAGTTTCCCGCCGGGCATGATGATGCCTTCCTCGACAAGGTCGTTGCCGCGACCC
>Ga0116110_1000551_pt1 | contig 21688 bp, 21 predicted proteins | sample June2015DPH_8_50_FD_89719 | JGI IMG/M metagenome (GOLD analysis project Ga0116110, IMG submission 89719) | Peatland microbial communities from SPRUCE experiment site at the Marcell Experimental Forest, Minnesota, USA - June2015DPH_8_40 | ecosystem: Environmental > Terrestrial > Soil > Wetlands >...
AGGCACCTTGGCGTCGCGATGCGCACCCGGTAGTCCAGCGTGGCGGTGACGCCATTGCCATAGAAACCCCCTTCGATCGGCATGGTGGCGGCCTGGTCGGGAGCCGCGCACAGCGCGACGTGGCCGTCGGTCACCGCAATGCCGTGGGTGGGATCGAAGCCGCGCCATCCCGCGTCCGGCAGGAAGACTTCCGGCCAGGCATGCAGATGACGCTCTCCGTCCGCGGTCTCGGCATGGGCCTGATAACCGCTGACGAAACGCGCGGCGATACCGAGGCTGCGGCAAGCCGCCATGAACAGCACGGTCAAATCGCGACAGGCGCCGCGGCCGGTGGCAAGCGTGCGCGCCGGCGGCTGAGCGGCGCCTTCGATCCGGATATTGCGGTGAAAGCGCCGAAACAGCGTCTGGCTGAGATGCTCGAGGAACGGCAGTGCCGCCCAGCCGCTTTCCGACGCCAGTGTTTCCGCGAAGTTTTGCACCGCCGGGTCTTGGCGGTCTTCGGGCCAGTAGTCGGCTGGCATGCTCTGCGGCCGGTATAACCAGGGCAATCGGGGCAGCCCGGAATCTTTCAGCGGCGTAGGCGCGAAAATTTCCAGATCGAAATAGCTCTCGACGCGCAGGAGGTCGGATAGGCCATCGAAGCTCACCTGGGTGATCTGATTGCCGAAGCGGTCGACCGACTCCTGACGTCCCGCCGGCACCGGCTGCACCGTCAGGTGGCTCGCCAGCATGCGAACCCGCTCGGCCCGCGGCGTCAGCCGCAGCAAGTGCGGCGCAAGCCCGACCGGGGCGCTGTAGCGATAGAGAGTGTCGTGCCGCACGGAAAAACGCATGGTTTCCTATAACACGCGTCGCCGCGCGTGGGACGGGTGGAGCGAAGAGGTACCAATCATCAAAAAAAAGCTCGACAAAGCGAGATCGGACCTAATAGCCCTTAGGCTTGAGTGCAAAGGCCTGGAAGCCAGATTACCCGAAACTGCCGTCGCCAAAGAATTTGCGCGCCAACAATTTCAACGCCGACCATGCGTTGACAGAGTGGTTTGGTTAGAACTCGAAGGCGAAGTCGTCTCTGAGCTACTCTTTCGTCGTGCCGACCGGCGGCGCCGAGTCATAGACGCGCTCTTGCGAATGCCGCCTAGCCTAGGCCGCATTCGGAAATGAAGCTCGGTAAGCCTAGATGGAAACGGTTCAGGACCGGAGCCGAAAATTAGATGCCTAAGAGCTATTTCGATTCGGTCAAGGCCGCCCTGCTCAAGTCACCACAATGAGAACTTCCGAACCTGTTTTCTGAGCCGGACCTGCACTCTTAAGCGCCTTAGCTCAATCGCCTTGATTTGAGTCAAATGGTCCTGCCGCCTCAAATAGGCGCTGACCAGTCGGACCGCTACAGCTTCTATTTGCGTAACATGCATCACGAGAACCGGCTTGCTATTCCGGGAGGGATCAGCCTTGCGGGCGTGCCGATTGATCTCAGGCGGATCGAGACACCCACCTTTATTCTGTCCACGCGCGAAGATCACATCGCGCCGTGGCAGTCGACTCATGCGGCGACCCAGCTATACCAGGGGCCTATCAAGTCGGCGGCGCCGCTGATCAGCCCGCGAGGTCGCGTGCGCAAAGGAAACACCGTATATCTCGACCCTCCTGCCGCCAGGCCCACGATAGCCGTGGTCGCATGTGGAGTTGCGTAAGAGCGCAACGTCTGCAACTGTGCAACGTTGCAGCGCATGCGCGGTAGTATAAGATGGATATTCGCAAATACGGGAATCCGGAATGACATGGCGTGTTGGCGTTCTATTTTCGCAGACTGGGGTCACAGCGGCAATCGAACGCTCCCAGCTCAATGGCACCTTACTTGCCATCGAGGAAGTCAATAAAGCCGGGGGCGTCCAGGGCCAACCAATCGAACCAGAGATCTACGATCCCGCCTCTAACCCCAAGCAGTTCAAAGCGCTCGCGGAACGACTGCTAACCGTCAATCGGGTCCGACTCATCTTTGGCTGCTACATGTCGAGCACGCGCAAGGCCGTGGTTCCGGTGGTCGAGGCGTTCCGCGGCCTCCTGTTTTATCCCACCCTTTATGAGGGTTTTGAATACTCCCTGCATTGCATCTACACCGGAGCTGCACCGAATCAGAATTCGCTGCAACTCGCTAAATATTTGCTCCAACATTATGGCAACAGGTTTATCCTGGTCGGATCAAATTACATTTATCCATATGAATCCAATCGGGTGATGGCGGACATCATCATCCAGGCGAAAGGCAAGGTACTAGACGAGCTCTACGTGCCGCTTGACGCAAAATCCAAAGATTTCGACAAAGCCATCAGCAAAATTGCGCATTTTAACCCGGATGTCGTGTTCTCCACGGTCGTTGGCCAATCGACCGCGATCTTCTATGAAGCTTATTGCCGCGCCGGCTTCGATCCAAACAAAACGCCGATCGCCAGCTTGACGACGAGTGAGGCAGAAGTCGCCGAGATGGATCCGAAGGCCGCTGAAGGCCACATCACGGCGGCCCCGTTCTTTGAAGCGCTAGCGACGCCGGCTGCTCGACGATTCATCGCTGCCTACAAACTGCGTTTTGGCGCGAACGCTCCTGTCACCGCCGGCGCTGAGGCAGCTTATTTTCAGGTCCATCTTGCGGCGGCTGCGCTCGCGCGAGCAGGTACCGACGATCCCGAGCACCTGCTGCCGGCGTTACGGGATGCGGAATTCGACGCACCCCAGGGACGCGTGCGGATAGATGCGAGCAACAATCACACCTACCTATGGCCTCGCGTTGCAAAACTAGATGCCAGAGGAGCGTTCCAGATAGTATGGAACCCCGGCATTTGCGTTAAGCCGGATCCGTATTGTGCCGTCATGAGTCTCGATGACTGGTCAGCGGATCTGCCGCAGCGGATCCACGCTTGATCGGAGGATGCAGTGCCTATCCGCATCTTGCGGGATCTTCGCGGTCTGCGCGTGCAAGTGATCCATCAACCCGACGATGAAGGCGTCGAACTTGTGGAACACCTGCGCCGGATCGGATGCACAGTCGAAGCACAATGGCCGATTCCTGATACATTCGCGCCGACAGCGGACGTTATCCTCCTTACGATCGACTACGAAACCAGAGATGATCTTCTTAAGCTCTTGCGTGGCCAGCAAGATCAAAAGCCAACTTTGATCGCGGTCGTTGGATACGAAAGCCCCTCGACGTTGCAACTTGTGCTCGAATCCGGCGCGCTGGCGGTCATTGAGCGGCCCATTCGGCCATTCGGGTTACTTACCAATCTCATGATGGCGCGCAACTTGTGGACTGAACGCCGGGAGACGGCGAAGCGGTTGCGCAAAGTCGAGCGAAAACTGTCCGGTATCCAAAATATCCAGAAAGCAAAATCTATTCTGATGGAAAAGCAGGACCTTAGTGAAGAAAGCGCCCACCAAACGTTACGGCAGCAAGCGATGGCGAAGCGCATAACCATTGAAGACATGGCGATTGCCATCATAAACGCAAACGCGCTATTGCAATCGCGTCCGAAAGGTGTTTAGCTTTTACAGCTGCGGCTTGGCCGCGGCGGCTCGTTGACCACCAATGATGTTGGTCAATAAGGCTAAGACAGCCCGAGGGGGCCTAAGGCCCTGTCGGGCTTTTTTTGTGCCTGGGCGACGGGCACCGGGAAGGCCGTCAGCCACCTCATAAAACTTCGCCGGAGTCCTGCTTCGGCGGGGGAGGATGATTCTAACTGGCGCGCCGCGCGCTCGCCAGAGTGGTGGTTTGCATGTTCACGACTGTCAACAGGGGAGATCATGTGTGATGGCGATCAATCGGCGAAAATTTCTCAAGACAACAGGCGCGATCGGCGCAGCCGGCGCGCTTGCAACACCCGGCTTCTTCTTGCGCTCCGCGCAAGCGGCCGGCACCGTGCAGGTCGGTGTGTTATTCTCGCTTACCGGCGGACTATCAATCATCGAGAAATCGCTTGCCGATGCGACCATGATGGCGATTTCCGAGATCAACGCCAATGGCGGCGTCAAGGGAATGAAGATCGAGGCGATTCTCGAGGATGGCGCCTCCGATCCAAAGACCTACAACGAAAAGGCTTCCAAGCTCGTCATCCAGGATCGCGTACCGACGGTGTTCGGCTCCTACACGTCGGCTAGCCGCAAGGCCGTTCTGCCAGTGTTCGAGAAGCGCAACAACCTCTATTTCTATCCGACCTACTACGAAGGTTTCGAGTGCTCGAAGAACGTCGTCTACACCGGCGCCGTTCCCAATCAGCAGCTCTCCAATTTCATTCCGTGGATCATCAAGACGCTCGGCAAGAAGAAGTTCTTCATCGTCGGGTCGAACTACATCTATCCGCGCGAGATGGCCAAGGTCTCCAAGATCTTGATCGAGAAAAGCGGCGGCGAGTGGATCGCCGACGAGTACCTCGAGCTCGGCGACTCGGAATGGGGCTCGATGGTCAACAAGATCAAGAGCTCGGGTTGCGATGTCGTTCTGTCGAACGTAGTTGGTGACTCGGTCGTCGCCTTCTATCGCGAATTTAAAAACCAGGGGCTGGCCCACGACAAGCTGCCGATCTGTGCCACGGTGACCTCGGAGATCGAGATCAAAGCCATGGGTGCCGAATACGCCGTCGGGAGCTATACGTCGTTCCCGTACTTCCAGGCCATCGACACCGATATCAACAAGGCCTTCGTCGAGCGTTACCGAAAGTTTGTGAAGGATCCTCAGGCGGTCACACATCACGCGCTGGAATCATCGTACTTCCAGGTGTTCCTGTGGAAGCAGGCGGTGGAGAAAGCGAGCGCCATAACCCCAACCGCTATTCGCGATGCAGTGAAGGGCCAGGAGTTTAACGCGCCGAACGGCCACGTCAAAATCGAGCCGGAGAACCTGCACACGTGGCTGACACCGCGTATTGCGCAATGGCAATCGAACGGCCAAGGCAAGATCATCGACGAGTACAAAGCGCCGATTAAGCCGCTGCCCTACGTGGCGTATGGCGAGACCGACGACAACCTGTTCTGCACCTCCAAAGGACTGGACACCGCGAAGCTCAAGAAGACCTGATTCGGTCCAGGCAAGCGGCCGCCGAGCTGCTCGGCGGCTGCTTGCTGATGTGATGGCTTGGTGATGTCATGATCGACACGCTATTCATCGGTCTTAGTGTCGGCTCCATTCTGCTGCTTGTGGCGCTTGGCCTCGCCATTACCTACGGCGTCATGGGCGTCATTAACATGGCCCATGGCGAGTTGGTGATGGTTGGTGCTTACACCACCGTGATGTCGGGCATTTGGCTGCATACCGGCATCTTGATTGCCATTCCGCTGGCCTTCGTGGTTACGGCGCTACTCGGCCTGATGATCGAGCGGGTTGTCGTTCGGCGCCTCTACGGCCGCATTCTTGACACGCTGCTCGCCACTTGGGGCATCGGCATTTTGATCCAGCAAGCCGTGCGGCTTGAGGGCGGCCTGTCGTTCTTCGGAATTCACATTGCCGGCCTCGGCGCCGGACTTCAGAACGTCACGATACCGGAAGCGCTGCAAGGTGCGATTTCGATCGGTGGGATTGAGATCAACGCCTATCGTACCTTCATCATCCTAGTGACGTTGGTCTTCACGCTGATCACCTGGGCCATCCTGTATCGCACGTCCGTCGGCACTCAAGTGCGCGCTATCATTCGAAACCGGCAAATGGCCGCCGCATGCGGTATCGACGTCGAGCGGATGAATGCGCTCACTTTTGCGTTCGGTTCGGGCCTCGCCGGCGTCGCCGGCGTTATGATGTCCGGATTCAAGACCGTGTTTCCCGACATGGGAACGCCAATGGTGGTCGATGGCTTTCTGGTCGTCGTCGCCGGCGGCGTCGGCAGCCTGTTGGGATCGGTACTGTCCGCTGGCATGCTCGGAGAAATCAACGGCGTCGTCGCCTCGGTGACCAACGATATTGTTGCTCGCGCCGTCGTCTTCGGCGTGGTGATCCTAATCATCGTTGCCAAGCCAAAGGGCTTGTTCTCATTCAAGGAACGCTGAACGGATGACCAAGCGTCACATCGTAATAGCCGCATACGCGATCTTTATCGCGGCGATTATGCTGGCGCCGCTAGTGCTGGAGCCATTTTGGCTCAATCGCATCGCCAAGTATCTCGTGTACGGAATGCTCGGCATTGCGGTGGCGTTGTCTTGGGGTTACGCCGGCGTTCTCAATCTGGGGCAGGGTCTGTTTTTTGGCGCCGGCGCCTACATGATCGCAATGTCGTTGAAGCTGGCGAGTCCGACCAGCCTGCAACAGGGCTCCGACAAGCCGGTGCCGGACTTCATGCTGTGGAACGCCGAGCCCGGCTCGAAGACCGATTTGTGCTGCATCAACAAAGCCTCGTTCCTGTGGATACCCTTCGAAAATCAGTGGTTCGGCGTGGCCATGGGAATCGTGCTCCCGGTCTGCATCGCCGCCATTATCGGCATCATCATGTTTCGCAAGAGGATCGCGGGCGTCTTCATCTCCATCATTACGCTGGCACTGGTTCTTCTGGTGCGGCTCCTCATCATCGACGCCCAGCCTATCACCAACGGTTTTAACGGATTGACCGATCTTGGTTGGTTCAAGCTGTTCGATTTCGAGTTCGATCCATTTCTGGTTCAGACCTACTATCTCGTCGCCGGTTCGCTCGCAGTTGTGCTCATCGCTGCGCGTCTTTTGATCGAAACGCGCGCCGGCCTGATATTGCAGGCGATCCGCGACGATCAAAACCGGGCCCGGTATCTCGGCTTCGACGTGCCGCGATTCCAGACGTTCTTTTTTACGGTGTCGGCGGGTATCGCGGCGTTTGCCGGTATGCTCTACGTCATCGCGGCCGAATTCGCGTCGCCGACATTCATGGATCTCAGCTTTTCGATCAGCATGGTGGTGTGGGCGGCGGTCGGCGGCCGTGCGTCGATACTCGGCGCTTGTATCGGCGCCATCTTGATCAACACCCTTACGGCCACGATCAGCGAGACCAAAGGCTTTGCCGAAGCCTGGAAGGCAATCATTGGCCTGATCTTCGTGTTGGTCGTGTTGTATCTGCCGCGCGGTCTCGCCGGGTTTGCCCATGACCTTTGCGATCGATTTGTCGCCCGTGTCAGCGGCGCGCGTGCCAAGGCCGCCGGCGCGCAGCAGGCGAACGGCGTCCAGCCCGCGGAATAGGAAACGACGATGCCCGCAGCGCTTACGGTTGATGGTCTTTCGGTCGACTTTGACGGCTTTAAAGCTGTCAACACTGTTTCGATGATTGTGGAAGAGGGCGAATTGCGTGTGCTGCTTGGCGCCAACGGCGCGGGCAAAACGACGCTCATGGACCTGATATCTGGCAAAACCAAAAGCACGGCCGGCCGGGTGTTTCTTTACGATGCCGACATCACCAACAAGGAAGAACATGAAATCGCGCTCTACGGGGTCGGACGCAAATTCCAGATTCCGAGCGTATTCAAGGACCTGACGGTCAGGCGTAACCTCGAAGTAGTCAGCTGTCGTAACACCAGCGTGTTGTCAAATCTTGGATTTGGCTTCTCGCGCGAAGAGGAGAAGCGCGTCGATGAGGTCCTCGAACTCGTCGGGCTGACCGGGCAGGCGTCGATGGTGGCAGCCAATCTCAGCCATGGTCAAATCCAATGGCTCGAACTCGGAATGCTGATGGTGCAGAACGCTAAGGTTCTGCTGCTTGACGAGCCTACCGCCGGAATGACCCAGGCGGAAACGCTCAAAACATCGGAGATCATCAACGCACTCAAGGGCAAACACACGCTCCTGGTCGTCGAGCACGACATGGCCTTTGTCCGCGAGATCGCTGAGCGCATCACCGTCATGCATCTGGGCCAGGTTCTGGCCGAAGGCAATGTGAGCGAAATCGAACAGAATCCGAAGGTGCGCGAAGCCTATCTCGGCTCGAGGGCAATCAGGTGATGCTCAAGCTCGTCCAGGTCGACAGCTATTACGGCCGCAGTCACATTCTGCACGGCGTGAACCTCGATGTCGGGCCGGGCGAGATCACCACGATTCTCGGCCGCAATGGCACTGGGAAGACGACGCTGCTAAAGACCATCATGGGCCTGACGGATCGGGCGACTGGCGAGATCAGGTTTGGACAGACCGATATTGTCGGTGAGCCGACGTTTCGGCGCGCTCGGGCAGGCTTTGCCTATGTTCCGCAGGGTCGTGAAATCATCCCCGACTTCACCGTCCGCGAGAATATTTTGCTGGGCGCTTTCGCCCGGCCTGGTGAGCGACGCTCGATTCCGAAGCTTGTGCCTGAGCTATTCCCCTATCTGATTGAAAATCTCGATCGTCGGGGCGGTCTGCTGTCCGGAGGGCAACAGCAACAACTCGCCATCGCGCGTGCTCTCGCCGCCGAGCCGAAGATCCTGTTGCTCGACGAGCCGACCGAGGGAATTCAACCCTCAATCGTCGAAGAAATCGAGGAGGTGATTTTGCGTCTTAACCGCGTCGAGCACCTCACCGTTATCCTCGTCGAGCAAAACGTTGAGTTTGCGCGCCGCGCCGGCCGTCGCTTCGCCATCATGGAGAAGGGAAGTGTCGTCGCGGCGGGCGACATCGGCGATCTGAGCGACGCTCTAGTCCGCCGCCATATGGCGGTTTGAAACGTGTTTGCCGGAGTCGCGGCTGACTGATGCCACGACGCCGGATCGATGCAAGAACCAGTCACCAAGGAGAACGTTCATGTTGCACGGCGATATTTCAAGCAGCAAAGACACCGTCGGCGTCGCGGTGGTCAACTACAAGATGCCGCGTCTACACACCAAGGCGGAGGTCCTCGACAACGCCAAGAAGATTGCCGACATGGTCGTCGGCATGAAGCTTGGATTGCCGGGGCTCGATCTGGTGATCTTCCCGGAATATTCGACCCACGGCATCATGTACGACTCCAAGGAGATGTACGAGACCGCGTCGACGGTTCCCGGCGAAGAAACCGAGATCTTCGCCGAGGCGTGCCGCAAGGCGAAAGTGTGGGGCGTGTTTTCCCTAACCGGCGAGCGCCACGAGCAACACCCAAAGAAAGCGCCATACAACACGCTCATCCTGATGAACGATTCCGGCGAGGTCGTTCAAAAATATCGCAAGATCATGCCATGGGTGCCGATTGAAGGCTGGTATCCGGGCAATTGCACCTACGTGTCGGACGGACCGAAGGGTCTCAAGGTCAGCCTGATCATTTGCGACGACGGCAACTATCCCGAGATCTGGAGGGATTGCGCGATGAAAGGGGCCGAGCTGATCGTGCGCTGCCAAGGCTATATGTACCCGGCCAAGGACCAGCAGGTGATCATGGCGAAAGCGATGGCCTGGGCGAACAACGTCTACGTCGCGGTCGCGAACGCCGCTGGGTTCGATGGCGTCTACTCCTATTTCGGACACTCGGCGATCATCGGATTCGATGGCCGCACCCTCGGCGAGTGCGGCGAAGAGGACTACGGCATCCAATACGCCGCGCTGTCCATGTCATTGATCCGCGACGCTCGCCGCAACATGCAGTCGGAAAATCACCTCTTCAAGCTGGTGCATCGCGGCTATACCGGTAAGATCAACTCTGGTGAAGATATCCGCGGTGAAGTGGTATGTCCTTACGACTTCTACAAGAAGTGGATTACCGATCCCGACGGCACCCGCGAAATGGTCGAAGCCATGACACGGACGACGGTCGGGACCGAGGAATGCCCGATCCAGGGAATTCCCACGAAGAGGATTGCCCATCGTTAGATCACGCAGCGCCATCCGGGCCGCGTCGCCACCAAGGCGAACGGCCCGGATCGGGAATTCAAATGTAAGGGAGAAGGCGATGGTGCGGATCGAGCAGGTTCTCGGGAGCCGTCTTGATCCGGCGCTTGCCGAGCGAATTCACGAGCTGGAACATCGGGGTGCCGTCGATCTTCTGACGGTGCCGGTGGCGGACGTATCGCGGCATCGTCTGCGGGCGACCACGCAAGGCGGAACGGAAGTAGCGATCGCGTTGCCACGCGATCAGAGGCTGTTTGATGGCGCGGTGCTGGTGCTTGAGCCTGACCGTGCCGTCGTGGTCCGTGTCGCCAACGAACGCTGGTTGCGACTGCAGCCGCGTGCCATCGCCGATGCGATCGAACTCGGTTATCACGCGGGCAATCTGCATTGGCGCGTGCGCTTTGCCGGCGAAGCCCTTTTGGTCGCCCTGGAAGCACCGATGGACGACTACCTTACCCGCTTGGCGGGGCTGATCCGTGACCGCCGGGTCATCTCCTCGCTCGCCGATGCCGACGAGGTGTTGCTTTGATGGATTTGCTGACGATCCTGCAACACGCGGATTCCGCCTTTCCGAGCGGCAGTTTCGCATTTTCCAACGGGATCGAGGGACTTTCGGCCATGAACGCGTCACTCGACCGGCGCGGATTGCACGATGTCGTCACCATGTTTCTGCGTCACCGCTGGGCAACTTCCGATCGTGTTGCGGTTGCCCTCGCCCACCGGGCTAACGGGGATTTCGATGAAGTCGCGGCGATCGATCATGCCGTCGAGGCGACGACGCTCGCCGAGCCGCTTCGTGTTGGATCGAAACGCAACGGCAACGCGCTCCTCGCCGCCCATGTGCGACTGGCGACGCCTGGCGCAGACGAGTTTCGGACGCTGATCGAGCACGACCACGCTCATGGTCACCTACCAATCGTACAAGGGTTCGTGTGGAGCGCCCGTGGTATGAGCGAAGCGGCAGCGGTTGCGGTGTCCGGTTATTCGGCGTCGGCGGGGCTTATTGCGGCAGCGGTAAGACTGGGCCGCATTGGCGCAGTGGAAGCGCAATCCGTGCTCGCTGCGGTGTTGGCTACGGTCGCGGACCTGTCGACGCCAATAGCGCCGGCCGCCGAGATCGAGAGTTTCATGCCCTGGGTCGACGCCGCCGCGGCGCGCCATTCTCGGGCGCATTTGCGTCTGTTTGCGAGCTAGAGGGGAGGGCGCATGTTGCTGACGCCGACCGAGCTTGAACGCCTCACCATCTTCTCCGCAGCGGAGCTGGCGAGAAAGCGTCGGGCCAAGGGGCTCAAGCTCAATCATCCCGAAGCCGTAGCGATCATCACCGATGAAATCCTCGAGGGCGCGCGCGAGGGGCGCAGCGTCGCCGACCTGATGTCGTTCGGATCGACGATTCTCACCGCCGGCGACGTGATGCCCGGCGTGGCGGCGATGCTGCCGATCCTGCAGGTCGAAGGCGTTTTTCCAGACGGCACGAAGCTCGTCACCGTACATGAGCCGATCCGGCCCGAGGCCGGCGCCGCCGCTGATCCGATCGAGCCCGGCGAAGTCCTCGCCGCCGACGGCGAGATCGAGCTCTCCGCCGGCCGACCGCGAACCACGCTCGAGGTCGTCAACACCGGCGACCGACCGGTTCAGATCGGTTCGCACTACCATTTCTTCGAAGTGAACAAGGCGTTGGATTTCAATCGCGCTGCAGCGTTCGGCATGCGCCTCGATATTCCCGCAGGCACGGCGGTCCGCTTCGAACCGGGCCAGCGCAAGGAGGTAACGCTCGTCGGCTTTGGCGGCCGCCGCGAATTGTCTGGCCTCAATGCTCTAACGAACGGTGCCGCAACGGATCAGTCAGGGCGCGACGCCGCACTGCGGCGTGCGCGCGACGCCGGGTTCAAGGGCGCGTGAGGTTTATACATGGTCGCGATTGCACGCAGGGATTACGCGGCCCTTTACGGTCCCACGGTTGGCGACGGCGTCCGCCTAGCCGATACCTCGCTGGTCGCCGTCGTCGAGAGGGATCATGCTGTCTACGGCGATGAGTGTTTGCACGGCGGCGGCAAGACACTGCGCGACGGCATCGGACTAGCAGCCGGTGTAACGAGCGCTCAAGGCGCCCTCGATTTTCTCCTCTGCAACGTTCTCGTCATCGATCCGGTGATCGGCATCGTTAAGGGCGACCTCGGCATCAAGGACGGCCGAGTAGTCGGACTCGGCAAGGCCGGTAATCCGGCGATCATGGATGGCGTCGATCCCCGCCTCATCGTTTCGGCGGCGACGACCGTGCGCGACTGCGAAGGAATGATCGCCACGCCCGGTGCCATCGATGTCCATGTGCATTTCGATTCGGCCGGGCTGTGCGAGCACGCGATCGCCTCGGGCATTACCACGATGCTCGGCGGTTCGCTCGGCCCGATCACCGTCGGTATCGACTCGGGGGGCCCTTTTAACGTCGGTAAAATGCTGCAAGCGGCCGAGCATTGGCCGATCAATTTCGGTTTCCTCGGCCGCGGCAATTCCCACAAGCCTGCTTCACTGGTCGAGCAGCTCGAAACTGGCTGCGTCGGCCTCAAGATTCACGAAGACTGGGGCGCGATGCCGGCGACGATCGACGCCTGCCTCGCCGTCGCCGACGAGCTTGATTTCCAGGTGCAGTTGCACACCGATACGCTGAACGAGTCCGGCTTTGTTGAGGATACGCTGGCGGCGATCCGCGGCCGCGCGATCCACATGTATCATACCGAAGGCGCCGGCGGCGGCCATGCGCCCGATATCATTCGTGTCGCCGGCATCGCCAACTGTCTACCATCGTCGACCAATCCGACGAACCCCTACACGGTGAACACCTTCGACGAGCACCTCGACATGACCATGGTGTGTCATCATCTCAACCCCGCGATCCCGGAAGACGTGGCATTTGCCGAGAGTCGCATTCGCGCCCAGACCATCGCCGCCGAAGACGTGCTTCATGACATCGGCGCCATCTCGATGCTCGGTTCCGACAGCCAGGGCATGGGCCGCATCCACGAAGTAATCTGCCGCACCTGGCAGCTGGCGTCGAAGATGAAGGACCAGCGCGGTGCGCTGCCGGAGGAGCGGCCCGGTTTTGGCGACAACGCCCGCATCCGCCGCTACATCGCCAAGTACACGATCAATGCCGCGCGCACCTTCGGCATCGCCGATCACGTCGGCTCGCTTGAGGACGGTAAGATGGCCGATGTCGTCGTGTGGCGGCCGGCCTTCTTCGGCATCAAGCCCGAACTGGTGATCAAAAGCGGCTTCATCGCGTGGGGGGCGATGGGCGATTCGGCGGCTTCGCTGATGACATGCGAGCCGATCCTGATGCGTCCGCAATGGGGCGCGTTCGGCCGCGCCGCGCCGGCGCTGTCGGCTTGCTTTGTCCACCCGCGGGCGATCGATCGCGGATTGCGGACGGAACTTGGCCTCAGTAAAGCGCTGTTGCCCGCACACGGCACGCGCAAGCTCAGCAAGTCAGACATGATGTGGAACGACGCCTGCCCGAACATTCGCGTCGACCCGCAAACCTTCGACGTCTATGTCGACGGCGAACTGGCGACCTGCGAGCCGGCGCGCGAGCTGCCGCTGGCGCAGCGCTACATGCTGCGGTGACCGCCATGCACGATCGCGTCGCTATTTTAGGTTCGGCGAAGACGCCTGTCACTGGCGCGGCGCGGATCGGAATCGGCGGACCGGTCGGCTCCGGCAAGACCGCCTTGATTGAGCGCCTGATTCCGATCCTGATCGGCCGCGGCATCGACCTCGCCGTCGTCACCAATGATCTTGTCACCAAGGAGGACGCGGAGCGCTTGCGCCGTTCCGGCCTAATCGATCCGGCGCGGGTCTCCGGCGTCGAAGCCGGCGCGTGCCCGCACACCGTAATTCGCGAAGATCCAACGCTGAATATCGCGGCGGGCGACGACCTGCAACGCAGATTTCCTGGCCTCGAGCTGATCATCTTCGAATCCGGCGGCGACAATCTCGCCTCCACCTTCTCGCTTGATCTCGTCGATTGGTGGATCTTCGTGATCGACGTGGCCGGCGGCGATGACATTCCGCGCAAGCGCGGACCGGGCGTGCTGCGCTGCGACCTGCTGGTCGTCAACAAGATCGACCTCGCGCCGTTCGTGGGCGTCGATCTCGACGCCATGCTAGCGGAAGCCAGAACGGTGCGCGAAGGCCGGCCGATCCTGGCGACCAACGCCCGGACCGGCGACGGCGTCGCGGCGGTCGCCGATGCCATGAACAGAGCCGTATTGTTTCGCTGAAATCGGAGATCGGCCGCCGTGCTGGATAAAGTCCTGCGTCCCGGCAAACCGCTCGGCGAGGCCGGTATGCGCGACGACTTGCCCCCGGCTGTCGGCAGCGCGGAGCCTTGTTCGGGTGCGGCCGCCGCTTCGCTGCGCTTCAGTCGCGGCGGCGGACGAACGGTGCTCGCGCGGCAGCGCGTGCCGTATCCTTTCCATGCCACGCGGACGTTTTATCTCGATCGAGCGCGTCCGGAGCTTGCTACACTCTATCTGCAGTCCGCGTCCGGCGGGCTCTACCGCGGTGATAACCTCGCGCTGTCGATCGTTGCCGACGCTCACGCCGCGGCGCACGTCACCACCCAGGCATCAACTATCGTGCATCGGACTCACAAACGCGGCGTCGCGCAACGCACCCACATAGAGATCGGCGAGCACGCGTTCGCGGCCATGACGCCGGACCCGCTGGTTTTGTTTCCCGGCGCGCAGATCGCCTGCGCGACCGACATCACTTTGGCCGCGACAGCAAGCGCTATTTTCACCGACGGTCTGGCGCATCACGACCCGGAAGGAATGAGCCGTCCGTTCGATCGCTACAGCAATGCCATTGTCGTTCGCAGCGCAGAAGGCATCGTATTGCTGGCTGACCGCGGCTCGCTCGCCGGCGAATCGATGTTTGACACGGCTTCGCCGCTCGGGCCTTTTCGCGCCGTCGGCACGCTGCTCGTTTTGGGGCACGGATCAGACCGGTGTGATGCGGACGCGCTTGAAAGCCGTCTCGCCGCCTGCGGCTGTATTGCCGGGATATCGAAGCTGCCGAACAATGCCGGTGTCGGTGGCCGCATCCTCGCCGCCAACGGCGGTGTGCTAGCTCGCGGTCTGGAAACCGCGTTTGCCGCTGCCTTCGAGGCGCTGATCGGGGTGCCGCCGGCGCGCCGGCGTAAATAACCGGCGATGACGTCAACGTCGCGCGAGACGAAAATAGAGCTCGGCCAAACGCGACGGCAGGTCTTCCAAACGCCGCACAGGCATGTGCTGGCTGCGGCCGAACACGGCGGCGCCGGAGCCCGCACCAGACGGATCGAGCGTAACGCCGAAAACGTCGATCCCACGAGACCGCAGGCTGATCACTGCTCGCCGCGCGTCTTCGACCAGATCGCGCGGATCGACGACATCGATGTCGGACGGCTCCCCGTCCGTAAGCACGAGGATCAGCTTGCGGTGGCTTCGCATGGTCGCGATTTCAGCGCCGGCATGGCGCAGCGCCGTTCCCAGCCGGGTCGACAGCTGCGGTTGGAGATGAGCGAGCCGGGCTTTGACCGTAACGTCGTAAGGCTCGCCGAAATCCTTGAGGCAGAAGACGCGGACATCTTCGCGGCCGGCGGAAGCGAAGGCGCGCAGTGCGAACGGATCATTGAGCGCGGCCAAAGCTTCCGCAAGTGTCGCGACCGCAAGGCGTTCCACGTCGAGCACCGAAGCGCCCGATGGTGCGACCCGGTCGCGCGTTGATTCCGAGACATCCAACAGGATCGTGACCGAGAGATCGCGTTTGCGCCGCGCCATGGCGCGGAACACGCGATCGTCTGGCAGGTCGGCGGCACGCAGCGAAATCGCCGCATCCAAGGCGGCATCGAGGTCGAGCTCGGGTCCGTCGCTGCGCCGCTTCAACCGTTCATGTCGCCCAACTCTGGCGCCGCGCACCAGGCGGCGAATTCGGGCCCGCACCGCAGGAATTTCATCCAGCGCCGCGTCGATAGCGCCAGCGTCACCCAGTCCCACCGGCGCGGCGCGGACCGTGGTCCAGTCCGGCCGTTCGGTTTCGGCGTCGCAGTCCCACTCCGGATAGGTGGCGACAACGGGCCCACGTTCGTCCGCAGGACGCTCGCGTGCTCGCCCGACCGCATTGCCAGCAGCCTCGACTTCTTCGCTGCGGCGATCGGGTTTATCGGCTTCGTCGCGCCGTTCGATCCGCGCCGCTTCGACCATTAACTCGACCGTGTCGTCTTGCGCCGGCGCTTGCTCGCCGAAATCCCAAAGCCCAAGGCCATCGTCGCGATAGACCGGTTCGACCACATAGGTGCGAGCGTTGAATTGCACGCGCATTTGCCCCAGATCGTTGCCAAGAAGGCCGCCGATCTGCCGGCTGACGGAGACGTCGTCGAGACGATCTTTCGCCGCAGCGAATAGCGCGCGGCCTTTTTCGACGAAGCCGTCGGGGTCTTCGTATTCCGGATCAAATAAGGCGCGGGCAAGCCGCGCAAGCAAGGTCGGCGCGGTAGTGACCCCCGTCGGCTCGGCGACATGCAACGGCGCCCATAATCGGCGCAACCCGGGAAAGGCGCGCATGGTCAAAGTCTCGACGCGAGTATCCTCGACCAATCCGATCAACGCTAATTGCAGCGGCTTGAGCGACCCGATCGGAAAGCGCGTGCGGGTCAAGGCGATATGCGCCGTCGCATGCGCGACACAGGCACGAAACAGTTGCGGAAGAGCGCTTTTTGGCGTGCCGCGGAAGACCAGGGGGATGCGCACTACGCCGCCGGCGATACTCACGCGGCGCGGCAACTGACCGCCCGGAGGTGCAACCGCACTGCGCAGGACCGGCGGTCGGCCCCAAAGTGCAGTGGCATACGCCTTGAGAACGCGCTCGCTCCGAGAAAAGGTCAGTGCACCCGCAGCCTGCTCCAACACCTGCGCGGCAAAACGATCTTCAAGAGTGAAGAAGGCGCGCCGCCGGAGCCGGTCACCGCGCGTGTATTTAAGACCCGCGGCGATGAAGTTCTCAAAGCCCGCGCTGTCGCAGTCTTGCAGGATCATGTCAGTGCGGCTCGCCACGGCCACGACCGATTCCGGCGCTTCGCGCGCCAACCGCACCAAACCCCGAGACCACAAGGCGATGTCGCCGGCCGTTATGAGCCGTCGTTGTGCGGCAGGGAGCGCCTGCAAACACGCAAGCGCGGCCTGCGATCCGGCGCCGCGGCAGATATCGGCGGCGGCAAGCGCGAAATTGGCAAGGTCCTTGAGCGCGAGCTCTGACTTGAAATTCACGCTCATCCGCCAGAAAGTGAGCTGGCATTCTGGGCCGGCATTAACGAAAGCGAGTTCAAGGGCGCCTTGAGCCCATCGCTCGAGGTCCGCATCAGCGGCGCCCGCTGAAATCACCTCCCAGTGATCCCGGAACGCGGCGCGCAATACGTCACGGTGACGGATCAGGTGATGAAGACGTGTAACCGCACGGTCCTGCGCCGTCTCTATGACCTTAAGCTGCGCGCGGTTCTGAGGGTTCATGGTTGGCTTGTATCAGAGACACGCCGCGATAGCTGCCGTCAGCGCCTCGCGCATATCGAAATCGTCTGTAATCGGCAGCACGATGCTTGCCTGCGACGCCGCTCCGAGTTCGACGCCGGCCGCGACCAAGCGGCCGGCGTGAATCAGCATACGAGTTGAAGCGCCCTCTTCCAAACCGTGTCCGCGCAAATTACGCGAGCGCAGAGCGATGTCCACAAGCTGCCGCGCAGTCTTGCGGTCGGCACCGGATTCGCGGCTAACAATCTCGGCTTCGATGTCGGGTGCGGGATAGCCGAAGTCGATGCCGACAAAACGTTGCTTGGTGGATTCCTTCAAATCCTTTACCGCGCTCTGATAGCCCGGATTATAAGAGATCACGAGCTGAAAGTCGGGATGCGCGGCGACTAGCTCGTTTTTCTTTTCGAGCGGCAGCATGCGCCGCGCATCGGTGAGTGGATGAATCATTACCGTAGTGTCCTGCCGGGCCTCGACGATTTCGTCGAGATAGCAGATCGCCCCATAGCGAACGGCAAGGGTCAATGGGCCGTCGTGCCAGACCGTACCTTCCGGCGCGAGCAGAAAACGTCCGGCAAGGTCGGCAGCGGTCATGTCCTCGTGTGCGGCGATTGTAATAAGTGGCCGCTCAAGCCGCCATGCCATGTATTCGATGAATCGCGTCTTGCCGGAGCCAGTCGGGCCCTTCAGCATGACCGGCAACCGGCTTGCGTAGGCTGCCTCGAACAGGGCGACCTCCGCCCCGACCGCCAAGTAATAAGGCTCCGACTGAATACGGTAGGTTTCGAGTCGCATAGCTCATTCCTTTGCCTGGCGCCGAGACCAATCGGAATGAGCAACGACACCCGCTCGCTCGCGGCGGTTTCGGCGTCACTGCCAATATCAGGCGTGACGTCCTTGTCTCGCCATTAAGAGGGCATGTGCCCCGACTGCTATTACATCACCAACCCGCGCGGAGCGCAATGCGAGGTGGTTGCCCGAAAACAGCGAACCCACGCGAACGGAATTGACCGTTCGTGCTCTTGCCCGCAAGGGATCTCAGAGTGTACTGGGGGTTGTCAGGAGAGAGCCCCCATGACTACGACCACCGTCCACGCAGTTTCCACCACCGGCATAAATACGGGCAAAAACATGCTTGAAAAAGCCGCGCACGCGAAATTTTATCGCGCCGCTGCGCCGACCGTCCACTTCCTCGAAAACCGCTTCCACATAGCCTTATCTCACCTTGCCACGGCAGGCGTGTCATTTCAGGTGCGCCTTCAGTTCTCAGATATGACGCCGCGTCCAGTCTTGATGCTATGGACGGCTCCGCCGCCGGCACGAGAGTGCCAAGGATGTGAGCGCTGTTTAAGGCTCCCACGATTCGGAGGAACTAGCCATGCACACGGTTTCGACGATTGGTCTGGACATCGCCAAGTCAGTTTTTCAGGTTCACGGCGTTGATGCCGGTGGCCGAGTGGTCATCCGCCGGCAGTTGAAGCGGCGTTGCGTCCTGGTTTTTTTCCAGAATCTGCCGCCGTGCCTTGTTGGTATGGAATCCTGCGCGTCGCCGCACCATTGGTCGCGCGAACTGCAGGCGCTTGGACATACCATTCGTCTCATGCCGCCGGCCTACGTCTCTGTGGGAGAGCGTAGCATGAATTAGGACGTTGGCACTGGCGCGATCAAACCATATCTTTAAAATAACTTTTTATGGATCAGGTAGCTCATTGGCTGCTTGGGGAATCTACGCTTCTTGGCGTCCTTTTCCAAAATTGGATGCCCGTGGCATTGGCTATCGTCGCGTTCGGGATTTTCCAGGCGTGGCGAACGTGGTGATCGGTTTTACATAACCTCTTGTTCTGAGCCACGCCCCGTACCCTTTGCTTGCGAACCACTCCTTGGCTTCTGTCTCGGTGTGGAAGCCAACAATGTTCTCTTGCTGCCCGCTAAGAGCACGTGTCGCCACGAGGCCCCACGCTAACCCGAGCCTGATCGGCTTGGGGTTAAAGGTGACCTTATCGGTAGAGCCCACCATACTTGGCAATTATGAGCCGCTTTAGTCACTTTCACCAGCGGCCTCCGGAGAACCACGCGGGAGCACCGCGACTATTCCGTAATGTGTCATTAGGCGAATCCGAATCCCCTGGCCGCCCAAGGTTTTTCTGACTTAAGTCGTGTTGGCCTGAATGATCGTTCGAAATGATTTCAAATCACTCGGATCAGCGTAACGATGAATCATGCGGTGGCAATTCGAACACAACACAGCAAAATCGGCAGCAATATCCGTCGTCCCCTGGCGGCTTACAACGTGCTCGCTACCAACCGCGAAAATTGAGGCGCGGACGGAGGATCGATGTCTGCTCATGGCCCGAAACGTCGATTAGTGCGACGCAGCAAAATGTCTGCAACTGAGTGAACAGCGGACGTCGCTAGAGCACGCTCGATGGGACGTTAAGACCCTTCGCGTCACTTCGTGGGGGCGCAGCGATATATCTAGTTTACGGGCGAACGCGGAAGTCGCTCGAGCGCGCTTTATAGGGTGTCCAGTGAGATTGGATCCCACGAGTGGCAACGCGACTACAAGGGTGTGTGCCGATTACAATTCCTGCTCCCTCGGATCCGATGCGTTCGCCTCGCCGGGGGCTTGACCGGTCCATTCGAAGAGCCTCTGCAGGTGGTGCCACAGCGATCGATTGTGCGCGGGCCGTACATGGACGTTACCATCGTGCTCGCACGGCTCTGTCAGCAGGCCGCGTAACCTGATCATGTGCCATGCCACGGGACTCCAGTCGCGCCAGGCTTGTTGGGCCTCACGCACCCGGACACCGCTCACGATCTCTGGAACGGGGCCGAAAATCTGCGGCATACGGCCGGACATTTCGGCATCACGCAAAATATTCCATTTCGACAGCCCGCCCATTACCGGAGAGCCGAGTGCATAGACCACCCGGCCGACCCAGGCCTCCCGAATGCAGTAGGAGCACATCGCGCATGGCTCGATATTGGTGTAGAGCGTGCAGTGACGAAGTTGCTCTCGGCCAACCATCTTGTGCGCCTGGGATAGAGCGATGACCTCAGCGTGTCGGCTCACGTCACTCTGCCGGACGGTGCGATTGATTGCTTCCGCCACGATTTTTCCATCGTAGGCGATGACCGTACCGAACGGATATTCACCTTTGCCGACCGCAATGCGCGATAGCTCGATGCAGCGCACCATCATCGCTTCGTCAGTCATTTGGTGTGAGGAATCCGACGCACCAATATTCTTACCCGTGCCGCTCTCGAAACGGGGCCTTGACCAACTCGTTCCTGATGTCGTGATCGGTTGGGATACCATCTGGTCCTGATGCTCCAGTGATTGTCTCGGTTGTGAGTCGGGATAGGGATTATTCGCTGCTTGCCTTTCTGGTTGGTTACCGCTGGATTACGGTGGCCACCGGCGTCCTTGAGTTCTCGAATTGAGGCGGCGATACGCGCGCGATTACGGCAATGTGGGGACGCGGAAGTTCTTCGCTGAAGCCCTGTCAGCGGACATGGCGCACCATGCCCGCTGACTTTCTTCACAACCACCTGGAATTTCCCGAGCTGATCCGCATCGTCGCGCAGCAAAAGGGCATCGATCCTGCCCTGGTCGAAAAAGATTATTGGATCATGCATTGCCTTTATGGCCTGCAACAACTCGGCCTGACGTTCGAGTTGAAGGGCGGGACCTCGCTGTCCAAGGGCTATCAGATCATCAATCGTTTCTCGGAAGATATCGACATTCGCATTGAACCGCCGGCCGAACGGAAGGTGGCGACCGGGCGCAATCAAACGAGCGACGCACAGGTCAAAAGCCGCAAGGACTTTTACGATTGGCTGGCGCAAACGATCAAAATCGACGGCATCGAAAGGGTCGAGCGCGATACGGCCTTTGACGACAGGCTGTTCCGAAGCGGAGGCATCCGGCTGTTCTACAAAACATCCGCGAAAGCCCTGGACGCCCTCAAGCCCGGCGTCCTGCTGGAAGCCGGGTGGGCAGATCGAGAAAGATCCCCATACTGTGCGGCAGCGAAATGCCGAGCTGAAGCAGTCTCATCAAACGGAACCTCGCAAGCCTAATACTGACACCACACAAGTCGCGGATATCCTGCGGGAGCGCCTAAAGCTCAGCGAAAAATTCTCGTTCAAATAGTCCGCGCCTAGTCAAGATTGTTGGAACGGCGTCTTGACCGCGTCTGTTGCTGCGTTTGCAAACGCCTCGCCGAGGCTCTTCGTCTGCTCGCCAAACGCGTTGAACTGCATCATCGCTTTGCGCTCAGCAATCCCGCCTTGTTGAGCGCGCCCTCTAAAAAATCGTTCTCCAGCGTCAACTCGCCGATCTTGGCGTGCAGCGACT